>Ga0209062_1000721_pt1 | contig 84150 bp, 71 predicted proteins | sample Coa_R2_2_FD_187158 | JGI IMG/M metagenome (GOLD analysis project Ga0209062, IMG submission 187158) | Surface soil microbial communities from Centralia Pennsylvania, which are recovering from an underground coalmine fire - Coalmine... | ecosystem: Environmental > Terrestrial > Soil > Unclassified... | reverse complement strand
ATTGCTCAGAAAAGAGGCAAGGTCTTCACCTGGCCTGTTTCGGCCAATTTTGGCGGAGGCGACGTTGAAAGCAAAAGGAATTTTCTGGCGCTAGAGCCGAAAACGGCCTTGAACTGCGAAAGCCGGGTTAGCCCTCCGCGCTCACCACCGATCATCTTGTGGGAGCCGCGGCGGGCCGGGCGATAGCAGGCAGGCTATCGGCTTACCGCCGGAACTCCCACGCCGAATCTCCCGTACCGGGAGGCTTATCGTCGTTGGGTTCCATATACTTTCTGGAGGCGAGTGAAGCTTGGGAGGGGAACAAAATTGCCATTCCCCCCGCGGCGGAAGAAATGGCCAACGATCGCGAGCGATTGCTGACGGATTCCCCCACTGGTTTAAGCTTCAGCACCGCGCGCCGTAGAGGCCCGAAGACCTCAGCCACATTAGAGAAACCCTTAGTCCGGGAGTCCCTGGTCGACCCTGACGACATCTTTCGACGCCGGAGGGCAGTGGCCTGTTTGCCGCGCGGACGCCTCGCCTACCGAGGATCCATGCAAATCGGGCAGAAACAGTGAACGACTTACCGTTTCCATCCAGTTTCACGGTAACGCGCTCCTTTTCGTTGTGTCAACAAGAAAATGCTGTAAAACGATGAAGCTATTTTCATGTAGATCGCAGGATACGGTTAGTCTCGGGTACGCGCTTCGGCTTCCGCCAGCCAGCCGCGCCGCAGGCGCTCCGGTGGGACGCCGGAAAGGTAGGGCTTGATGTCGAGGATCGGCGTGCCGTCGAGCATATCGATCCCGCGGACGCGGAGCACTGGGCCCTCCCGGCTGAGGAGCTCGACCACGGTCAACCCGATGGGATTGGGACGCCGTGGGGAGCGGGTCGCGAACACACCGTGCGGCCGGTCGTCGGTCGGAGGCGCTCCCACCAGTTCGTACCCCTCGGAGCGATCGAATGCCCAGATGACGAACAGGTGAGAAAAGCCTTCTATATCCGTGAGGCCAGGCTCAAATTCCACCCGGATCTCGAGAAGCCCTTCCGCTTCGTGCTTCGCGCCTAATCCCTTGGGAATCTCCCGCGTCTCCTGGTACGGGCTTCTCACATATCCGATTGGCTGCATCAAGAACATTTGCGGACTCATCTCCCTTGCTTTTGCTCTCAACCGCCATTATCATCGCGGAAAGGCGGAGGCGTCGATACCCGGGATCAGGCGCAGGGCGTTCTGGTAATACACCTTTCTCAGCACCTCGTCGGGCAGGTCCAGGCCGTACATTTTCCAGAAGGCGTGGCGCTTACGGTAGTAGTCGAAGTATTCGTCGGCGGTCTCGAAGACGCGAAAGTAGACGTAGTATTCGGTGGGCTCCCAGATGTCCTTACCCATCAGGATGCGGTCTTGATACTTGATGAACCACTCGCGAGCGAAGCGCGGCTGGCGCCCGAGTTCAGCCAGCACGGCGCCAAGCTCGGTGTACATGTTCGGCAGGCGGTCCATCAGACGGCCGAGTTCGGCCAGGTTGCCTCCCAGCCAGCCCAGGTGCGCGTTGATGAACCGTGTGCGCGGGTGCCGGGCGAACAGCCTGTGCTGTTCCTCCATGAGCGTCTCCCAGCTCGGGTAGCGGTCCGGCGGACGGGCGCGCTGCGGAAACTGTTTCAGCTCCAGCCAGCGTTCGTTGTATTTGTCCTGCGGCTGAAAGAACGACCAGGGCTCGCCGGTGTGGATCAACACGGGGATCTTCAGCTCGCCGCATAGCTCGAAGAGCTTGTCGAAGCGCGGATCGTCCACGTGAATGCGCTGTCCGCGGGTGTCCTTGAGATCCATGCCGAAATTCTTGAAGATCTTGAGGCCCTGGGCGCCGTTTTTGACGTCCTCGGCGAGCCGGCGGGCAGCCCGGTCCGGGTAATCCGGCGCGTCGATATCGGTGAAGTCGATATTGGCGAACACCACGAAGCGTTTCGGGTAGCGGCCCTTCATGGCTTCCACGGTCTTGCGGAGGCGGTCGCCGTACCCGCCGCTGAGGTTCACCATGACCTGCAAATTGATTTTGTCCATGTCGGCCACCAGCTTGTCGATGTATTCGGGCTTCAGGTTGGTCTGGTGGTTGTGCACGTCGATGAAAGGATAGCGGGCGCGGGTCACGATGTGCTGCGGCACAACCAGCGTGGAGCGGGGCTCGTATTCCTCGATGGACATGGTGCGCGCGGGCTGGGCGGGCTGGGACTGGCCACACAGCGCGGCGCAAAGGCACAGAAGCGGCGCGAGAATTCGCATGGGATGTTCGAGTATCTTACAGGCGGCAGGCGCGGCGCAATGCGGCCCCGATTTCGGCGGTCTGTTCCTCGCTGCCCATGAGCACGCGGTGGGGCAGCCAGAAGGCGTCGCCGATGGAGGCCTCGGCCACCGGGCAGGGCTCCACGCGGCAGCCGCCCTCCTGGTAGAGCGGGTTACCGTAGAGCGGATGCGGATAGAAGGGCGTCGCGGGAACTCCCTCTTCGGCGAGGCGGCGGCAGAACTCGTCGCGCGTCACCCCCAGGCGGCGGGCATCGATGCGGCCCAACACCAGGTACCAGGAGTTGGCGTTGGCCGCTGCGGGCACTTCCTGCCAGTGGATGCCGGCCACGCCGGCGAGCTCAGCGAGCAGCAACCGGGCGTTGCGGGCGCGGAGACAGATCTGCTCGGGCAGGCGTTCGAGGCCGGCGATCAGCACAGCGGCCTGCCAGGCGGTCATGCGGTAGTTGGTGCCCAGTATGTAGTGGTGGAACCAGCCGCCACCGGCGCGGCGCCCCTGATCGCCGATGGAGCGGACGCGGGCGGCGAAATCTGCATCGCGGGTGATGAGGAGGCCGCCTTCCCCGGCGGTCATGACCTTGGAATTTTGGAAGCTGAAGGAGCCGGCGAGGCCCAGACTGCCGGCGCGCCGGCCACGCCACTCCGAGCCGTGCGCGTGCGCGGCGTCTTCGATCAGCACCAGGCCGCGCTCCTCGGCCAGGCGGACCAGGCGATCCATGTCCGCCATAGGGCCGCCGAAATGCACCACGATGACGGCGCGGGTGCGGAGCGTGATCGCCACGGCCGCGCGCTCCGGATCCATATTGAAGCTCCAGGGCTCGATGTCCACGAAGACCGGTGTGGCGCCCACGCGAGAGACCGCCGTGGCGGTGGAGATGAAGGAGATGGCGGGCACGATGACTTCGTCACCGGGGCCGATGCCGGCGGCCGCCAGCGCCATCTCCAGGGTGACGGTGCCGTTCACCGCCGCCACGCCGTACAGGCAGTGCTGGAAGGCGGCGAACTCGCTTTCAAAGCGAGCCACAAAGTCGTGGTAGCCGCCCCATTGCGGGCTCTCCAACACCTGACGCAGGAGCTCCAACTCGCGCTCGCTCGAAACAGGCCACTTGGGAATTTCCATGTCTACAGTCCCTGCAGAAAGAAGTTGTATTCTTTTTCCCGGCCGATGGTGGTGGTGGGGCCGTGGCCGGGGACGACCAGGACGCCGTCGGGAAGCGGCAGATACTTCTCGTGAATGGATCGCAGGATCTGGCGGGAATCGCCGCCGGGCAGGTCCGTTCGGCCGATGCTGTCGCGGAACAGGGTGTCGCCGGCGACCAGGATGTCAGCGGAGGGTATCCAGAGGCTTATGCTGCCGGGCGTATGGCCTGGGGTGTCGAGCACCTGGAAAGCGGCGGCGCCCACCAGCAGCGTGTCGCCTTCACGCACGGGAGAGTCGATGGCCACGCGCTCGGGAGTCTGCATGCCCAGCCAGGCCGCCTGCGCGTCCATCATCTCCTGGAGCACCTGGTCGCGCTGGTTCATGTAGACCGGCGCGCCGGTGGCGCGTTTCAGTTGCTGCGCGCCGCCGATGTGGTCGATGTGGGCGTGGGTGATGACGATGGCCGTGACCCGCAGGCGATGCCGCTCAAGAGCTGTCAGGATCGCGGAGATTTCGTCGCCCGGATCGACGACGATGGTTTCGCCGCTCTGCTCGTCCCCGAAGATCGAGCAGTTGCACTGCAGCATCCCCACCGGCAGGATCTCGTGGATCATAAGCCGATTGTATACTCAACGGTATGGCGGAAGCCTTGAACGTGATCATGCGCTGGCTGCACATCGGCTCGGTCGCCACCCTGATTGGCGGCATGCTGTACGCGTGGCGGGTGGTGGAGCCGGGACTGGGCGCGGTGTCGCCGCAGTCGCGCGACGCGGTGGCGGAGGAGGCAGCCAGGCACTTCCGCCCGCTGGTGTACGGAGCCATCACGGCGCTGCTGGTCTCAGGCGCCTACAACATCTTGAGCAACCCCGGGCATACGCTCTACTACCACGTGCTGCTGGCCGTCAAGCTACTGCTGGTGGCGCATATCTTCTCCGTGGCCCTCCTGACAGTGCGGCCAAAGGCAGAGCGTCGGGCGCGGCTGATGGCCGGGGCCGCTATCTCGGGGTTGTGCGTGATCCTGATATCAGCTTATCTGCGGAGGATTTTCTGAGCATGGAGCCTGCCGCCGGGTACCGGGCGTTGCGGGAAGGCGCTGGCTGGCTGGATCTGAGCGACCGCGGCAGAATCTTCGCCGCGGGTGAGGACAGCGCCCGGCTGCTGCACGCCATGAGCACCAATCACATCCAGGGCCTGGCGCCGGGCGGCGGATGCTATACGTTCTTTCTGAACGCGCAGGGGCGCATCCAGGCCGACGCGCTGATTCTGCGCCTGGAGGGCCGCTTTTTGCTGGACACCGAAGCGGAGACCCGCGAGAGCCTGTACCGGCACCTGACGAAATACATCATCGCGGACGATGTCGTGCTGGAGGATGCCAGTGAAACCCTGACGTCGCTCGCGCTCGAAGGTCCACGGGCCGGCGCGGTTCTGGAGGGGCTCGGAGCGCCCGTGCCCGTCCAGGACTACGGGCACGCGAGTTGGGAAGGCAAAATCGTGGCGCGCGCCAGTTCCACCGGGGCGCCAGGCTTCCGGGTGTATCTGCCGGCGGGGGAAAAGGCCGGGTTGACGGATGCCTTCCGGCGGGCCGGCGCCGAAGCGGCATCGCCCGAAGATGCCGACCGGGTACGCTTGGAGTACGGCCGGCCGCGCTACGGCCAGGACATCTTCGATACGACCCTGCCGCAGGAAACCCGGCAGATGCATGCCGTGCATTTCCAGAAAGGCTGCTACCTGGGGCAGGAAATTGTGGAGCGCATCCGCTCCCGCGGGCACGTGAACAAGCTGCTGGTGAGCTTGGAAGTGGAAGGCGGCCAAACGCCCGCGCCGGGCACCAAACTGCATGCCGCGGGGAACGAAGCGGGCGAGATCACCTCGGCCATCATTTCACCCACCCTAGGCAAGGTGGTTGCGCTAGGGTACGTCCGGGCGCCGTACGCGGCGAAGGGCACTGAACTGGAGACGGAGACGGGCGCGGCGCGCGTGCGGTAGAGCACGGGCTCAGGCGGGTTTGGCGGAAAGCACTTCGTGCACCAGCACGTCCAGCCGGCGGCCCACCTGGCCGTTCGGCAGAAAATGGATGCCGCACTCCTTCAGCTCGTCCTGCTCCCACCACCAGCGACCGGCACGTTCGTCCTCGCCGGGTGCCACCGGGCGAGTGCACGGGGCGCAGCCAATGCTTGTATAGCCCTGCCCGTAGAGCGGATGCTGGGGCACGTGGTGCGCGCGGATGTAGTCTTCTACCTCTTGCGCGGTCCAGTCCGCCAAAGGGCTGATCTTCACCACGCCGTTAGCCGCCTCCACTTTGGCCACATTCTCACGGGATTCGCCCTGGCTCCGGCGCAGGCCCACCACCCAGGCCTTCAAGGTGGCCAGTTTGCGCTCGAGCGGGCGCACCTTGCGGATGTGGCAGCACAACATCCGGGAGGAGACTTCGCGGAAGAACAAATTCGGACCGTGCGTGGAAACCAGCGAAGCCACCTCGGCGGCATCCGGAAACACTACTTCCACCGGAATACCGTAGCGCTGCCGCACGGTGTCGATCATCTGATAGGTCTCTTCCGGCAGGCGGCCCGTGTCGATGGTAAAGACGCGCACGTCTGGCGACATCCTGGCGGCCATGTCGATCACCACCATGCCCTCCTTCTGAAAGCTGGTGGAAATCGCCAGACCCTCGCCGAACTCAGCCAGTGCCCAGGCCAGGATCTGCTCGGCGGTGGAGCGCTCGAAGTGGGAGTATCGTACCAATCTCTATCAAGATACAGGAAAATCTCTGGCGGTGCAAGCCCGGGCTGTGCGGTTATGGGATGAGACTATCCCGCGGGCGAGCAGCCGGGTCCGCTGAGAGACTCGCCATACGTATGTATAGGTTATATTTTCAATAAGTTATAGTACTTATCTAGGTTTGGTACAAAAAGTGGAGAAGGGAGGGTTCGGAGGCAGGCTACCATGAATCCCCGAACCCTGATCGCCGATGACCAGCCGCACGTGCTCGAAGCGCTGCGCCTGCTGTTGAAATCCGAGGGCTACCAGACTGAAGCGGTAACGTCGCCCAGGGCGGTGCTGGACCGGCTGGCATCCAACCAGTACGATCTGGTCCTCATGGATCTGAATTACGCGTTGGACACCACCTCAGGCCAGGAAGGACTGGATCTTCTGTCGCGGGTACAGCGCCTGGACAGCACTCTTCCGGTGGTGGTGATGACGGCCTGGGGCAGTATTCCTTTGGCGGTGGAGGCCATGCGGCGGGGCGCGCGGGATTTCGTGGAAAAGCCATGGGATAACGGAGCGCTGCTGACCATCCTGCGGCAGCAGATCGAGGCCCGGCGGAAGCAACCGGCTGCTGGGCCCTCCCGTGGCCAGGGTGAGGAATTGGTGGAGGCGGCGGCCACGCAGCGGGGCCTTTTACCGCACGAACTTCCGCACGCGCCAGGCTGCCAGGTGGCCGTCACATGGCAGCCGCTGGGAAGTGTCGGGGGAGACTACCTGGATGTCTTGGACGCGGGCGACGGACGGCTGGCCCTGGGAGTCGGAGACGTGATCGGAAAGGGGGTCCCGGCGGCCCTGTTGATGTCCAACTTGCAGGCAGCGGTGCGCGTGCTGGCTTCTGAGCAGCGGTCTCCCCGGGAGATCGCCGGCCGGGCTAACCGGTTGGCAGCCAGGAATGTGGGTACGGGTAAGTTCATCAGCTTCTTCTACGGCGTGTTAGAGGCTGCTCACGGCCGCCTGTTCTTCACCAACGCGGGGCACAATGCGCCGATGCTCCTGCGCGGAAGCGGGGAAATGCTTCGGTTGGAGGAAGGCGGCGCGGTGCTGGGGATTTTTCCGGAATGGAGCTATACGCAGGCGGAGGTGCCCGTGGAAGCGGGTGACCGGTTGGTGCTGTTCACCGACGGAGTGACGGAGGCGGAGAACGCTTCCGGGGAGTGCTTCGGAGAAGCCCGCCTGGTGGAGTGCCTGCGGGCCAACGCAGACCGCGATGCCGAAGGTCTGCGGGAAGCCTTGTTGGCGGCCGTTACACAGTTCTGCGGCGGCCGCTTCTCAGACGATGCGACGCTGGTGGTGGTGACGATTGAAGCGGACAGCCCGGCGCTCAGCTCTCGACTTTCCCGATGAGGATGATCGAGAGGGGCTGGTCCCCCAGCTTGGCATTCAGCACCCAGTCGTGATCCCCCTGCTTTTCAAGGCTGGGAAGTTTGTCGCTCGACGAATTCCAGATGTTGAACACGGCGGGGTGGGGGGTTCCGGAGGCCTTGCGGCTGAGGGCCACCAGGGCGTCAAAGTTCGGGGTGGCGGCGGGGTCCTTATCCTCCGAGGCCGGCACCAGGAGGGCAAAATCCCGGTTCGGCGCTACTCCCTGGTGATCGCCATTCACCGGGTAGAGGCTATAGCGCATGGTGTAGAGGCCGGGTTTGATGGTTTGCCCGCGGCGGTCGGCAGCCTGGCCGGGGAAGCGCAGGACACCCAGGAGGGCGCCTTGCGGAATGGTGGGCAGAGCCACCCCGTCCTCGGTGGATTTCGGGCCGCTGGGAGCTACCTTGCGGAGCCAGATTTCACACCATACCGTGCCGCTGGAGTTGACGATCTTGTAACCTTGCTGCTGCATTTCGGCCGCGAAGGCCGGCGCCAGATCCGAAGGCGGAGGGCCGGCTGGCTCCATCTTGTACTGCGCGAAGGCCGCGCCAGCCGCCAAAGCGAAGCAAAACAGATATTTATTCATCGGATTCACTCTGTGAGGTCCTAGCCGGGGAAGGAGGGAACATGGAGCGGGAGACGGGATTCGAACCCGCGACATCGACCTTGGCAAGGTCGCACTCTACCAACTGAGTTACTCCCGCTCAACGGCGAATTTTCATTTTCGCCCGGAAACGTTTCCAGTGTCAAATTGTGCCTATAAGTATATGAATAATAGATACTTATAATCTTGTTCGAAAGCCGATGCCGTGTGCTAGACTACTCCTCGGTGATAGCGCCGGGCCCGCTCGGAGGCTCGTTCTCGCCCCGGTTCTTTTCCGGAACAGACGTACCGGTTCACCCATTTTTCCGTGGAACATGACGGGGATCCCCGCGTGTTCCTTTTTGATTTTTTATCGATGAATGCCTGGGATCTCGTAAAGAAACAACTCGAGTTACAACTGAGCCCGGAGAGCTACCAGAATTGGGTCAGCCGAACGTCGTTCGGGGAAGTGGACGGGGACACGCTAGTGGTTGCCGTTCCGGACGAGCAGACCAAAACCTGGATGGAAAACGAATACGGCGACGCCGTGCACACCATGGTGCGCGATCTGGGCATGGGGATTCGGCGGGTGGCCTACCGGTTGGGCCCCGCCCGGGGGACGAACCACTCTTCGCGCCTGGCGGACTCCTCGGAACTGGGCGCGCTAGCCACGCAGCTCAACCCTAAATTCACCTTCGACTCCTTCGTCGTGGGGGCCTGCAATCAGTTTGCGCACGCCGCAGCCAAGTCCGTAGCAACCAATCCGGCGCGTAGCTACAACCCGCTGTTTATCTATGGCGGCGTGGGTATGGGCAAGACCCACCTGATGCACGCCATCGGGCGGGCGCTGATCGACAATTTCGGATCCATGCGGGTGGTCTACACCTCCAGCGAGAGGTTCATGAATGAGATGATCACGTGCATCCGCCTGGACCGCCTGACGCAGTTTCACCAGCACTATCGTTCGGCCGATGTGCTGCTGGTAGACGACATCCAGTTGATTGGGAACAAGGACCGCACGCAGGAGGAGTTCTTTCACACGTTCAATGAGTTGCACGACCACCAGCGGCAGATCGTGATCTCCAGCGATGCTCCTCCCAAGGAGATCCCCGGGCTGCTGGAGCGGCTGCGCTCGCGCTTCGAGTGGGGTCTCATGGCCGACATGCAACCGCCCGACCTGGAAACCAAGATGGCCATACTGGACAAGAAAGCAGAGGCGGAGGGCCTCCATCTGCCCGAGGATGTCCGCACTTTCATGGCCACCAAAACGAAATCCAACGTTCGAGAGCTCGAGGGTGCGCTGATTAAGCTGATCGCCTACTCCTCGCTGACCGGCACGGCGATCAATCTCCCAATGGCCCAGCAGGTGCTGCGGCACCTGGTACAGGCACAGGAGCGCAAAGTCACTATCGACTCCATCCAAAAAGCGGTGGCGGAGCGCTTCGGCATTAAGCAGGCGCAGCTCAAAGAGAAGAGCAACACGAAGGCCATCGTGTATCCGCGCCAGGTGGCCATGTATCTGGTGAAGGAGCTGACTTCGGCCTCGCTGCCGGAGATCGGAAGGGTTTTCGGGGGCAAGCATCACACCACCGTGCTGCACTCCATCCACAAAATCGAGCAGTTGCGCAAGACCGACCCCGACCTGAACAGAATGCTCCACAGTCTAATCGATTCATTACAATGAAGATGGGCATTCTTTCCACAGAAGCTGGCGAAAGCCGTCTGCGGAAACTGTGCAAAACTGTCTGGAAGGCGTCTTTCCGCACCTCCACGCACCCGGTTTCCCTCAGCGAGCGATAGCGAAAAGTGGTATAATTTAGTATAATTTAGGTAGCCTTCAACAGTTTGCACAGGCCCCATGAATTGTGTTCTTTTAGAGAACGTATATAGAACCCGCGAAGAATAGGAGCTCCAGTCCGATGGAATTCACTGTTAGCAAAGCTGATCTGGTTCGTGAACTGAGCCTTTCGCAAGGGGTCGTGGAGAAGAAGACCACTATTCCGATTCTGTCGAATGTGCTGTTGGAGGCCGGGGAGGATCGTGTGACGCTCACGGCCACGGACCTCGAGTTGGGTATCCGTTGTGCCTGTCCGGCCAAGGTGAAGAAGGCCGGGGCAGGAACTATCCCGGCGCGGAAACTTTTGGATTACGTGAGGCTTCTCCCGGACGCGGAGTTGAATATCAAGTTTCTGGAGAACCATTGGGCCAGCCTGACCTGCGGGCGTTCGCGTACGCGGATTGCCGGCATGTCGCGGGAGAGCTATCCGGAACTGCCACAGATGCCGGAACCCATCGCAGAGATTCCGGTGCAAGTGCTCTCCTCGATGATTGCCCGCACCTCCTTTGCCATCTCCATGGAGGAGTCGCGGTTCACCCTGAACGGCGCGCTGTTGCTGCTGGGGCCGGAGAAGATCACTATGGTGGCCACCGACGGGCATCGCCTGGCGTTTGTGGAAAAAGCTGTTGAGGCGGGGAGTAGGCCTTTTCGCGCCCTGGTTCCGAAGAAAGCTATGGCGGAAATCGTGAAACTGGCCGACGAGAGCGGGCCGGAAGGTAAGGCGGTCCTGGCGGGCGACGACAACCACCTGTTTTTCCAGATCGGCGACCGCCTGCTGATCACGCGCAAGCTGACGGGCAATTTTCCGGACTATGAGCGCGTGCTGCCGAAGGATCACGTGCACTCCGCCAGGCTGAACCGGGATGAAGTCCGCTCGGCGATCGAGCGTGTGGCGCAGTTCGCTGACGAGCGCTCGCGGGCAATCCGGGTGCAGTTCACCAGTGGCGAAGTGAAAATCTATTCCTCGTCCGTAGAGACCGGGGAAAGCGAGGAGAGCGTACCCGGCGAATATCAAGGTCCGGAACTGGAGATCGGGTTCAATGCGCAGTACCTGCTGGACTTTCTGCGGGCTATTTCGCAGAGCGACGTGAGCTTCGAGCTGAAAGATCAGAAGAGCGCCGGTGAACTGCGGCCCGCCGGAGAAGGGCTCACGGATCAGTACCGGTATGTGGTCATGCCGATGAGGATTTGACCGGGGTGAGCTTCGGCGGCGCAGGAAGATTTGGTTTGATATGGCAAATGAAGTGAATACCAGCCCCTCGGAAGTATACGATTCTTCGAGCATTAAGGTGTTGGAAGGCCTGGAGGCAGTGCGCCTGCGGCCGGCGATGTACATCGGCTCCACCGGCGAGATGGGCTTGCACCACCTGGTCTACGAGGTGGTGGACAACTCGGTGGATGAGGCCTTGGCCGGCTACGCCACGGAGATTGAGGTGACGATTCACATCGACAACTCCGTGACGGTAGAGGACAACGGGCGCGGCATTCCGGTGGACATGCACGAGGAAGAGGGGATTTCCGCGGCCGAAGTGGTGATGACCAAGCTGCATGCCGGCGGCAAGTTTGATTCCAAGAGCTACAAAGTCTCCGGCGGTCTGCATGGCGTGGGAGTGAGCTGCGTGAACGCCCTCTCGGAGTGGCTGGAGTTGGAGATCTGGCGCGAAGGATTCACCTGGACTCAGGAGTACGCGCAGGGGCGCGCCAAGGCGCCGCTGGCCAAGGCGGGTAAGGCGGGCCGGCGCACCGGTACCAAGGTCACCTTCAAGCCGGACGGCACCATCATGGATGTGACCACGTTCAATTACGACACGCTGGCGCAGCGGCTGCGCGAGTTGGCGTTCTTGAACAAGGGACTGAAGATTACGCTGACCGACGAGCGCGTGGATCCGCCACGCACCCACGAGTTTCTGTATACCGGCGGCGTGGCCGAGTTCATCAAGCACCTGAACCGCGGCAAGACGGTACTGCACGACAAGCCCATCCACTTCGAGGCCCAGAAGGATCTGCCCAACGGCGGCATGCTGACCATGGAGGTCGCGCTGCAATACAACGACGGCTACTCGGAGAACGTCTTCAGCTTCGCCAACAATATCAACACCGTGGATGGCGGCTCGCACCTGAGCGGCTTTCGCAGCGCGCTGACGCGCACAATCAATGCCTACGGGCAGCAGGCGGGGCTGTTCAAGGACGTGAAGGAGAACCTGACCGGGGACGACGTGCGCGAAGGCCTCACCGCCGTGGTGAGCGTGAAGCTGCCGCAGCCGCAGTTCGAAGGCCAGACCAAAGGCAAGCTGAACAGCGACATTCAGGGGCAAATGGTCCAGTTTGTCAACGACAAGCTGGGCGAGTATTTCGACAAGAATCCCAGTGTGGCGCGGAAGATCGTGAGCAAAGCGATTGAGGCCGCGCGCGCCCGAGAAGCAGCGCGCAAAGCGCGCGACCTGACGCGACGCAAGGGGGCCCTGGATTCCGGCGGACTGCCCGGCAAACTGGCCGACTGCCAGGAGAAGGATCCGGAGCGCTGCGAACTGTTCCTGGTGGAGGGCGAATCGGCCGGCGGCACGGCCAAACAGGGCCGGGACCGCCGCTTCCAGGCGATTCTGCCGCTCAAGGGCAAGATCCTGAACGTGGAGAAGGCGCGCTACGACAAGATGCTCGGCCATGAAGAAATCCGCGCCATGATCACGGCGCTGGGCACCGGTATCGGCGCGCAGGACTTCGACGTGGCCAAGCTGCGCTACGGCAAGATCATCATCATGACGGACGCGGACGTGGACGGCTCGCACATCCGCACGCTGCTGCTGACCTTCTTCTTCCGGCACATGAATGAACTGATCACCCGCGGCCGGGTGTTCATCGCGCAGCCGCCGCTCTACCGAATCAAGAAGGGCAAGAGCGAGAAGTACATCAAGAACGAAAAGGAATTCACGCGCGAGATCATGCGCCGGGCCACCGAGAACCTGAGCGTGGAGATCAGCGCCAACGGCAACGGGCAGAAGAGCGCGCTGGAGGGCGGAGAGCTGCGGCTGTTCCTCATGAACCTGGACGAGTACGAGCAGATGTTCCAGAAGGTGGAACGTAAGCTGCGCGACGGGCGCGTAGTGGAAGTGCTCTCCAACACGGAATTGCGGATCGACACCAAGGCGGACTTCCAGGACCGCGCCAACATGGAGCAACTGTTCGAGTCGCTGCGTCACGCGCAGATCCAGCCTGAGCTGAAGGCCGACGAGGAGCATTCCGGCTGGATGGTGGCGTTCCATGATTCCACGAACGCGGAGCGGCAGGTCGGCGTGAACCTCGCCGCGCAGCCGGAATACCGGCGATTCCGCGCGCTGGCGCGGCAGATCGCGCGGTTCAACAAACCGCCCTTTGTGGTGGTGAAGAACGGGCTGCGCGATACGCAGACCAGTTGGACGGCGCTGCTCAACTATGTCAAAAACGAGGGCAAACGGGACGCCTCGGTGCAGCGCTACAAAGGGCTGGGAGAGATGAACGCGGAGCAGCTTGCCGAGACCACCATGAACCCCGAGAAGCGCACGTTGCTGCAGGTGCGGCTGGAGGACGCGGTGGAAAGCGAAGAGATCTTCTCCACGCTGATGGGCGAGGACGTGGAGAACCGCCGCAAGTTCATCGAAGAGAACGCGCTCGAGGTCAAGAACCTGGACGTGTGAAGCCGGCGCGTTTACGCGCCGCCCCCAGCGCGTACATGTACTCGCGGCCCAGACGGCGCCCGCGAGCAGAGTCCCGCTTGGCCAGCAGCACCTGGTAAACATCCGCGAAACCCTGCTCGAAGTTCAAGGCCGAGGCGGCCAGGTAGACCAGCCAGGTGCGGTAGCACGGGGCGTCCACCCATCCGAGGCAGGCCTCCCTGTTTGCCTCCAGCCGGTGGGCCCAGGCTCGGCAGGTGAGGGCGTAGTGCGGCCGCAGGTTCTCCACATCCAACACCTCAAAGCCGGCGCTTTCGGCTTCCTCCACCACATCCCGCAGACAGACCAATTCGCCGCCGGGGAAGACGTGGCGGCGCACGAACCGGCTTTCGGGCCCTTCGCGGACGCCCTGCGCGCGCGCGATGCCGTGGTTCAGAAACAGGCCGTCGGGGGCCAGCAGTTCGTACATCTTCCGAAAGTAGCCGCCCAGGCGCCGGCGGCCGACGTGCTCGAACATCCCCACGGAGGCGATCTTGTGGTAGACGCCTGCAACGTCGCGGTAATCCTGTTCGCGGATTGTGACGCGGTTTTCAAGGCCCTGTTGTGAGGCCAGGCGCCTGGCGTAAGCGCACTGGCTCGGACTGACGGTGCAACCGGTGGCGCCGGCCCCATACTCGCCGGCGGCGTGCCGCACCAGGGCTCCCCAGCCGCAGCCGACGTCCAGAAACAGTTCTCCGGGACGCAAGTCCAGCTTGCGGCAGATCAGATCGAGCTTGGCCAGTTGGGCCTGTTCCAGTGTCCAGTCGGGATTCTGGAAATAGGCGCAGGAATACACCAGGCGCGAGTCCAGAAACTGCCGGTAGAATTCGACCGGCCGGTCGTAGTGAAAGCGGATGTTCCGTGCGGCGCGGGCTTTGGTCTGGAACCAGTGTTCGAAGTGCAGCAGAAAGCGCAGCGTGGCCGTCCACGCCCAGGGCCACGGGCGTTCGCGCAGCCAGGCATCCCGGAATCGCATGGCGGAAATTACATCTCCGTGGACGTCAAACTCGCCACGCACGAAAGCGGCGGCGGCCAGGTAAGGATTTGGGTTCAGGAACAGGCGCCCCTTCTCCTCGTTGGCGGCGGCGATGGTAAAAGCGGCGGGGACGTCGCCGGGTGGGCGTCGGCTGCCATCCGGAAGCTCCAGGACGTAGCCTCCGGGAGCCTCTTCGGTCAAATGAGAGGCGGAGGTGGCTGGCATACGTGCCTCTTGCCTCCGTCATACCTCCGGATGGCGCCGCGTTCAAGGGGGGGAATGGGACGAAAAGCCCGCGCGGGCTACTTGATCCGTTCGTCTTTTTCCACTTTGCCGTCGCGGATATGAATTACGCGATGGGCATGCAGCGCGATGTCGTGCTCGTGGGTTACCAGCACGATCGTGTTTCCTTGCTGATGCAGGCGCTCGAACAGCGCCATGATCTCGTTGCCGGTAGCCGTATCCAGGTTCCCGGTAGGCTCGTCCGCCAGCAGGATGGACGGATTGTTCACCAGCGCCCGCGCGATGGCCACGCGCTGCCGCTGCCCGCCGGAGAGCTCGTTGGGCTTGTGGTACATGCGTGGTTCCAGGTCCACCTGGCGCAGGGCGCCCTTGGCGCGCTCCAGGCGCACCTCCGCCGGCGTGCCGCTGTAAATGAGCGGCAGTTCGACATTGTGCAGGGAGCTGGCGCGCGGCAGCAGGTTGAAGGTTTGGAAAACAAAGCCGATTTCCTTGTTGCGGATACGCGCCAGTTCGTCGTCGTTCATTTCGCTGACCAGCCGGCCGTTAATGTAATACTGGCCCCGCGTGGGCGTGTCCAGGCAGCCGATCAGGTTCATCAGCGTGGACTTGCCGGAACCCGACGGGCCCATGATAGCCACATACTCGCCCCGGTGGATCTCAATGTCCACTCCGGAGACGGCGTGAATCTCCTGGTCGCCCATGACATAAGTCTTCCAAAGATCGTAGGTGCGGATGACGATGCCGTCCCGCTTCAGCTGTTCCCCTCTGGTAATCAGCTCTCGATGGTCTTTCTCTGCGACTGCCTGTGCCATGCCTTGCGTCTCGCTCTCCTGGATGGGACCACTCGGGGCCCGCCCTACGCTTTTTGCCCCGGAGTCTTATTATCCACCTTTACCTTGGCGTCGTTCCGAATGGTGCGGATCACCTGGTAGCTGCCGGTCACGATTTCGTCGCCTTCTTTCAGTCCGCTTAACACTTCTATGTCGGTGGAGCCGGTAATGCCAGTTTCCACCTTGCGGAACACGGCCTTGCCACCGGAAATCACGAACACGCCCTGGATTTCTTCTTTGCGGGCCTTCTCCGCGGCGGGATCGGGCTTGGTGGCAGCCAGCGCGCCACCGCTGTTTTTGGGCTTGGGCTCGAGATCGCCCTTTTGCCGGATGGTCAAGGCCTGAATGGGAATCGTCAGAACGTTTTGCCGGGTGGCCGTGGTGATCTTGGCGGTGCAGGACAGGCCCGGACGGACATCTTCCGGCGGACTATCCATGGCCACGACGACTTTGAAGTCTTTGGCTTCCTGGCTGGAAATCGCGCTCTGCGACGCGGCCACGCCGGTGGATCGCAGGATGGCGGTATTGCCGATTTCAATCACGTGTCCCTTGAAGGTCTTGTTGGGGATTGCATCGATGGAGATATCCGCCACCTGGTCGAGTTTGACGCTCACGATGTCCGTCTCGTCCACCTTGACTTCCGCCGTGATCAGTGACATGTCCGCGATGGTCATAATGGTGCTCGCGGCGGAGTTCTGGATCCCCGGCACGACGGTCTCGCCGACGCGTACCGGTAGATTCGTTACGACTCCGTCGAGCGGGGCGTAAGAGTTGTACTTGCGCAGGATGTCGGAGACCTGGGCCAGAGTGGCGCGGGCCTGCGCCACGCGCTTCTGGGCTGCGGCCAGTTGGGAAGCCATCTGCTCCCGTTGCGCACGGGCCTGGATCAAGCGGGTTTTGGCTTCCTCCAGGGCGTATTTCTGGACCTCGTAGGCGGCTTTGCGCGTATCAAAGTCCTGTCGCGCGATCAACTGATCTTTCAGGAGTTCGCGGCCGCGCTCCAGGTCGGCGGCAGTCCTATCCACATCCGCCTTGGTACGCTCGATGATGGCTTGGTTCGTGCGCAGGTTCTCGTCGGCGACTTTGAGGTTGGCCTCCGCGGCGGCCGAATCGGCTTCAGCCGAAGCCAGCGCGGCGCGCTGAGCATTGACGGCGGCCTCGGGCTGGACGCTTTCCAGCCGGGCGAGCAGTTGCCCTTTCTTCACCCGATCGCCTTCCTTGACCAGGATGTCTGTGATCGTCCCTTGCGCGTTGGCGCCGATGTTGATGTAGTTGCGGGGTTTAACCTCGCCGGAAGCGGTTACCAGGCTGGTCAGATCCTGCCGCACGACACGGCCGCTCTGCACGGTGACGATACCCTTGCGGCTGTACACGACGCTGGCCCACACTCCCAAGCCCAGCGTCAAGACTCCGCCCACCACAATCAGGACTTTCCACTTGCGCTTCACCGGCAGCCACACCTCGCTTGGAGATTAGACGCAAAATCCCCGAACCGAGTTCAACGGATTTTTCTCTCTTTATCTTAGCATTTGCTAGGTTTGGGCTGAGGCGGATCTGCCCAGGGCCGGCCTGGGGGATCTTCCTGATGCTACCGGTCCAGCCAGCGGATTCGGTCCGGCGCAGTGTTTTCACACTGATTGGATTCGGTGATGCCGGAAGCGATCTGGGCGCAGGCGTTTTCGGTGGCGGTACGCTGGGCCTGTTCGCGGCTCTGCGCGGAAGCCGTCCGGCAGGCGGTGCGCCCCTGGTAGGTGACGCAGACCTCGCAGTGAAAGCGGTTGGTACCCAGCGTGGAATACACCACAAGGCCGACTACGGCCGCCACAAAGAGGATGCTCAGCCAGACGGTCTTCTTCACAGGAAGAAGTTCCCCATGCGGCGGAACTTGGTATAGCGCTGCTGCACCAGTTCGGCGGAGTTGAGCGGTGAGAGCTCCCGCAAGGCCCGGCGGAGGCGCGTGGCGAGCAGGTCGGCGGCTAGGTCCGGGTTTTCGTGGGCGCCTCCAGGAGGTTCCGGGATGATGTCATCGATGAGGCCCAGGCTTTGGAGATCTTCGGCGGTGAGTTTGAGCGCTGCGGCGGCGAGTTCTGCCTTGGCGGAGTCCCGCCAGATGATGGCGGCACAACTTTCCGGGGAGATGACGCTGTAGACGGCGTTCTCCAGCATCAGGACGCAGTTGCCGACCCCCAGCGCCAGGGCCCCGCCGCTGCCGCCCTCGCCGATGCAGACACAGATGACCGGGCAGGCCAGGCGGGCCATTTCGCGCAGGTTGCGGGCGATGGCCTCCGCCTGGCCACGCTCCTCGGCGTCGATTCCGGGGTAGGCGCCGGGCGTGTCCAGGAATGTCACCACGGGACGCCCGAACTTGGAGGCCAACTGCATCAGGCGCAGGGCCTTACGGTAACCCTCCGGCTTGGGCATGCCGAAATTGCGATATAGCTTCTGCTTGGTGTCGCGGCCCTTTTGCTCGCCCACCACCATAATCGGATTGTCGTCCAGGAATGCGAATCCGGCTACGATGGCGGGGTCGTCGCCGAACCCGCGGTCGCCATGGATTTCGTGGAAACCGGTGAAGACGCGGTTGATATAGTCCAGGGAGTGGGGCCGCTTCGCGTGGCGCGCCAGTTGAACGCGGCGCCAGGCGTCGTTGGATGCCGTGGGCGGGGAGCTTTCCACGGACTGCTCCGGCTCCTCCGGCATGGCTTGTTCAGGCTGCACTTTTGTCATCTTAACAATTAAAGGCTGCGGCGGGAGGGAACGAGAGTTGTGCGTCCAGATACAGGATGTCTGGTCTGAATCGTCTCCAATAGAACCGCACGCCGCGGTTTTGTGCTTGTCTTTGGCGGTTATTCGCCCCAAACTCAAGGAAGGGGGTGCTCGACAGGTGGAGCACAGATCTCGCCTACGCCGGGTGGTATCGCCCGTTCCAGGAGGTTCCGCGCGAACGGACGAGACCGCCTCCCGACGGCAAGTCTTGCTTGGAGGACAAAACCATGTGTGATTACTCTCTCATGGCAGTGCCGAATCGACTGGCCCAGGAGGGGGAAGAGTTAGTGGCGCATCGTTTTCCAACCGGTTCGATGGGGCTGGCGTCGCCGTGCGATCTGCGGCGGCTGACCAGGCCAGCCTCGGCCGAACCAGCGGGTTTCTGGACCTGCCTGAAGAATATTTTCAGTCCGCCGAGGGTGCCGCAAGTGCCGGCGGTATGTATCCCGCCGGGCGCGCGCCTGCGCCTTTTCGACATTCCAGTGCGCATGCAAAGCGAGTTTGGGGTTGGCGCTGTCGAGGAGGTGACTTTTACCCAGCTCCATGCGGCGGTCAACAGTTACCGGGACGCGGTCCGCTTTGCGAATGGGCAGGAGATGCGGCTCCAGGAACTGCGTGAGGGGCAGCGTGTGCACGTGCTGGATCTGTCGCTGGCAGAGCCTTTCGAGCCGCTGGCAGAAGAGTACCCGGAACTGTTGTACCGGCGGCGCTAGACCGCGGAAACGCAGGCCTCTAGGAAGCTAAGACCTCAACGCAGTCGGCACCGCAGATGCGTTCGACGGCGGTACGGAAATCTTTGTCCGGCCGGACCTTGTCGGGCACGTCCAGGATCACGGAAAAATCCCGCGACATTTCCAGCCGCAGTCGCACCTGCGTATCGCCGGGCTTGCGTTGAAACACATCATGCAAGGCGGCGGCCTTATCCGTTACGCCGTTGCGCCCGAGCCAGACCTTGATGGAGATCAATGTAGGAAGCGGCACGCGCGCCACATCCAGCGGCACCACGTCCTGCACGGAGATTTTGGGCGGGGCGCTTTCCTCCGGCAGGACTAGCCCGCGGACGAGCACTGCCTGATCTTCCACCAGGGTGGAGGCGAGGCGTTCATAGTTGGTGGTGAAGACCATGGCTTCCACCGAACCGTTGCGGTCTTCGATCGACATGGAGGCCCAGGGCTTCTGTTCGCGGTTGCGTCTCTTCTGAATGCCGGTCAGCACGCCGCACAGCGCCACCTCGGCGCTTTTGGGAAGCCCTTCCAGGTTGCTGGTGTCGTGCGTCGCAAGCTCCCGCACCTTGTCTTCGTACTGGTCCAGCGGGTGGCCGGTCACGTAGAAACCGAGCATTTCTTTTTCGCCGAGCAGCTTCTCTTTGCCGGTGAGATCCGGGAGGTCGGGCAGTGGTTTTTCCGGCTCCTCGTGTTCGGCGATGATCTCGCCGAAGAGGCCGGCCTGCCCGTTGAGGCGGTCGCGCCAGACGCGCTGCCCGGCTTCCATGGCGCTTTCCACGGCGGCGAACAGTTGGGCGCGGTTGCCGACGAACGAATCCATGGCCCCGGCGCGGATCAGGCTCTCAATCATGCGGCGGTTGATACTGGCGGGGTCCACCTTCTCGCAAAACTGGTAGAGGGAGCGGAACCTGCCCACTTCCTGGCGGGCGGCGCGGATGGCTTCCACGGCCGACGGGCCCAGGTTCTTCACGGCGCCGAGACCAAACCGGATGCCGTTGCCGTCCGGGGTGAAGTTCCAGTCGCTGGCGTTTACCTCCGGTGGGAGCACCGTGATTCCCATTTCGCGGCACTCGTTGATGTACTTGACCACCTTCGTGGTGTTGCCGGTTTCTGAAGTGAGCAGCGCGGCCATGAAGTCCACCGGGTAGTGTGCCTTCAAGTAGGCGGTCACGTAGGCCAGGTAGGCGTACGCGGCCGAATGGGACTTGTTGAATCCGTAACCCGCGAACTGCTCCATCAGGTCGAAGATTTTTTCGATCTTCTTTTGCGGGAATCCGCGGGCCAGAGCGCCCTGGAGAAAGCGTTGGCGCTGGGCGGCCATTTCCTCCGGCTTCTTCTTGCCCATGGCGCGCCGCAACAGGTCCGCGTCGCCCAGCGAATATCCCGCCAGGCGATTGGAGATCTGCATGACCTGCTCCTGGTAAACGATGACGCCGTAGGTCTCCTCCAGGATCTCCTTCAGCTCGGGCAGATCGTAAGCCACGGCCTTCTTGCCCTGTTTGCGGTCGATAAAGTCATCGATCATGCCGCCCTGGATGGGGCCCGGGCGGTAGAGCGCATTCAGCGCGGTCAGGTCCTCGATGCGGTTCGGGTGGTAGCGCCGCAGGATGTCGCGCATGCCGGGCGACTCGAACTGGAACACGCCACTGGTGTAGCCCTTGGAGAAGATCTCGTAGGTTTGCGGATCGTCCAGCGGCAGGTCTTCCGGGACGAGTTGGAGGCCGTGGCGGTGTTGGATCAGTTTCAGCGCGTCGTCGATGAGGGTCAGGGTAGTGAGACCCAGGAAGTCCATCTTCAGCAACGACAGTTTTTCGAGACCGCTCATGTCGAACTGCGTGACAATTTCGTCGCGGTTGGTGCGGTATAGCGGCACCAGTTCTTTGAGCGGCTGGGGGGAGATGACCACGCCGGCGGCGTGCACGGAGCAGTTCCGTGCGAGGCCTTCGAGACGGCGGGCGACCTGGAGCACCTCGGCCACGCGGGGGTCTTTGCGGGCCGCCTCCTCAAAGCCCGGCTCCACTTTCATGGCCTCCTCGAGGGATATGTTCAGAACGTTGGGCACCAGCTTGGTAATACGCTCGACGTCCGCGAAACTGACGTCCAAGACCCGGCCCACGTCCTTGATAGCGGCGCGCGCGCCCAGCGTGTTGAATGTGATGATCTGCGCCACCTGCTCGCGGCCATACTTTTCGGTGACGTACTGGATGACCTCGCCGCGCCGGTTCATGCAAAAGTCGATATCGATGTCCGGCATGCTGATGCGCTCCGGATTCAGGAAGCGCTCAAACAGCAGCCCATATTGCAGCGGGTCGATGTCGGTGATCTGCATGGCGTAGCCCACCAGGCTGCCGGCCGCGGATCCGCGGCCCGGGCCCACCGGGATGGACTGCGATTTGGCGAAGCGGATGAAGTCCCACACGATCAGGAAGTAGCCGGAGAACTTCATCTGCTGGATCATTTTAATCTCGCGGTCCAGGCGCTCCAGGTACTCCGGTAGATCGTGCTTCAGGCGGCCCGCGGCGCGCAGAGCTTCCAGGCGCGGCCGGCGTTTTTCGAATCCCTGGCGGGCCACGTACTCGAAGTAGGTATCCGTGGTGTGGCCCTCCGGAACGTCGAATCTTGGGAACGGCTCCTTGACCTTGTCGAGCTGCACTCGGCAGCGCTGTGCAATCTCCCACGTGCGGTCCAGAGCCTCTTCCAGTTCGCCGAACAACTCCAACATCTCCGCGCGCGACTTAAGGTAAAAATCCGGCGTGCTCCAGCGCATGCGGCTGGGATCGCTCATGGTTTTTCCGGTCTGGATGCACATGAGGATCTCGTGCGCGCGGGCGTCCTGTTTGCGCAGGTAGTGGGAGTCGTTGGTGGCTACCAGGGGGATGCCGGTCTCGTGGGACAGGCGGTTCAGGGCCGGGGTAAGGCGCTTGTCCTGCTCCAGTTGGTGGTCCTGGATCTCCAGAAAGAAATTGTCCTTTCCGAAGATGTCCTGGTAGGCGTAGGCCATGCGGCGGGCTTCCGCGTAGCGCTCGGCCAGGATGGTTTCCGGAATGTCGCCGCGCAGGCAGGCGGACATCGCGATGAGGCCCTTGGCGTGCTGCGCGAGGAGGTCCTTGTCGATCCGCGGCTTATAGTAGAAGCCCTCCAGGAAGCCCGTGGAAACCAGGTTGATCAGGTTGCGATAGCCCTCCTGGTTTTCGCACAGCAGGACGAGGTGGTTGTATCGGTCCGAGTCGGAGCGAGTCTTGAGGCCCTGTTGGGAAACGTACACCTCGCAGCCGATGACCGGGTGAATACCCTTCGCTTTGGCCGTGTTGTAGAACTGCACCGCGCCGAACAGGTTGCCGTGATCCGTCATGGCTACGGCGGGCATTTTTTGTTCGACCACCAGATTCATCAACTGCCCGATCTCGCAGGCGCCGTCGAGCAGGGAATAATCCGTGTGGCAATGCAGGTGAACGAAAGGCTTCTCTGACATAGTCTCCGGCACGGTGGCGAGTCGGCCCCGCCATGTTATGGGGGAGGCGTGGTAGGCACGGGCAGATTTGAACTGCCGACCTGTCGCTTAGGAGGCGACCGCTCTATCCAACTGAGCTACGTGCCCGAACCAACCTTATTGTACCGTTTCAGCCCCTTCCGGCCAATGTCCGTGCGGTAGTGCGCGCCGGCGAAAGCGATTTTGCGCACGGCGGCATACGAGCGGCCGATGGCCGCGGCCAAGTCCGGTCCGGAAGCGGTTACGCCCAGCACGCGGCCGCCCGCGGTTTCCAGCCCTTGAGGCCCCATGCGCGTGCCGGCATGAAATACCGTGGCGCCGCCGGCTTCTGCTTCTTCAATGCCGCGGATGGGCTTGCCGGCTTCGAACGCGCCAGGGTACCCGCCCGACGCCATCACCACGCAGACGGAGGGTTCCGCGTGCCAGGCCAGACCGCCGGATCCCGTCAGCACGGCGGCGAAATCCGCATCCAAGCGGTGCATCAGCGGCTGGGTTTCGGGATCGCCCATGCGGACGTTGAATTCCAGGACCTTGGGTCCGTCGCCTGTGAGCATCAGGCCGGCGTAGAGGAATCCGGTGAACGACGTGGCTTCCACTGTGGGGTAGATGATGGTGTTCAGGATCTGCCGGGTCAGGCTATCGCTGAGGATGCGCGAGTCGCAGTAAGCTCCCATGCCGCCGGTGTTGGGCCCGGTGTCTCCGTCGAAGACGGCCTTGTGGTCCTGGGTGGGCTCAAAGGGCACGACGTTCCTGCCGTCGCAGAAGACGATGAAGCTGACCTCCTCTCCCTCGAGGAACTCCTCGATCACCAAGGGGTAGCGGAGGGTGGCCAGGGCGCTTTCCGCGTCGGCGCGTTCGTGCGCGATCCGTACACCCTTGCCGGCCGCCAGGCCGTCCTCCTTCAAGACCACGGGCAGGCGGAAGCGATCGAGGGCCGCGCGGGCTTCGGCCGGGTTGTCGGCGGAGACGAAGGCAGCAGTCGGGATGTTTCTTTGCCACAGAAAGTTCTTTGCAAAAATCTTGCTCCCTTCCAGGCGAGCGGCCTGAGCCGTGGGCCCGATGATTTGCCGGCCTTCGGCACGAAATGCGTCCACCACACCGCTGACCAGGGGGGCTTCCGGCCCCACCACAGTCAGATCGGCGGCGACTTCACGCGCGGCGGCGAGATAGTCGGTTCCGGGGAGGCAACGGGCCAGGCGAGCCATCCCGGGGTTGCCAGGGATCGCGTAGACCTGGGTGACTGAGGGACTCTGGGCCAGCTTCCAGACCAGCGCGTGCTCCCGCCCGCCGCTGCCGATGACGAGTATTTTCATTCCGATACAATGATATCAATGCATGAAAAGTACGACGTCGTGGTGGCCGGCGCCGGTCACGCCGGGTGCGAAGCTGCCCGGGCTTGTGCGCGGATGGGGTTGAAAACGGCCCTGGTCACCATGAATCTCGACCTGATTGCGCAGATGTCGTGTAATCCCGCCATCGGGGGGATCGCTAAGGGTCACCTGGTGCGCGAGATCGACGCCTTGGGCGGCGTGATGGGAGAGGTGACCGACGCCGTCGGAATTCAATTCCGGCTGCTGAATACCAGCCGTGGGCCGGCGGTCTGGTCGCCGCGCGCGCAGTGCGATAAGAAGATGTACCGCGTGCGGATGCGCCAGGTGCTGGAGCAGGAGCCGAACCTACGAATCAAGCAAGCGGAAGTGGCGGCTCTGGAGATCGAGCAGGGGCCGACCAGCCGAGTTCGGGGGGTTAAACTCCGGGATGGCCGCACCCTGGGGGCCCAGGCTGTCATCGTGACCACCGGCACGTTTCTGAATGGGGTTGCGCACGTGGGGGAGATGACCTATAGCTGCGGCAGGAACGGAGAGCCTCCTTCGCAGTTGCTGGGTGATCAGTTGCGCAGGTCGGGTTTACAATGGACGCGCCTGAAGACGGGGACTCCGCCACGCCTGGACGGACGGACCATCAAGTGGGACCACTTCGAAATTCAGCCCGGTGACCCCGAGCCGACGGCGTTTTCTTTTCTGACGGAGCGGATCGACCGCCCGCAGGTGCCCTGCTACCTGGGCTACACCACGGAAGAGACCCGGCGAATCCTGCGAGCGAGCATCTCGCGCTCGCCGCTGTACAGCGGGCAGATCGAAGGCATCGGTCCCCGCTATTGCCCATCCATCGAAGATAAAATTGTCAAGTTTCCGGATAAGCCGCGGCACCAGATCTTCCTGGAACCGGAAGGGCTGGACACCCACGAGGTGTATGTCAATGGCATGTCTACGAGCATGCCCATCGACGTGCAGGAAGCGATGGTGGCATCCGTTCCGGGCCTTGAGCGGGCCGAGATGATCCGGCCCGGGTACGCCATTGAGTACGATGCCATCGACCCGCGGGAACTGGAGCACACCCTGGAAGTCAAGAAAATTCTCGGGCTCTACCTTGCCGGGCAGATCAACGGGACCTCCGGTTACGAGGAGGCAGGATGTCAGGGGCTCGTGGCGGGACTCAATGCGGCTTGCCGGATCGGGGCCATGCCGGAAGTGGTGATCGGGCGGACAGAGGGCTACACGGGGATTCTGATCGATGACCTGGTGACCAAGGGGGCTGACGAGCCGTACCGCATGTTCACCTCGCGCGCGGAATTCCGGCTGCATCTGCGGATCGACAATGCCGACGAACGGTTGACACCCATCGGGCGGAAAGTTGGCCTGGTGGGCGACGACCGGTGGGCGTTGTTCACTCGGAAGCAGGCACAGAAAGACCGGCTCAGCGCAGCCCTGCGGGAGCACCGGCACGGGCAATGGCTGAAGCGGCCCGAGGCGAAAATCGAGGAAGTCTCGAGCTGGGTTCGGGATGTGCTGGGCGAGGAACCAGTGCGAGGTCTGCTGGCTACGGTGCAAACAGAGGCCAAATACAGCGGCTACATTAGCCAGCAGGAGCGGCAGATGGAACGGCTCAAGGCGGCCGAGCGGCGGCACATTCCCGAGGATTTCGGCTTTGCCGCCATTCCTGGTCTCTCGCGGGAGATTCGCGAGAAGTTGGAGCGCGTGCGCCCGAGCACGTTGGGGCAGGCAGGCCGGATTCCCGGCGTCACCCCGGCGGCTATCGCGATTCTAGATGTGTATCTGAGCCTGGACCGTGTTTGCTGAGAGATTGCGAGAGGCGGTAGCCGGGTGGTGCCCGCTGACAGAACAGCAGATGGAATTGCTCGAAGGGCACTACCAGGCATTGTGCCGCTGGAACCGCGTTCTGAATCTGACGGCATTGCGGGACGAACAGGAAGTGGTCGAGCGGCACTACGGGGAGTCGCTTTTTCTGGGGATGCATCTTCCGGACGAGGCCATTTCCGTCGTCGATGTCGGTTCGGGTGCGGGTTTTCCTGGCTTTCCGGTGTCGGTGGCGAGGCCGAATGCAGCGGTGACCCTCGTCGAGGCACATCAGCGCAAGGCCGTGTTCCTACGAGAGGCGGCCCGTAATGTGGCAAACGTCCGTGTGCTCGCCCTGAGAGCCGAGTTACTAGAGGGTGGCTTCGATTGGGTGATTTCGCGGGCCGTCAAGTATGAAGAGGTGCGGCCGGTAGCGAGCCGGGTCGGGGAACGAGTTGCGTTATTGGTAGGCGACGTAGGGATGGAGGAATTGGCTGGTTTCGAATGGCAACCGCCCATCCGGTTGCCGTGGGGCGAGCAGCGATTCCTGTTGCTTGGCCGGAATGTTTCACGTGGAACGTGAAACCTGCATCGTGTTAGGATGACGGCTTGAGCAAAGTTCTAGCGATCACCAACCAGAAAGGCGGGGTTGGGAAGACCACCACGGCCATCAATTTGGCTGCCTCCCTGGCTGCCAACGACCTGCGCATCCTGGTGATTGATAGCGACCCGCAGGGTAATTCGACCACTGGTCTGGGCATCCAGAAATACACGGACCGGGCCAGTCTTTACAACGTACTGTTGGGTGACGCAGAGCTTGCAGACGCCGTGGTGCGGACCGAATTCGAGGGTCTCGATCTGGTTCCTTCGGATAAGAACCTGATTGGCGCGAACCTGGAGTTGGTGGAGCAATCGGAGCGTGAATTCCGGCTCCAGCACAAGCTACGGCTTCTTCGCGAGAAATATCATTTTGTTCTGATTGATTGCCCGCCCGCTTTGGACCTGCTGACACTCAATGCGCTGGTTGCCGCCGACTCCGTACTCGTTCCCATTCAATGCGAATTTTTCGCCCTCGAAGGGGTTTCCGAGCTGATGGACACGATCGAGAGGGTCCGTAGCGCCTTTCAACACCCGCTGGAAATTGAGGGAATTCTCCTCACCATGTACGATGACCGAACCAACCTGACCCGCCAGGTGGCGGCGGATCTGAAAGAATTTTTCGGCGCCCAGGTTTTTCAGACGGTGATTCCCCGCAGCATCCGGCTGGCCGAGGCGCCCAGCTTCGGCAAACCGATCCTGTCCTACGATGTGCGTTCCCGCGGGGCGGAGAGCTATATCCGGCTGGCCAAGGAAATTCTCGACCATGAACAAAAGTCAAGACGGAACGCGCCGGGCGCTCGGTAAAGGACTGACGGCGCTGCTCCCGGCTCGTCCGGCGGCGCACCCCGTGGAAGCCGCCAAGCCCGCTGAGGAGCAGGCCGCCCAGTTGCCCATTGAGGCGATTGACCCGAATCCCTTGCAGCCCAGACGGGTGTTTCAAAATGAACGCCTGGAGGAGCTGGCCCAGTCTATTCGGGCGAATGGAATCATCCAGCCGCTGGTGGTGCGGAAGAAGGGTGAGCGCTACCAACTGGTGGCCGGCGAGCGCCGCTGGCGGGCGGCGAAGCTTGCCGGTCTTGCCCAGGTCCCCGCTGTCGTTCAGGAGATCCCGGACGAGCGCCTGCTGGAAATCACCCTGATCGAGAATATCCAGCGGGAAGACCTGAACCCGATCGAGACGGCACAGGCTTTCGAACGCCTCTCCCGAGACTTAGGCCTTAGCCACGAGGAGATCGGCCGCCGCACGGGAAAAGAACGGACTACGATCACCAACCTGATAAGGCTCCTGCAACTGCCTCCCGATCTCCAGCAACTGCTGGCCGAGCACAGACTATCGTCAGGGCACGCCCGGTGTCTGCTCTCCTTGCCTACCGCGGACCTACAGCGCGAAGTTGCGGAGAAGTCTATTGCTCAGGCAATGTCTGTCCGGCAAGTGGAGCGTCTCACCCAACGGATGCTGGAGACCCGCGAGCCCAAAAAAGCCAGCGAAGTCGAGACGGATCCGAACGTGAAAGCCGCCATCCAGGAAATGGAGAGGATCCTGGGTACGAAAGTCCGGATCGTGGAGAAGGCCAAGCAGCGCGGACGGATTGAAATCGAGTATTACTCCGCAGACGACTTGGACCGCATTTATTCCACGATCGTCGGTAATCCGGTGTAGGGCTACTTGAGGATATCGAGAATCGCGACCAGCTCTTTCCGGATGTCCGGCAGCGGATCGTCAGCGAACAGGCTGCCTTGGCCTCTGTGATTCGTTTTCGGAGTGTGTTTCTTGCCTTCCTTTTGCAAGGTCTGCCGGGCGCCTTCGATTGTGTAGCGTTTCTCGTACAGAAGGTGCTTGATGCGGAGCAGCAACTCCACATCCTTCCGTCGATAAAGCCGGTGACCGGTGCCGGATTTCTTAGGGCTCAGGGACGGAAACTCAGACTCCCAGTAACGCAGCACGTAAGGTTCTACGCCCAGCAAGCCGCTCACTTCGCCGATGCGGAAATACAGCTTATCCGGAATGTCGGGCGAATTCGACTTCAGGGCAAGGTCCGTCATCAACCATTCGCCATCCTAGCTCACTCAGCCCGGATTGTCACGACATGCTGACCCGCGGGTAATACCAACGTGGGAGAGCCGGCTAAGGGAAAGCTGGCGAGAGCTCCATCGATTTCGCATGCCAGAGGGGAGTGGTCAAGCACAGCGAGCGCTCTGGCCCGGCTGTGGTAGGACAATTCGATCCGGCCACCGGGCAGGTATTGAGCGAATTCCAAGGTCCCGTTGAATGCCAGGATTCGCGCCCTCTGCCGCGTGGCCGAGGCCTGTTCGAGCACATGGGTACCGGCAGGCAGCCAGACGGTGCGATCGTCCGTGACAGGCCATTCGCGTCCATCCACCACGGCGGGGCCACTCCACGCAATACCGACACCCTGCAGCGATTCCACGGTCAGTTTGCCGCCCTGGTACTCCAACCGGCGGACAGTGGCGGCTGCCGAGGAAAGCAAGGGCAGGTCCGGCGGCAGGAGCGAATTCTCAAAATAGAGAGCAACTCGGAGGAAGGATTGCGAGGCCAGATGCACCAATTGGAACAGCTCGGTGCCGGTCTGCTGCCGGGTGGGATAGACATCCTGGTATCGCTCCACGACATTGATATCAATCGCGAGATCTTGGGAACGGTCCGTAAGTGCGGCGTACCGCCGGGCGATCTCCGGGTAGCGCTGCGGCCCCTGGTTCCAAACCGTGGCGGGGTCTTCGATCAGGAACGTGAATCGATACCGGGGCAGCAGAGGCAAGACCCGAGCCGCATCTGCCCCGATCGCATCCCGCATGCCGGTGTCAAAGCGGTCGTCGACGTGCGTGAGCACCAGGTCCAAATGCGGGCTCTGCTTGCGGATGCGGTCAAGCGTATCCAGCCACTCTTCCTGAATGCGCCGGGCCAACTCGGCTCGAAAATCCAGAAAGCGACGCTGATCCGCGGGGTCCGTCCGCCCCTGAAACAACTCCATGGGATCGAATCCGTAAGCCCGCCGAAACTCCGCGCGCACGTCCTGGTTCATGGGGGTGAAGCGGGAGGGATTGCTCACGCCTTCCAGCGATTCGAAATACAGCTCGGCCAGGTTTACGCCGTCCCAATCGAATCTATGTATCAGGTCCTTAACTCCGTTTTTGACAGCCTGAGCACATTCCCGGTTCGCCAGGTTCATGAGTTTGCGCCAGTCCAGTTGGGCGTCTTGCTGGACGGCGGTCTTTTCGCGCCACTCCGGATGATCGTTCCAGAACTTCTCGCTCACGTGCGGCAACTCGAGCCAGGCATAGACCAGGATGCCCGCCCGGTGACAGGCGGTAATCAATCGGCGCAGGTAATCCTCGCGCTCCGGGTCATGGTCATAGAAGTGCCAAGCAGCCACTTGCAGCGCGGCGATGCCGCTGGCTCGCCAGCGCTGGGCGAAGTAATCCAAATCCACGCGGCTCCGGTACGAAGAATCAAAAAACGCCCACAGCCGTGATGAGCGCAGCGGAGGATCGAGGCCCAGGTCCACCAGCGCCTGCGGGAGGTAAGGAAAGCGTTCGTAGCCCCGCTGGCCGATGGGCGCCGCAAGCCACAACACCGCGCCGGAACCCTGGTGGAAGCCAGCCACGAGTGGTGCGCCGCTCCAGCGCTCTTTCGCGAACACGCGTACGCCACGAGGCACGACGAATCGCGGCAGTTCCACGGGTGTCTGCCAAACGATGGAAAGCTTCGGGCGATGGACGTCCTCCACGCTGGCAACACGCACATTCTCGTTGCTGCGGCGAAAGCCGAACATCTCGGCGGCCGAGGACTCGCCTTCCAGGATCAGGAGGGCGCCTTGTTCCACGCGGGTCTGCCATTCGGGAGAAGCGCTCGCGCCGGGGCGCAGCACGAGAATGCGTGCGGCAGCGGACGGCTGCGCCTGAAATCCAATCGCAGAAAGAACCTGTGGCCACGCGCCGGGATCGTCGGCAAGCACGCGGAAACCGCCGGTCGTGGCGGCCTGCAGCAAGGCGGGGAGCAGCAGCAGGCTAGCGCGTAATCGCATACCAAAACCCGGCCCTCAGGTCGAAGAAAGCTGGCTGGCTGGCCCCGACCGAAGACAGCGTGTAGGCGCCGCGCAGAGCGCTCACCGTGAAAAACATCGACTCCGGCAGCAGGCTCCACCGCAGGCGCAGGCCGGGCCCAGTCTCCACGAAGTTAGCCCAGGACTCGCGCTTCTGGTCGGCGGTCGCATTCCCGTTCCAGGAAAATTGGGCGGCCAACCCTCCCCAATGGACGGTGTACCCGAGCCGGCTCTGGGAGTAGAGCAGAGAATCGTTGCCAAACCGGCTCACGAAGAGACCGTCGGCGGAAGTGTCGAAGAACCAGCCCCCCGACTCGCCGTTCAGGCTATGGCCGAATCCGCGAGAGAACGAGAGCCCGCCGCGATAGTCCGGCAGCATGTGGTGAGTCACGTAGCTCACCGAAGAGCCGGCTTCGGCCCAGCCCAGAAGCCCGTGCCAGCTCGAAGTGGCCACTCCCAGCCCGAGGATGACGGCATTTTCCGAAAGATATTGCGGTAACAAGGTGCCCACTGTCTGACGCGTGTCGCCGATGAACCGCGTGCTGACGTACGGATGGAGGGGAAAGTGAAGCCGCCACTCGGTCTTCACCTGCCCGTAGGAAAACAGGTCGTGCCAGCGGCTGGAGTACAGCGGGTACAACCAGGCGGTGGTGCGGAAGCGGGCGAAACCGGGGCGCAGGTTGCGGTATGCTCGGGACGCCTCGCCGGAGACCCGGGGATCGGGGCTGAGGCGGGCCAGCTCGAACCAGCGGAACGCGTGCGCGTCGTCGCGCAGAATATTGCAGATCCAGCCGAGCTTGAGCATCACCTCGAAATCCGCAGGATCTGCCTCGTGGGCGATTTGCAGGTATTTGAGAGCATCCTTGAGGTAACCGGCCTTGATGCTCCGCTCAGCCATGAGCTTGGCGTCCACGGCGGGCGTGCCGGGCGACTCCGCGGTGCGGCGGCTCAGGACCTGCGGCAGGTGCAGAACCGCGCGCACGCGGTTGGCCAGTTCCTCGTCGCCGCTCTGGAGGACGCGGTTGAGCAGGGGCATGGCGCGCTCCCGCTCCCCGCGCGCCAGGTACAGAAAGCCCAGTTGGGCAGCGGCCAGATAATCGTCGGAGGCCTGCTCGACCAGGAACCGGAACTCGGCTTCTGCTTCGGCCTTGCGATCCATGCGCAACAGCAGGTAGGCCAACTCGCGGCGAAGCTGCACGTTTTGAGGATCGAGGTCCAGAGCCAGGCGGAACTCGTAGACGTACGGGTAACGCGATGGCAGCAGTTCTCGGGCGGCTTCCGCGGCGCGCGGCTCTCCCCCGCGGGAGGCGGCGAGCAGAGCGGCAGTGGCCTGCTCGCCGTGGTTCAGAGTCTTGAGGACACGCCCGAGATCCACCAGCACGGAGCGCCGTTGGGGGATCAGCAGCCAGGCCCTGCGGTAGTGTTCCGCGGCGAGTTCCAGTTCGCCGCGCTGTTCGGCCAGCGTGGCCAGCTCATAATGCGTGCTGAAACTGTCCGCGCCCAGTTCGAGGGCCTTGCGCCAGCGCTCGATGCCCGCCCGCAGCGGAGCGTCGATATTCTGGAATGCCTGCTCGGCGGTGGCATTGCCGGTCTTTCGCAGGCGGTCGAAGACACGCCGCGCTTCGGCCTGCTGTTTGGTCTCGTAGCACAGAAAAGCGTACTCGAGAGCGGCCTGGGTGTCGCCCGGATCCAGGCGCACCGCTTCGTGAAACTGGTCGCGCGCGGCCTCCGACTCGCCAATCTTGAGATACGTGTAAGCCAGATCCTTGCGGATGGCGGCCCGTCCGGGAGCAAGTTGGAGGGCCTCAAGGAAGCCGGCGATGGCCTGGTCGTACACCCGGCCCCGCAGGGCCGCGTATGCGTTGGCGAGCGGATCGTAGGCCGGATCCCGGACTTGCGCGCCGGCCAGGGCGCAAGCCACCAAAACCCATCCGAGCCTCATGTTGGTCAGAGAAGAGTAGTGCGGCGGAGCCGGAAATTTCGCAGAATGATGAGGTGAACTTCCCGCGATCGAGCGGCATCCTGCTGCACCCGACCTCGCTGCCGGGCAGGTTTGGGATCGGCGATCTGGGAGCCGAGGCGCACGCGTTTCTGGAGTACCTGGCCGGCGCGGGGCAGAGCATCTGGCAGGTTTTGCCTCTGGGGCCGACTGGCTACGGAGATTCCCCGTATCAGCTTTTTTCCGCCTTTGCGGGGAACCCGCTGCTAGTCAGTCCCGAGCGACTGGCCGAGGACGGGCTGCTGACGCCCGGCGAACTGGACCGGGCACCGGAATTTCCGGCCGATTTCGTAGATTACGGACGGGTGATCCCGTACAAATGGGAACTGCTGCGCAAAGCATTCGCCCGCCACCGGCGCCGGCCGCAGGAGGAATTTGCAGACTTTCAACGGCAGCATGCCTGGTGGCTGGAGGACTACGCCTTGTTCCTGGCGCTCAAGACGGCGCACGGCGGCGAGGCAGTGTGGACGAAGTGGGATCCGGGAGCGGCCGGACGCGAAGCGGCAGCCCTTGCGTCCTGGAGAGCCCGGCTGGCCGACGAAGTGGAACTGCACCAGTTCGCGCAGTTCGAGTTCGCGCGCCAATGGCAGGCCCTGCACCGGCACGCAGCGGCGCTGGGCATCCGGATCATGGGCGATGTGCCGATTTACGTGGCGCACGACAGCGCGGATGTGTGGGCCCGCCGCGACCTTTTTCAACTGGATGAGGGCGGCGCACCCACCGTGGTGGCGGGCGTACCTCCGGATTATTTCAGCGCCACGGGCCAGCTTTGGGGAAATCCGATCTACCGTTGGGACCGCCTGGCGGAGTCCGGATATCAGTGGTGGATCGAGCGCATGCGGGCCACGCTGGCTACCGTGGACATGGTCCGACTGGATCACTTTCGCGGGTTTGAGGCTTACTGGGAGGTTCCGGCCGGCGCTCCCACGGCCGAAGCGGGACGCTGGGTAAAGGGTCCGGGCGGGAACCTGTTCCGGGCGCTTGGCCAGGCCCTTGGTGAACTACCCATTGTGGCCGAAAACCTGGGGGTCATCACGCCGGAAGTGGAAGCCATCCGCCGGGAGTTCGGTTTCCCTGGAATGTCCATTCTGCAATTCGCATTCGGGAAGGACCCGCAGGCGCCGGACTTCCTTCCGCACAATTACCCCCGCGACCGCGTAGCCTACACCGGCACGCATGACAACGACACCAGCATGGGCTGGTGGACCGGCAAGGGCGCCGGCGACAGCACGCGCACGCTGGCGGATGTACGGAAGGAGCGAGCCTTCGCGCGCCGGTACCTGGGCACGAACGGGCGGGAGATGAACTGGGTGCTGATCCGCGCGCTGATGGCGTCAGTGGCTGCCACGGTGATGTTTCCCTTGCAGGACGTTCTGGGGTTGGGGAGCGAGGCGCGCATGAACCGGCCGGCCACCTCCAACGGGAACTGGCGGTGGCGTTGCCGGCGCGAGTTGCTGACCGAGCGCACGGCGCACCGGCTGCGTGAGATGACGGAAACCTATGACCGCGCGCCCGCGTCGGGCTACAGGCCCGGCGTATGGTCAAATGAGAGTAACTTGTGATTTATGTCGCCATTCCGCGGAGTGGACTACGCACACATTGATTCCCTGCTGAGCGAGGAAGAACGGCTGGTCCGGCAGACCGCCCGGCAATTCGTGGAGGACCGCGTGATTCCGGTCATCCGTGACTGCTATCGCGAGGCGCGCTTTCCCAACGAACTCATCCCGGAGATGGCCCGCATGGGCTTCTTCGGCGCGAACCTGGAAGGTTACGGCTGTGCCGGGATGAGCAACGTCGAATACGGCTTGATCATGCAGGAACTGGAGCGGGGCGATTCCGGGGTCCGCAGCTTCGCTTCGGTGCAAGGCGGCCTGGTCATGTATCCGATTTATACGTATGGGTCGGAACAGCAGAAGGAGAAGTGGCTCCCGCGCCTGCAAAGCGGAGCGGCGGTGGGCTGTTTCGGGCTCACGGAACCGGATTTCGGATCCAATCCTTCGGGCATGCGCACCACGGCGCGTAAAGACGGATCGGACTGGGTGCTGAACGGCGAAAAGACCTGGATCACCAACGGCACGCTGGCGGAGGTCGCCGTCGTCTGGGCGCGCAGCGCGGAAGGGATCCGCGGGTTCCTGGTGGAAGCGGGCACGCCGGGCTACACTACCTCGGATATCCACGGGAAATGGTCGATGCGAGCTTCGGTCACATCGAGCCTATCTTTAGCGGATTGCCGCGTCAGCGAGGAGAACCGCCTGCCGGGCGCCCAAGGTCTGCGGGCGGCGCTGAGCTGCCTGACGCAGGCGCGCTACGGGATCGGCTGGGGCGCGCTGGGCGCGGCCATGGACTGCTACGAGACGGCGCGGGCCTACTCCGTGCTGCGGAAGCAGTTCGACGACCGGCCGATCGCCTCGCATCAACTGGTGCAGGAAAAGCTCGCCTGGATGATCACCGAGATCACCAAGGCGCAATTGCTGGCCTTGCACATGGGGCGGCTCAAAGATCAGGGCAAGCTGGAGCCGGCGCACGTTTCCATGCTGAAGCGCAACAACGTGGCGATTGCGCTGGAAACGGCGCGGTTGAGCCGGGATTTGCTGGGCGCCAACGGCATTACGGACGAATATCCCCTCATGCGGCACCTGTGCAACCTGGAGACCGTCAAAACCTATGAGGGCACGGACCACATCCATGCCCTGGTCATCGGGGAACGGGTCACCGGGGTGGCGGCGTACCGCTAGAAGGACCTGTCCCCGTTCTGTATGTTTCTTTACGCTCTCACGATCCTGGTCAGCGCTTTCCTCCTGTTTCAGGTGCAGCCGATCATCGCCAAGATCATCCTGCCGTGGTTTGGCGGCTCGGCGGCGGTATGGGCAGTCTGCCTGCTCTTCTTCCAGGTGGTGCTGCTGCTGGGATACCTTTACGCCTATGTGCTGCACCGGTACCTGAAACCGCGACTGCAGATGGCGGCGCATATCTTTTTACTGCTGGCAAGCCTGCTGGTGCTGCCGGTGATTCCCAGCGCCGCCTGGAAGCCTGCCGGCGGAGAGGATCCGACGCTGAGGATTCTGGGACTGCTGGCGGCCACCGTCGGTTTGCCGTACTTTCTGCTTTCCACCACCGGGCCGCTGGTACAAGCATGGTACGCGGCGAGATATAAGGATGCCATCCCGTATCGCCTGTATGCGCTGTCGAATGCCGGCTCGATGTTCGCGCTGTTGAGCTATCCGGTGGCGTTCGAACCGCTGCTCACCACGCGCATCCAGGCGTTGGCATGGTCAGTGGGTTACGCGGCGTTCGTGCTGTTTTGCGGCGCCACGGCGCTCTCCCTGCGCCACGTGCACTGGAGGCCGGCCACCCGTACCGAAAATGAAGGGAGCCCGAAAGCTGGCACGGCGGCCCTGTGGGTGGCGCTGCCGGCGTGCAGTTCCGCCCTCCTGCTGGCGGTGACCAACCATCTTTCGCAAAATGTCGCTGCGATTCCCTTTCTCTGGGTGTTGCCGCTGAGCCTGTACCTGCTGAGCTTCATCCTGTGCTTCGAAGGCTCCGGCTGGTATCGGCGCAACCCCTATCTGCAATTGTTCGCTGTGGCCGTGGGCAGCATGGCCTACGCACTCTCTGAGGATTTCCAGAACACCGGAATCAAGGTGCTGATTCCTCTGTTCTCGTGCGGGCTGTTTCTCTGTTGCATGGTTTGTCACGGGGAACTGGTGCGGCTGAAGCCGCACCCGCGATACCTGACCTCTTTCTACCTGATGATCTCGCTGGGCGGGGCGGTGGGAGGTGTGTTCGTTGGGCTGGTGGCGCCGCACCTCTTCCGCACGCTGGTGGAACTGCCCATCGCTCTGGTGGCGAGCGCAGTCGCGGTGCTTCTGGCGCTCTACCAGGACCCCACGAGCGAGTACTATCGGGCGTGGAAACGGCCGGTCTCGCTGGTCTCCATGCTGCTGACGGTGGTTCTGGCGGGCTACCTGGTGACAGAATTCCGCAACAGCACCAGTGATGCCCGGCTGCTGGTGCGCAACTTTTACGGGGCGCTCAAAGTCAGCGATGCAGGCGGGACCGATGGCGAAGCGGCCATCCGTAAGCTGACTCACGGCACTATCGACCACGGGGAGCAGTTTCTGGACCCCCGGCGGCGGAACCAGCCGACGACCTACTACGGCCCCAACACGGGGGTGGGTCTGGCCATCCGCGCCAGTGAGCCGGCCGGTCCGCTGCGAGTGGGCGTGATCGGGTTGGGGACCGGAACTCTGGCGGCCTATGGCCGGGCCGGTGATTATTACCGGTTCTACGAAATCAATCCTCTGGTCGTCCGCCTGGCAAACCAGGAATTTACGTTTCTGAAGGACTCCAAGGCCAAGGTGGACATCGCCCTGGGAGACGCCCGGCTGTCGCTCGAGCGGGAAAAGGGCGACAACTTCGACATCCTGGCCGTGGATGCCTTCTCCAGCGACTCGATTCCCATTCACCTGCTCACCAAGGAGGCCTTTGCGCTGTATTTCCGGCAATTGAAGGTAACTGGAGTGCTGGCCGTGCACGTCTCCAACAAGTACCTGAATTTACAGCCTGTTGTCGAACAGGCTGCGGAATCGTTGGGCAAGGCGGCGCGATTGGTGGACACCGACGACGAAGACTTCAATGACATCTTCGGAGCCTCCTGGGTGCTGGTGACGGGCCGGCGGGACTTCTTCGATCAGCCGCTTCTGAAGCCCGCGGCTGTGCCCATCGCGCCGCGCGGGAGTCTGCGCCTGTGGACGGACGACTACAGCAACTTGTTTCGAATCTTGAAGTGACTCAAAAAACGCAGTGCGCTGTGGTGATTTAAAGCAGAGAATTCAGTCTGTTATCGGGGTTCTTTCTGTTGTATCATGCGATGTGAATTGAGGAAACGCTGATGCGTCATATCAAGTCCGCCGGCAGTTTGATGGGCCTGCTATTCATACTTATTGCAATGTCGACGCTGCCCGCCGGGGCGGCAGTCACCCTCACCGCGACGCCGTCCTCGGTGACGCTGTGTAACACTTTGCCGCAGACCGTGACGGTTTCGGCGAGCGGGGGTACACTTGGCACGCTTACCGCCACCAGCAGCGACAGCCACTGGGCGGCCGAGGTTACCGCGGCCAATCAGGTTGCGATCATTCTGCAGATCGGGGTGACAACCACCCTCACCGGCACGGTCACCATTACGGACACAACCAACAACGTCAGCGTTGTAGTGTCTGTGACGGCGCAGGCGGGCGGGACGTGCGGGGGAGGCGGCGGGGGCACGGGCACGGTCACGGCGAGCCCCAATCCGATCAACCTGACTGCGCCGCAAGGCAGCTACGCGAGCACGAATCTGGCCCTGAGCTCGCCCACCGCTACGACCTGGACGATCACCCCGAATCCCGGCAACTGCGCCTCCGGGTGGCTTTCGGTCAGCCCTTCGGCCATCACCTCTCCTGTGACGTCCCAGAACATCGTCGTGTTCGCCACCACCGGCGGACTGGTCACCGGACAGGTCTGTTCGGGCAGCCTGACGGTCGTGGCCGGCAGTACGACGCTCACCGTGGGGGTCAATCTCACAGTGGGAACGGGGACCGGGACTACAGGGTTGGCATCCAGCCCGAGCTCGTTGAGCTTTACGGGCTCCCAAACGCTGACCCTGAGTGTCACGGATCCCAGCGCTACCACATTCACCGCCTACGTGAACACGCAGAGCGGCGGCCAATGGCTCACCATCAACAACAACTACTCGGCCGGCGGGACGTTGCCCACGAACCTCAACGTGACAGTCAACGCCGCGAACCTCACATCGGGACAAACTTATAGCGGAACGATTCTGATCACAAGTTCGCCGGACAATCAGACCCTGCAAGTACCGGTCAGCGTGACGCCAGGGGGGACCGGCACGAATCCGGCACTGCAGATCACTCCTGCCTCGGTATCCCTGAGCAGCCCGGCAGGCAGCACCAACCTGGTGACCCAGACCCTGTCCATCACCAGCAACACAGGTGGGCTCACCTATACGGCAACGGTGTCCACCAGCACAGGCGGCCAATGGCTGATCGTGGCTCCGGGCAGCGGCACAATCCCGGCGACCAACGTGAGTGTCTACGCCAATCCGGCCGGCCTGTCGGCCGGAACCTATTACGGGACCATCAACTTCTCGACGCAAGGCTCGGTGGTGGTGAGCCAGGCGGTTCCGGTGACGTTCGTGGTGGGCGGAGGTGTGACCGGGCAGGTGGCGCCCACGTCTCTTTCCTTCGCCTACCAGTCAGGGATCTCGACCGCCGTGCCGACACAAACCGTGCTGGTCAATGGCGTGGTGGGGAGCAGCTACTCGACGAGCATCACGTACAACAGCGGCTCCAACTGGCTGAGCGTGTCCCCGCCGACAGGCACCATCACCAGCAACGCTCCGGCAAACCTGACGGTTTCGATCACGAACCTGGCTCTTCCTGGAGGTACGTACTCGGCGACGCTCACGGTAACCACCACGACCGCCACGCAGTCGATACCCGTGAACCTGACCGTAACCACCGCGCCGGTGCTGACTTCCAATCCAGGCTCGTTCTACTTCCAGGCGCAGGCGGGCGGCGGGAGCCCGGGCGCACAAAACCTGATCCTGAACACCAGCAGCGGCGTGGCGCTCAGCTACACGCTGACAGTTTCCAACTCCTGGATCACGGTGACCACTCCCAGCAGCCTGACCACGCCGAGTTACCTGGCCGTGCAGGTAAATCCGCAGAGCCTGCCCTCCGGGTTGAACGTGGGAACGATTACGGTTGCGGCGGCCGGCGCCGGTAACACGCCACTGGTGATCCCGGTGGTGGTAGCCGTGGTGGGCGGCGTGACGGTGACTCCCACGGCCCTGAGCTTTTCGGCGCTGACGGGCGGCGCCTCGCCCGGATCCCAGGTTCTGAGCGTGAGCGCTTCGACCGCCACGGCTTTCGTGGCCAGCGCCAGCGGCGGAAGTTGGCTATCAGTCAGCCCGACGACGGCCACAACCCCCTCCTACGTAACGGTCACGGTGAACTCCACGGGTCTGGCGTCAGGAGTCTACAACGGCACGGTGGCCATCTCCGCCGGGGGGACCACGCAGAACATCCCGGTGGTCCTGACGGTTTCGACCAGCGGCGGCACGGGCGGCAATATCACGTTGTCGCCAAGCACGCTGAGCTTTACGGCGCAAGCGGGAGGCCAGTCGCCCGGCGTGCAAGGCATCCAGGTGAGTTCTTCGACCATTGGAGTGGGCTTTTCGGCAGCCGCGACCACGAGCAGCGGCGGGAACTGGCTGAGCGTGAGCCCGACTTCGGGGGCGGCACCAGTGAACCTGGGGGTGTCGGTGAATCCCGCGAGCCTGGCCGGCGGAACCTACCAGGGCACGATCACGGTGACGCCCGTCGGCGGAACCGCGCAAACCGTTTCGGTGACGCTGACGGTGCAAGGCCAGGCCACGCTGACCGCCAGCCCCACGACACTCGCGTTTACCTATCGGACCGGCGACAGCGCCCCGGCGGCACAGACCATCTCGGTGACCAGCACGGGAGCAGCATTGGCTTTCACGGCCAGCGCCACCACGTCCGGCGGCGGAAGCTGGCTCTCGGTGACTCCGGCCAGCGGCACGACGCCGGGTTCGCTGAGCGCCTCAGTGAACCCCTCGGGGGTGAGCCCCGGGAGCTACACCGGGACGATCACGATCACGAACACCAGCACCGGCACCACGCTCACCGTTTCAGTGGCGCTCTCCGTTACGGGTCCGCTGCCGACGATCTCGAAGGTGGTGAACGCGGCGAGCTACACGGGCAGCGCGGTATCGCCGGGCGAGATTGTCACCCTGTTCGGCGATTCCATCGGGCCGAGCGCGCAGGCGACGCTCACGCTAGACGCGAACGGAAAGGTATCCACCACGCTTGGCAACGTGCAGGTCCTGTTCAACGGCGTGCCGGCTCCCGTTACCTTCGTAAGTTCCTCGCAGGTCAATGCGGTGGTGCCTTACGAGATTGCCGGGCGGCTGACGACGTCCGTGTGGATCCGGTATCAAGGGGTCACCTCGAACGTGCTGACTCTCCCGGTCGCCACCACGGCCCCGGGAATCTTCACCCTCAACGCCACCGGGACCGGCCCGGGCGCCATCCTGAACCAGGACAACAGCCTGAATTCGTCCGGCAATCCGGCCCCCCAGGGCAGTATCGTGGTGCTGTATGCCACGGGCGAAGGGCAGACGATCCCCACCGGGGTGACGGGTTCCGTCACAACGCCGCCCAACCTGCCGACGCCCATCCTTCCGGTGGCGGTTCTAATTGACGGGCAGCCCGCAACGGTCCTGTACGCAGGCGAGGCCCCGGGACTGGTAGCCGGGGTGATGCAGGTGAACGTCCGGGTGCCGGCGGGGATCTCTTCCGGGCAGGTCTCGGTGATCGTGAGCGTCGGCAACAACAGCAGCCAGAACGGCGTCACCCTGTCGGTACGCTAGCCGGCAGCGGCGGGCTGGAACCGGCCCCGGAATCATACACGTTTCCGTCCGCCGCTGCGTCAAACCTGTTGTGAACGGGCGTCAGGCATTCCTGCCACTCGCAGTGGCCGTGTCGGCATGGGCGGCAGAGCCTGACCTGGCGGCCCGGCTGCGTGCTGTGGAAAACCACTACAACCGGGCCCAGACCCTGCAAGTCTCGTTTCATGAGGCATATACAGGGCCTGGCCGGCCTCGCCAGACGGAGGCTGGGACGCTCCGGCTACGCAAGCCGGGCCGCATGCGCTGGGATTACACCTCGCCGGCGGGCAAGCTGTTTCTTTCCGACGGGAAGAGCCTGTGGCTGTACACGCCGGGCAACAACCGGGTGGAAAAGATGAAAATGAAGGAGAGCGACGATATGCGCGTTCCGCTCGCCTTCCTGCTCGGTAAGTTGAATTTCGCCAAGGAGTTCCAGAACATCCAGGCGGCTCCCGACCCGGCTGGTACGCGGCTCACGGCGGAGCCCCGGTCGGCCAATCTGCCATACACCAAAGTGGAGTTCGTGGTCAGCCCGGAGGACCAGATCCGGCAGGTTGTGGTCACCGGATATGACCGATCCATCCTGGAGTTCACCTTCGACCAGGAGAGGCTGAATCCCGCGCTGGATGCCAAGCTGTTCCGCTTCGAGATGCCACCCGGCGCCGAACTGTCGGAGGAAACCGGCCAATAGGGGCAAGCGATGGCGGAATGGGTGCTGAAATACGCCGACAGCCGGGGGGAGATCCATCACCAGGTGGCGCAAGGAGCTTCGGAGAAGGAACTGCGCGAGCGCTACACCCAGCAGGGATTCCTGATTTACTCTATCCGCCCGAAGGGCGTGATTGCGGGGCTCTCGGCCGAGGGCAGTTCTCGGGTGTTCGGACGGCGGGCCAAGCTGAATCTCGAAAAGTTTCTGATTTTCAACCAGCAATTCGTGACCCTGAACAAAGCCGGGCTGCCGATTCTGAAAGCCCTGGACCTGCTGGCGGACCGGCTCACGGACGTGAAGCTGGGGCCACACGTCAAGGCCGTACGGGACGAGGTGCGCAACGGGACGCTGCTTTCCGACGCGTTCCGCCAGCGGGGCATCTTCCCCAAAATCTATGTCACGTCGGTGATGGCCGGAGAGAAGAGCGGCAGCCTGGCGGAAGTGCTGGACCGGTATATCGCCTATCAGAAGCTGACCCTGGCGGTGCGCAAGAAGGTGCTGGTCTCGCTGATGTATCCCAGCGTGCTGATTGTGCTGGTCGTCTGCCTGATCGTCTTCCTGGTGACGTACGTGGTGCCGAACTTCGCGCAGTTGTACAGCAGCATGCAGGCGCAGTTGCCCGCGATCACACAGATCCTGATCGCGGTGGGCACCACGGCGCGCAGCTACATCCTGGTGTTTGCGGCGGCGCTGTTTGCAGGCATCTTCCTGTTCCGGGTGTGGTCCCGGAAGGAATCGGCGCGGGAGAAGATCGACCGGGTGAAGCTGCGCACGCCGGTGCTGGGGGACATCTGGCTCAAGTTCCAGGTGGCGCAGTTTTCCCGCGTGCTGAGCACCCTGTTGAGCGGCGGCATTCCGCTGGTGCAGGGACTGGAGACAGCCGCCGACTCGCTGGGGACTCCCCTGCTGCGCAAAGCCTTGGACAAGGCCGGCAAACTGGTGCGAGAGGGGCAGGCGCTCTCCGGTTCGCTGAAGAGCACGGGTATTTTTCCGGCGCTTTCGATCGATATGATTGAAGTAGGGGAGTCCACGGGAGCGCTGCCCAGCATGCTGACCAGCGTGGCCGAGTTTTTCGAAGAAGACGTGAACACGCGGATGACCGCGGCCCTTTCGCTGATCGAGCCGGCCATCATGATTTTCATGGGCATTTTCGTGGCGTTCGTACTGATCGCCCTGTACCTGCCGATCTTTTCGTTGGCGGACACGATACGCTGAAGGTTTTCCATGGCTACTGAGCGCGTGCGATTACCGGACCCGGCGGCGGAAGCCGCCCAGGCGCAGGCCCTGGCGGCGCGCTACCGCTACGACTACGTGGACCTGCGCGAGGCCTCCATCGATCACGACCTGTTCCGGTCCATCCCGGTGGACCTGATGTTCCGCTACAACTTTGTGCCGCTGCGCGCGCAGAACGGCACCCTGGACATCGCGCTGGCCGACCCGCGGAATCTCAACCTGATCGACGAGCTGGCGCTGCTGCTGAACCGCAAGCTGCGCTGCAAGGTGGCCACGCTTTCGCAGATCTCGGAGCTGCTGAAGAAGACCGAGCAATCGCAGCGAGTGCTGGAAGAGGTGACCGAAGGCTTCACCCTGGACGTGGTCGGCGACGAGGAGAACCAGGACGAGACGCTCTCCATCGACAAGCTGACCGCGGCCGACAGCGACATCGCGCCGGTGATCAAGCTGGTGGACACCACGATTTTCAACGCGCTCGAGCGCCGCGCCAGCGACATTCACATCGAATCGCGGGACCAGGAAGTAGCTATCAAGTACCGCATCGACGGCGTGCTCCACTACGCCATGCCGCCGATTTCGAAGGACTGGCAGTCCACCATCATCTCGCGCATCAAGGTGATGAGCGAGCTGGATATCGCCGAGCGGCGCGTGCCGCAGGACGGCCGTTTCCGGGTGCGTTACAAGAGCCGCCTGATCGACTTCCGCGTCTCCATCATGCCTACCATCCACGGCGAGGACGCGGTGCTGCGCGTGCTGGACAAGGAATCCATGAGCGAGAAGTTCTCCAAGCTCTCGCTCGAAGTGGTGGGTTTTTCGGACAGCGACCTGGTGAAGTTCCGGCGATACATTTCGGAACCCTACGGCATGGTGCTGGTGACCGGGCCCACCGGATCGGGCAAGACCACCACGCTCTACGCCGCGCTGAGCGAGATCAAGAACGACGAGGACAAGATCATCACTATCGAAGACCCGGTGGAATACCAGATCAAGGGCATCACGCAGATCCCGGTCAACGAGAAGAAGGGCCTGAGCTTCGCGCGCGGGCTGCGGTCCATCCTGCGGCACGACCCGGACAAGATCATGGTGGGCGAGATCCGCGATCAGGAGACGGCGCAGATCGCCATCAACTCGGCGCTCACCGGCCACCTGGTGTTCACCACCGTGCACGCCAACAACGTGCTGGACGTGCTGGGACGCTTCCTGAACATGGGGGTGGAGCCCTACAACTTCGTTTCGGCGCTGAACTGCATTCTGGCCCAGCGGCTGGTGCGCGTGATTTGCGAATACTGCACCCGGCCGGCGCACTATCCGGACGCCTACTTCGTGGAGTGCGGGTTGAATCCGGAGGAGTGGCGCGACGTGCAGCTCATGGAGGGCGCCGGGTGCTTCGAGTGCGGCGGCACGGGCTACCGGGGGCGCACGGCCATCCACGAACTGCTGGACCTCACCGACCGGATCCGCGAGATGATCCTGGACAAGCGCCCCACCTCGGAGATCAAGCGGGCGGCTCGCGAGGAAGGCATGACCTTCCTGCGTGAATCGGCGGTGGACAAGGTGCGGAAAGGCGTGACCACGTTGAAAGAGATCAACAAGGTCACCTTCATCGAAGGATAAAGCATGAGCCTGGTGCGCAAGTTGACGGCCCTGGTGAAGGACCCGCCTCCAGCCTATGTCTTCGAGCTTTCCGAAGCCGGCATCTCGATGGCGCGTATCGGCGCGCACGCCGGGATCACTTTTCGCCCCCTGGCGCCGGGAGTGATTTCGGTCTCTCCGCTGCGGGACAATATCCTGATTCCGGACGACCTGGCGGCGGCGGTGCGGGAACTGGCGCCGGTGAACGGCAACCGCAAGCGCCGGGACGCAGCCCTCGTGCTGCCGGATAACTGCGTGCGGATTTCCGTTCTGGATTTCGACCACTTTCCCTCGGACGCCCGGGAGCAGCTCTCGCTGGTGCGTTTCCGGATGAAGAAAAGCGTGCCGTTCGACGTGGAGGAGGCGGCGGTGAGCTACTGGGCTCAGGCCGCCTGGGACAAACGCGTGGACGTGGTGGCTGTGGTGACGCCGCTCGAGATCGTCGCGCGTTACGAAGCCCCGTTCCGTGCGGCGGGCCTGAATCCGGGCTTGGTGACCACGTCATCTCTGGCGGCGCTGAACCTGGTCCAGGACGGTGGGGTGTCGGTGGTGGCCAAGCTGACGGGCCGGGTGCTGAGTGTCATGGTCCTGCGGGACGGAGTGCTGAAGCTGGTGCGCTGCCTGGAGCTGGCCCACCCCGAGCTGGCCGAGGTGGCCGGCGACCTCTACCCCACGTTCGTGTTCGTGGAGGACACCCTGGGGGCCAAAGCCGACCGGCTGCTGCTGTGCGGCTTCGGCGCGGGCTTCGAGGAGGCGCGCCGTCAGTTTGAGGCCGGGCTGGGTGTGGCGGTGGAGCCGGTGCGCTCCGCGCTGGGCACTCCCGGAGAACACGACGCCGGGCTTATGGGCTACCTGAAATCCGTGGCGGCGCAGGGTTAGCGGCATGAAGATCCCCATCAATCTCGCCAGCCAGCCTTTCCGGCGCGACCGCCTGGTTCTGATCGGTTCCGCCGCCGTAGGGGGATTGCTGGTGGGGCTGCTGGCGACGCTGATCTCCCTGAGCGTGATCCAGCGCGGCCAGCTTGGGGACACCCGGCGGGATATCGCCCGTTTGCAGGCGCGCATCCGCTCACTCCAGGCGGAGGAGAGCCGCCAGGAGGCCATCCTGCGTAAGCCCGAGAATGCCGAGGTGGTGGAGCGCAGCCTTTTCCTGAACCAACTACTCTACCGCAAGGGTATCAGTTGGACACGCATCTTCGCCGATTTGGAGAAGGTGGTGCCGTACAACGTGCGGGTGATTTCTATCCGGCCTTCGGTGAACGCTCAGAACCAGATCACGCTGGACATGATGGTAGGCTCGGAGTCGCTCGGGCCGGTCATCGAACTGCTGAAAGCCCTGGAAGGCTCGCCACTGTTCGGGGGCGCCTATCTGCACAGCAGCATGCCGCCTTCGCAGACCGAACCTTTGTATCGCTGCCGCGTGAGCGTGAACTATGCCCAGAAGCTTTGACCTGTCCCGGTTCGCCTTCAAGCCGCCGCAACTCCGCGACCCGCGGGTGGCGGTGCGCATGCTGCTGGGCGTGCTGCTACTGGCCAACCTGGTGGCGGCGGTGGTGGCGTTCAAGCCGTTCGGCGGGTCTCCGGAGGATCTGCGGCGCGAGCAGGCCGAACTTGGACGGCAGCTCGCCCAATTGCAGGCGCACCTGACCCAAACCCGGGCACTGGCAGCCAAGGCGGAACAGGCGCGCGAGGCGGGCGATCATTTTCTGCAGCAGTACACCACAGACCGGCGCACCACCTTTTCCACCATCGTGGCGGAGCTCGAGCGGGCCGCCAAAGATTCCGGCATGAAGCCGAAACCGGCCTCGTTTACCCTGGAACAGGTGGAGGGCAGCGAGACGGTGTACCAGATGACCATCACGGCCGCTTACGAAGGGACCTACCCGGACCTGCTGAAGTTCGTCAACGCGCTGGACAAGTCGCCGCGGTTCCTGATCATCTCCAGCATGACGGCCTCGCCCCAGCAGTCGGGCAACACGCTGAACGTGAGTTTCCGGCTGGACACTTTCGTGCGCGAGGCGCCGGGGAACGTGTCATGAAAGTAGGGGCGGAGCCGAAGAAGGTAGCCATGCTGGCGGGTCTGCTGCTGGTGGGGGGATACCTGTTCTACGCCAATGTGCTCTCCCAGCCCGCCGGCGGTCCGCCAGCGGAGACGCGGGCGGCCGTTTCCGCGCCGGCGGTGAAGAGCGCACCCAGCGCGGCCCGTGTGCCGGCAACACCCGTGCGCCGCGCCGGTGGCCGGCTGCGCGACAGCGAGGACTTCCATCCGTCGCTGAAGCTGCCGCAAGGCGAGGAGCGCCCGGATCCTATGTCCATCGACCCCACTCTGCGGCTGGACCTGCTGGCCAAGGTGCAGGCAGTGGAACTCCAGGGCGGGCAGCGGAACCTGTTCCAGTTTTCTACCGCGCCTCCACCGCCGGCGCTTAAAGGCCCCGAGCCGAAGGTGGTTCCCAAGACTCCATTACAGATTGCCCAAGAACAGGCGAAGAAGGCCAGCAACGGGAGCCCGAGCAAGCCGCCGCCCGCGCCGATCAACCTGAAGTACTACGGTTACTCGACCATGCACGGCGATGCCAGGAAGAAAGCGTTCTTTCTGGATGGCGAAGACATCTTGGTGGCTACCGAGGGGGACGTGCTGAAGAAGCGCTACCGCGTGGTGCGCATCGGCATTAACTCGGTGGTCATGGAGGACACCGAATCGAAGACCCAGCAGACTCTGCCTTTGCAGGAGGAGGCGGTGGGATGAACCGGCGGTCCGGGCGGGGAGAATCGGGCTACGCGCTGCTGCTGGTGTTCCTGATGGCCGCCTGCATCGCTATCTCGCTGTACATGGAACTGCCGCGCGTGGCTTTCGAATCGCAGCGAGCCAAGGAGCAGTTGCTGATCGACCGCGGGGAGCAGTACAAGCGCGCGATTCAGATGTTCGTGCGCCAGAACAACCGCTACCCGGCCACTCTGGATGAGCTGGAAAACTTCAACAACCGGCGCTATCTGCGGCGGCGCTACCCCGACCCGATGACGGGGAAAGAGAAATGGCGCCTGATCAAAGTCGGTCCAGGGGGCGTGCTGCTCGATTCCATCAACAGCAAGCCGAACCAGAACAACCCCAACCAGGAGAAAAAAGAAGCCAATACGTTCATTGGGGAGGGACCGATCATCGGTTCGACGCCGCAGCAAGGCCAGCAGCCGGGGAATCCGGCGATGCGCCGCCGCCCCAGTGATTCGGGCATGGCCGGACAAATGCCCGGCGGCGTCCCGGGAGCGGACGGAACGGCGGGTGCGGGCGGCGCGGTTTCCGCTGGCGTGGCGGGCATCGCTCCGGCTCCCGCCTACCCTGGCCAGACGGCCTATCCGGGCCAGACCGTGGTTCCCGGGCAAACCACGTTTCCGGGCCAGGCGCAGACCGTGAATCCCGCGCAACCGTTTCCCGGGGCGCAAACGTTCCCCGGGGGGCTGGTAAATCCCGCCGGCCAGCCGGTTTCCGCGAACCAGCCGTACGTCATGGGACAGCCGTTTCCCACCGGCCAGCCGAACCCCGGTATGCAGGGGGTGCCCGGTGCGCAGACGTTTCCCGGCGCACAGACGTTTCCCGGCGCACAGCCCTATCCCGCCGTGGTCCCCGGAGGGGTTCCGGCAGGATACCCGGGAACTCCGGTGAATTCGCAGACCGGGGGGATGGCGGCCTACCCTTATTCAACACAGCCGGGTGCGCAGGGTGCCGTCCCGGGATTCCCGGGCGGCCAGCCGGGGATGACTCCGGGAGCGGCCGGGCCAATGCCCAACGCGGCAGTGCAGATGATCCAGCAAATTCTGACCAGTCCGCGCCCCGGCGGTATGCCCACCTCTTCGTTCCCGGGTGGCATGCAAATCGGCGGAGGAATCGCCGGGGTGGCCAGCACCGACGAAGAAGAAGCCATTAAGGTGTACAACGACCACCAGAAGTACAACGAGTGGGAGTTCATCTACGATATCAGCAAAGACCGCTCCCTGGCCGGAGGAAGGCCTGGAGGGGTGATGGGCACTCCGGCCTCGCAGATGGGGCAAATGCCCGGGCAATCCGGTTTTGGGCAGCCGATTGGCGGGCAGTCGTCGGGCTTCGGCCAGTCCGGACTTGGGCAATCCGGCTTCGGCCAGTCGGGTTTTGGGCAGACGCAGCCGGCTCCGGCGCCGGGCGGGTTCACTCCGGGCTTCGGCCAAACGCCGCAGCTCCCGCCCACGCAGGTGCAGCAGCAGCCTTGATCCGAGCGCGGCGGGGCTCAGGTATTTTCGAGAGTGCGGGGACGCTCGGAGATATCGCGGCAGGTGAGCACGACCGCACTGACCACGCCGCCATCCAGCAGCGGGTGGCCTACCGCTTCCAAGGTTCGGATGGTGCCTTCTTTGCGGCGTACCAGGAGGCGCTCGGGCGGGGCATATCCGTCTGCGGGACGCCGGAGTGTTTCCCGGAGGCGGTGCACGTCCGGAGCTAGCACCAGGTCCAGGAAATTACGGCCCTGCAATTCCTCCGGCCGGTACCCCAGAACGTTTGCCACCGCCGGGCTGGCGAAGTGCAAGGCGCCGTCGGGATCCAGAATCATGACGGCATCCCGGATGGTTTCGACCAAGGCCCGGCAGAGGCGCTCCTGGGCCGCAATCCTGCGATTCCGCCGGAGATCGCTGCGAAGCTCGATCTGCGCGACGGTGAGCCGCGCGATATCTTCGAGCGCCGCCAGGTCGAACCCGGTGAGGCGGGGGCGGGAGTCCATGATCCAAAACAGCCCGATGTCCCCTCCCCGCGAGGAAATCAGCGGCGCGGCGGCCACGAAGCCCGGCGCAAAGCCCGAATGCAGGTGCAGCCCGGCGAGGCGGTCGTCCTCCGGGCCGGTTGGGATGGCCTCCGGCGGGTGCAGGACAGTCAGCAGGGCGTCAAAATCCCGGTTTTCGAAAGCGCTGTTGCCGACCCAGCCGAGGGTGCTCCCGCCGGGGCTTCGGAAGCTAAGTGCGGCCAGAGGCACACCGAATAGCCGGCAGGCGAGACGGGTGACTGGATCCAGAGCGGGAGCATCCGAGGTCAGGTCCACCCCGGGGAGATTTTCGGAGAGGGGATCCGCGATTCGAGGCACACCGGATTGATCGGACGTTCAGGGTTCCGGCATTAGCCTAGCCTGCACGGCGCGGGCGGCGGCGCCGTTCGGCCGCCCGTACGCGCGGCTCGTCCATTCCGAAATAGTGCGCCACTTCGTGCCAGACGGTGTCTTCGACCAGCTTGCGCAGATGGGCTAGGTCGCGCGCCAGCCGTTCGTGCGGGCCCTGGAAAATGGTGATCCGGTCCGGCATGCGAAAGCTTTCGAAGACGCTCCGCTCGGTCAGCGGACGGCCCTGGTAGAGGCCCAGAAGCGTGGCGCCGCGGCGCGTGCCCGCCTGGACGAGTTGCTCAGCCGAGGGTTCCTGCTCGACCACCAGAGCGAGGTTGCAGAGCCGCCGCCGGAAGCGGGCCGGTATGCGCGCGTAGGCCTCCGCCACCAGGCGGTCAAATTCATCCGGGCCCATCCCTCCTGCTATTCTACTGTCCATGTACCGACAAAATCCTGAAACGGACGGGGGCCCGTGGCAGACGGATCAACTCGGCGCGTAGTGGTAGCTATCGACGGCCCGGCCGGCGCGGGAAAAAGCACCATTGCCAAGCGGCTGGCGGCGCGGCTGGGCTTCACGTATATCGATACGGGCGCGATGTACCGCGCCGTAAGCCTGTGGGCGCTGCGGCGGGGGGTGGATCTGTCGGACATGCACCGCACCGAGCAACTTGCCAAGGCCGCCCGCATCGATCTGGAACCCGGCGGGCGGGTTTTGCTGAACGGCGAGGAGGTCACCGACGCCATCCGCACGGCGGAAGTGGGCGAGGCGGCCTCGGTGATCGCGGTGCTGCCCGGCGTGCGGCGGGCTATGGTGGAGAAGCAGCGCGAGATGGGCGCACGGACCAGCGTCGTGATGGAGGGGCGGGACATCGGAACGGTGGTTTTCCCCAACGCGGACGTGAAGGTATTCCTGGACGCCAGCCAGCCGGAGCGCGTGCGCCGGCGGCTGATCGATTTTCAGGCGCAGGGGCAGCCGGTCACCGCCGAGACCCTCGAGGAACAGATCCGGGAGCGCGACCAACGCGACCGCAGCCGCGCGGAAGCGCCCCTGGCGCAGGCGCCGGACGCGGTCTACCTGGATTCCACGGGGCTCACCATCGAGCAGGTGGAAGAAGAGATCCTGCGGCTGGTGCGGGCGCGGGTGTCGAACGGAAAGGATTTTCGTTGAACGATTTGTTGGTGATGAAATTCGGCGGTACCAGCATGGGCTCGGCCGAGCGCATCAAGGTGGCGGCGCGCATCGCCCGCGAGCAGCGCGAGCTCCGGCCGGTGTGCCTGGTGGTGTCGGCCATGTCGAAGATCACGGACCTGCTGCTGGACACCATGCGGCACGCCGAGGCGGGCGACCGCGCGGGGATGGAAGCCAACCTGGCCAAGCTGCGCGCGCGGCACCTGGAGGCCTGCCGGGAGCTGCTGCCGGCGAAGGGCCGCGGGGCGGCCGAGGAAGGTGTGCGGGCGCTGATTGCCGAATTTGAGCGGATTTCGGGTGGCATGCTGATGCTCAACGAGCTGCCGCCGCGCTCGGTGGACGAGGCCGTGGCGATCGGCGAGCGCCTCTCCGCGCTGCTGATCACGGCGTTTCTGAATGCCGAAGGCGCGCCTGCCGCTGCCGTGAACGCCGCCGAAGTAGTGGTGACCGACGCGGTATTCGGCAACGCCTCGCCCCTGATGGAGCCCACCCGCGCGCGGGCCCGGGAGCGGCTGCTGCCGCACCTGGAGAGTGGTGCCATCCCGGTGCTGACAGGTTTCAACGGCGCTACGGCCGATGGCCGCCCCACCACGCTGGGGCGCGGCGGATCGGATTTTTCCGCCTCCATCCTGGCCGCCGCCCTGGACGCCTCCGAGCTGTGGATCTGGACGGATGTAGACGGCATCATGACGGCCGATCCGCGGCTGGTGCCGGCCGCCGCCGTGCTGCCGGAGGTGACTTATGCGGAAGCCGCCGAGCTGGCCTACAACGGCGCCAAGGTGCTGCACCCGCGGACGCTGGCCCCGCTGATCGACAAACAGATTCCGGTCTGGAGCAAGAACAGCTTCGCTCCGGAGAAGCTGGGCACTCGCATCGTGCCGCGCATCCCGGTTTCGAGCGGCGCCCGGGCCGTGACCTCCCTGGCCAAAGTGGCGCTGATCTCGCTCGAACCCGGCAGCCCGGAAATCAGCGGCGCGCACCTCACCGCGCGGGCCCTGGATGCGCTGGCACGGTCCAACGTGGAGGTGCTGGCGCTCTCCAGTTCCAGCTACCGGCAGAGTTTCTGCTTTCTGGTGCGCACGGAGGAGTTGGCCCACACGGTGCAGGCGCTCGAGTCCGCCCTGGCGCTGGAGCTGGCGCACGGCTACGTGCGTCCCCTCCAGGTGGATGAACAGGTCGGGCTCCTGGCCGTGGTGGGGGAAGGCATGCGGGGCACGCCGGGGTTGGCCGGGCGCATCTTCACGGCGATTTCGCGCGAGAACGTCAATATCATCGCCATCGCGCAGGGATCCAGCGAACTCACCATCGCCATCGTGGTGCGGCGGGACGGGTTGGAGAAAGCCGTCCGCGCGGTGCACAGCGAGTGCGGCATGGGGGCGGCCGCGCTCCGCCCCGGCGCGTGAGCCCCGGATTCGATATACTGAAACTTCCCCTCCGAGGAGATTTTTGTAATGTTTAACCTGTTTCGCAGCCGGGACAAAGTGGTGCGTTTTTTCCTGGGCGCGCTGTTGATCCTGGTTTCCCTTTCCATGCTCACCTACCTGATTCCCAGCTACGGCTCGGGAAGCGGCGAAGGCGACACGGTCATCGCGGATGTGGGCAAAGACCAGGTCACGCTGCTGGAAGTCCAGCGCCAGTTGCAGCAGGCCATGCGGAACAGGCAGGTTCCGGCCGAATTCATCCCCACCTTCATTCCCCAGGTCATCGACCAGATGGTCACCGAACAGGCGCTGGCATACGAGGCCAAGAGACTGGGTTACCAGGTTTCCGACGCGGACCTGGCCAACGCCATCCGCACCATCCTGCCCAACCTGTTCCAGGACGGCAAATTCGTGGGCAAGGACGTCTATTCCATGGTGCTGGCGCAGCAAAACCTGACCATCCCCGAGTTTGAGCAGAGCCTCTCCCGGCAACTGCTGGCTTCGAAGCTGCGCGACGTGGCGCTTGCGGGCATCGTGGTCTCACCGGCGGAGATCGAGCAGGACTACCGTAAGCGCAAGGAGAAGGTGAAGATCGAGTACGTCAAGATTGCCAACGACAAGCTGCGGCAGGAGATCAAGCCGACTCCCGAAGAGCTGCGCGCCGCCTACGACGCTAATAAGGGCGCCTTCCAGGTTCCGGAAAAACGCAGCCTGACGGTAGTGACCCTGGATCCGGCGAAGCTCGAGCAGACCATCACCCCCACCGACGCCGACCTCCAGCGCCTGTACAACCAAAGCAAGGACCGCTTCCGCACCCCCGAGCGGGTGAAGGTGCGGCACATCCTGCTGAAGACCACGGACAAAAGCCCGGCCGAGGAGGCTCAGATCAAGGCCAAGGCGGAGGACCTGCTCAAGAAGATCAAAGCCGGCGCGGACTTCGCCGAGCTGGCCAAGAAGAACTCCGAAGACACGGGCTCGGCCGCCAAAGGCGGGGAACTGCCGGACTGGGTGGTTCGCGGGCAGACGGTGCCGGAGTTCGAAAAGGTCGCCTTCTCGCTGAAGCCCCACGAGATCAGCGACCTGGTGAAAACGCAGTACGGCTACCACATCATTCAGGTCCTGGCACACGAAGACGCCCGCTTGCAGCCCTTCGAGGAGGCCAAGAACCAGTTGGCTTCGGAATACCGGAAGCAGCAGGTGACCGACATGATGCAGTCGCTCTCCGACAAGCTCCAGGCGATGCTGACCAAGGACCCGATGCATCCGGAGAAGGCGGCTCAAGAGCTGCACGCGGACGTGAACAAGTATGACAACCTGGCGGCGGGCAGCCCGGTACCCGGAATCGGCATCAACAAGGACTTCGACGAGTCCATCGCGGGTCTGAAGCTGGGCCAGGTTTCGCAGCCCGTCCTGCTCGCGGGCGACAAGCTGGTGATGGCGGTGGTGACCGGCGTGACCCCCGCGCACCCTGCCACCTTCGAGGAGGCGGAGAGCCAGGTACGCGATCAGGTCATCAAGGATAAGCTCACCAAGCTGGTGGATCAGCAGGCCAGCGAACTGGCGGAGAAGGCCAAGGCTGCGGGTGGCGATCTGGCGAAGGCAGCCAAGTCCATGGGGCTCGAAGTGAAAACCTCGGACGACTTTGACCGCGCGGGCGCCATCGAGGGCCTGGGTTCCGCCGTCCTGGTGCAGGAGGCTTTCAGCAGGGCGGCGGGCAGCGTGGTCGGTCCCATGGCTCTGGCCGACGGGAAACTCGTTTACAAGGTTCTCTCGCACACCGAGGCCAACATGGCGGGACTGGCGGCGGAGCGGGATGCCATTCGGGAAGACCTCAAGAACCGTAAGGCGAGAGACCGCGGCGCCCTGTTCGAGGACGGGCTGCGCCAGGCCTTGATCCAGGAAGGAAAAATCAAGATTCATCAGCAAGTGGTGAATCGCCTGATCGCCAACTATCGCGGCTAGGATCCGGATGGTTCAATCACTGCTGGACCTTCTGCGGACCCTGACCACGCCGGAGCGCCTGATTGCGCTGCTGAGCAGCGCTTTGGGCGGATGGCTGGGCTACACTTTTCTGTTTGCCGTGGTGTTCGCCGAGACGGGGCTGCTGGTGGGCTTTTTTCTGCCCGGCGATTCCCTGCTCTTCACGGTGGGTGTGGTGGCCGGCGCGGGCAACCTGAATATCGTGCTGGTGAACGCGCTGCTGATGCTGGCCGCAGTCGCCGGCGACACGGTGGGCTATTTTCTTGGCCGCAGCGCCGGGCCGCACATCTTCAACCGGCCCAGCTCGCGCTTCTTCAATCGGGAACACCTGATCCGCACCCACGAGTTCTACGAGAAGTACGGCGGCAAGACCATCGTCTATGCGCGGTTCGTGCCTATCATCCGCACCTTCGCGCCCTTTGTGGCCGGCGTGGGAGAGATGAACTACCTGCGCTTTGTCTCCTACAACCTGTTCGGGGGCATCGGCTGGGTTTTTCTGATGACCATGCTGGGCTACACGCTGGGCAACGTCCCGTTCGTGCGGCACTACTTCGACAAAGTCATCCTGGCGATTATCGCGATTTCGCTGCTGCCGGCGGTGCGGGAATTTCTGAAAGTCCGCCGCCCGCGGGAGGACGCCGCGGTGCCGCGCCGCTAGTGCCGGCCGCTATACTGGGCTCTGTGCGGTTCACGTGGAGGACCTTGCTCTACCTGCTGCAGCGGAGCTTCCTGGCGGCCTTCGACGACAATTGCTTCAACATCGCCAAGGGAGCGGCCTACTCGGCCATCCTGTCCTTCTTTCCGGTGCTGACGTCGGCGGCTACGATCCTGGTGCAAACCCGCGCGCAGTTTGTCTCGAACACCATCCAGCGGTTTCTTTCCGAGGTGCTGCCGCCGGGCACCGAAGACCTGGTGGTGCGGCAGTTCCAGGTCCGCGGATCCAAGCCGCTGGCGTTGCTGGTGGTGGCCGCGCTGGTCTCGCTGTGGGCGGCTTCCAGCGTGATCAAGAGCTTGATCGAAGGCTTCCAGGCGGCCTACCGGGTGCCTCGCAACCGCAGTTTTCTGCGAGGCACCGGGGTAGCCATTTCGCTGGTGCTGATGGCCGCTGTGCCCCTGGTGGGCGCCTCGCTGCTGATGCTGTTCGGCACGCAAGTAGAGCGCCTGGTGTTGCACTGGATGAAAGTGGACGTGGTTTGGTCGCCGCTGACGGGACTGTGGCAGTGGCTCAGCCGCCTGGCGCGCTACACGGTGGCTTTTGGCGCCACTATCCTGGTGACCAGCCTGCTTTACTATTTCGGGCCGTACCGGCCGCAGCGCTGGAGCGGGGTGTGGCCCGGCGCTGTGCTGGCTACGGTGCTCTGGCTGCTGGCCACCTCCGGTTTCGGCTGGTATGTCCGGCACCTGGCCAATTACAACGTGCTGTACGGCAGCATCGCCACCAGCATCCTTTTATTAGTGTGGATGTACGTCATGGCGGCAATCGCGCTGGTGGGCTGCGAATTCAACGCGGAGTGCGAGCGCCTGGCGAAGTCGGCGCAAGTGGCGGAGTAAGCCGTCCCAGCGGCGGATCAGAAATCCAGCAGAATGCCGTCCGGGTCGGGCTGCTTGCCGGCGCGCACCATCGTGACCAGCAGCACGGTAGCCACACAGGGAATCAGGGAAGCGCCGATGATGATGGGCTCGAACGAGAAGCGGTCCGAGATGCGTCCGATCAGATAGGTCGAGAGCAGCGTGAAAATCCCCGCGCCGGTGCCGCTCAAGCCGCTCACCGAGGCGACCGCCCGGCTGTGAAACGCATCGGCGGGCAGTGACAGGAACATGGTCGAGCAGGCGGCGTAGGCAAAGGTGGCGTAAGCAATCAGCGAAATGAGCAGCAGGTAGTGGGAGCTGAACGCCGCCGGGATCAGCACCAGCATGCTGGGCCCGAAGATCAGCAGCACAGTGCGGCGCGACTTACCAACCGGCCAGCCGCGGCGGATCCAGTAGCTGGAAAGCCCGCCGCCGAAAAAATTGCCCAGGTCCGCCGCCAGGAATGGCACCCAAAAGCCCAGGACGCTGTCTTCGACCTTGAAGCCCTTGCTCACCAGGTAGATGGCGAACCACTCGGCGATCAAGAACCAGTAGGGGTCGAGCAGCGAGCGGCCCAGGATGATTCCCCACGCCTGCTTGTAACCCAGCAGCTTGCGCCAGCCCACGGGATCGGCTTCCGCGTGGGGATGCGAGGCCCGGCCGCGGCGGATGTATGCCAGTTCCTCGGGCGCCAGGCGCGGATGCTTCTCCGGGATACGGTAGAGCAGCCGCCAGCAGAGCAGCCAGAGGAAACCCAGGGATCCGGTGAGCAGGAAGGCCGGCCGCCAGGTGCCGAAGGTATGGTAGAGGAAGATTACCAGGAAAGGCGCCACGGCGCCGCCCACCGACGAGCCGCTGTCGAACAGCGCGACCGCCCAGGCGCGCTCCCGGTCGGGGAACCATTCCGCGACGGCCTTGGCGGCGCCGGGCCAGTTGGGTCCTTCGCCGGCTCCCAGCAAGAAGCGGTAGAAACCGAAACCCAGCAGGCCCCGCGCGAAGGCCGTGCTCATGGCCACGGTGGAATAGAAGGCCACGGTCAGGCTCAGCCCCCGGCGCGTGCCCAGCCAGTCCAGCAGCCGCCCGCCCACGCCCTGCATGATGGTGTATGCCACCCGGAAGGCGATCAGCACGAGGGCGAAGTCCGTATTGCTCCAGCGGTATTCGTTCTTGAGATAGGGGGCCAGCACACTGAGGGTCTGGCGGTCGATGTAATTGATCACCGTGGAAGCGAACAACAGGCCGCCGATCCACCAGCGCAGATTGCGGATCACCAGATCAGCTCCATGAGTGCTCCTCTATAATCACAGCAGTGAAAACTATCATAGAGCCTTTCCGCATGAAAAGCGTCGAACCGCTGCGACACACGACGCGCGAGGAGCGGGAGCGGTACCTGGAAGAGGCAGGGTACAACCTATTTCTGATCGCAGCGCGCAACATCCTGATTGACCTGCTCACCGACTCGGGCACCAGCGCCATGTCCACCGAGCAGTGGGCGGCCATCATGCGCGGCGACGAATCCTACGCCGGCAGCGAAAGTTTCTTCCGCATGAAGCGCGTGGTGGATGAGCTGACCGGATTTCGCCACATGGTCCCGGCGCACCAGGGACGCGCCGCCGAACGCATCCTGTTCACGGTCATGTGCCGCCCGGGGAACGTGGTGCCCAGCAACACGCATTTCGACACCACCCGCGCCAACATCGAATACCGCGGGGCGCGCGCCGTGGATCTGCCGGTTCCCGAGGCGGCCGACACGCAGGCGCGCCGGCCGTTCAAAGGAAACATGGACGTGGCCGCGCTCGAGAGGCTGATCGCCACCGATGGCGCCGCGAACATCCCGCTCATCATGCTCACGGTCACCGACAACTCCGGAGGTGGCCAGCCGGTCTCTCTGGCGAACATCGCGGATGTCAGCCGGGTCGCCCGGCGGCACGGAATTCCGTTGTACCTGGACGCCTGCCGTTTCGCGGAGAATGCCTGGCTCATCAAGGAACGCGAAGCCGGCTACGAAGACTGGAGCCCGAAGCAGATTGCCCAAAAGATGTTCTCCTATGCCGATGGCTGCACCTTCTCGGCGAAAAAAGACGCGTTCGCCAATATCGGGGGCTTTCTTTGCACCAACGACGACCGCCTGGCGGCGCAGGAAACCGATCTGCTGATCCTCACCGAGGGCTTTCCCACGTACGGTGGGCTGGCCGGACGCGACCTGGACGCCATCGCCGTGGGCCTGGAGGAAGTGCTGGACCCGGACTACCTGCGCTACCGCATCGTCTCCACGGCCTACCTCGGGCGGCACATCGCGGACCGCGGCGTCCCCATTGTGGAGCCGCCGGGCGGCCACGCCATTTACATCGACGCGGGCCGTATGCTGCCGCACATCCCCAAGCAGCAATTTCCGGCGCAAGCGCTGGCGGTGGAACTCTACCGCCACGCCGGCATTCGCTCCGTCGAGATCGGCTCGGTGATGTTCGGCGATCAGGCGCAGCACGAACTCCTGCGCCTGGCCATCCCGCGGCGGGTTTACACGCAGAGCCACATCGACTACGTGGTGGAGGCTATTCTGGAGGTGAACCAGGCCAGGGAGCGGCTGCGTGGCCTGGAGATTGTCGAAGAACCGCCCTTCCTGCGCCACTTTTCGGCGCGCTTCCGTCCGGTGGGGTAGCGGTACCGCCCCTGTGGAAAAACAGGTTGCAAATCGGTTAAAACAGAAGATACGTTTCATGTTGGGCTGTGGAAGCGCTTGTGGATAATTGTGCAAATCAAACGGAAGGTGCTTCCGGGATGCTGATTCTGAAGCTGTTTTTCGAGGCGCCGTGCCGGGGCGCCGTGCGCGCCTTTATGCAGAGGGTAAGCGGCTCAAAACACGCGCGGGAAACAGCCCCTCGCGGGAAGGGCCGAACGTCGTAGAGTGGTGTAGTTCATGTCTTCTCCCAGCGTATCGCTAGATCGAGGTCTTCCCAGCAATGTGGACGCCGAGCGGCTGGTGCTCGGCTCGATTCTGGTGGACGACTCCTGGTACATCCAGGCCGCCGGTGCCCTGGAAGCGGCGGATTTCAGCCTGGAAAAACACCGGCGCATTTTCGCCCGGATGGGCGAACTGCACGAGCGCGGCGAAAAGATCGACCGCGTCACGCTAGCCAACGAGCTGCTCCGCTACAACGAACTGGAAGCCTGCGACGGCCTCAGCTACCTGGTCTCGCTGGATGACGGCCTGCCCCAGATCGTCAACCTGGAGAGCTACATCCGCATCGTCAAAGATAAGTCCATCCTGCGGCGGATCATCTTCGCCTCGCAGCACCTGATGAACCGGTGCCTGGCGGGAGAAGAGGAGCCCGAGGAAATTCTGGCGGGCGCCGAGGAGACGCTGCTCAAGCTGGGCGAGTCCCGGATCAAGGCCGGCCTGGTGAGCCCGCGCCAGATTCTGGAGAGCTACGACGGGGGTATCAACGCCTTCCTGGACCCCAGCAAGCGGGTCAAAGGCATCAGCACGGGGTTTTACAAGTTTGACGAGATGACCGGGGGCCTGCACGCCGGAGACCTGTTCATCCTGGCGGCGCGGCCTTCCATGGGCAAGACGGCGCTGGCGCTCAACATCGCCTACCACGTGACCACCAATCAGAGCCAGCCCGGCACGGTGGCGGTCTTTTCGCTGGAAATGTCCAAGGAGTCGCTGCTGACGCGCATGTTGTGTGCCGCGGCGCGCGTGGACAGCCAGCGCTTCCGTGCGGGCTACCTGAGCGCCGACGAACGGAAACGCCTGAGCGCCGCGCTCGCGCACCTGGTGGAGGCGCCGCTGTATATCGACGACACCGCGGGCGCGCACCTCATGGACATGCACGCCAAACTGCGCCGCCTCCAGGCCGAGCGCCCCCTGGGCCTGGTGGTGGTGGACTATTTGCAGTTGATGAGCGGCCGCGGCCGTTTCGAAAACCGCAACCAGGAGATCAGCGCCATCTCTCGCGGCATGAAGCTGCTGGCCAAGGAACTCAACGTCCCCATGGTGGTGCTTTCGCAGCTCAGCCGCGCTCCGGAAACCCGCCAGGGCGACCACCGCCCGCAGTTGAGCGACCTGCGTGAATCGGGCTCCATCGAGCAGGACGCGGACCTGGTGGCCTTCATCTTTCGCGAGGAAGTCTACAAGCGCGACCGCGAGGATCTGCGCGGGCTGGCCGAGCTGATCCTGGCCAAGCAGCGCAACGGCCCGGTAGGCAAGATCGATCTGGTGTTTCTGCACCATCTCACCAAGTTCGAGAACCGCGCCGAGGACCTGGGCGACGCTTCCGAAGTTTAGGCTGCGGGACGGCTGCTTTGGCCCGTCTGTTACACTGTTCCCTTCGCGTGCTCGAACTCCGGGGAATCCAGAAGCGCTACGGCGGAGTGACCGCCCTGAAAGATGGCAATCTGTCGGTGTGCCCCGGCGAAGTGCATCTGCTCATGGGCGAGAACGGCGCGGGCAAGTCCACGCTGATGAAGATCGTGGCCGGCATGGTGGCGCGCGACGGCGGGCAGATGCTGTGGCAGGGACGGGAGGTGTTTCTGCGGGCGCCTGCGGAGGCGGCGCGCATCGGCATCGCCATGGTGCACCAGGAGTCGCTGCTGGCGCCGCACCTCTCGGTGGCCGAGAACATCTTCCTGGGCCGCGAGGAGCGCCTGCCGTTCGGCTGGGTGGCGCGCCGCCGCATGCTGGAGCGGGCCGCCCGGCTCATCCGGGAGCACCACTTCCCGCTCCAGCCGGAGTGGCGCGTGGGCAAGCTCAGCCCCGCCGGCAAGCAACTGGTCGAGATCTGCCGCGCCATCCAGCACGGTTCCAGCCTGCTGATCTTCGACGAGCCCACCTCGTCCCTTTCCGGCGCAGAGACCGAGGAGGTGTTTCGGATCGTGCGGGCCCTGAGGGACCGCGGCATGGGCGTGATCTACATCACCCACCGGCTGGAGGAGCTGCGCGCCGTCGGAGACCGCGTGACCGTCCTGCGGGACGGCTGCAGCATCTCCACTGGACCGCTGGCGGAATTCAGCACGGACCGCCTCATTCAGGACATGGTGGGGCGGGAGCTGGTTTCGATCTACCAGCGCGAGTCCCTGCCGCCGGGCCCGGAGTTGCTGCGGGTGGAAGGCCTGAGCCGCGCCGGCAAGCTGCGCGAGGTCTCGTTTTCCTTGCGTGCCGGGGAGATCGTGGGCATGGCCGGACTGATCGGTGCCGGCCGCACGGAGCTCTGCCGCGCCATCTTCGGCGTGGATCCGGTGGACGCCGGGAGAATTTTCGTGGAAGGCCGCGAGGTGCGCATCCGCTCGCCGCGCGAAGCGGTGGCCGCGGGTATCGCGCTGGTCACCGAGGACCGCCAGAAGACCGGCTTGGCCCTGCGGCTGCCGCTGGCGCAAAACCTCACGCTGACCAACCTGCCGTCCATCAGCCGGTTCGGCGTTCTGCGCCGCGGTGCGGAGAGCCGCGTGGCGGCGGACTACATCGCCCGGCTGCGCATCCGGGCTTCTTCGGGCAAACAACTGGCCGGACGTTTGAGCGGCGGCAACCAGCAAAAGGCGGTGATCGCCAAGTGGCTGTTCCGCCAGGCGCGCATCTTCCTGTTTGACGAGCCCACGCGCGGCATCGACGTGGGGGCCAAGGCCGAGGTCTTCGACGTGATGCACGAACTGGCCCGCTCCGGCGCCGCCCTGTTGATGGTGAGCTCCGAGTTGCCAGAGCTGCTCCAGGTGGCCGACCGCATTCTGGTGATGCGCCAGGGACGCCTCACGGGCGAACTGCCCGGCCGCACGACGCAGGAGGCCATCCTGCGCTACGCCGCCCTGGAGCCGGAGAACCTGTCATGATGCAGCGCCTGCTGCCGTTTCTCAGCCTCATCGTGCTGTTTGTGGGGCTGGCGATCGCCTCCCCGCACTTCCTGACGGATACGAACCTTTCGAGCGTGGTCCGCCAGACTGCGGTGATCAATATCATGTCGCTGGGCATGACGGTGATCATCATTGCGGGAGGCATCGATCTCTCCGTCGGCGCCATCCTGGCCATGGGCGGCCTGCTGGGAACCATGGCCATGGAGAAAGGCATGTCCATCCCAGCCGGCCTGCTGATCGGCATCCTCACCGGACTGTTCTGGGGAACCGTGAACGGCTGGCTGACCGTCAAGCTGAGCATCAATCCCTTCATCGTCACGCTCGGCACCCTGGGCATCGCCCGCGGCCTGGCGCTGATCATCTCCAACGGCCTGCCGGTGCATCGCATTCCGCCGGCCTTCTCGTTCCTGGGCGAGGGCAACCTGCTGGGAGTACCCTTCGTGCTCTGGCTGCTGGTCGGATGCGCGCTGCTCACGCACGCCATCCTGGAGCACACGCGGCTGGGACGCTACGCGTTCGCCATCGGCAGCAACGCCGAGGCGGCGGTCTACGCCGGAATCCCGGTGGCCTTTCACACCACCTGCGTGTACGCTTTCGGCGGGATGCTGACGGGACTGGCGGGCATGATCGAGGCCTCCCGCCTGATGACCGGCCAGCCCACGGCCGGAAACGGCTACGAACTCCAGGCCATCGCGGCGGTGGTAATCGGCGGCGGCAGCCTGCACGGCGGCGAGGGCAGCGTGATCGGCACGCTGATCGGCGCCTTCATCATGGGATTGCTTTCCAACGGCAGCGACCTGCTCGGTGTTTCTCCGTACCTTCAGCAAGCTATCATCGGCGCGGTGATCATCCTGGCGGTCACGGTAGACGAACTGCGGAAACGCAAGCTGGCCTAACTGCGCTCCACGTACAGTTCCGCGGAAAAGAATGCGGTCTGCCGCACCTGATCGCGCAGGCTGGAGTACTTGAGCCAGGCGGCCGCGCCCCGCAGCCGTCCCAGGTGCGCGGGCGCCACGTCGAACTGGTAAACGTCCGCGTGTTCCCGGTAGGAATACCCAGCGTAGCGGCATTCCGCGCCGGAGGCCACTTCCATCAGCACGTCCCAGAAACTCCTCCGGCGCAGCCATGTCTTGCGGGCTCCAGCCTGCCGGGGAATGTCGATGGGATGCCGCCCGCCGCGCAGGATCACGCGCACGCAGCGTTCGGCGGCAAAGGGCCGGGCCGGGTCCGGATCCGGAAAGGTGGCCAGCAGTACATGGATGCTCCCGAGGTCGGCTTCCCATCCCGCCCAGCGGAAACGCGAGGCGCCGCTCACCAGCGTGCCGCGCAGCAGCAGCTCCCGTACCCGCGAAGCATCCTTCCCCGTGAGGCCCAGCATATACTCCACCAGTTCGCGGATGGGGATCTCGCGCACCACCACCGGGGTGATGGAGATGGCCTCCGCGGCTTCGGAACTCAGCTTCACGCGGACCGTTTCCGGTAGAGACATCAGCGCTTTTCACGCTAGCATAAATGCGTGACGCCGCTGGAGAAAGTCGCTGCTGAACTCTCCCGCTACGAGCACGCCCTGCTGGAGTTCTCCGCGCGGGAGCACAACGGCGCTGTGGAACTTGTGATCCGGCTGAAGAACCCGGAACTGGGGGTGCACACCTACTACGCGCCGATCCACCCCCGGGATATCGATCATCCACAGTTCCCCTGGACCTTGCAGCGCTACCTCTACGACTGCCTGCACGATTACCTGATCGAAATGTTCGTGCGCACGCCGCAGTCCCGGGAAGCGCAGCCGTGAATCCCCTGGCGGAGCTGCTGCGCGGCGAGATCCTGCGGGACGGCCCGATCTCCTTCCGTCGATTTATGGACGCAGCTCTGTACGACCCCGAGTACGGCTACTATCGCCGGGCGCGCGACCCCTTCGGGCGGGAAGGCGACTTCTACACCGCCGAACAATTGCAGCCGGTTTTCGGCATGCTGGTGGCCGCGCGCGTGCGGACGCTCTGGCGCGAGATGGGGTCTCCGGCGGATTTCACTGTGGTCGAACTGGGCGCTGGCCGGCGCGAGATGGCCGGCGCCTTCGCCGAATGGCGCTACGTGCCCGTGGATCTCACCGCCGGAAGCTTGCCCGAGCAGTTCCGCGGAGTAGTGTTCGCCAACGAATTTTTCGATGCCCTGCCGGTGCATGTGGTGACCGCCGCTGAAGGCTTACTGCGGGAACTCTGCGTGGGTTGGGAAACGGACCGGTTCTGCTGGGTGCCGGGCCCTCCGGCGACCCAGGAACTGGCGGACTATGTGCGCCGCTGGTTTCCCGCGGACTTTGCGGGCACGGCGGAAGTGAATCTGGAGGCTTTGCGTTGGCTGGAACGCATTGGCGCCGCGCTCCGCGCAGGCTACCTGCTGGCCATCGACTACGGATACACTCGCGCGGAAGCCGCGCGCTTTCCGCACGGCACGCTGATGAGCTACCGCCGCCACAGCGCGCGCGAAAATGTGCTGGAGCATCCCGGCGAGCAGGACCTGACCGCGCATGTCTCTTTCACGGCCCTCTCCGAACACGGCGCGGCGGCGGGCCTCGAGACGGTTCGCTTCGAGACTCTTGCGCAAATGCTGCTTTCGGCGGGCGAGGGGGACCAGTTCGCGGAAGTGCTGGCCGGCGGGACTCCGGCCGAAGAACTCCGGCGCCGTCTGCAACTCAAGAACCTGCTGTTTGGAATGGGGGAGACGTTCCGGGTGCTACTGGCAAGGAAGGCCTGAAAATGAAAAAGGCCTCGAAGCGTTCGAGGCCTTGCGAGTGAACTTAGTTACGATCGCCCCGTCGGGGGCGGCCCAAGCTACTTCTTCTTCTTCGGAGCAGCTTTCTTCTTCGGGGCAGCTTTCTTCGTTGCGCTCTTCATCGATTGATTCTCCCTAACATCAAATTTTGCGATTCGAAAATCGCAATGTGATTCATATATAAGGTGGTTCACACAGAAAGTCAAGAAAAAAATGCAATCGTCGCCGCAGAGAAGTCCGGGAGGCGGCGCGACAAGCCAAAAGCGGCCCTTCAAGTGCTCGCGCGGATGCGCTGATGGCAGAATGAAGACATGGAAGAGAAGTTCAACGAACCTCGCTTGGCCATCAACCGCGTGTACACGCGCCGCGGCGATACGGGCATGACCAGCCTGGTGGGCGGGCAGCGCGTCGTCAAGGACTGCTTGCGCATCGACGCCTACGGCACGTTGGACGAGCTGAACTCCTTCCTCGGCGTGGCGCGGGACACCGCCGAGCAACTGGCTACGGAGCACCCGCGGCTTGGCGAACTGTGCGCCATCTTCCGCCGTGTGCAGCACGAGCTCTTCAATCTCGGCTCCATTTTGGCTACCCTGCCCGAAGACGTGCATCCGCGGCAGCCGCGCATCACCGGGGAGGAGATTTCCCGGTTGGAATCGGAGATCGACCGCATGAACGAGGGCTTACTGCCTCTGCGTTCCTTCGTGCTGCCCGGCGGCAGCCGGCTGAACGCCGAGATCCACGTCTGCCGTACCGTCTGCCGGCGGGCGGAACGCATCTGCGTAGCGCTGGCCCGCGAAGAGCAGGCGCCTGAACACGCCATCGAGTACCTGAACCGGCTCAGCGACGCGCTGTTTGTCTGGAGTCGCTGGGCCAGCCATGTGCTCGGCAGCGCTGAGACGCTGTGGGAGCCCAACCAGGCCGCCTCCGCCACGCCGCAACCCCCGCAATAACGGTCGTCCGGATCAGATAAATCAGTCCGAAATTGTACTAGCATGGAAGTGACGGGAGTGCGCGCATGTCCATGACCTTGGCTGAAAAAATTCTCGCCCGGGCCTCCGGGCAGGAGATGGTTTCCCCGGGGCAGGCTGTGGCAGCGTCTATCGATCTGGCGATGTCCCACGAAAACGCCGACCTGGTTCGGGAGGCCTTCGTGGAGTCGGGCGCCCGGCGTGTCTGGGACCGCGACCGCATCGTCATCATCCTGGACCACCGTGTTCCGGCGGAATCGGAAAAGACCGCCTCGCGGCACAAGGCCATTCGCGAATTCGTCGCCGCCCAGGGCATTCGGTACTTCTACGACGTCGGCCGCGGCGGCATCTGCCACCAGGTGCTGGCGGAGAACGGCCACGTGTGGCCGGGAATGGTGGTAGTGGGTACGGATCCCCACACCACCACGCACGGGGCGTTCGCCGCGTTTGCCACGGGCATCGGCGCCGCGGAGATGGCCGGCGTGTGGGCGGAGGGCCGATTGCCGTTCCAGGTGCCCCCGACCATCCGCATCGAGGTCCACGGAGAACTGGGCAGATGGATCTCGGCTAAGGACCTCATCCTTTACATCATCGGGCGGGTGGGCGCCGGCGGCGCGGAGGGCCGCGCGGTGGAGTTCGACGGCGCCGCCATCCGCAGAATGTCGGTCGCCTCCCGGATGGTGTTGGCCAATCTGTCCATGGAGATGGGCGCCCGAGTGGCCTTCGCACCGGCCGACGAACGCCTGGCGGCCTATCTCACCGGCAGTCTCCACCAGGAGGCTGGGCGCGGCGTCTACTGCGCGCCGGACGCGGACGCGCGCTACGAGCGGGTCCTCGAGTTCGACGCAGGCGCCGCGTTGATCGAACCGCAGGTAGCCTGCCCGTCCGCGGTGGATCACGTGAAGCCGGTCTCCGAGGTGGGGCACGTCCCGGTGGACCAGGCAGTGCTGGGCACCTGCGCCAACGGCCGGCTGGAAGATCTGGAGATGGCGGTCTACCTTCTGGAAGGGCGCAAAGTGCATCCGCACACCCGCCTACTGATCATCCCGGCCTCGCAGCACATCTATCTCGAAGCCATCCGCCTGGGCTACCTGGAAACGCTGGTGCGCGCCGGCGCCATGGTGAATCCGCCCGGATGCGGACCCTGCCTGGGCGCGCATCAGGGCATTCTGGCTAACGGCGAGGTCTGCATCGCCAGCACCAACCGCAATCTGCCCGGACGCATGGGCGGCAAGAACTCGCAGGTGTACCTGGCCTCGCCCGCCGTAGTGGCGGCTTCCGCGGTAGCCGGCCGGATCGTGCACCCACGCGAAATCGCCGCGTAAGGGAGAGTTCCGCCTTCGGAGCCCCGCCGTTCAGGCCGGGGAGATGGGCTGCTCGTCCTTCTTTGAGAACCAGGGATACACCACCGGCAGCACCAGCAGCGTGAGGACTGTGGAGGTCACCAGCCCGCCGATGACCACGGTAGCCAGAGGGCGCTGCACCTCTGCCCCGGCCGAGGTAGCTACCGCCATGGGAACAAAGCCCAGGCTGGCCACCAGCGCTGTCATCAGCACCGGGCGCAGGCGCACTGCGGCGCCTTCCAGTACGGCGTCCCGGCAAGGCATGCCCTCTTCCCGCAGGCGGTTGATGTAGCTGACCATCACGATGCCGTTCAGCACCGCCACGCCGAACAGCGCGATGAAGCCGATCGAGGCCGAGAGGTTCAGGTTCAACTGCCGCAGCCACAGTGCCGCGATGCCGCCTACCAGGGCGAAGGGCACGTTCAGCAGGATCAGCAGGGCCTGCCGTACGGAGTCAAACGTGGCGAACAACAGGCCGAAGATGATCAACACCGCCGCGGGCAGCACGATCACCAGGCGCTTCATGGCCCGCTGCTGGTTCTCGAATTGCCCGCCCCAGTTCGTCGAGTAGCCCGGCGGCAGCGGCATACCGGCCGCGATCTTCTGCTGCGCTTCGGCCACGAAGCTGCCGATATCCCGGCCGCGCACGTTGCACTGCACTACGATGCGGCGCTGGCCGCTTTCGCGCGAAATCACCTCCGGCCCGCGCGCCACGGAGACGCGCGCCACCTGTCCCAGCCGCACCCGCTCTCCGCCAGGGGCTGAAAGCAGCAGTTCGCGGACCGCGTCGGCGTCCCGGCGGTACTGGTCCGGCAGCCGCAACACGATGGCGAACCGCCGCTGCCCCTCGATCATGTCGGCGATGTACCGCCCTCCGATGGCCGTTTCAATCAGCTCCCGCACGGCGGAGACGTTTAACCCGAAGCGCGCCAGTTCCCCACGGTCCACTTCCACGCGCAGCTCGGCCGCGCCGGAGACGATCTCCATCTGGGCGTCCGCCGCGCCCGGCACAGTGGAGATCAGCCGCAGGGCATGCTCCGCCTGCTGCTCCAACACGCGCGAATCGTCGCCGAAAATCTTGAGGGCCACGTCCGCCTTGATGCCCGAAACCACCTCGTCCAGCCGCATGGCCATGGGCTGGGTAAAATTGTAGGCCACGCCCGGAATCCGCGCCAGCGCCGCCGACATGCTGCCGATCAGATCCTCCTTGGTGCGCGCTCTTTTCCATTGCTCCCGCGGTCTCAGCAGCACGTACACATCGCCCTGGTAGACCCCCATGGCTTCGGTGGCCAGGTCCGGCCGGCCGATCTTGGTCACCACTCCGCTCACCTCGTCGAAGCTGCGAATCACCTTCTCGATGCGGTTGCTGATCTGGATGGACTCGGTCAGGGAGATCCCCGGCAGCTTGCGCGTTTCGATGAGGATGGAGCCTTCGTCCAGCCGCGGCATGAATTCGGTGCCGATGAAGGCCAGCGAGCCAATCGCTGCCATCACCATCCCGAGCGCCGCCGAGACCGTCGCCAGGCGATGCCGCACAAGCGCCGTCAGCACCCGCAGATAGCGCGCGCGGATGGCCTGAAACCAGGCGTCCTTGTGCTCTTTAACGCGCCCGGTGAAGTGCACGGTGGTGGCCGCCGGAATGACCGTGAGGGCGAAAATCAGCGCGCCGATCAGGGCCGAGCACACCGTGATCGCCATGGGCCGGAACATGCGCCCCTCCAGGCCCTCCAGGAAGAAGATGGGCATGTACACGGCGATGATGATGGCCACGGCGAAGACGATGGGCCGCGCCACTTCGTGCGCCGCCTCACGGATCTGGTCCTCGGCCGAAAAGTGTGCCTCCCCCTCGGCGTGGTGCAGGCGGCGCATGGCGTTTTCCATCATCACCACCGCGCCGTCCACGATCATGCCAAAGTCGATAGCTCCCAGGCTCATCAGGTTGGCGCTGATGCCGAAGGCCTGCATGCCCAGGAAGGCCACCAGCATGGAAAGCGGGATCACCGCGGCCACGATCAGCGCGGCCTTGATGTTTCCCAAAAACAGCAGCAGCACCACGATCACCAGGGCGCCGCCCTCCAGCAGGTTGTGCTTGACGGTCTCGATGGTGCGGTCAATCACCTGGGATTGATCGTAAAAGCTGAACAGGCGCACCCCCGGCGGAAGCCTCAAAGAAGCCAGGCGGGCCTTCACCCGCTCGATGACCCGCTTGCCGTTCTCGCCCTTCAGCATGATCACCATGCCGGAGACGGTCTCGCCCTTCCCGTCGCGTAGTACTGCCCCCTGGCGGGGCATGGGCTTCACGGCGACGCGGGCCACGTCCCGCAGCATCACGGGCGTGCCCGCGCGGGAAACCAGCACCACCTGCTCCAGATCGCGCTCATTCTGAGCGCGGCCCACGCCCAGCACCGTGTACTGCTCGGAGGCGTGCTCGATGAACCCGCCGCCGAAATTCGCGTTGTTCTCGAGCACCCGCTCGTAGACGTCCCGCAGGCTCAGCCCGTACCCCTGTAGGCGAGTGGGCTCTACCTCGATCTGGTATTGCTTGGTCTCGCCGCCCCAGGTGTTGATCTCGTTCACTCCGGGAACCGTGCGGAGCTGGTTCTTGACCTGCCACTCCTGGAGCGTCTTCAATTGCATCGCGGAGTACTGATCGCCCTCCAGCGTGTACTGGTAGACCTCGCCGAACGCCGTGGCCACGGGGCCGAGAGTGGGCTCGAGACCTTCCGGCAGGCGGGAGCGCGCCTCCTGTACCCGCTCGTTGACCAGTTGCCGCGCCAGGTACGTGTACACCGAATCATCGAAGGTCAGCGTGACGATCGACAGCCCCAGCTTCGAGATCGAGCGGATGCCCTGCGTCCGGGGAATTCCCATGAGCGACGTCTCCAGCGGGAAGGTCACCAGTTGCTCCACCTCCGCCGGCGGCATGCCAGGGCACTCGGTAATCACCACCACCTGGTTGCTGGTCAGATCCGGGAAGGCGTCCATGGGGATGTTCAGCATGGCGTACAGGCCGGCCGCCACGATGGCCACCACGCCGATCAGCACGAACCAGCGGTGTTCCAGGTGAAAGTCGATGATGCGATGGAGCATGGCCTACTCCTCGGAAAGCGCGGCTTTCAGGAACTCGGACTTGAGGATAAAGCTGCCCCGCGCCGCCACCCATTCGCCGGGCTGGAGGCCGCGCACGATCTCGACTTCGCCGTTCAGCGCGCGCCCGGTCTGGACCGGGCGCACCTCGAAGCGGTCCGGCGCCGCGCGGACGAACACCACGTTTTGCCCGCGCACCTCCTGCGTGGCCTCTTCCGGCACGAACACGGCATTCTCCGAGCCGCCCATCTCGATCTCGGTGGTGGCATACATCTCCGGTTTCAGGCGCCCGCCGGGGTTGGGCAGGTCCACGCGCACCTTGACGGTGCGCGTCGCCGGGTCCAGGGTCTCGCCCAGCTTGCCGATGCGCCCCGGGAAGGCCTCTGTTCCGTAGGCCTGCACGTAAACCCGCACGGGCATTCCCACGCGCAATTTGGGGAGGTTCTCTTCGCTCACCTCCGCTATGGCCCAAAGCTGGGAAAGATTGCTCACCACGAACAGGTCGTTGGCCGGAGTCACCACGGTGCCGGGGGTGATATTGCGCGTCAGCACGACGCCGGCCGCCGGTGCCCGGATAGGGATGTAGTCGTCCTCGTCGTGCCCCTGGCCGCGGTCGGCATCCTCGGCGGGGATGCCCAGGAACTCCACCAGGTGATTGCGGGTGCGATCGAGTTCCACCTCCGCGTTGGCCACCGCCAGTTGCGCGTTGCGGAGTTCGGTTTCGGAGTGCTCCCATTGCTCGAGCGAGCCCGCTTTCAGATCGTACAGGCGCTTGGCGCGGTCGCGCACGCGCTCGGCGAAAGCCGCCGTCGAACGCAGGCGCGCCAATTCGGTGACGGCCTTGCGATATTCGGCGCGCGATTCGTGAATGTCGTGGCTGTGCATCCGCGCCAGGATTTGCCCCGGCCGCACGGCGTCGCCCGGGTTGGCCAGCACTGTGACGATCCGTCCCTCGGTGATGGCGCCCACGCGCCAGGTCTGGTTTTCGTCGTTGGTCAGCCGCGCGGTGGAGCGCAGGGTTTGGGCCATCGAGCGCAGGGCCACCTGCTCCACCTTGACCCCGGCCTCCCGCTGCGCCGCCGGTTCCAGGCCCACGGTGTTGCCCGCCGGCCCCTTCCGGGCCCCCGGAGCGGCGCCGGAAGCCGTCGGATCGGCTTGCCGGGTGCAGCCCGCCAGGGCTGCCAGCAGCAGAAACACGATGGCATGTTTCACGGATTGACCCCCATGGCTGTTTCGAGCGCCACTACGCTTTGCCGGTACTCCGCCAGCGTGCGCGCGTACAGCACCTCGAGATCGATGCGCACCCGCTCGGCATCCAGAAGAGCCAGCAGGTCAGAGCCGCCCTCGCGATAGGCCGCCAGCGCGATGCGCGAGGACTCGGCGGCGCGCGCCAGGGAATTCTCGAGCAGCTCCGTGATTTGGCGCCGCCGCATGCGCACCTCGCTTTCCGCCGCCCGCACCTCCGCCCCCACCACCGCCTCTGTGGCGGCCAAGTCGGATTCGGCGGCGCGCGTCTCGGCCATCGCGGCGGCGATGTTTCCCTGGTTGCGGTTGAAGAACGGCAGAGCCAACTGCACGCCCGCTAAGGCGGTATGGAATCCCGTGGTGCGCTTGTATCCCAGGACGACATCGAGGTCCGGCTTGGCGGCGGCGCGCTCGAGCCGCTCGCCGGCGCGTGCCTGCTCGATCGCTTGCCGAGCGATTTTCGCCTCCGTACGATCCGCGAGCGCTGAGGCAACATCGGCGGGCGGCGGCGCTCCGCCCAACTCCAGAACCTCCGTCAGGAGCACCTCCGGAAACTGCGTTTGCCCCATCTCGCGCTGGAGCTGAATCCGTGCCCGCTCGGCCTCCAGCGCCGCCGAGTTCGCCGAAACCGCCAGGCGCTCGCCTTCCAGCCGCACCTTCAGCAGATCCGCTTCCGCCATGGCGCCTTCGCGGACGCGCTTTTCGTGATACTCGATGATCTGCTGAAAGTTTCTGCGATTCTCCAGCCACAGCTCGTACGTCCGCCGCGCGCCCACCGCGTTCCAATACGCCTGCTTTACCCGCCCGGCGATCTGTTTTGCCAGCAGTTCCCGCTCCAGTTCGCTGCGCCGCAGCTTGGCATTGGCCAGTTCGATCCGCCGGGCGCGCTTTCCGGCCGTCTCGAAAGGCTGCGAGAGAAAGGCAAACGTGTCCGGATCCAGGTTCGGGCTGAATCCCGGAGTGCCATAAGCTCGCCAGTTCTCGCTCTGAAAATACAGGCGCGGATTAGGCCACAAACCGGCCTGCCTCGCCAGACCCGCCGAAGCCGAAATCCGCTGCGACCCTGCCTCCAGCAAGGGATGCGACCGCAATGCCTGCTCGACGGCGTCTCGTATAGAAAGCGTCTGCTGGCTGAAGCCCGGCCACCCGAATACCAGCAGCGCCCTCGAAACCCAGAAAATCCGTGACATGACAAAAGGTGTATATTTCTTAATCTATCATTTTTCTATTAAGACCTGATACTCTATTGTTGTTTTCTTGAACAGTGCTATAATCAAACTTCGGATGCGTACGGTTTCCAGTGTGTTTCTGGCGCTTCTGTTACTTGCAGCGCTGTTTTGGGGAAACTGCTTTTCCTGCCCGCAGTTGTTTTTGTACGCAGCCTCGGAGAGTTCGCCTCATGGCTGCTGCCACCCGAAAGGTTCTCCGCATCGGGTGGATTGCCAGTCGCTCAGCCTGAAGAACTTCGTTCGGGCGGATATCGCGCCGGAGCTGCCCTCCCTGGCCGCATGGGGTCCGGCGATCCGGACTGAAATTTCCGCGCCGGCCACTGCCGAGCCCCCCGCGTTGATCCTGCCGCAGGCCTCTCCTCCCGATCTGCTGGTTCTCCTTTCCGTCTTCCGCATCTAAAGGCTTCCTTTCTCCACCGGACGATTCGCAGTGCGATAGGGGAAAAGGAAAATGCGAGTTGTGTACGTATGTTTGCTGTGGGCGTGGTGTCTCGCTGCGCAGGCGCAGTCGCTCGATGCGCTGGTAGCCGAAGCACTACGTAACAACCGGGAAATTCTGGCCGCGCAGAAGCGATACGAGGCGGCGCGGGAGCGGCCCGGGCAGGAGAGCAGCCTGCCGGATCCCACGGTTTCCGTGGGCTGGGTCAGCAACGGCAATCCGCTGCCCGGCGCCGGCTTGGGAACCAGCGTGACCAGCAACATCGGGCTGATGGTCTCCCAGGAAATGCCCTTTCCGGGCAAGCGCAAGCTGCGCGGCGAAATTGCCGCCCGGGAGGCCGACGCGGAATTCCAGCAGTACCTGGCCGTGCGTCGGAGTGTAGTCGCCCGCCTGAAGCAGGCCTACCACATGCTGCACCACGCCCGCGAAGCCATGGATACGGTGATAGAGAACCAGGCGTTGCTGCATAACTTTATCCAGGTGGCCGAGGTGCGCTACTCGGTGGGCCGCGCGGCGCAGCAGGATATCTTTCGGGCGCAAACACAGTACGCCATCTACGAAGCCCAACGCCTGCGGCTGGAGCAGGAACGCATTAGCCGCGAAGCTGAGATGAATAGTCTGCTGAACCGGCCTCCGGGGGGTTCCTTCCAGCTTCCGGATGAATTGACCCCTCCGCCCTTGGACGTCACCTTGGAGCAGCTTCGCGCCCGCAGCCGCACCCAGGCTCCGCAGTTGCGCCGCGACCAGAAGGTGATCGAACGCAGTGAACTGGCCGCGGACCTGGCGCGCCGGGATTACTATCCCGACTACACCGTCTCCGGCGGCTATTTCAACCAGGGCGGTATGCCGCCCATGTACGAGGTGCGCCTGGACGTGAAATTGCCTGCATACTTCTGGCGCAAGCAGCGGGCGGCGCTCAACGAACAGGCGGATCGCATCCGGGAAGCCCGCCACAGCTACGAAGCCGAACAGCAGACGCTCGATGCCCGCATCCAGGACGACTTCGTCACGGCGCAGACCTCGATGCGTCTGATGGATCTGTATCAAAAATCGGTGATCCCTTCAGCCAAGCTGGCGCTCGAGTCCTCCATGGCCAGCTACGAAACCGGGGCGCTGGAATTTCTCTCCCTGCTGACGAATTTCATGACCGTGGTGGATTACGAGCTGAACTACCACGAGGAGATGATGCGGTACTACCTGGCCTTGGACCGGCTCGAGGAAGTCACTGGCCTGCTGCTGGACCGTTGAGGGAATGCGATGAAGAGGAAACTCCTGACCCTGCTGCTCCTGCTGGCCGCCTGGATGGGCGGGTACGGCTATGGCCGCTGGTACGCGAAGGCGCCCGCCAAGGGGGCCGCCGGCGCGGAGCGCAAGATCCTTTACTACCACGATCCCATGCACCCTTGGTATAAGTCCGACAAGCCCGGCATCGCGCCGGACTGCGGCATGAAGCTGGTGCCGGTTTACGAAGGCGGCGAGCAGGCGGCGGTCTCCAAGCCGGCCAATCTCGGTCCCGGCGCCGTCGAGATCACACCTGAGAAGCAGCAGTTGATCGGCGTCGAATACGGCACGGCCGAGTACCGTCCCGCGTTCGAGAGCATCCGCGCTGCCGCCCGCGTCACGCTGGATGAAACCCGCATCGCCAAAGTGCAGACCAAGATCGAAGGATGGATCGACCGTGTGTTCGTGGATTTCACGGGTATCCAGGTGCGCCAGGGGCAGCCCCTGCTCACCATCTATAGCCCCGAGGCTCTGGCTACGCAACAGGAGTACCTGCTGGCGTTGAAAGCGCAAGAAACCATGGCCGCGAGTCCCGTGCACGAGCTGATGGCCACGACGGACAATCTGCTGGCGGCCGCCCGGCGGCGACTGGAACTCTGGGATATCAGCGCGGCGCAGATCGACCAGATCGAGAAGACCCGCCGGCCCCTCAAAGACCTCACGCTCTACGCGCCCATCGGCGGATTCGTCACCGAACGCAATGCCTTCCCAAAGCAGCGCATCACTCCGGACACGGTGCTCTACACCGTGGCGGATCTTTCCACCGTTTGGGTGATGGCCGACGTGTTCGAGTACGAGGCCGCGAACATCCGCGTCGGCCAGGATGCCGTCCTCACCCTCTCGTATCTTCCGGGGCGGAGCTTTCACGGGCGCGTGAGCTACATCCAGCCGCAGGTGGACCCGGCCACCCGCACGTTAAAAGTGCGTCTCCAGTTCGAAAATCCCGGGTATCTGCTGAAGCCTGAAATGTACGGTGACGTCGAATTCCGCACCGGCGGCGGGCGAAAACTCATGGTGCCCCAATCCGCCGTTCTGAACGCCGGTCTGCGGCAGGTGGTCTTCGTGGATCGCGGTAACGGCTACTTCGAGCCGCGCTCCGTGAAGCTCGGCGCACAGGTCGGCGACCGCGTGGAGATCCTCAGCGGGTTGGCGGCGGGTGAGCGCATCGTCGTTTCCGGCAATTTCCTGATCGATTCGGAAAGCCAGCTCAAGGCGGCTTTGAACGACATGGCGGGAGAGGCTCATGATCAACCACATCATTGAGTTTTCCGCCCGCAACCGGATGATCGTGTTCCTGTTCGTCGCCGCCGCGGTGCTCGGCGGCTGGTGGTCCCTCCAACACGTGCCGCTGGACGCCATTCCCGACCTGAGCGACACGCAGGTGATCGTTTACTCGCGCTGGGATCGCAGCCCGGACATCATGGAGGACCAGGTCACCTACCCCATCGTCAGCGCCATGCTGGGGGCGCCGCGCGTGAAGGACGTGCGCGGCTTCTCCGACTTCGGCTACTCCTACGTCTACATCATTTTCGACGAGGGCACGGACATTTACTGGGCCCGCTCGCGCACGCTCGAATATCTCTCGAAGATCCTGCCGCGCCTGCCCAAGGGCGTCGAAACCGAACTGGGGCCGGATGCCACAGGCGTCGGCTGGGTCTTCCAGTACGCGCTAGTGGACAGCACCGGCAAACGCAGCCTGGCGGACCTGCGGTCGCTCCAGGACTGGTATCTGCGCTACTACCTGCAAGCCGTGCCCGGGGTGGCCGAGGTGGCGCCTCTGGGTGGCTTCGTGCGCCAGTACCAGATCAACCTGGACCCCGACCGCCTGCAAGCCTACAACATTCCGCTCACCAAGGTGCTCGACGCCGTGCGGGCCGGGAACAACGACGTGGGCGGGCGCCTGGTGGAATTCGGCGGCCGCGAGTACATGGTGCGCGGGCGCGGCTACGCCAGATCCACCGCGGACCTGGAGAAGATCGTGCTCGCCACCTCGCCCTCGGGCGTCCCGGTCACCGTGCGCCAGGTCGGCCAGGTCACGCTCGGCCCCGATATCCGCCGCGGCATCGCCGATCTCGACGGCAGGGGCGAAGTGGTCTCCGGCATCGTGGTCATGCGCCAGGGCCAGAATGCCCTGGACGTCATCGATCGGGTCAAGACCAAAATCAGGGAGATCGAGCCGGGTCTGCCGCCCGGCGTGCGCATCGTCACCGCCTACGACCGCTCCGAACTCATCCTGGCCTCTATCGACAACCTGAAACATACGCTCATCGAAGAGCTGGTGGTCGTCTCGCTCATCATCCTGATCTTCCTGTGGCACATCCCCAGCGCCCTGATTCCTATCATTACCATCCCGGTGGCCGTGGTGATCTCGTTCATCCCCATGCACCTGATGGGCATCACCTCCAACATCATGTCGCTGGGCGGCATCGCCATCGCCGTGGGCGCCATGGTGGATGCCGCCATCGTGGTGGTGGAGCAGACGCACAAGAAGCTGGAGGAATGGCAGCGCACCGGGCGGCGCGAGGATTACCACAGCGTGGTCGTCAACGCGGTCAAGGAGGTGGGCGGGCCCAGCTTCTTCGCTCTGCTGGTGATCGCCGTCTCCTTTCTGCCGGTACTTACGCTGGAGGCGCAGGAAGGCCGCCTGTTCAAGCCGCTGGCCTATACCAAGAATTTCGCCATGATCGTGGCCGCCGTGCTGGCCATCACGCTCGACCCGGCCATGCGCCTGCTCTTCACTCACATGGAGAATTTTCGCTTCCGGCCGCGCTGGCTGGCCCGCGCAGCGAGCGCCGTGCTGGTGGGCACCATCCATTCCGAAGAAAAGCATCCCATCAGCCGCATTCTGATCCGCTTATACGAGCCCGTGGTGCGCCAGGCCCTGCGTTGGAAATGGGCGGTGATCGCGGGGGCCGTGGGGCTGATGGCGGTCACCGTCCCGGTGTACGAGAGACTCGGCTCGGAGTTCATGCCCCCGCTGGATGAAGGCGCGCTGCTATTCATGCCCACTACCTTGCCCGGCATCTCGGTCACCGAGGCCCAAAAGCTTATGCAGGTGCAAGACCGCATCCTCATGCGCTTTCCCGAGGTGCAGCGGGTTCTGGGCAAGGCCGGCCGCGCCGAAACCTCCACCGATCCGGCGCCCCTTTCCATGATGGAGACCATCATCCTGCTGAAGCCCAAATCGCAGTGGCGCAAGGCGCCCACTTGGTACGACTCCTGGCCGAAGTGGATCAAGCCGTACTGCGCCCGCCTGACGCCGGACCACATCTCCACCGACGAACTGGTGGACCAGATGAACGAAGCGCTCCAGATTCCGGGTGTTTCCAACGCCTGGACCATGCCCATCAAAAATCGCATCGACATGCTGACCACCGGCGTGCGCACACCGGTCGGCATCAAAATCTACGGCGCGGATCTCAGAGTCATCGAAAGAATCGGCGCCGAAATCGAACGCGTGCTGCCGCAGGTGCGCGGCTCGCGCAGCGTGTTCGCGGAGCGCACTGGCGGCGGTTATTTTCTGGATTTCGACATCCGGCGCGATCAGTTGGCGCGCTATGGTTTGTCGGTGGACGATGCCCAGATGGCTGTGATGAGCGCCATCGGCGGTGAGAATCTCACCACCACGGTGGAGGGCCGCGAGCGCTACCCCGTGAATGTTCGCTACCTGCGCGATTTTCGCAGCGACCTCGGCAGGCTGGGCCGCGTGCTGGTGCCGGCCATGGGCAACCTGCACATCCCGCTGGCCGAGATCGCCGATCTGAAGATGGTGAGCGGACCCGCCATGCTGCGCGATGAGAACGGCATGCTCAACGGCTACGTGTACGTGGACGTGGCTGGCCGGGACGTGGGCAGCTATGTGGCCGACGCCAAGCGCGTGGTCGCCGCGGAAGTTGCCTTGCCGCCGGGCTATTCCCTGGTGTGGAGCGGCCAGTTCGAAGCCATGCAGCGTGTGCGCGAGCGCCTAAAAGTGGTGCTGCCGCTCACCTTGTTCCTGATCTTTCTGCTGCTTTACCTGAACACCAAATCCACCGCCAAGACCCTGTTGATCCTGCTGGCCGTGCCCTTCTCCGCGGTGGGTGCGATCTGGCTGCTTCACTGGCTGGGCTACAACATGAGCATCGGCGTGTGGGTAGGCTTGATCGCGCTGATGGGCGTGGATGCCGAAACCGGCGTTTTCATGCTCCTGTATCTCGACCTGGCCTTCGACGAACGGCGGCACGAGGGGCATATGCGCAGCCGGGCGGACCTTCGTGAGGCCATCCTGCACGGCGCGGTGAAACGCATCCGCCCGAAGTTCATGACCGTGGCCACCATGGCCGCGGGTCTGGTTCCGATCATGTGGTCCGTAGGGGCGGGCGCCGACGTGATGAAGCGCATCGCCGCGCCCATGATCGGCGGCATCTTTACTTCTTTCCTGCTGGAGCTGGTGGTGTATCCGGCAATTTATGAGGTATGGAAATGGCATTCCCAGGTAAAACGGTTAGCCGCCTGACGGTCGCCGGCCTGCTGGTGGTCTCGAGCGGATTGGCCGAGGTCCGCTTCGAAGTGCGGCACGAGCACTTACGCAAAGGCTGCCGCGGGGTCATGGTGGTGGATCAGAACGGGATCACGTTCCATGGTGCGAAGAAGCACTCCTGGAGTTGGCGGTATCAGGATATCCAGGAATTGAAACTTGGCCCCGGGAGTCTACATCTCTTGAGTTACCGGGATCGCCGTCTGCACGCCGGCGCCGATCAGGCGTATGATTTCACGGGTGCGATTCCGTCGGGCCTGTATACATTCTGGAGGGACCGCCTGGATCAGCGGTTCGTCGCAGAAGTGGCCGATGGGGCGGTCCGGCCGCTCTGGGAGATCCCGGTGAAGCATCTGGGCCGCATCACGGGCACGGAGGGGATTCTGAAGATCGGAGAAGATCGCATCGTCTATGCGACCCCGCAAAAGAATGATTCGCGGACGTGGCGTTTCCAGGATATCGACCACATCAGCAACTCCGGGCCTTTTCGGCTCACCATCGCCACGCTCGAGGAGACATTCAATTTTCAGTTGAAGCAGGTTTTGCCTGAGTCCAAGTACAACGATCTGTGGCTCAGCATTAATCAAAACAATGGGAGAATACCATGAAAGCCATCGCTGTCTTTTTCGCCGCCGTCACGCTGCTGGCCGCCGCGCCTGCCAAACAGACCTTTGCCGGAATCATCACGGACGAGATGTGCGGTCTGGACCACAAAGCCATGAACGTGCAGCCGGACTCCAAGTGCGTCACCGAATGCGTCAAGATGGGCTCGACCTACGTGCTGGCTTCCGGCGGCAACATCTATAAATTGAGCGATCAGAAAACTCCGGGTAAGTTCGCCGCGCAAAAAGTGACGGTCACCGGAACGTTGAACGGAAAGACCATTCAGGTCAACTCCATCGCGCCCGCCCGGTAAACGGCCGGGCTGCCGGGGCCCGGCACGGCGGCTCTAATGTTTTCTCCACGCTTGCCGATCTGAGGCTCTGGATGGTTTCGACGGAGAGCGTGGCCGAAGCGCTCTGTGACCCGGAGCGTTTTACTCTGGAGCAGGCGTCGGCTCTGGCCCTGAAACTGAAAAAGAGGGATCCCGAAGTAGATCGGGCTCTGCTCCGGCGGTTGTTGGCGTGGACGCCGGCGCCCACGGCAAAGCCGACCTCCGCGCTTCGGAACCTCGAGCTCATCGCGGCGCTCCGGGGAGGTCTGAACGGGCTGTTCCTGGCGCGGCTGCTCCAGCACCCGGATGCCTATGTTCGCTCCCGGGCCGCTACCTTGCTGAGCAAAATGCACCCGGACCCCAAATGGGTGTCTTTTCGCTTGAAGCATCCGGATCCGCGTGTACGGGCTAACGCCCTGGAATCATTGTGGGGAAGCCTCGAGCGTGGTTCCCGGGCGATTTTTTTGGAAGGCCTCCGTGATCCTCACCAGCGGGTTCGCGGCAATGCGCTGCTGGGGTTGTACCGGCTGGGCGATGTCGGCACGATCGCCTCCATCCTGCAAATGGCCCAGGCTCCCGAGGAATCGTCGCGGGGAACTGCGGCTTGGGTCATGGCCCAAACCCGAGACCTGCGATTTCTGGAAGCGGTTCGCAGACTGGTGGAAGATCCCAGTCCGCTGGTGCGCGGGCGGGCACAGATCTCCCTTCAGGCCCTCGAAGACCGCCGCCGGGTATGCGCAGGATACCGCAAAGTCCCACTGGCCGTGGCGGCATACGCTCTGGACCAGGTGCGACTGCTGAGGGTCGCCCTCATCTGGGGCGCGGGGCCGAACCTTCCTTCTGTCCCGGCTACCGCCTTTGCCCTATGGGAAGACGAGGCTCTGGTGGATAATTATTCGATCGGCGGGGAGCCAGGGCTCGAGGTGGAGCATATCACCTGGCAGGTGGAATACCAGGTTCCCGCGCAGCCGCCTGAGCGCCCTGCCGACCCGCCGGTCCGATTGCATGTGTGTGGGGAAGACTGGATCGCCCAGGCGGAGTTCCATCTCACCCGGGCGGACCCGGGTGGGCGCGCCTCCGTCCTCGCCGCTCCATCGGATCCCAGACTGGAAGCGCTCGAGCAGGAGTTCGCCGCGCCGCTCGACCCCCATGCCGTAGCCGAACAAGCCAACTACGCTTCCCCCAGGTTCGACCTCTTGTGAAAAGCCGGCTGCTGCTACCGCACATACAAGTCGACATCTTGTACGGTTTCGGCACCCTCCTTCAGCGATACCGTAGGTGCGCGGGCGGTTTCGATAGCTTGCTCGCCGGGGTGCTCGAATTCGAAAGTGCTGAGGAGCCGGTTTGTGCCGGGCGGCAAGCTGAAAAAGCGATAGTCGCCTCGTAAATCCGTGCGTGTGCTGCGCAGCTCACCCAGGCGCATCTTGGTCTCCGGATCGAACGGCTCCAGAAATACGGGTGCGCCGACCGCGGCATCGCGCGCCGTAATTTCGTTCCATCCGTCCGCGCGGTGTCCCGGCGACGGGTTTCTACTGCCGCCCACGGACACCACATAGAAGTAAGGAGGCGGTGCGACCATCACCTCCCAGGTCCCGGCCAGCACCCTCGCCAGAGGCCGTCCGGTGCCGTAGTCCAGCACCACACCCCGGATCAACGCCGCCTCGAGCGCGGGTATGCACAGCGCCGCCGCCGACCATGGCCAGGCCCTTTGCATCTCGCTGATTATGAGGCACGGCCGCCGGATAAAGTGCAGGATAATGGCGGGAGCATGCCGGAAAACGAAGCCCGCGCGGATTTCTATTGCCCCACCTGTGCCAGGCCCGTCGCGGATCCCCTGATGTGCGGAGACTGCCACGCCCTGATTTGCCGGAAATGCGGCACGCCGCTCGAGCGCATCGACGACCTGGGCATCGGCTAGCTCAAGCCGGCGGAAACGTGCGCAGAAGCCGCAGCGGAGCGCTGGGCTCGATGCGGAAACTCCCGGCGCCGGCCGGCACCAGCCATACCTCGCCTGGCGCGAACGGCTCGTCGGCGATGACGCCGCCGCCCTCAACGAAAATCAGCAGGTGAAAACGGCCCGCCTCGGGTGTGTAGGTAACTGCGCCGCTCAGGTCCAGCGACTCGGTCACGAAGTAATCTGATTGCGCCAGCAGGCGGCGTCCGCCTCCCAGTTCCTCCGGCTTCGAGGGGCCCGGGTGGGGCCCCAGGTGGGCTACCGCCAGCGACTGCTCCAGGTGCAGTTCGCGGGGCCGTCCGTAGTCGTAAAGCCGGTAGGTGATGTCCGTGTTCTGCTGGATCTCGCACAGCGCTACCCCCGCGCCGATCGCGTGCACGCTACCCGGCGGTGTGAAAAACACCTCCCCGGGGTGCAGCGTGTACCAGCGCAGCAGCTTCTCCACCTCGCCGGTCTGCGACGCTTCCCGCACCTGCTCTTTGGTCACCGGCTCCCGAAATCCGAGCGCCAGGTTCGCGCCGGGTTCCGCCCGCAGGATGTACCACATTTCCGTTTTTCCCGGCTCTCCGGGCCGGTCCGGCGGGTGCACCTGGACCGACAGCTTTTCCGTGGTGAACAGGAACTTGACCAGGATCGGCAAGGCCGGTTCATCTTCGAACCAGACCTCGCCGATCATCTTGCCGCCGCCGTCGAACCAGGGTGTGAGCCGGGTGCTTCCCCACACCTTCTCGCGAAAGGACGGCGCCAGCCGGCGCGGTTTCACCCCAGCTCTCCGAGGAACTGCTCGAGGCGGTCGAGACCGCGCCCCAGTTCGCCCAGAAAGGTCGCGTAAGAGATGCGAACATGCGCGCCGGTGCCGAACGCCTCCCCCGGCACCACGGCCACATGCGACTTCTCCAAGAGCCGTTCGGCGAAGTCCAGCGTGTTTCGGATGCCATCCTTCCCCAGCGCCGCGCCGATATTCGGGTAGGCGTAGAAGGCGCCTTTCGGCTCGGCGCAGCGCACGCCCGGGATGGCGCGCAGGCGCCGCACCACGAAGTCCCGGCGCTTGCGGTATTCCGCCAGCATGGTGCCCACCGAATCCTGGGGTCCGCGTAGTGCTTCCACAGCCGCCTTCTGGGCGATCGAGGTGGGGTTCGAGGTCGAGTGACTCTGCAGCTTGGTCATGGCCCCCACGATGGGCGCCGGCACCAGTCCAAAGCCGATCCGCCAACCCGTCATCGCGTAAGTCTTCGACAGCGACCCCGCCACCAGCACGGTCTCCTTGGCGCCCGGCAGCGACGCGATGGAGAAAGGCTGCGAATCGTAGAGGAAGTGGCAGTAGCACTCGTCCGTCAGCAGGTAGATGCCCCGCTTCGAGGTCAGATGGAAGATCTTCTCGAACTCTTCCCGGCTGAGCACCGCGCCGCTGGGATTGGAGGGCGAGTTGATGATCACGATCTTGGTCTTGGGGGTGAGATGCGGTTCGACCATGGCGGCCGTCAGCGTGAATCCCTCCTGCTCGTCGGTGTCCACGAAGACGCACTTACCGCCGGCGTAGCTCACAACATCTTTATACGTGACCCAGAAGGGCACCGGGATCACCACCTCGTCGCCGGGGTCCACAAGGGCCTGGATCAGGTTGAAGATCACGTGCTTGCCGCCCACCGTCACCAGGCATTCGGAAGGCTTGTAGTCCGTGCCGAAGTCCAGCTTGTGGCGTTCGCAAATGGCCTGCCGCAGTTCGGTAGTGCCGCCCGCCGGCGTGTACTTGGTGAAGTTGGCTTCCAGGGCTCGCACGGCCGCCTGCTTGATGTTGTCCGGCGTGGGAAAGTCGGGCTCGCCCGCTCCGAAATCCACCACGTCCACGCCCTGAGAACGCAGCCTGTCGGCGTCGGCCGCCACCTTCATGGTGGACGACACACTGATCGAAGAGATCCGTTCCGCTATCGCGATGTTGGCTTGCACTTGCATGTTGCTGTCTTCAACCCCTCTGTATGAGAACGATTAAATTTCGGCGATGCGCCGGCGGAGCCGCGCCTCCACCACCGGTGGGACTAGCCCCGAGATAGTCCCCCCCAATCCGAACACTTCCTTGACCAGCCGGGAACTCAGGAACGAATGCGCCTCCCCGGCCATCAGGAATACGGTTTCCACCGCCGGCCGCAGCCGCCGATTCATCAGAGCCATCTGCAGTTCATATTCATAGTCCGAAATCGCCCGGATGCCGCGCAGCACGGCCGTCGCGCCGCGCTCGGATGCGTAATCCACGAGCAGTCCATGGAAGCTGTCCACCTCCACGTTCGGAAAGCCCGCCACCACTTCGCGCAGCATCTCCATTCGCTCTTCCACCGAAAACAACGGCCGCTTGGTTTCGTTCCGCAGAATGGAGACAATCAGCCTGTCAAAAAGCCGCGATCCCCGCTCGATCAGGTCCAGGTGGCCGTTCGTGATGGGGTCGAAAGAACCCGGGTAAATGGCAATCACGTTCGCTGGCTTGGTGGTGATGTTTTCTATTGTAGCGAAAACCGGGAACCCCGCGCGGAGAGGCATGCGGCCCAAAAAATCCGCCGGATTCCGGCTCCTTTTGTCTGCTGCCGCATCCAATGGAAGTGTGGCGCCGCGGGGGTGAAATCATAGCATTTTCCAATCCAGAAATGAGCCTGAAATCGAGAATTGATTCCAATACGAGATGAGCCTGAAAACGGCTTTCGATTCCAATGCGGGATGAGCCCGAAATTTGAGGCTTTTAGTGTCTGGTAGCT
>Ga0209062_1000719_pt1 | contig 84296 bp, 78 predicted proteins | sample Coa_R2_2_FD_187158 | JGI IMG/M metagenome (GOLD analysis project Ga0209062, IMG submission 187158) | Surface soil microbial communities from Centralia Pennsylvania, which are recovering from an underground coalmine fire - Coalmine... | ecosystem: Environmental > Terrestrial > Soil > Unclassified... | reverse complement strand
AGTAAACAGTCCTGTGCTATCCTTGCCCGTGAGAATCGCGCGCCAGTCCGTCCAATCTCCCTCCTCTTTCGAGAATTGCTCCCCCGCCTTCCGTTCTCCCGTCGCTTTTCCCGATTCGGAACGCCAACCTTCGCGTAAGTTTCGCGTTACATCCCGCAACTCTTTTCCTTCCCGCTCTTACAACCATTTCCGCCCCTTTCTTCCGCTAAGTCCTTTCGCTGCCACTCTTACGCGAACCCCCCCCCCGGGGTACACCCGCAACACAGCAAAACCCCCGGCCCCGCTCCCATCCGTGCGCACACCCGATTCTTCTTGTTTTCCAATTTCTATTTTCGCCTCTCGCTCTTCGACCCACGCTCCAGGCCCCACCTCCCTGCCTTTTCGTTACCTCTTTACTGCTTCCCCTCGCCACTGTCTTTTACATCACCATGGTACCCCGCTCCTATTGCACCCCGAATCGCCAAGTCCCAATCTGGGAGAACGTTCCGGCAGCGCTACGGAGCCCGCACCGCGGGAGTGCTGCCGCAACCAGGTGCCGCCCATGTCCACGATCGATCGACAGGAACTCGAACGGCTCGAGCGCCGCAACCTCCAGCTCACCATCCTCTCCGCCGTCTTTGTGCTCGTCCTCGCCGGCGGCCTGGCCAGCTTCATGTATCCGCTGGTCTTCGTCCATCCGGAGGGCAACAAGTGGACGATGCGCGTGGCCTTTTTCGGCTTCTGCTCGCTCACCCTCTTGTTCGTCGGCTATCTGTTCGACCGCCAGCGCACCTTCACCAAGCTCAAGCAGAGTCTTTTGCAGGAACTCGAGCGCAACATCACCTTGCAGCTCCAGGCCAGCACTGATTTGTTGCGAACCATGCCCGACCAGAACCATTTCTGGGATCGCCTGAGCATGGAATTCCGCCGCGCCCATACCATGGAGAAGACCATGTCCCTCGTATTAGCGAAAGCCAGCGCCAACTCCAAAGTTCCCGCGAAAGACGAGCAGGCCGCTTTTAGCGACGCCGCCAAAGCCATGGCCAAGCGCCTGCGCCCAACCGATTCGATCTACCGTCTCTCCAACGGACTCTTTGGCATCGTTTTGCCCGGCACCGATACCCTCAACGCCAAGCGCGTCGCCGTGCGCCTGCAGGAAGGCTTGCAGGATGTCCGCGCCAAGTACGGTTTGTCGTTCGATCTCTCCGCCTACAACTATCCGGAGCACGTCAAGAGTTCGCACGAACTGGAAGATATCGTGAAGTCGCTGTTGCCCGAAGATAAGGAATGGGAATCCCCCGCCGAAGTTCCCGTCGGCTGAGGCGGCCCCATCGCGTGAAACGATGAACTCTCTCAAGCAGCGCGTGGCGCAAATCTTCGATGAAACCGTGCGCGCCCTGAAAGACAAGCGCCGCGCCTGTGCCGACGCGCTGCGCGATGCTGCCGCGCAGCTCTTCCCCGTCCCGGCCGCGGTGCCCGTCCCGAGTCGTCCCCGAGCCGGCTCCTCCCGCCCAAAACGATAACCCCGAGGAACCCCGCGCTTGGCTCCCTGCGCCGCGGCGAAGTGTTTTGCTTGACCCGCCGCCTAATTAGTACAATACTGACCTAGTCATGAATGACTTATTGTTGCTGGCCACGCTCCTCGAAGGCCCCGCGCACGGCTACGCCCTCAAGAAACGCGTCGGCCAGATTACCGGCCAGTCCGACATGCACAACAACCTCGTCTATCCGCTGCTGCGCCGCTTCGTCGCTTCCGGCTGGGTCAGCCGGAAAACCACTCCCGGCGAACGCGGCCAGACTCGCGAACGCTACACTCTTACGTCTAAAGGAAAAGACGAACTGGTTCGCAGGCTCGAGGAGTTTACCGAAAAGGACGCCGCGGATGGCAACGCGTTTCTCCTGCGCGTCGGACTATTCGGCGTCCTGCGTCCCGCGGCGCGCGAGCGCATCATGGCGCTTCGGCAGAATTGGCTCGCCGCGCGCTCCGAAAGGCTGCGGAAGCTCGCTGCCGCGATGGATCTTGGTGACTGGGGCAAGGAAGTGGTGGCATTCCTGAGCAAGCAGGTCGCCACGGAGCGAAAGTGGACCGGGGATTTGCAGTGCAAGATGCGGAAAACGAGGCATAAGTAACCCTCGCGCAAGGCTGTGGCGATTGCGAAAGGCTTGATGGCATCTGGCAGGTCGGCGAGCGGGAGTTGCGCTTCCGCGGACCAAAGGAGAATCCATATGAACTGGGACGTGATGAGCCCGGCAAGAGCGACGGAAATTGCGGCATGGCTCTGGAACGTATTGCTGATCGTGTGGCTGGTTTTATGGTTCGGAAGAAAACCATCCAAACGATTGGAGACGCCTTGGGAACGCCTGCAGCATGTTGTGCCGGTGCTTGCGGCATTCTTGCTGCTGTTTGAAGGCAACTGGAGAATCCTGAGCGCGCGCGTGCTGCCGGATGCGCAATGGGTCTTGCTGGTTGGCGTGTTGCTCACGTTCGTCGGCGTAGGAATCAGCATTTGGGCAAGGCTCAGCTTGGGATCGAACTGGAGCGGGATGGTCACGTTGAAGCTGGATCATGAACTGGTGCAGAAAGGGTTGTATCGCTGGATTCGCCATCCGATCTACACCGGGATTCTGACGGGTTTCATCGGCACGGCAATGATCCAAGGGCATCTTCGCGGGTGGCTGGGGTTCGCTATTTTACTGTTTAGCTTTTATTTCAAAGCGCGGCGCGAAGAGAGATTCTTGCGGGAGGAATTTGGACCAGGCTTTGAGGAACATGTCCGGCGAACGGGAATGTTTTTACCGAGAATGATCTAAAGACGAACAGCCAATGGCAAAGAAAAAGTTACAAAGGGCGCAGAGATCAGTTGAACAAATGCCGAGAGAAAGATAGTGTGCTGTGGCGGAGGCTCATGAGCGGGCACACTTCGGCAGCGATTCAGAGCAAAACACCTCTTACCAAGAATCAGTGGCGCGGATTTTTCGCAGCGTGGGGCGGATGGGCGCTCGACGGGATGGATTCGTACATCTTCGCGCTGGTGCTGGTGCCGGCGCTGAAGGACCTGCTGCCGCGATCGGGCATTCACAACGACATTGGCAACGTGGGTTATTACGGCGGCCTGCTGTTTGCGTTGTTCCTGCTGGGGTGGGGATGCGCATTTGTGTGGGGTCCGATCGCGGACAAGTACGGACGCGTGCGGACGCTGATGCTGACGATATTGTGGTACTCGGTGTTTACCTTTTTATGTTGCGTGAGCACTAGCGTGTGGCAATTGGCGGCGTTCCGCTTCCTGGCGGGAATGGGAATCGGCGGGGAATGGGCCATGGGAGGGACGTTTGTGGCGGAGGAGTGGCCGGAGGACCGCCGCAAAATGGCCGCGGGCTGGATGCATACGGGCTACTACGTCGGATTTTTCCTCGCGGCGCTGGCGAATTTTGGAGTGGGCTCGCGATACGGATGGCGCGCGATGTTTGCGCTGGGAGGATTGCCGGCACTGCTGGTGAGTTTTATCAGATATGGGGTACACGAATCGCGGCGGTGGGAACACACGGCAAGCAAGGTGGAGAGTTGGTCGATTACCAGGCCACTGACCGTGCTGTTTTCAGCGGAGTATTGCAAGCGGACGATTGTGAATTCGATCTACGTACTGGTGTCGATCATCGGCTTGTGGGCCGGCTCGGTGTATGTGCCGGCGGCGATCACGGAAATCCTGGGGAGGAACAATACTCCGGGGGCGGCGGTTGCGCACACGATTTCACTGGCAACGATGTTGCTCTCGGTGGCGACGATTCTCGGATGTGTAGTTCTGCCGCCGCTGGCGGAAAGGTTCGGACGAAGAGCAACGCTCGGTCTATATTTCGCGTGCATGATGGCGTCGATTGCGCTGGGATTCGGCTACGCCTTTTATTTACCAACTGACCCACTGAAGTGGTTTCTCGTGTGTTTGTTCTTTTTAGGATTGGGCGGAGCGAATTTTGCCGTGTACACGCTGTGGCTACCGGAACAGTATCCCACCGAGTGCCGCGGGAGTGCGTTCGCTTTCGCGACCTCCGTGGGGCGATTTGTGGGAGCCGGGTTCACATTTCTGGTAGGAGCAGGTGTTGCGCATTACCACACGATTGGCACTCCCGTGGCGATCACCGGGGCGGCGTTTGTAGTAGGGATGCTGTTCTTACCGTTTGGATATGAGACGAAGGGCAAGCCGCTGCCGGCGTAGCAAGAAGCGAAGTTATGCGAACCCATGCATTCGCAGGATTGAAGAGCACAGCGCCGGGAATTCAACGAGTTGAACGGTCTACCTCGGCACAAGCACGAGTGCATGTGCCGATAAGAAGCAGGGCCGGGGAAGCCCGGCCCTTACCATATGGACCACAACTCCCGGGATGCGAACGCGACACGCCTCAGAGGACGAGCCCTACAGACGAGCAAGTGTGAAAACTAGGCTTCTTCTTCGACGAGAGCTTCGCCATGAGCCGGTTTGTGAGCAGCGATAACTTTGTCGGCCAGTTCGTTGGGCACGTAGTCGTAATGTGAGAACTCCATGGAGTAGGTGGCGCGGCCCTGGGTCATGGAGGTCAAGTCCGTCGCATAAGAAAGCATTTCGGCAAGCGGAACCATGGCTTTGACGATAACGTTGTGGCCGCGCGATTCGCTGCCTTCGATGCGCCCGCGGCGCGAGCTGAGGTCGCCCATCAAATCGCCCGAGTATTGGTCTGGCGCATATACCTCGACGTGCATGATAGGTTCGAGGAGCGAGGGGCGCGCGGACTTCATGGCTTCCTTGAAGGCAAGCGAGCCCGCGATTTTGAAGGCGATATCGGACGAATCCACGTCGTGATATTTGCCGTCGTAGAGTACCGCGCGAAAATCCGTCATTGGGAATCCCGCCAGGTGGCCACGGGCGGCGGCGTCGCGGATCCCCTTTTCGACGGAGGGAATCCAATTTTTGGGAATGGAGCCGCCGAAGATGTCGTCGACGAATTCGATGCCCTTGCCACGTTCAATGGGCTCGAATTTGACGCGGCAGACGCCGAATTGACCGTGCCCGCCGGACTGCTTCTTGTGCTTCCCTTCGGCATCGGCCTTTCCGCGAATGGTCTCGCGATAGGGAACCTTGGGCGGCTTGAGAGTCAGGTTGACGTTATAGCGCCTCTGCAGTTTGGCGACGACGACTTCAATGTGCTGTTGGCCGTTTCCGGCAAGCAGGAATTCCTTGGTCTGCGGATCGCGCGAGAAACGCAGTGCTGGATCCTCTTCCATGATTTTGTGGATGGCCACGCCGATTTTGTCCTCGTCGGCGCGGGTTTTGGGCTCGACGGCGAAAGTAATCGAGGGTTCGGGCAACTTGGCGGGTGCGTAATAGATCGGGGCGCTTTTGTCGCCGAGCGTATCGCCGGTAACGGTTTCTTTCAGCTTGGTGATGGCGCCGATGTCGCCGGCGTGGAGCTCTTGAACTTCGGTGAGCTGCTTCCCTTGAACGAGCATGATGTGTTGAAAGCGCTCCGCGATGTTGCGATTGAAATTCTGTAGCGTGGCGTCATTCTTCAGGACGCCGCTTTTGACTTTGAAATAGTTGATGCGGCCGGCGAAGGGATCGGCAAGGGTTTTGAAGACGAAGACGGAGAGCGGCTGGGCATCGTCGTATTTGCGGTCGAGGCGATCCCCCTTGCCCCCAGGTTCCTTGAAGCCGACCTGAGCGTGCTCATCGGGATGCGGGAAAACGTCGGCGATGAAGGTAAGCAAACTGGCGTTGCCCACGTTGCGCGTGGAAGAAATCATCAGAACAGGCACGATTTTTTCGGCGACGATGGCTTTGCGGACGGCGGGGATCAAGTCGTGGATGGGAATCGTGCCTTCGCGGAAAAACTCTTCCATCATTTCGTCGTCGCCTTCGGCGATCATTTCGACAAGCTTTTCGTGGGCCTCTTCCGCTTCATCCTTCAGCGCATCGGGAATGTTGTCCACCGTGGCTTTGCCGTCGCCATCGGGCGTATAAAGGTGGGCTTTCATGGAGACAAGATCGATCACGCCACGGAAACCTTTTTCGGAGCCGATAGGCATCTGGAGGGGGACAACGGTTCGGCCAAAAACTTCCACAAGGGATTCGAGGGAACGTTCGAAGCTGGAGAGTTCGCGGTCCATCCAGGTGAGGACGAAAGCTCGGGGAATATCGTACTCGGCGCAATAATCCCAGACTTTTTCGGTGGTGACCTGTGCGCCGACATGGGCATCCACGGTGATCAGAGCGGCGTCGGCGGCGATCAGCGATGCCTTGGTTTCGGTGATGAAGGTGGAATAGCCGGGAAGATCGAGGAAGTTGATTTTCACGTTGTTGCCGGCACAAAGCGTGCAGGCCCATTCGGCGGAAGCGATGCCGGTCTGAATGGAGATCTTGCGGGCGATTTCTTCCTCGTCCCAGTCGGTGGTGGCGGTGCCTTCTGCAACCTTGCCGAAGCGAGGCGTAACTCCGGCAGAATAGAGTAACGACGACACGAGTTGCGTTTTACCGGTGCCGCCGTGGCCTACAATGCCGACGTTTCGGATGTCCTTGGTGGGATAGATTTTCATGACAAACCTCCGCGATGGTGTGACCAAAAGAGGTCACCAGGCGATGGTCCGCCAAAGAAGGCAACAGGCGCGGGCCGGCGCCTGATGAGTTATTGGTTTTGAAGGAGAGCGCGGCCCAACCTGGGTCCCGGAGTGCGGGGCGAAGGAAGAACGAAAGAATCCCTGGTCCGCTCTTCTTAACGAGGGGATGCTAGCACAGGGAATGGGTGGGGGCAATGGAAGGGGGCACGGAGGGAAGGAAAGCGATGTCACCACGATTGAAGCGTTGTGGGCACCTGGCGGAAGGGGCGACAAGTCGAGATGAAATTCGTCCGATTTGAAGAGCCAATATTGGCCATGGCTTCGGCGATGAAGATCGAGCCAGTCCTTCGGACCGACCGTGAGAACAATTTCTTGAGTAACGAAACCTGCCAGAGAGAGACGCGCATGGACCGGATGCTCGAGACGCTTCTGGAACACGGTCATTGGGCGCTGGAAGTAGCTCGAGGGGAAATCCTGTTCGTATGGTGTGGTGCCGACGACCTTGTCATCGAGTTCGACGGTCGCGCCGGGCGGAGTGGAGATAATTTTCAGGGATTTGGCGGACGAGGGAACGGAGACAGTAAGAACGAAGACGAGGCAGGCACTCAGCCGGTGGAGAGAGTGGGGCATGACAGAGGCTCTCACGCACAAGTATACTAACCATAAATATTGTCAGATGACAATCACTGCCTTTGCGGAATGAAGGCTAACGGGACGTTTCGCCCCGGGCGGGCGAATGCCCGGGGCAGAAGAGCACGGGAAGACGCGGATACTTGGGAAAAGACGGATCGGATTTAGAGAGCTGGCAAAGGAGGAACTGCGAGCCTTTGGCGGAATCGATATAGCGAGCGTGAAGGCATTCGGCGCAAAGTCCCCGATGGCGATTTTTCAAAGGCGAGGCGTCCGCTACTTTCATGCGTTTGTCCGGCCCCCGGGAACTTTAGTTGGTGCCGGCAGGCTCGGCGGGAAGCGCAGTGGGCTTTGGCTCCGCAAACTCCGCATCGTCGAGGGGAATGTTGATTTCGACCTTGCTGGTGGAAATTTTCTGCGTCTGGCTGCCGTCCACTGCCCCGGATTCCACCACAAAGGGATACTTGAGGCCGTTCACTTCGCGGAAATCGCGGAAGAAATTCTGCCAGGGAACCTCGACATCTTCCCCCGTGGTTCGGTCCTTGACCTTGCGGGTGCCTTCCCATTTGAGAATGAGGCCCGTGGAAGGATTGAAGAGGAAGAAGCTGACTTCGCCCTGCCTGCTGGTGAGCTTTAGCTTATTGGCCGAGACGCCTTCGACGTCTTCCTTGCCCGCGTATTCGATCCGGTTGCCCTTGGCTTTGTAATCGACAAATGGCCCGTCGAGGTCGCTTTCCTCCGCCACACCCGGAATTTCATTTGCGCTCATGGCCTGCACCACGGGATTCGGCGTGAACGGATTGTAAACCCAGCCCGACGATTTGCCGTCATAAACACGCAGGAAACTCCGGCCTCCGGTGATGATTTCCATGTGCATTTTCAGCGGACGTTTGCGTTCGTAGATAAGAGTGGCATCGGTTCCCGGCTGCAGGGTGAGCGTGGCGGTGACACGCTCGGTTTGCACGGCTTTGATTTTATCCAGACCGCCGCGGGCTTTGAGGTAAGCGCTGATGACGTCGTCCGCGGTCTGGGCAGCCAGGCCACCGGGATAGCTCAAAATAGCCGCAACACAAAGCAGGATGCCGAGCGGCAAGCGCCACGGGAAATCGGGAGCCTTGGAGTACATAAAGAGATGGTAGAGAGAGTCGGGATGCGGGTCAACTCCGCCGCGGATGTGACATCGGTGCAGGTGCAGAGCTCAAAAGCCGATTGACAAGGTGCGGCGGTTCGGGAGAAATGGAGGTTCGCAACTCCGACAAGAATGCCACATGTGGAGAGCAGCCTAGCCATCCATGCGAATCATCGACCTGGTTTTCGGAAGGCCTCTAAAAACTTCAGAGGAGCGCGCAGAGCAGATCGGGCCCGCGGCGGGGATTCCGATCTTTGGATTAGACGCGCTGAGTTCGGCGGCATACGGACCGGAAGCGGCGCTGAGCCTGCTGATTCCGCTGGGGCTGCTGGGTGTGCAGTACATCGTGCCGATCAGCCTGGCGATCATCACGCTGCTGGTGATTGTGTACTTTTCCTACCGGCAGACCATCGAGGCGTATCCGGGAGGAGGCGGGTCGTACACGGTGGCGCGACTTAATCTTGGTGCGTTTTGGGGCTTGCTGGCGGCCTCGGCGCTGCTGGCGGACTACATCTTGACGGCGGCGGTGGGAATTTCGGCTGGAGTGGGCGCGCTGATATCGGCCGTTCCAAAGCTGCTGCCACACACGCTGGGATTGTGCCTGGGAATCTTGCTGGTGATCACGATCGTGAATCTGCGCGGAGTGAAAGACGCCGGGATGGCGTTTCTGTTGCCGACGTATCTTTTCGTGGGATGTTTGGGAGTTACGATTCTTGGCGGGCTGGTGCGGGCCGTGTTGGCTGGGGGACACCCGGTGCCAGCGAATCCCTTGCCGACGCCACCGGTACCAATACAAGCGGTGACATGCTGGTTGCTGCTGAGAGTGTTCGCGAGCGGCTGCACGGCGTTGACGGGCGTGGAAGCCGTAAGTAACGGGGTGAAGGCGTTTCGCGAGCCGCGCACAAAAAATGCCCAGATGACGCTCACGGTGATCATCGGAATCCTGGCGATATTGCTGGCGGGAATTTCGTATTTGGTGAAGATTTATGGGATCGTGGCGACGGATCCGGGGCAGCCGGGGTACCAGAGCATCCTTTCGATGCTGATTGCCGCGGTGTTCGGGAAAGGTCTCTTCTACTACGTTGCGATCTGCTCGATCCTGCTGGTGCTTTCGCTTTCGGCGAACACGGCGTTTGCGGATTTTCCGAGGCTTTGCCGGGCGATTTCGCAAAACAACTATTTGCCGCATGGATTCGCGCAGCGCGGGCGGAGGCTGGTGTACACGGAAGGGATCGTGGCGCTGGCGGTTGGGACCGCATTCTTGCTGGTGGTTTTCCGAGGTGTCACGGACAGGTTGATCCCCTTGTATGCGGTCGGTGCGTTTCTCGCGTTCACGCTTTCGCAAGCCGGGATGGTGAAACACTGGTGGAGGGCACGAGGGCCGCGCTGGGTGAGATCAGCGCTGGTGAACGGGCTGGGCGCTTTCGTGACCGGTGTGACCGTGGTCGTAGTGCTGGTGGCGAAATTCGTGGAGGGCGCCTGGCTGACGATTCTGTTTATTCCCCTGACGCTGGTGTTGTTTCACTGGGTGCGCGGGCACTATCACAGCGTGGCCCTGGCAACGCGAACGACAGCGCCCATCGAGCCGCCGGGGCGGGAAACACCTCCGCTCGTGGTTGTTCCGATGGATCGTTGGAGCGCCGTGGCAAAGCAGGGGTTGGAGTTTGGCGCCCGGTTGTCCCCGGATTTGACCGCCGTGCATGTGGAGCCGGGGGAGCACGCGGCGCTGCTGCGGGAGGATTGGGAGCGCTATGTGGAAGCGCCGTACCGGGAAGCGGGGGGGCAGCCGCCCGAACTGGTGATGCTGCCATCACCATACCGGCTTATCGTGCTGCCGATTGTGGATTATGTGTTGCGCCTTGCGGAAGAACATTCGGAGAGAAAGATCGTGGTGGTGATTCCGGAATTTGTGGAAGACCGTTGGTACGAGTATTTCCTGCATAACCAACGGGCCAGATTGTTACAGTGGCTGTTGCTGGCTAAAGGAAACCGGAGAATCTTTACCGTGGTCGCGCCGTATTACTTGTCGGAATCGGCGAAGCGCGCGGCAAGAAGCGATTCTTGAGTGGTCGCTCCTGGCGGGTAAGAGTGGAACTGGTTCAGACACCGGCCACGAACTGCGTGCCGTCTTTCACGTAGCCGTAGGCCATGCGCGGCGTGTTGAACGCGAAGCCGGGATTTCCGTCTTTGTCGAGCAGGATGAGGCCGCCAGTGCCTTTGCCCCGATTGGCCAAAAGCTGGATGGCGGCTTGCGCTGCGCGAGTGGGCGTGGAGCTCGCCGGACGAAGAAAGTCCGTGGCTGTTTTCGCCATGACGACACGCATGATGGCTTCGCCGTAACCGGTGGATGAAACACCGCCCGTTTCCGCATCGGCATAGCAGCCGGACCCAATCAACGGCGAATCCCCGACACGGCCAGAAAGCTTGCAGCAGGTTCCGCCCGTGGAAGTGGCCGCAAACAAGCGGCCCTGTTCATCGACCGCAACGGCGCCGACGGTCCCCTGCTCGTGGCCGCGATGATGCTCGGCGGCGTGAGAATCCTTGCTGCATCGGAGCCAGGCTTCGCGCTCGGCGGAGGTGACGAGCTCTTCCGGATCGCAGAGCGGGACGCCGTGCTGGCTGGCGAAGCGTTCGGCGCCTTCTGAAATCAGCATCATGTGTGGACATTTTTCCAGCACCGCGCGGGCGGCGCGAATGGGGTTCTTCACGCGACGCAGGCCCGCGACGGCACCGGCGCGAAGCGTGGCCGCTTCCATGACAATGGCGTCGCATTCCACATGGCCGTCGAGCGTCAGATGCGAGCCATAACCCGCGTCGAAGACGGGATCATCTTCGAGAACCATGATGGCGGCTTGAATGGCGTCAAGTGCATGGCCGCCGGATTTGAGAGCGCTCCAGCCGGCGTGGAGCGCGCGAAGACAGCCTGCTTTGCAGGCATCGACGGCGTCATCCGGAATGTCCCAGGCGCCGCCGTGAATAATGAGTGAAGGTCGCATCGTAGCAGGATAACAAATCGGATGGGAGTAGACGAAGTTCAAGTGATCAGTAATCAGGAAGAAGGGACCGCGCATTCATGCTCGACGCAAGTTTCGCGCTTCGAAATTTCGGAGTGCAGGTGAGAACATCGGAGAAGGCTGAGATGTCCTTGCGCTTGGGAATCCCCGTGACAAGGAAGCGGCGGCGCCAAGAAGGACGTCTTTCACCTGGGGGAGGCGCATGAGTTTGCGCCGGCGCGAGAGTTGCGCCGGATCCGAACTTAGATGAAAAAATCGAGAGTAAAGAGAAGCAGGCCGAGAATCAATAGAACGACGGGCAAGGAGAAGCGGCGGCGAGGAAAGCGACTGACCGAGTTGAATACTCCCGCGGGAACGACGCGCAAGCGTGATTCCGCGCGAGGCAAATAAAAGGAGCCGGCGGATTCAAAGCGGGAGAGATTGCGCCGGAAGGCGGAGAATTCGTCTTCCACCCAAAGGGCAATTTCCGTGCGATGGCGCCAGGAGTAAAAGCAGCCCAGGACAAAGAAGCAGTAGCCGAGGCACGTAAGCAGGCCAAGCGCCGGACCGGATCCCCAATAAACCATGACACCTCACTGCATGCAGCGCAGCAGAAACAATCAGGCCTCGTCGTGAATGGTGACGAGGCGGACGACTTCGAACTCTTTCTTGCCGGCGGGCGTGAGAACCTGCACCTCATCGCCAACCTTGCGATTGAGCAGCGCCCGGCCGATAGGCGAAGTGGTGGAAATCATGCCTTGCTCGACGTTGGCTTCCTCGCTGCTGACCAACTTGTACTCAATCTCGACGCTCTTTTGGACGTCAACGACGACGATGCGCGACCCGTATCCGGAACGATCCCGGGGGATATTCGTGAGATTCAACATGCCTAAGTCGCCCATGCGCTTTTTGAGATGGCCGATCTTGGCGTTGACGTAGCCCTGGCGCTCCTTGGCGTACTTGTACTCGGCGTTTTCGGATAGGTCGCCGTGTGCGCGGGCGACGGCAATTTCCTTGGGAAGCTCGACGTTGAGCTCGTGCTCGAGAGCGTCAATTTCTTCCTGGAGCTTGCGTTTAATTTTTGCGAGAGGGTCAGACATAATTTTCCACGTCAAAGAAAAATGATGCGGAGTCCAGCCTGGCCGGACTCCGCGACATCATTATAGATGGTGAAGAAATGCGCAGACAAGAGGGAAGGAAGACAAGCAGGCCTCCGGCGATTGTAAGTGCTTTATTGTTAGCACTATACAGGCCTCGACAGATTCAGTGAACATGGAGTTCGATGGTTTGGGAAACCGAGTGACCGGAGGCGTCGGAGACCGAAAGTGTGTAGCTCGTAGTCATTTTGGGAGAGACGTCGATACAGCGGGAATGCGAGGGCTAGACGGAGGCAACGGGCGGGTCGAGTGCGACGGTCTTAGCGTTGGCCACGTCGTAGCAGAGTTGCGCGGACTGGCCGGCGCGGACGGTTGACGGAGAGGCGTAAAAGCCGCAAATGGCAAGTTCGGAGCCGCCGAGCTGCTCGACGGCGCGGACGTCGTCTTCGTGCCGCTGCTCGTTCTGGCGCTGCCTGGTCTGTTCCTCGTAACGGCGGTTGGATTCGTAGCGAGAGAGAAGTACATAGACCACGTAAAGCGCGACGCAAACGAGGATGAGTGAGGAATAGAGCAGCGGGTTGCGCAAGCGGGATTTTTGAGGAGACGCGGAGCCTGTAATCATGGGACCAGCCTGCGGGGTGGTCTTCCCGTTGGCAATCTCCACTTCAATCTGCCGCAGCAACGTCACGATCTGTTCCGGCTTGTACCTCTTCGTTGGCATACCAGCGTTCCTCCAGAGTGAAATTCTCTCTCACTCCCACTGGTGCAAAAAACCCCGGTCAGGTCAATACTCATCGAACGCTGCCCGCACCCATGCCGACGCTGCCTCTGTGGCAAGCCCCTGCCCCCAGTGCGGTTGTGCGAGGCGGAATCCTAAGTCAATCCAGCCGCATTCTGGCAGCACGAGCAGCCCCGAATCGCCGATTGGAACTCCCGAGGCTGCATTCAGAACGACCCATTTACTGAACCCGTGTTCCCATTGGTGGTTCTCGAAAAAAGCGAGCCTTGTCCTTGTCTCTTCGATGGATTTGTCAGGGCCGGTGACAGTAAAGCGCATTGCGGACGCTTCGCATTGGGTGGTGCATGAGAAAGCAGCGGAAGTAAATCGCTATATTCGCGAATTCCTGGCGTGATATTTACCAGCCTGTAAGAAAAGCAAGAAAGTTTTACCAGAGGCGAAGATCACAGGTGTCCCGGATGAAGGGTACGAGTGTGTCCGGTGTGTCCGGGTGAGCGTGTTAACGGGAATTCATGGAAGCGCTATCGTGAATTTACAGTGGGAGAACGAGGGCGCAACCGAGAGCGGTCAGAGTAGGCCTCCCAGTCCGTCCGTAATGCAAAAGGAGGATCACAGCATGACCGCAAGAAGAATCGCGTTCCAAGTGCTGCAAAGCGCCCGAGTGGGCCTTGCATCGCTGGTGATGCTACAGATGAGCCTGGCGGGTCCGTTTTTGGGCAGCGCGCAGGCGCACGATCATGATAACGATGGGGATAACCGCGCGCGCACCCCGATCAAGCACGTGATTGTGATCGTCGGGGAAAACCGGTCGTTTGACCATATCTTCGCGACGTACCAGCCAGCGAGGGACGGGGAGACTGTCGACAATCTGTTGTCCAAGCACATCGTCAAGAAAGACGGAACGCCCGGCAGCAATTTTGCGCAAGCGGAACAATTTTCGGCGGATGCGACTGACAGTCCGAACTATCAGATTGCGCCGAAGAAAAAGACGCTCTATGCGCCAATGCCGGCGCCGCTGAACGGGGGCCCGGCGGATGTATGCAAGAACAATGGAATCTGCACGCTGGCGGACGCGACCTCGTCGGAAGCCGGATTGGCGGACGAATATTATGCGTTCCTGCTGACCGGCGGAACGGGACTTTCCGGAAAGGTGCCGGATTCGCGAATCACCGGGGTGCACAGCACGGCGCCGTATTTCACGCTGAAGCCGGGGCCGTTCCAACTAACCAATTCGCTGGGCGCGGATACGTTTCCGTATGACTCGTATGCGGCGAGCCCGGTGCACCGCTATTACCAGATGTTCCAGCAACTCGACTGCGACGCTTCCTATATTTCGAAGACGAATCCCGATGGCTGCCTGAAGGACCTGTTTCCGTGGACGGAAGTGACGGCGGGCTCCAACACCAACGGCAAGACACCGCCGACGCCGACGGGCTACGACAACGACTACTTCCCCGGGGCGCACACCTCCGGCGAGGGGTCGACGTCGATGGGCTTCTATAACATGGCGCAGGGCGATGCGCCGTACACGAAATACCTGGCTGACAATTTCGCGATGAGCGACAACTATCACCAGCCGGCAAAGGGTGGAACCGGCCTGGACAGCATCATGCTGTTTTTCGGCGATGCGATCTGGTTCTACGATCCGAACAGCCCGACACCTTACATTCCGCCTCACAACGCGATGACGGCCTTCGGAGGACCGGTGGACGAAATCGAGAATCCCAATCCGATGGCGGGGACGAACAACTACTGGACCAATGATGGCTATGGAGGCTTCGGAAATACCGCGACTTCAACGGGCGTGTATGGCGGTGGAAGCTATTCGAACTGCTCCGATCCAACCCAGCCCGGTGTGCAGGCGGTGTTGACCTATCTCTCTTCCCTGCCGCGACCGATCGAGCCGAAGTGCGACCCGGGTCACTACTACCTGCTGAACAACTACAATCCGGGATATTTTGGCGACGGGAGCGACGCCTACACGGACGCGAACTCGAACAATACGCCATTTACGATTCCGCCGACAAGCCAGAGAAGCATCGCCGACGTGCTGCTGGAGAATCACGTGTCCTGGAAGGGGTACAACGACCAGTGGGACGCGTATCTGACCGACAAATACCAGCTGAATTACGGCACGGTGGGGCCGAACAGCGACCAATACTGCAATATCTGCAACGGATTCAGCTATCAGACGCAGATCATGACCAATGCGACCATCCGCAGCGAACACTTGAAAGATGTGACGGATCTTTACTCCGACATCGCGAACGGGACGCTGCCGGCGGTATCGTTTGTGAAGCCGAGCGGCTGGGTGGACGGCCATCCGGCATCTTCAAAGTGGAACCTGTATGAAGGGTTCGTGAAGAAGATCGTGGATGCGGTGCACTCGAACAAAGAGTTGTGGAATAGCACGGCGATCTTCATCACGGTGGATGAAGGCGGCGGCTACTACGATCACGGATACGTGCAATCGCTGGACTTCTTTGGCGACGGGACACGAATTCCCTTGATTGCCGTTTCCAAATGGACCAAGCCCGGTCACATCTCCCACAGCTATACCGACCACGTTTCGATTCTGAAGTTCATTGAACGGAACTGGAACCTGCCGACCATCAGCGGACGCAGCCGAGACAACCTGCCGAACCCGAGAGTGGAAGGAGACAATCCTTATGTTCCGGCGAACACGCCGGCGATCGGAGACTTGTTCGATCTGTTTGACTTCGATCGGGACCACGGGAAGTAAAGAAGTAAGGATGGAAAGAAGCAAAGAAAAGCCTCCGGCGCCGGATGTGGCGCCGGAGGCTTTTGCTTAGGGAGTGAGAAGGTTTAGTGGACGTAGAAGGCGGTGCGGGAAACGACGGTGTAATCGCGGCCTCTTTTGCCAAAGGAAGGCGCGAGGCGGACATCGAGTTTGTGAGGTTTGCCGAGAGCGGCGCTGGCATTTGTGTAGTAGCCGAGGGTGTAGCGTGTTTTGATGCGCTGAATCAGCGCGCGAAACACTTCGTCGAGATGGGCGACATCGGGAACGTCGAAGATTTCACCGCCGGTTTGTTCCACGACTTTGCGGATGTTCACGAGTCCGGGAACCAAGGCCGCAGCCATGCGGGTTTCCGGGGGATTATAGCCGGGGATTTTGAGGTTGTAGACGACGGCGTCTGAGGCGATGGCTTCGGTGACGATATCGCGAGTGCCCTGGCCGCCGGCGCTGGTGCCGACGTTGTCACTGATGAGGACGATGACGCGGCGATCTTTTTGCGGGGCGTTGAGGAGATATTGGGCGGGAACGAAGATGCCATCGTTGATATTGGTGGCGCCGCCGACCTGAAAGGCGCTGATTTGGTCCGCGAGCTGTGATTTATCGCGGGTGAAGGGAACGCGCAACTGAGCTTCGGTGGAAAAAGTGAAGAGGGCGACCTGGTCTTCGGGCTTCAGAGCGGAAAGGGCGACATTGGCAGCCTGGCGCAAAGGGGGGAGGAACGGGCCGATAGAATCGCTGAGATCGAGGACCAGGGCGACGTCGAGGGGAAGTTCGTCGCGGCTGAAGATTTCAATTTTCTGAGCGACGCCATCTTCGCGCAGTTCGAAGTTTTCCTGCTTTAAGTCGCCCAGGATCTGTCCTGTCTTGTTTTTGACCGTGGTGTCGACCAGGACGAGGTTGACGTTGACGCGAATGACGTTTTGCGGTGGTTCCTGGGCGGGGAGTGGGCGGAGGAGGAAGCCGAGCAGGACGAACGGCGAAGCGGCTTTGAGGACCATTGCAAAACGGGGTGTCATAAGGACTTGGTTTACCGGGAGTAGACAGTCTGAAGGATGACTGGGGGTTCGACAAGGTTGCATGCCCTGGTGACTGTACCGTGCAGGTACTTGACAATTCGGTTAGTATGCTCATAGGCTGAGTGGGCGATGGAGCTGGATGCTTCCCTCTCTTGGCTGGCGATGACCATGACGCCGGGCGTGGCGGCGCGGGTGTCCGCGCGATTGCTGCGGGAATTCGGGTCGCCGGAGGGAGTATTTCGGGCGAGCCTGGCGGCGCTGGAATCATGCAATGTGGCGGCACCCGTGGCGCAGGCGCTGTTTAAGAAGCAGAACTTCTGGCGAGCGGAAAAAGAGGTGGCGGCGCTGCGGGCCGTGGGGGGACGGCTGATCAACTGGACCGAGCCGGAGTACCCGCAACCGCTGCTGCAGATTTACGATCCGCCAGTGTTGCTCTATGTACGAGGAGATGTGCAGGTCTTGAACCAGCCAATGTTGAGCATCGTGGGAACGCGACGCCCAACGGCCTACGGCACACAGATGACGGAGCGGCTGGCGCGAGATTTGGCGAAACGAGGCATTGTGATTGTCAGCGGACTGGCACGAGGGATTGATGCGATTGCGCACCAAGGGACGACGGGCGTGGAGGGCCGAGCGGTTGGGGTGATCGGAACGGGGATTGACGTCTGCTACCCGAAAGAAAATAAGAAACTCTATGAAAAGGTGCTGGAACGTGGAGCGATCCTGAGCGAGTTTCCGATGGGAGCGCATCCGGCACCGGAGAATTTCCCGGTGCGCAACCGGATCATTGCGGGGATGCCCTTGGGTGTAGTGATTGTGGAAGGGAAGCAATACAGCGGATCGCTGATCACCGCGCGACTGGCGATGGAGTTCGGGAGGGAAGTTTTTGGCGTGCCGGGCAATGTGACGCAGGAGACGAGCTTCGCGCCTAACCAGTTGATCAAACAGGGGGCGAAGCTGGTGACGAGTGCGGAAGATGTGATCGAGGAGCTGCCAACCCCGATTCGGGCGGCCTTGGTGCAGGCGGAAGCGGTGGGAACGGAGCAGCGCAATCTGCTGGCGGAAAGCGAGCTAAGTGGTTCGCAGCGAATCATTTACGAGTTGCTCGGCGTAGACCAGCCGAGGCATATTGACGACATTGTGGAAAGCAGCGGGTTGAATTCCAGCGAAGTTCTGGCTACCCTTTTTGACTTGGAGATGAAGAGGATGGTCCGGCAACTCCCCGGAAAGCAGTTCAGCAAAGTGCTGTTGTAAGCGAAGGAGTTAGCGGTCCGGGGCCACCGAAATGCACCCGAAGAGGGCGCTCGAGCATCTTCAAGCAAAAGAGCAGCAGCTCCGGAAGATACATATAAGGTAGCGAGAAGGGCACACACCGCCTCGGTAGGCCTTCCAAACGCAGCCTCACGGGTTACAAAGGAACACATGGCACGTTCATTGGTCATCGTCGAGTCGCCGGCAAAGGCGAAGACGATTAACAAATATCTCGGAAAGAATTACACGGTAAAGGCTTCAATCGGCCACGTGATGGATTTGCCGACGAAGACGATTGGGATCCGTCTGCCCATCGATGAAGACGAACTCAACGCGAAGAAGAAAAAGAAGAAGAGCAGGAAGGGCGGGAAGGCCGCGGCACCAAAGCCGCCGCTGAAGCCAGTTTCCCTGGACGATCCGAAGATTTTCGAACCGACGCTGCAGGTGATTCCGGGCAAGGGCAAAGTGATCAACGACCTGCGGAAGAGCGCGAGCACGGCGGACGCGGTCTATCTGGCGGGCGACCCAGACCGCGAGGGTGAGGCGATTTCCGCGCACCTGCAGATGGTGCTCTCCAAGCCGGCGAAATTTCTGATTCCCGACGAGGAAGAAGAAGGGAAAAACGGGAAGAAGAACGGCGAGAAGGACGCCAAGGTGGCAGAGGCGGCCAGCGCGGCGCTGGCAAAAAAGGGCGGCAAGGGAAAATTCGCGAAGAAGCCGGTGGAGAAGGACAAAATCGAGATCGAGCCGATTGATCCGAAGAAGATTTTCCGGGTGACATTCAACGAGATCACCCCCAAGGCGATCCGCGCGGCTTTTGAAAAACCGCGTCAGGTGGACGCGCAACTGGTGGATGCGCAGCAGGCGAGGCGCGTGCTGGACCGCATCGTGGGCTACAAGATTTCGCCACTGCTGTGGGACAAAGTGCGGCGCGGGCTTAGCGCGGGACGCGTGCAAACGGTGGCGCTGCGGTTGATCGTGGAGAGAGAGCAGCAAATTCGCGCATTTGTGCCGCAGGAATACTGGACCATCCACGCGATGCTGGAGGGCGGCGAACCGCCAATTTTCGAGGCGCGGCTGACGAAGAAAAAAGGGGAGGACATCGAGGTCAACAACCAGGAAGCGGCGGACGCGATTGTCGCGGCGGTAAGCAAAGCAAAGTGGCAGGTGGCGAGCGTTACGCTGAAAGAAAAGCGCCGAAACCCCCCGCCGCCGTTTACGACCTCCAAGTTGCAACAAGCTGCCTACAACCGGTTGCGGTACACGGCGAAGCGCACGATGGCGCTGGCGCAGCGGCTCTATGAAGGCGTTGAGCTAGGCGAAGAGGGGTCGGTGGCGCTGATCACGTATATGCGCACGGATTCGGTGCAGGTGTCGAACGACGCGCTGGCGCAGGTCCGAGAGTTGATCCCGGAGCGGTTTGGCGGCGCGTACCTGCCGGAGAAGCCGAATTTTTATAAGGCAAAGAAGGACGCGCAGGGAGCGCACGAAGCGATTCGCCCAACGGACGTTTCGCGGACGCCGGAAGATGTGCGGAAATACCTGGAAGACGATGTTTTCAAGCTGTACCAGTTAATCTGGCAGCGGTTTGTGGCGTCCCAGATGCTTCCGGCCGTTTATGACCAGACGACGATTGATATCAACGCCGGCGATTACACCTTCCGGAGCACGGGTTCGATATTAAAGTTCGACGGATACCTGAAGGTATACCAGATCCCGGTTTCGGGCGCGGACCGGGAAGACGAAGAGAAGGACGACGAGGGAGAGGGCAAGGCGCTGCCGCGCGTGACCGAAGGGCAGATCCTGACGCTCGATTCGATCAAGCCGGAGCAGCACTTCACGGAGCCGCCGCCGAGGTACACGGAAGCAACGCTGGTGAAGGAGCTGGAAGAGGACGGCATCGGACGGCCGTCCACTTATGCTTCGATTATTTCGACGATTGTCGAGCGCGAGTACGTGAAGAAGGATCAGGGGCGGTTTACGCCGACGATGCTGGGCGAGCGCGTCTGTGTGCTGCTGATCAAGAGTTTTGAGGACGTGTTCGATGTGAAGTTTACAGCGCGGCTCGAGGAAGAGCTGGACGAAATCGAAGAAGGCAAGCTGCCGTGGCGCGAATCGGTGAAGGAGTTCTGGGAGAAGTTCGTCGTGGACCTCGACAAGGCCGGCGATGAAATGATTTCGTACAAGGCGGGAATTCCCACGGGGAAGAAATGCGAAAAGTGCGGGCAAGGAGAACTGCTGGAGCGCATCAGCCGGCACGGATTTTTCCTGGGATGCTCACGGTATCCGGAGTGCGACTTTATTCAGGACCTTTCGGAGGAGATACCGGAGGACGCGGAAAACAAGGTCGAATATTGCGAAAACTGCGGGAAGGAGATGGCTCTGAAACGCGGACGGTTTGGAGCGTTCCTGGCCTGCACGGGCTATCCGGACTGCAAGACGACGCGGCGACTGGTTGCCGGGACGCGGATCGCGCACCAACCGGATGAGCCGCTGGACGAAAAGTGCCCGCTGGACGGGCAGGGGCTGGTGAAGAAACACGGGCGGTTCGGCGAGTTCATCGGCTGCTCCGGGTATCCGAAGTGCAAGTATACGCGACCGATCACGATGGGCATCAAGTGTCCGAAGTGCAAGGAAGGCGAGTTTGTGAAGCGCGGAAGCATGGGCAAAGGCGGCAGGTTCCGGACGTTCTATGGCTGCTCGCGCTATCCGGATTGCGACTTCACGACGCCCTTTATGCCTCTCCCTCAGCCGTGCCCGAAGTGCGGCGCGCCATTCGTGGTGGAGAAGAAGACCAAAATCGGCACGGTGCACGCCTGCATCCAGGAAGGATGCGATTGGGAAAAGCTGCCGCCGGAAGAGAAGCCGGCGGAAAAGCCGGCGGCGCAAACGGAAGAAGCGGCGCCTGTTGGCGTGAAGGCATAAGACCGCCGGGCAGCGGAGTTCTTACGAAACGATCCCTTCTTAGAAAACCAATCGCCTGCGGAAGTGTGTCTATAATTTAGACAGCCATCGCGGCGGCACATGAAAGAAACGATCCAAAAGTACCTGGAGTATCTGCGGTCGGTGCGGAACGCCTCTTCGCACACGCTGATCAACTACGGGAAAGACCTGGAGCAGTTTGTGGCGTTTCTGACGCCGACGGGGACGCAGATTCCCGAGCTGAAGCAGATCACGCACCACGTAATCCGTGAATTTGTGGCGCAATTGCACGACGGCGGCATGGAGAAAAGCTCAATTGCAAGGAAGCTGGCGGCATTGCGGTCATTTTTCAAATACTGCGTGCGCGAAGGGCGGCTGAACGAAAACCCCGCGCGCCTGGTGCCGACGCCGAAGCTGCCCAAAAGGATTCCGTCGGTGCTCTCCGCCGAAGAGATGAACGGCTTCCTGAACCAACTTGCAGGCGGGGACGAAAGCGGCGTGCCTGGTGGAAAACGAAGCCGGAGAGAAAGAATTGCAACGGCTCCAAAGAATTCAGGCCTCATCGAAGAAGACCGGCTGTTGCTGGCGCGGGATCGCGCGATCCTCGAACTTCTCTATGCCGCTGGTTTGCGCGTCAGTGAACTCACCGGATTGAATCTGATCGATATGGACCAGAAAGAGCAGATGCTGCGAGTACGGGGCAAGGGGAACAAGGAGCGCATTGTGCCGTATGGGCAGAAGGCCGCGCAGGCGCTGCACGCGTACTGGCCGGTGAGGGAATCGCTGCTGCAAGAGTGCGAAAAGACGGGCCGGAAGGCGAGCCCCGAGGCGGTGTTTCTGAATTACCGAGGACGGAGGTTGACGCAGCGCAGCGTAGGACGCATCGTGAAAAAGTACGTACAGCTGGTGAACGTGAACTGGGACCTGCATCCGCACTCGCTGCGGCATGCGTTTGCGACGCACCTGCTGGCCGACGGCGCGGACCTGCGCGCGATTCAGGAATTGCTGGGACACCAGTCGCTTTCGACGACGCAGAAATATACGCACGCTTCGATGCGGCAATTGATGGACATTTATGACAAGGCGCATCCGCACGCCTAAAGAAGCGCGGTTCAAAAGCGTTACCTGACAGTGCGTCTTGACCAGTGATTTTTTGCCGCTCCAGCGGTCAGGAGAAAAGGGTTCCCGGTCTTCCGAAGTTTCGTTCGCCTATTCAAAGAGATTCAGTTCAAACTAGAGACACCGTTTGTTGCAGGGCAAAGAGGGCGTTGGTGCGTTCCGCGGGCACGATGCCGGCAACGAACATCGCTAGGAGACGGTCGGTGGTTGGCACTTCGGATCCCAGGAGAATTGCTCCATGAACAGGCGGGCTTTGTATGCTGGAGTGTTGGTTGCGTGGGTCTTGGCAATTGGCGCGAGCGGAACAGCGGGCGCGCGTGACGCCTCGTCTTCCTGGAACGCCCTGGTGGACGAATACCTCGGCAAGGTTTATTTTCCGCAGAATCCAAGCACGGCGACTGGAATGGGAATCCATCTCTATGACGGAGAGATTGAGACCTATTCCAAACAAGAAATTGCTGGGCAAATCGGCACGCTGCATGAATACGAGCAACGCGTGGCGGACTTTCCAGCGGCGGGGCTATCGCCAGTGGACGCCGCAGACCGGGAAATCCTGCTGGGTCAGATCCGCAGCAGCCTGCTGACCCTGGAAACCATTCGCCCGCGGGAGAAAAATCCGGACGTATATTCTTCCGGCGCAGCGGGCGCCGTGTACGTGCTGATGATACGGAAGTTCGCGTCCCCCGAAGAGCGGCTGCGAAGCGTGGTGGCACGGGAACGGAAAATGCCAGCGATGCTGACATCCGCAAAGGCGAACCTGAACCACCCGCCGAAGATTTTTACGGCCATCGCGCTGGAGCAATTGCCGGGCACGATCTCATTCTTCGAGCATGAAGTGCCGGCCGCATTCGCGGAAGTTAAAGAGGCTAACCTAAGGAGTGAATTCGGAAAATCGAATGCCGATGTGGTCGCGGCGCTGAAGGAATATCAGACGTGGTTGAAGACGGATGTTCTGCCGCGGTCGGACGGAGATTTCCGGCTGGGCCCCGCCAATTATGAGAAAAAACTGAAATACGAAGAGATGGTGAATACGCCGCTAGACCGTTTGCTGGAGATTGGCGAGGCGGATTTGCACAAAAATCAGGCGTCCTTGCGGCGGCTGGCGAAGGAAATCGATCCCGAGAAAACGCCGCAGGAAGTGATGGACGAGCTGGCGAAGATGCATCCGGCGCCAGACAAGCTGATGGAAACGTTTCGGGGCACGTTTGACGGGATCATTGAGTTTATCCAGGAAAAGCATCTGATCACGATTCCACCGGGGCCGAGGCCGATGCTGATGGAAACACCGCCGTTTGAGCGGGCCACGACGACGGCTTCGATGGACACGCCGGGGCCATTCGAGACGCGCGCCACCGAATCGTATTTCCACGTGACGCTGCCCGCGGCGGGAGATTCGGCGCGAGATGTGGAAAGCCTGATGGCGGGCTTCAACATCGGAACGATCGTGAGCACGTCGGTGCATGAGGCCTATCCGGGTCATTATTTGCAGTACCTGTGGACCAGCCGTGCTCCGAGCAAGCTGCGCAAAGTGTTTTACGCGAATACGAACGGAGAAGGGTGGGCGCATTACTGCGAGCAGATGATGCTGGATGAGGGCTACGGCCAGCCGGGCGAGGGAGCGAAGGACCAGCGGGAAGCAAAATTTATCCGGCTGGGGCAGCTACAGGATGCGTTGTTGCGCGACGCACGGTTTGTGGCGGGAATTCAGATGCACACGGGGAAGATGAGCGTCGCGGATGCCAAGCGATTTTTCGTGACGGAAGGGTTTCAGTCGGAAAAGATTGCGGATATCGAGGCCAAGCGCGGCACCTCCGACCCGACGTATTTGTATTACACGCTGGGCAAGCTGCAAATCCTGAAACTGCGCGAGGATTACCGCAAGAAAATAGGCAGCGCGTTTTCGCTTGGCAAATTCCACGACGAGTTCATGAGCCAGGGGTTCCCGCCGATCGCGGTCGTGCGGAGAGCGATGATGGGGGACGATTCGCCCACGCTTTGAGGCGAAGCGCAGACAGGCCCAGGTTTCACGAAGAGAACGATGAATTTGAGCCGTACCTGCGGCGCTTGCCGGCCCGTTAGACGTAGACCCAGGCCTGGCGGCTGGGGCCAGCTTCGTTCGCGCCTCCGGCTCTTTCTGCAATGGCCTCGCATTTGCAATCTTGGCAGAAAATACCCGTGATTAATCTGGTGTTCGACTTGCGCAGAGTTTTTGTTCGAGGCCGAGTTTCATTTCCAGCCATTCGGTGTGGAGAATGCGGAAATAGCCGGTGTCGCGGATGCGGCCAGCCCAGGTGAGGGGATGCTTGCGGCGGGGCGCTGGTCGCAATCGAAAGGCCTTGTAAACCGATGTATTTGCGAGCCTCTAGCAGTTTAGGGCGTGTGCGCAAAACCCATGGGTCTTGGTAAGTGGAGCCGAGATCCGATTCCGCCAAAATGGCCTTAAATTCTGTGCGTTGACGGTATGGCGAGGGGGCAAGTATAATTATGGTTTGTCTTGAGCCTTTGGAGGAGAGATGTACGCTGTCATACAGACCGGGGGAAAGCAGTATCGTGTCGCGCCCGGCGACACCATCCGCATCGAGCGGGTGAAGGGTGATGTGGGGGAGCAGGTAAAATTCGGTACTGTGCTGGCAGTGCACACCGATGACAAGAAAGTGTTGGCGGGAACGGATGCCGGCAAGGCCAGCGTCACTGGAAAGATCGTGGAACAGGGCCGCGCCAAGAAGCTTACCGTGTTGAAATACAAGAAGACCAACCAGTACAAGATTCAGCGAGGCCACCGGCAGAATTACACGGCCGTGCAGGTCAGCGAAATTAAGCTGTAAGTTTCAAGAAAATTCCGGCTGGCCGGTCCAAAATCCGGCCACTACATGGAAGGATTTAGTCATGGCACATAAGAAGGGTGGCGGCTCGTCTACAAACGGCCGGGATTCACACGGGCAGCGGCTGGGAGTGAAGCGGTTCGGCGGGCAATTGGTGAATGCTGGAACGATCCTGGTGCGGCAGCGGGGCACGAAGCACCAGGCAGGCAACAACGTGGCAAAGGGCAAGGACGACACGCTGTTCGCGCTGGTCACCGGATACGTGAAGTTCGAGGACAAAGGCAACCGGGGGCGCTTCATCAGCGTGACACCGGCGGAGCAGGCGAAGGCCGGGAACTAAGTCTAACGGCATTGCGGCGGCCCCGGCGCGAGTCGGGGCCGTTTTTTGTTTTGGGAGAAAGGGCGCTTCGGATATCTGCAAGGTGCGGGCTTTGCTTTTTTTCGACAGAGTTCACAGAGAAAGAGCAGAGAGAACTCAGAGAAGGTCGAAATGTTTGTCGATGAAGCGAAAATCCATGTGAAGGCCGGGGACGGCGGCAATGGCTGCGTGGCGTTCCGCAGGGAGAAGTACGTTCCGCGAGGCGGACCATCGGGCGGCGACGGGGGCAAGGGCGGAAGCGTCTACCTGGAAGCGAATCCCAACGACAATACGCTGTTGCGCTACCGCTACAATCGCGAGTTCAAAGCGGATCGCGGGCGGCACGGAGAAGGCTCGAACTGCACGGGGCAATCCGGCGATGACATGATCCTGAAAGTGCCGGTGGGCACGCTGGTGTTCGATGCCGAAGGCGAGGAACTGCTCGCAGATTTGAAACGGCCGGGGCAACGTGTGCAGGTGGCGCAGGGCGGCCGCGGCGGGCGCGGCAATCAGCATTTTGCGAAGCCGTGGCACCAGGCGCCGCGGGAGAAGGAGGAAGGCGAACCCGGCGAAGAGAGGAATTTGCGGCTGGAACTGAAGCTGCTGGCCGATGTTGGCCTGGTGGGCTTTCCGAATGCGGGCAAATCCACGCTGATTTCGGTGATCAGCGCGGCGCGGCCGAAAATCGCGAACTATCCGTTTACGACACTAGAACCGAATCTCGGCGTCGTGAACGCCGACGGCGGAACCGGCGGGCACGGGACGGAGCTTGGGCGCACTTTCGTTGTCGCCGACTTGCCAGGGTTGATCGAAGGAGCAAGCCAAGGCGCCGGACTGGGCATCCGCTTTTTGCGGCACGTCGAGCGGACGCGGCTGCTAGTGCATTTGATCGACACCAGCGATATGGCGGAACTCGATCCGGTGAAGGCATTTGAAATTATCGAAGGCGAACTGGGTGCGTTCACTGAAAAGCTGCTGGAGAAGCCGATGATCGTGGTGGCCACGAAGTTGGATGCTACGACAGACCGAAGCAAGCTCGAAGAGCTGCGGAAGTTCTGCGAGGGGCGGGGATTGGAGTTTCACACGATTTCGGCGGCGACCGGAGAAGGAGTGAAGGATTTGGTGCGGGGGATCGCCGATGCGCTCGACCGCATTCCTAAAGAAGCGCTGGAAGAAGAGCCTGCGGGACTTGAGGGGAAAAGCGCGGATGAAACCAATGCAGAAGAGGAAAAGGAAATCCTGGACGTCAAGACGGATGAAGCGGATGACGTCGATGGAGACGATGACGCCGAGGGAGCAGCCAGCGGCGGAAATTCGTGAGAGAATCGGATTGGGGAACATCCGGGAGGGGGATTGACCACGGCACAGGCGGCAGCTCACCGTACGGCGGCAAAGCACCAACCGAGACGCATTGCAGTGTTCGGCGGTTCCTTTGATCCCATTCATGCTGGCCATTTGGGGGTTGCGCGCGCAGCGGACCGCCGGTTCAATTTCGACGAAATCCACTTTATCCCTGCCAGCCGGCCTCCTCACAAATTGAAGCAGCATCTGGCGCCGTTTCCGCACCGTTTTGCGATGGTGGCGTTGGCGTGCACGGAGCACCCGCACTTTGTGCCTTCGCTGGCGGAAGCTGGGGAAGATTTCAGCGGCACGCAGTTGCACTATTCGGTGGACACGGTTCGATATTTTCGCCACGCCTATCATGGGCAAGGCGACCGCATCTTTTTCATCGTGGGCGCGGATGCGTTCCTGGATATTCCGATGTGGAAGGAATACGAAACGCTGCTGGGGCTTTGCGATTTCGTGATTGCCAACCGCCCGGGAATTCGCCTGGAGGCGCTGCGGTTGGTGATACCACCGGACTTGCACGCGCGGCCAAACGCAAAGCGCGGGAAAGAAGTCGAACAAATCGCGCACGGTTCCCCGATTGTGGCGCAATTGGAAAAAAGCACCATTTATCTGCTGGAAAACGTGTCGAGCGACGTGAGCGCCACCGATATCCGGCGGAAAGCGAGCCGCGGACAATCGATCCACGGCTTGGTTTCATCGCGTGTGGAAGAATATATTTTGAAACAGGGGCTTTACCGGTGAACTTAGAACAGTTACCCAAGGGCGTGCGGCTGGCCGTGGAAGCGGCGCAGGAGAAAAAAGCGGGCGCGATCACCGTGCTGGATCTGAGCGGGCTGGGCGCGTTCACTGAATATTTCGTAATTTGCACGGGTTACAGCACGCCACAGTTGCAGGCGATCTGTTCGGAAATCGAGGACGTGCTCTACCGGGAGCTGAAGCGCACGCCCTCGCACCGCGAAGGGCATCGCTCCGCGGAATGGGCACTGCTGGATTTTGGCGGATTCATCGTGCACGTATTCGGGGAGCAGGCGCGGCGGTTTTACGATTTGGAACGGCTGTGGCGGCAGGCTCCGTCGCTGGCGCTGCCGGAAGACTCTGGAGCGCCCAGCCACAAAGAACTATCCGAAAAAGCGGGATAGGCATATCGACGTGAAGTTTGGTGCCAAGACTCAACTTCCAGCCGGGCCCGCGAGTTTAAACACGCTTGATAAGGACGGCGGTGAGATCGTCTGCCTGGCGAGTGCCGCTCGAAAAAGCGAGCACGGCTTCGTAAAGCGCCTGGATGATTTTGTCGGGCGGCAAATCGCGGGATTTCCGCACGGCCTCCTCCAGCCGTGCCTTCCCGAACTCTTCCTGAGCCGGATTTTCGAACTCTACAAAGCCATCGGTGATCAGCAGTAAGATGTCGCCTCGTTGAAGTTGAATTTCGGTTGGCGGCCCGGAGACTAGCTCGGGTAGAATTCCGAGCGGCACTCCTTGCGAATCGATTTCGCGGAAGGAATTGCCCGCTGCGGAGTATAGAAGAATGGGGCCATGTCCCGCGGACAAAACTTCCAGCCGTCCCGCACCGGGAAAGCAAGCGACAGTTGCAAATGTGACGAAGCGGGTAGGGTCCAGATCGCGTGCAATCGAAGCGTTGATCTGAGTGACCGCCGCCAACAATTCGCGTTGCGCGGCAAACCCGGACCGCGCGTAAGCACGGCAGGCCGAAGCCAACAGGGCGGGACCGATGCCGTGGCCGGTCACATCGCCGAGCGCAACGATTAGCCGGCCGTCCTCGAGGGTAATCCAGTCGTAGAAATCGCCACCAGTATCGTCGGCGGGCTTGTTCCATCCCGCGACGCAAAGCCCGGGAATTTCGGGCGGGGTTTTGGGCAGCAGCGCTTGCTGAATGTCGCGCGCGGTTTGCAGATCGCGTTGCACGCGGTCGAGCTGGCGGCGAGTATTGGCTTCGCGCAGCGCGGCTTCCACGTGCTTGCGAATTTCCCCGGCCACAGCACCGGCGAGAACTCCGCTCAATAAAAGAATGACGGCGTAGAGGCTCACATCGGTTTGCGTCACCGGCGCCGGATGCCCCGGTCTGGGTGGTACCCATCCCAGATAAACCGCAGCGGTGAGATAGCTGACCGACGCAGTGATCCCCGCCAAGCGGCAGTTCCAGGGATCAAGCCGCAGGATCGAAAGAATGATGAACACAAAAAATAGCAGCGTGGAGGGGCTTGCGAGGGGCCGGTAGGCCGCGTCGAAGCCGGTGGCTGTGAGCCATGCGACCCCAATAGCGGGCACGACGGTTTCCAGAATGGTGCTGCTGATCCAAAGGAGGCGTGGAAGCTCGCGATTTTCGCGCAGGGCGCTATTCACCAGCCGCAGCATGGCGTATTCATAAAGGCCGAGGGTTGCGGCAAGCGCGAGATTCCAGCCTGCGTGGGCCTTAAGCACGGTGGTGTGCAACAGGAAGACCCGCGCCGTGAGAACCAGAGCAGTGACACCCAAAAATCCCAGCACGCCGAAGATACGCACGCGCTCGCTGCGGAGTTCGGCGATATAAAACGCCTGAGAGGGAATGTGCGTATCGGCCATGAATTCGAAGCAAAGGACGGATGCAGGAACATGATACGGACAGCAGCGCGGATTCCCAACTGCAAAATTTCATCGAACTTGGCAGACGCATGCCCGAGAGCAGGGTAGACTCAAGAAATGAGGATTTGTCTGTTGATGCTTGGCAAAACCCGGCGGGCGGAACTGAACGCGGTAATCAGCGATTACGTGAAGCGCATTTCACGGAGCTGCCCGATCGAAGTGGCGGAAGTGCGCGATGCGAACGCCGCACTGAAGAGGTTGGACGCGAATCGCGCGGCGGCGTGCGTGCTGCTCGACGCGGGCGGAAAGGAATATGATTCAGAGGCGTTCGCGAGGTGGGTCGGCGAGCAACGTGACGGAGGTCTGCGCGAAATCATCTTCGTCTGCGGCGACGCCGACGGATTCCCCGACAAGGTGCGAGAGCGGGTGAAGCAGAAACTGGCGTTGAGCACGATGACTTATTCGCACGAGCTGGCGCGCGTGATGCTGGCGGAACAGATTTACCGCGCCCTTGCGATCCTTTCCGGAAGCCCTTATCCGAAATAGAGAGGTTTCCCGGCCACAATTGGCGATTGAGCGGGTGCCTTTTTCGGCATTCCATGAAATGATGTGCAACGGCAAAGATCATGGCCCTACGAATTGCTCCGGATAAAGACCAGCCTTCGGTGGCGATCGAAATTCCCCTGGAGAAGCCGCTGCCGGATTACGACCTGGAGCAAGTCGAGCAGCCCACGCCACGGGACATCGACGCGCTGCTCGTGTCGCAAGGTTTTCGCGACCTTGTCGACGACACGCGCGGCGTCTTGACGGAGCTCGTGGCCAATCTTCCCCCTTTGCCCAATCCCACTCACTTTGTTGATCTGGATCTGACGACGATTCCGGACTTTGAGATTGCGCAGCTTACGGGAGCGATTTGTCCATCCGAGGACGAAATTTACCGGCCAGGATTGTGGATTGTCCTGCATGATCGAAAAGTGCGAGGCAAGCAGCCATTGGGGGAGATCGCACTGGAACATGCCCGCGTGATCGCACAGGAACTTGTGAAGCGCCTGGGTCTCTAGCCATTTTACGTGAATTGCAGCGCGACCAATTCGGCTCCGGCTTGACCTTTGGCGCATGACTCCGCAGACTGATAAAGCTCACCACGACGCGCGCGGAGAGGAATTCGGCTCATGCCTGAAGGAACAGGACTTTTGATTGTTTACACCGGCCCTGGCAAGGGGAAAACGACGTGCGCGCTGGGCACCGCTTTTCGCGCCGTAGGCCAGGGGTTGCGCGTGCTGATGGTGCAGTTCATCAAAGGCTCCTGGCATTACGGGGAACTGGACGCGGCGAAAATGCTGGGCGATGACAAATTTGAAATCCGGCCGATGGGCCGGGGCTTTGTGAAGGTTGGCGGTGCGGAGACCGATCCCGAGGATATTCGCCTGGCGGAAGAGTGCTGGGAGTCTGGGCGCACGGCAATATACAGCGGCAAGTACGACCTCGTGGTGCTCGACGAGATCAACTACACCATCAGCTACAAAATGCTGGACGCCGAGAAAGTGGTGGAAGCGCTGAAAGGCCGTCCGGAGCAGGTGCACGTAATCTGCACGGGACGCAACGCCCATCCAAAGCTGGTGGAGGCCGCGGACCTGGTCACGGAAATGAAGGAAGTGAAACACCCCTATACGAAGGGTATACTGGCGCAACGGGGGATCGATTATTAGGGAAAGTATTCGGTAATCAGTATTAATAATCAGCGCTCAGTAGTCCGTGAAGTGGAACGCAGGCAAATTAGAACTTAGAGCTAAGGACAGAGAACTTTGTTATGTCGTGGTTCAAGAGAGACAAGAAGGCGATAGAGCAGGCGACTCCGCCCGAGGAGCGCCGTGTGCGCACAGAGGGGCTGTGGACCAAGTGCGAATCCTGCCGCACGATCGTTTTCCGCAAGGACCTTGAGGAGAACCATCTGGTTTGCCCCAAATGCCAGTTTCATTTCCGGATGAACGCCAAGCAGCGGCTGGCGCTGCTTTTCGACAGCAACTGGACCGAGCATGACGCGGGAATGGTTTCCACCGACCCGCTGAAATTCGTGGACACCAAGCCCTATGCGAAACGCATCAAAGAAGCGCAAAAGAAGCTTGGAATGAACGACGCGATCATAACCGCCGAAGGACAGTTGAATGGCAAACCGGTGATCTGTTGCGCGATGGAGTTTGGCTTTATCGGGGGCTCGATGGGCGCGGTGGTCGGAGAAAAAGTGACGCGCGCGATCGAAATGGCGATGGAGACGCGGCAGCCCCTGGTTGTGGTTTCGTGTTCCGGTGGCGCGCGCATGATGGAGGGCACAATCAGCCTGATGCAGCTTGCGAAAGTTTCCGCGGCGCTGGCGCGGCTAGATGAAGAGAAATTGCCGTATATTTCCGTGCTGACGGACCCGACCACCGGAGGCGTGACCGCCAGCTTCGCCATGCTGGGTGATCTGAACATTGCCGAACCGGGCGCGCTGATCGGATTTGCCGGCCCGCGCGTGATCGAGCAGACTATCCGTCAGAAATTGCCTGATGGTTTCCAGCGCTCGGAATTCCTGCTGGAGCACGGTTTTCTGGACGCGGTGGTACACCGCAAGGACCTGAAGGGCTTTCTCTCCAACGCGCTGGATCTGCTGACCTGCTGAAATGGATTACCTGGCAGCGGTTCGCTATCTTTTGTCCCTGGGCCGCGAGATGGCCGCACCGACGCAGGCAGCGGCAGCCAAATTCGATCTCGAAAACATTACCACGCTGCTGGAGCGTCTCGGGCGGCCGGATCGCGCCTTCCCGGTTGTGCACATTGCCGGGACAAACGGGAAGGGCTCAACGGCGGCCTTCGTGGAACGGATCTTGCGCGAGGCAGGATTTCGGACCGGCTTGAACACTTCGCCGCACCTGGAGCGCATCAACGAACGAATACGCATTTCCGGCGATGAGATTTCCGACGCGCGATTCGGGGAGATTTTTACGCGCATTCATGCCGTCATCGAAGAGCTCCTGGCGGAAGGGAAGTTGAAAGCGCATCCGACGTATTTTGAATGCGTAACAGCTTTGGCCTTCGAAGCGTTCGCGCAGGAACGCGTGGAATTCGCGGTGATCGAAGTGGGCCTGGGCGGGCGGCTCGACGCGACGAATGTGGTTTTGCCCGTTGTTTCGGTGATCACGCGGATTGATTTTGACCACGAAAATTACCTGGGGCATTCGCTGAAGGAAATTGCCGGGGAAAAGGCGGGCATCCTGAAGCCCCAGGTGCCGGCGGTGATTGCCGAACAGTACCCGGAGGCGCGGGGAGTGCTGCTTGCCCGGGCACATGAACTGCATTGCCCGTTTGTGGAGACGAGTGAGGCATACCGCGTGGAAGTGGAGACGATGGAAGGCGGATACTTGCGGGGCAGGGTGGCGGATGTGGCCAGCGGCGCGGATTATCGATTAAGCCCAAGCCTGCCAGGCAGGTTCCAGCTGCAGAATGCGCTTAACGCCCTGGCGGCAGCGCGGATTCTGCAGGACCGCGGCTACAAGGTCAATGACGAGAACATCGTCGCCGGCATCGCCACCGCGGAATGGCCCGGAAGGCTCGAACGATTGCAGGGCGGGCCGGATGTTTATCTGGATGGCGCGCACAATCCCGGCGCGGCGCGCGAGTTGGCCAGATTTTTAGAAGAAAATTTCGCGGACCGAAAGGTATACCTGATTTTTGGCGCCATGCGCGATAAGGCGGTGGACGAAGTGGCGGGATTGCTCTTTCCGCAAGCGCACGAAGTTATCTTCACGCAGCCAGGAACGCCGAGAGCGGTCAGCGCGACGCAGCTCGCGGAAATGGCCGGGGATCACGCTGCAAAATTCTCCATCCTCCAGAATGCAGAAGAGGCGCTGGAGTCCGTGTTGGCCAAAGCCCGCCCGGAGGACGCGATTTTCATCACCGGGTCGCTGTATCTGGTGGGCGAACTGCGGCACGCCTGGAAAGAACGCAGAAAGGTCGCGCCGCGATAGAAAAGTCCGTAGAATGGAACTTCTTTGGGCAGCCTGCCGGCCGCGCGGCAGGCGTTGTGTTTTGTGGCGACCCACGGACTTAAGAGCGAAAAGCACACGCATGAAGGAAAAAACGAAAGCCACAGGGAAGAAATCCGAAGCGCCACTCGTCGGCATCATTATGGGTTCCACTTCCGATTGGGAGACGATGGAGCACGCGGCAAACACGTTGCGGGAACTTGGCGTTCCTTACGAAACCCGCGTGGTCTCCGCCCACCGCACGCCGGACCTGCTTTTTGAATATGCGGGCAACGCCGAAAAACGCGGAATTGAAGTGATCATCGCGGGCGCCGGCGGCGCAGCGCATCTGCCAGGCATGACGGCCTCGAAAACAGTGTTGCCTGTACTGGGTGTGCCTGTGGAATCGAAAGCGCTCAAGGGCCTGGATTCGTTGCTTTCGATTGCGCAGATGCCGGGAGGCATTCCTGTGGGCGCGCTGGCGATCGGTAAAGCGGGGGCAATCAATGCGGGATTATTGGCCGCGGCGATTCTTGGGAACAAGCATCGTGCGATTCGTGAAGCGCTCCGCGTATTCCGTATCGCGCAAACGAAGAAAGTGCTTTCTCAGCGGGATCCGGCGGAGGAGGCGCGGCGAGCGCTTCGGGCGGTTCACGAACAAATCGCGGGGAAGAACAAAGCATGACGATCGGCATTCTCGGCGGCGGACAGTTAGGCTATATGCTCGCGCTGGCGGGCTATCCGCTGGGATTGCACTTTCGATTTCTCGATCCATCGCCGGAAGCGCCGGTGGGCAGAATCGCGAATCGCGTGACTTCCGACTATCAGGACGAGCAGGCGCTGGCGAAGTTCGCGCACGGGCTCGAGGTGGTCACCTACGAATTTGAAAATGTGCCGGTGGCCGCGGCGAAATTTCTGGCGGAGCGGGTGCCGGTCTATCCGCCGGCTCTGGCGCTGGAAGAGGCGCAAGACAGGCTGCGTGAAAAGCGGTTGTTTCGCAAGTTGGGCATTCCGACAACGGAGTTTGCCGAGATTTTAAAACGGGCGGATCTTGACGCTGCCGTAAAACAGGTGGGACTCCCCGCTGTTCTGAAGACCTGCCGCATGGGTTACGACGGGAAAGGGCAATGGTTGCTGCGGTCCGCGGCGGACGTTGAAAAAGCACGGCCGGAACTGCCGGATATGCCGCTGATTCTGGAAAAGTTTGTGCCATTCCAGCGCGAAGTATCGATTTTGGGCGTGCGCGGGCGCGGCGGCGAAATCGGATTTTATCCTTTGATCGAGAATCATCATCGAGGCGGAATCCTTCGATTGTCGCTGGCGCCAGCGCCAAATCTTACCGCGCTTTTGCAAAACGAAGCGGAGCGAGCGGCCCGGGCGGTGCTGGAAACACTTCGCTATGTGGGCGTGCTGTGTATTGAATTTTTTGAAATGGACGGCCGGTTGCTGGCCAATGAAATGGCGCCGCGCGTGCACAACTCCGGCCACTGGAGCATTGAAGGCGCGGTCACCAGCCAGTTTGAAAACCATTTGCGCGGTATTTTGGGCTTTCCGCTGGGATCGACGGCCGCAGTCGGCGTGTCCGCCATGATTAACCTCATTGGAGAGCTTCCGGACAGCGCCGAGGTGCTGCAAGTTCCCAACGCGCATTTGCATTTATACGGCAAGGAGCCGCGTGCCGGTCGTAAGCTCGGCCACGTGACGCTGCGCGCAGAGAAGACTGAGAAATTACAAGAGCACCTCGCCGCACTTCCCGCATTTTTCCGCCGACCAGAGTTTTGCCTCGAGCGAGCTCTGCCGGAAACTCGCGCGAACCGCGCTTGAATTCGTTTCAGTCAAACAATCGTCCTGCGATGCCCGCGTCCTCCCAAAGAAGTTATTGATTCAAAAGTGAAATCGATTTTAATGGGGGCGGTGGTGGAATCGATTTCAGGAAATTATAAATTTCCGAAGCGTCTTCGTCGGAAACCGCTTTGGAAGTATAGGGCGGCATCGCTCCGGTGGGCTGGCGGATGTAGCTGACGAAGGCGGAAAGCGGAATGCGTGGTGGGCCCAGACGCGCGCCGCCGGTGGAGACCGACCCTTGCCCTTGCAATCCATGGCACTCGTAACACCCGTAGTCCTTGTAAAGGCGCTCTCCCCTCGTGGTGTTCGTCGCGCTTGCCGATGGCTCTGCCATCGGCTTCAGAATCTGCAAATAGGCGTAAACATCAGTTAAATCCGCGTCGGAAGCCTTTTCGTTGCTGAACGGCGGCATCTGTCCCTTGGGCTTGCGCACCCGGTGCAGAAATTCGTCGAGCGACAGAGGTGTGGAAGCGATACGCGGCACGCCAGCGCTTTGACTGGAGCCGGAAACGCCCTCGCCCTGCGCGCCATGGCACTGGTTGCAGCCTAGCTTCTCAAAGATACTTTTTCCGTGCTTTGAGTTGCCCTGTGATGCCGCGGCGCCGAATTGTTGTCCCATGGCGAAGGGGGCGGCAAATGTCAAAAGCAGAAGCGTGGTGGAGGCCTTCCTACTCCGGGTGGATCGGGTTCCAGTCATTTTCGTTCGCCTACCTTGGTTGCGTGTGAACATCCACCAGCGCGGGCTCACCCTTTTTCACAACCGCAAGCGCCCGCTGTATCGCGGGGCCGAGATCGTTGGGATCGGTAACAGGGCCTTCCGCATGGACGCCCAGGCCCTGAGCGAGAAGGGCGAAGTTGATCACCGGATCCGTCATGGTGGTGCCGATCCGGGCACGATCGATGCCGCGGCTGTGGCGGTCAGCCATAATTTGCACCTGCATCACTTCCTGATGATAAGCGTGATTGTTGTGCACGATGCTGAGCAGCGGAATGTGGTGATGCGCGGCAGTCCACAGCACACCGGGCCCGTACATCAAATCACCGTCGCACTGAATGCATACCGAAAGGCGGCCATATTTCTTGTTGGCCAGCGCCGCGCCGACCGAAGCCGGGGCGTTGTATCCGATTCCATAGCCTCCGGAGCCGCCGATGTGGCGGTGATATTTGTCGAAATTCCAGAGGCGCGTTGGCCACCGGCTTACCCAAAAGGATTCCGAGAGCAACGACCAATCCTCGTTCCTGATCTGGGCCCAAAGTTCCGCGCATAGACGCGATGTGCTGATGGGGCTGGAGTCCCAGGCGTAGGTGGCCGCTTCGCGATCCGCTTGGAGGGTGCGTTGCCGCGCCTCCGCGAGCTTTGCGCCGCGCGCCAGCAACGCGCCCTTGCGGCCCGTGTCGAGCTGCTTTTTCACCGCTTCAAGCAGCGAAGGCAGCGTAGCCTGAGCGTCGCCGGCGATGTCCAGATCGAGTTCCGGGTAGCGCTGAAAATCCTGGTAATTGCTTTTGAAAAGCTGGCTGCCCGCGCCGATGCTGATACGTTTCGCGCCAGGTTTTGTGATTGTTTCGGAGGTGCGCTCGATCTGGTCGCGGTAGGAATGCATCGTTCCCCAGAAATCGTTTAGCTCCAGGCCGAGAATTACGTCGGCGTTGGAGATTTCCGCGCCCGCGCGGGCGGTCTGATTCAACGGGTGAAGATTCGGAAAATTCATGCGGCCTGCGCGATCAACGACAGCGGCCTGCAAAGTTTCGGCGAGTTCAATGAGTTGCGCCATGCCTTCGGCCGAGCGGATGGTGCGGTCCACAACGATCACAGGAGCTTCGGCGGCGACGAGGAGCCTGGCGGCTTCGGCAACGGCGCCGGCTTCTCCTTGCGGCGGCGCGGGCAGGACCATGGTGGGGATGTGCAATTTCGCGTCCGCCGCAATGGGGTTTTCCTGGAGCTCGCCATCCGCCACCAGCACCACGGGCATCATCGGCGGGGTCATCGCAGTTTTGTAAGCGCGCACGGTCGATTCCGCGAACTGCTGCAACGAAACCGGTGAATCATCCCATTTGGTGAAGTCGCGGAGAATTGCCGCGGCGTCCTGGACACTATGCGACCACTCCACCGGCGGCATACGTTTCGTGCCGTCCAGAATATTTCCGCCGATCACGATCACCGGCACGCGGTCGCAATACGCGTTATAAACGGCCATCGCGGCGTGTTGGAGGCCGACGGTGCCGTGCGCAAAAACCGCGAGCGGCTTGCCTTCCACTTTTGCGTAGCCATGAGCCATGCCGACCGACGATTCTTCGTGGGTGCAGGTGATAAACTCCGGATTTTTGTTCCCGCCATAGTTGATCAGTGATTCGTGCAAACCGCGGAAACTGGAGCCAGGATTCGAGCAGACGTATTCGATCCCAAGCGATTTGATGACCTCTACCATGAAGTCCGAGCCGCTACGTTCTTCGGTGAGCACTTCGACGGGGGCGGGAATTTCAATCTCGGCTTTGCGTGACATCGGCGGAGGAGGGTTCTTCGAGGGCTTCGTCGGCTGGGTGATGGGCGGGGTGGCGGGAGGAGTCACCAGCATGGCGGCTCCGGCAGCAGCGTTTTTCAGGAATTCGCGGCGATTGAGCGAAGAATCCTTGGGTTTCGGCATGACGTCTGCACTCCTTGGTGTTGGACTGCTTCTATCACACGGGCAGTGCGGAGGCCAGCAGGAACCTTGCATTGAAGATCGGTTTGAAGGGCGGCGCCGAAGCGCGCAGTACGTTTGATCCTAGACCTGAAGCACGTCGCCTTCGCGCGCAACCAGTTCGTAGAGCACGGGATTCACAAAGAAGCCAAGGAAGAGCCGCGACAACAGCCCGGCGACGACCACGATCGCAAACGGTTTCTGCGTGTCGCTGCCCACCCCGGTGGACATGGCGGCCGGCAACAAGCCGAGGCAGGCGACCAGTGCGGTCATCATGATGGGGCGCAGGCGCAGCAAGGAAGCCTCGCGCGTGGCTTCGCGCACATTTCTTCCCTCCAATCGCAGCTTATTGATGTAACTTACCAAAATGACCGCGGTTTCCACCGAGACGCCGAGCAGCGCTAGCAAGCCGAGCATGCTGGAGACGCTGAACGGTGTGTGCGTCAGCTTCAGAGCAATAAGCGCGCCCACGGGCTCGGTGGCCACCACGCCGATGGCGATGGTGACGGGGAATTTGAAGTTCCCATAGAGTGCGAACAGAATCAGGAAAATTAGGAAAATCGCCAGCGGACCAATGACGTAAAGCTGCGCTTTGGCATCGAGCAATTCGCTGTATTCGCCGCCCCAATCGAGGTGATAGCCCTCGGGCAGGCGCACGGCTTTGGCGATATTTTGCTGTCCAGCCTTGACGATGCCTTCCAGGTCACGGCCCTCGATCGAATATTGAATGCCGATGTAGCGGGAATCGTTTTCGCGATAGATAAAGGACGCGCCGGTGGATTCCTTGATGGCCGCCAGTTCGGCTAACGGAATCTGCTGTCCGGCGGGAGCGGGCACGAGGAGATTTCCGATTTCTCGCGCGTCGGAGCGATACTTCGGCTCCATGCGCACCACGAGATCGAAAAGCTTTTCCCCCTGAATTACCTGCGTGGCCGCCTGGCCGCCGACGGCTGCCTGGACCACGGCTTCGACGTCGGCGACATTGATGCCGTAACGTGCGATCTTCGCGCGGTCGGCTTCGACGAGGAGACTTGGCTGCCCTAACTCTTTCACGACGGTGAGTTCGGTGAAGCCCGGTGTTTTTTCGAGTACCCGTTTGATTTCGACTGCCTTGTTCTCCAACACATGGAGATCCGGCCCGAAGACTTTCACGGCGAGTGCGGACTTCAACCCGGTGAGTGCCTCGTCCACGGCGTCCTCGGCGGGCTGCGTGAAATTGAAAATGACGCCGGGATACGCGTCCAGCTTCTTTTGCAGATCCTTGATGAGCTCTTCCTTGGTATGCACGGAAGTCTGTGCCCACGATTTGTCGCTGTAAGGTTTAAGTCCCACATAAAATTCACAATTGAAGAAGCCCGTGGGGTCGGTACCGTCATCGGGGCGTCCGAGTTCCGAGCCAGTGACCGTGACCATTGGATATTGGATCAGCAAATTGCGCACCTGCGGCGCAAACTTCGCCGCTTCCTCGAAGGAAACTGTGTAAGGCATCGTGGCGCGAACCCAGATTGCGCCCTCGTCGAGATGCGGCAGAAACTCGCCCCCGATCAAGGGAATCAGAAGCAAGGTGGCGCCGAAAATGGCGCCGGCCAGAAGCAGCGTGAGAAAAGGATGATTCAGGCACCACTCGAGCCGCCCGGCATACTGGTCGCGTATCCAGTTGTAGACGCGGTTTTCCTTTTCCTTCACTCCTCCCGTGAACCAGTAGGATGCGAGCACCGGAACTGCCGTGAGCGTGAGAATCAGCGCGCCGAGCAGCGCGAACCCCATGGTGTCCGCCATCGGATGGAAAAGCTTTCCGGCCGGGCCGCGCAGGGCATAGATCGGCAGGTAGCCTGCGATGATGACAGCGACGGAATAGAAGATCGGGCGGTCAACGTCGCGAGCCGCGGCCAAGATAACGTCGGAGAGCCTGTATTCTGTCCCGTGGCGCAGGCCAAGTTCACGATAGATGTTTTCGACCATCACGATCGTGCCGTCGATGATGATGCCGAAGTCGATGGCGCCGATGGAGAGCAGGTTGGCGGCCTCGCCCGTCCAGTTCAGGAAGATGAAGGCAAACAGGAGGGCGAGCGGGATGGTGAGCGCCGTGATCACCGCGGCGCGGAAACTGACCAGAAAGAAAATCAGCACCAGCAGCACGAGAATCATGCCGCGCAACAAGTTGCCTTCAACGGTATCCGTGGTCACGCGGACCAGGTCGCTGCGGTCGTAATAGGGCCGCACCTTGACGTCTTGGGGCAACAGGTTCTTGTTGATGTATTGGGTTCTGTTTTCAACGCCTTCCAGGACGTTCTGGGTCTGCTCGCCCCGGCGCATCAGGATGACGCCTTCGACGGCGTCATCATTATTTTTATCTTTAGTTTGGAAACCAAAGATACCGAGACGCGGCGCGTGGCCGATTTCGACGCGGCCAATGTCTTTGATGCGCACCGGCACGCCGTTCAGGCTGGCGACGACGACTTCACCGATGTCTTCCGTGCTTTTCACCAGGCCGAGACCGCGGACGTAATAAAACTGTCCGCCTTGCGTGTAGAAGCCGCCGCCGGTATTGGCGTTATTTGCATTCAAGGCATTGAGCACCTGCACGACAGGCAGGTGATAGTTGTAGAGCTTCGCGGGATCGAGGAGCACGTGATACTCCATCGTCGGCCCGCCAAATCCCGAATCGTCCGCCACGCCCGGCACGCTTTTGTAAGCGCGCTCCACGATCCATGCCTCCATCGTGTGCAATTCCATGGGAGAGCGGTCGGGACTTTCGATCACGTAGCGGTAAACCAGTCCGCTGGGACTGAACAGTGGCGCCATGCTGGGAGTCACGCCCTGCGGAAGCGTCGCATCGCTGATACGTTCGAAGACAATCTGCCGCGCAAAATAGGGATCTACGCCTTCGTCAAACGTCAGGCGCAGATCGGAGAGCCCATAGAGTGAGATAGAGCGCATCACCTGCAAATGCGGCGTGCCGTTCATCGCCAGTTCCAGCGGCAGAGTGGTCAGGCGTTCCACTTCCTCCGCGGCGTGCCCCGGCCATTGCGTAATCAACTCCACCATCGGCGGCGAGAGATCCGGATACGCGTCCACAGGCATCTGGCGGAAAGACCAGGCCCCGCCGATGGCCATCAACACCGTTAGCATCAGCACGAGGAAGCGCTGCTGGAGGGCGAATTGGACGATGCGATGGATCATCGAAAAGTCTCCCGGGTGCGCATCCTAGTGCTGAATGGAATTTTTGAATTGAAGGAACAACGCGCCATCGCCGACCACTTGTTCCCCTTCCTTCAGCCCGCTGGTGATCTGCGTACGTCCCGCGTTGCTGAGGGCAACCGTCACCCCGCGGCGGGCGAACTGGCTGCCGTTGGTCAGCACGTAAACGAACGGCTGATTCTCGGTATCGTGCAGTACGGCCGCGTCGGGCACAGTGATCGCATCGGGAATCACGCCGGCGTTGACCAGCGCGGTGACGTACATGTCTCGTTTGAGTTTCCGATCCGGATTTTGCGTTACGATGCGGGCTTGCAGAGTGCGCGTGGTGGGATCCAGCGCCGGTGCAATATAGGAAATCTTGCCATGAAAAAGCTCGGGAAAAGTGTCGGTATTGATTTCAACCGAATCGCCAACGTGCACGTGGGGAAGGTCACTCTGGAAAATATTGACCAGGACCCAAACGGTGCTGGTATTGGAAATCGTGAAACATTGCGTTGCCCCACCCTGCAGCAACTGGCCCGGGCCCACGAGGCGCTCCACAATTTCTCCGGCGACCGGCGCGGGCACCGGAATCTCCGCTGTGGACTGCAATGGGTGTTTCACAACGGCATCGGGGTCCTTAAGCCCCAGCGCGCGCAGCGCGTCGGCAGTGGATTCCACGTCGGCGCGGGCTTGCGTGCGGTTGGACTCCGCCTGCTGCAGGTCGGCTTCCGCAATCGCGCCGTGTGAATAGAGGTCCTTGGCGCGAAGGAATTGTCTATCGGCCAGAGCGAAGGCATCCAACGCCTTGACGTAGGCGGACCGGGCGGCGGAATAGTCGGGGCTTGTCACTGTCAGGAGGGCCTGGCCTGCCTGCACGATCTGTCCAGGCACCACAAGAATTTCATGAACAGGCCCGCCAATCGCAGAGAAAACTGGCGTGGTTTCGAAGGCGTTGAAGGCCACGGCGCCCGAAAGCCGGAGAGTTCGCGACAGCGGCCCCTTCTGCACGTCGATAATCTGCACGTGCTCCAACTGTTCTTTTGGCACGGTAAATAGTTCCGCGGTGTCGGCTTTCGTTTCTTTTGCGGTAAACGAAGTCATCTTCGACTCGGACTCGCCGGGGCCCGAACCGCAGCCGGAAAGCAGCAGCGCGAAGAAAACTCCGCAGGCAAACACGAAGGAAGCGCATTTCGCCTGATTTGCTGAAGTCGTCATGGCAGAGTCCTTGTGCCGACCGCCTGGCGCAGTTGCTCCAACGCAAGCATGTAGCTTGCGAGGGCCTGGCGGTAGGCAAGCTGGTTGGCGCGATAAGTGCGTTCGGCGTCGAGATAGTCGAGCAAGCTTGTCGCTCCCTTCTGGTAGGCGTACTCGCTGATGTCGCGGGATTGCTTGGCCTGGTCGACGTAGCCTCCCTGATAAAGCTGGATGATCTGGTCGTTGGTCTGGAGGTTGGCGTAGGCGGAAATCACATCGGTGGATACCTGCTGTGCGGTTTCGCTGGCGAATTCCTGCGCTTGCGCAACCGCATACTGGGCGCGCTGAATCTCGCCCTGGTTGCGGTTGAAAATCGGCAGCGGCATGTTGTAGTAAAAGGCGCCGGTGTTGACGCCGGCGGTGTGTGTGTAGTTGAAGGTTCCCGTGATATCCATTTTTCCGTTGGCTTTTTGCAATGCCAGTTGGCTTTCCGCCGCGGTCACTCCCTGTTGCGCTGCGCGCAAGTCCGGCCGGTTCAGTGCCGCCAGCCCTTTCAGGCTGGTGAGATCTCCGTGAACCGGCTGGTAAGCGAGCGTGCCCTGCACGTCATAGTCATCGGGCACCGATTCGAAGCCAAGCAGTTGGCGAAGGGCGGCCAGGCTTTGGATTTTAGCCAGTTTTGCCGCCGCAACGTCGCTCTGAAACTGAAGGAGTTGCAGCTTGATTTTCAGGAAGTCGCCTTCGCTCAGGTCGCCCGCGCGCAGGCGCTCGTTGCTGATGTCCACCGTTTTCTGAAAGCTGTCGAGGTCCTGCTGGGCAAAATCCAGCGTCGAATTGGCAAGCAGCACATCCACAAACTGCTGGCCGACGTTGAAAATGAGCTGGCGCTCGCTGTCTGTGACTTGAGAGCGCACCACCGCGGTTTGGTCGCGCGCCGCTTGCAGCCGATGTTGCCGCTTTTTGCCGCGTTCAAAGAGATAGCTCACGCCCGCATCGAATTGCGCCTGTTGGTCGATGTAGTCGCCGCTGAATTGATCGGGCTGAAAGATGGGCAGGAATTGCGCGTCGAGCCCGAGCGCGGGATTCGGCCGCAAGTTCGCCGTGATCTCTTCCGCCATGCTTTGCTGGATGGTAGAGCGGATGGCCTGCAAGGCGTGGTTGTGCAGCAAAGCCAGGCGGACGGCGTCATCGAGGGATATACGGGTTTGCCCGGCCGAAGCCGCGGCCTGCGGCGAAGGGTCCACCGGCGTGGAAGTCTGCTGACCGGAAGCCATCGCGGGCAGCAGCGTGAGGACGAATAAACTTCGCAACTTCAAGAGCAAGCTCCTCGTCCGTCCGCCATTGGCACAAACGGACTTGACTTCCTGATTGGAGATTTGGACCGGAAAAAGGGTTTACCGGAAGAAGGGAGGCGCACGCGGGGCCATGCTTCGGGGAGCGACAAAGGAAACGACTAGCGTTTCACCGGACTCCTCCAGCCAATTCACGGCTGGCGCCATTTCCACGGCCGGAGGATTCGTGACGATCGCCGTTCCAGCCGCTGAGCACACCGGGCAGAAATGTGAATCGATGGATTGGGAAGTGAGATCCAGGCAGCAGTGCAATTGAGCGCCGATCAGCAAGCTCGCGAGGAGCGCCCCCAGCAGGAACGCGGATTTGGAGCGGATCTGCATTTCCTGATTTCTACCAGTTTTATACTACACCGGAGTGCCCCGAATCGAATATCCTTCTGTTTCCTTGCGTCACCTGACGAAAACCTGCGTTAACTGAAATGCTACTCACATCTACTCACTACTGTTTTTCGGCCGGCCCCGGGCAGAAATGTCGCGCATCTCCCAGTAGTACTTCTGAAAGTATTTGTTCGCCAAGACCGCGGGGTTGACACGGGTTGCCATGGTGTTGAATAGTGCCTCGCTGGGAGCCATCCATGACTTTAAAGGAAAGGTTTTTTTCGAGGCGCACTTGGCTGAGGACGATAAGTTTGGCAGGTGGCGGACTCGCCGCTTCTCGCTGGCTCGCCGGAGAACACGCCCTTGCGCAGGATCCGCGGCGAGCGGCTGCGCTCGAGACTTTCACGGGGCCCGGCGCCAATCCACATTGGAATTCCGTCGGCACATTTGTCACCGAGCCTCAAAAAGCGCCCCTGATCCTCCTTACTGACCGGCCCGTGCAGTTGGAGACCCCGCGGCACTATTTCACCTCTGCGTTCACGCCGAATGATGCTTTCTATGTTCGGTGGCACCTCGAAGGCATTCCGAACCGCGTTGACCTGGACGAATGGCGGCTCAGGGTGGAGGGAAACGTCAGTAAGCCGCTGGCGCTGAGCCTGGCGGACCTGATGGACAAGTTCAAGCCGGTTTCGGTCGCGGCGGTCAACCAATGTTCGGGCAACAGCCGCAGCCGGCTGCAACCGCGTGTGCCTGGCGGGCAGTGGGGCAATGGCGCGATGGGCAACGCACTTTGGACCGGCGTGGCGCTGCGCGAGATTCTGGACATGGCAGGATTGAAAACCGGATCGCTGCAAATCCAAATGCAAGGATTGGAGACTGGCCAGGGACCGGAAGGTTATGGGTCCAATCGGTTCCTGAAATCCTTGGATCTTTCGAATCCGGTTCTGGATGATTGCATTGTCGCTTACCGCATGAATGGCGAGCCGCTGCCGATGCTCAATGGCTTTCCAGTGAGACTCGTGGTGCCGGGATATTTCGCAACGTACTGGATGAAATGCCTGTCGTGGATTCGCGTGCTCGACACTGCGGACGAGAATTTCTGGATGAAAACAGCTTACCGCGTGCCAGATACTCCTCGTGGAGACACCACGCCGGAAGACACCAAAGCCGGCAAGGTGAAAACCGTGCCGATTGCGCGAATGCCGGTGCGGTCGTTCATTGTTTCTCCCGATGGAGCTACAAAAATTCCCGCTGGGATGACCGTGACTCTGCGCGGCATCGCCTTCAGCGGGCAGGGACGAGTGACGCGCGTGGAGATTTCCGACGACGGCGGGAAAGCATGGAACGTCGCAAAACTCGGGGAAGACCACGGGCCATACTCCTTCCGCACTTGGGAGGCGTCCTGGAAACCGGCGTCTCCCGGGCGCTATATGGTTGCGGTGCGCGCCACCGATGAAAAGAACAACGTGCAGCCGGATGAGCCGGTATGGAATCCGGGCGGATACTTGTGGAATCGCATCGAGCGGCAGGAATTCGTGGTGGGCCATGCGAGCTGAGAGGAGATTCGCGATGCGCAACCGATTTTTCGCATTGTGGTTGATTGCGATCGGGCTGGGAATTTCCGCAGGCGTAGTTTACGCGGATTTCAAAAAGGGCTACTACTCGCCGGCCCAGCTTGGGGCTATTCAGCAAGCTGCGCCGGCACCGCTTGTTCCGGATGCAAGTTACGAGGTGCCATCGTATCCGGTGCCGAATCTCGATCTCGCACCGGGAGCTGGCCAGGCGGAAGTCCGGATTTACTGCAACACGTGCCACGGTCCGCGCTACATCACCATGCAGCCGCCGTTGCCCGCTGCCGCCTGGGAAGCCGAAGTCAACAAAATGAAAAAGGCTTACGGCGCGGGCATTCCCGAAGACGCTACGCGCAAAATCATTGCGTATTTGCAAGCCAACTACACTCCGGAGACGCGCAAGCCATAGGCCAGATTTGCGCGGCAAATTCGGTTGATAAGCGCCTTTTGGCAAGCCAGAGAAATGTGACACCCAAACATTCCCGCCGTGCGTTGCGCGATTTCTTGCACAGGCATGCACATATTTCCACAGTGTTTTTGCGAGAGACCTCTTGTCAACATTTCGCAATATTTCTAAGATGCATCCAGATTGATCGGGAAGAGAAACTTCACGAGTCAATTCCGGAGCGGGAGCAAGGGTAAAACCAAGCTACTCGTTTTGAGTTGAAGTCAGAAGCGGAAACTTCGTAGTTCAAGCCGCCGGAGGTGCACGGGTAAAACTGTGTGCGCTCAGCGGAATGGAGTGCGAGGTACAACTCCAGGGTTCACATCAGCATACTTGCGAGGGTAAGACCAAGCAGGCGTGTTGGAGGGAATCGGGGAGAGATTTCCGAGGGTCGGTTGTGAGGGCGGCGAGGGTAAAACCGAACTGCCTTCATCGAACGAGCCAGGAAGTCGAGCTTCACGCCTCAGTCCACAGGAGGCGGCTCGGGTAAAACCGGACCGCAGCCCGCGGAATGAGGACGGGGAAGCGAAAACTTAACGAATCAATCAAAAGAGGGCGACGCGGGTTAAACCGAGTCGCCCTTAAATATTTTTGGGCTGCCTTTCTGGACCAGGCGCGACTCACGAGCTCCGGTCATGGGCTGCGGTTGCCCGCGGCTCCAACGGGATGCTAGGATGCTGGGTTCCATGACTCCCGCCAATCCCAACCGACCCCGCATCGGGATCCCCTGGCGCACTACCAAAGAGGGTGCTTCCGGCGAGCAACCTTGGCAGGGTAAGAATCGGTATTACGCGGAGGCGGTCCGGCAGGCCGGGGGCGAGCCGGTAGAGCTGTCTCTGCTGGATCCCCAAGGCTTGCAGGAAGTCCTACCCGTCTTGGACGGCTTCGTGCTGCCCGGAAGCCCCGCAGACATTGATCCACGTGAATACGGCCGCCAGAACACCGGAAAATCGGAGCCTGCGGACCTGGGCCGCGAGCAGACGGACCGAGCCATCCTGGACCACGCTTTCGCGCAAAAGAAGCCCGTTTTGGCCATTTGCTTCGGCTGCCAACTTCTAAACGTCTACCTGGGTGGCACCCTGGTTCAGGATCTGCAAAGTGAACTTGCGACCCCTATCGCCCACCGCCGCAAGGACTTAACTCCCGAGCCGCCCAACGATCCGTGTCACCCGGCACGGTTTGAGGCAGACAGCCGGCTTGCGACCTTGGCTGGCGGGGTAGAGGCAACGGTGAATAGTTCGCACCACCAAGCGATTGACAAACCCGGCCGCGACCTCAGGGTCACGGGCCGAGCCCCCGATGGTGTCGTTGAAAGTGTGGAATGGACCGGAGATGCCAACTGGGTGATTGGCGTTCAATGGCATCCCGAGCGAATGGCTGGCGACCCATTGGCGGAGAAGCTCTTCACCGCGCTCACCGCAGCGGCACGCGAGGTGCGAAAAGTACCGGTCGACAAGCTGTAAGAAGCTGAACCATAAAGGGATCCAGGACTTAGGCAGCATGACCGGGGCTGGGCCTCTGCATCCGGCATGCAGCACAGGCGCGAATTTTCGAATCATACTGGGGGAATCATGATCTCACTGGCAGGCAAAGCGGCACTCATCACCGGGGGTTCGCGCGGGATAGGAGCGGCGGCAGTGAAACTGTTCGCCCAGGCCGGCGCGGACGTCATTTTCAGCTACAACTCCGCGAAAGATGCGGCGAAGCAAGTGGAGCAGGAAGCAGGCAAGCACGGCACGCGCGTGGAAGCGTTTAAGGCCGACGCGGGCAAGCACGAAGAGAATCGCAAGCTCGTGGAGCACGCCATCAAGCGGCTGGGCCGGCTGGACATCCTTGTTCCCAATGCCGGCGTCTGGAATCTAGAAGACCTGCCTATCGAAAAAATGACGGAAAAGCAGTGGGACGACATGATTCGCGTGAATCTGAAAAGCGTGTATTCGGTGATTCACTTCTCCGTGCCGCAAATGATCAAGCAGAAGAGCGGCAAGATCATTCCGATCAGTTCAACGGCGGGGCAGCGCGGCGAATCGCTCCACACGCACTATGGCGCGTCCAAGGGAGGCATTATCAGCCTGACGAAAGGACTTTCGACGGAGCTCGCGCGGCACGGAATCCTGGTGAACAGCGTGGCGCCTGGCTGGGTAGCGACGGATATGTCGAATCCCGTGCTCAATACCAAGTCCGGGAAGAAAATGGCCGCCAGCGTGATTCCTTTGGGGCGCCCTGCGACCGCCGAGGAAGTTGCGGGGCCAATTTTGTTCCTCGCTTCGGACCTGGCTAATTTCATGACTGGCGAGATTTTGAATGTGAATGGAGGGTCGGTGTTGTGCGGCTAGTTGGCATGAAATTCGGGCTGTGCGTTTTGCTGTTGCTGGCGATTGTTCCGCTGGCAACACATGCCCAGAACCCGGAGACCATCGCGCCTGAGGAAAGCGAAGCGCGGGCGAAGAAAATCCTGAATCAGTTGATTCAAGGCCTTGGTGGCCGGGCGTACCTGGATATGCACCAGAGGCAGTGCGACGGCCGCCGCGCCCTAATCGGGCATGATGGGGCGCTCTCTGGCTACGTTCAATTCCGCGACTCCTGGGAATTTCCCGACAAAAATCGCACCGATTATTTCGCCAAGAGCCGCAACACCATGCTCGGCTACATCATCGGCGTGCAGGACCTGGACATTACCCATGGCGGCTTGATTATCACCACGTTCAACGGCAACAAAGGCTGGACAATGGATAAGGGCGGAGTTTCGGACATGCCGGAGGACACGGTTGCGGAATTTCAAGCCGCTGTCCAGCGTAACCCGGACAATTTGCTCCGCTTCGGCTTGAAAAATCCGGACTACTCCTTTCGCTGGGGAGGGCTGGATACGGTGGACCTTCACGAGGTCGATTGGGTGGAAATTGCCGAAGGCGAGGATCGCGTCTACCGGCTCGCCGTGGACCGCGTGACGCATCTTCTGGTTCGCAGCGTGGTGGAGATCAAAGATTTGAATTCCGGCCAGAGCCACGAGGACGTATCGATTTACACCAACTACCAGCCAAAAAGCGGCGTGCAACTGCCCATGCAGATTACCCGGGAACGCGACGGGCGGCGCATTTCCCAACTCTTTTACGAAAGCTGTGAAATCAACCCCCCGCTAACCGCCGATTATTTCACCCGGGAGGCTTTGCTGCAGCGCTACAAGGAAACCGGTGGCAAAAAGGGTAAGTAATCCAGCATTTTCTTCGCCAAAAAGCGTTTCTTGTCTCATAATTTTCTAAAGAACTTCGCCGAGCGGCGCCTCCTAAGGGACTGGATATTAGCCGGAACGATATCCCCTACCTGGCCGTCCGGAACCTTGCTAACGTATCGAGTCCCAGCCACCAGGAGGCGCGCGACGGAGGCCGTCTTCGGCGCGTCGGACGGGTGTGATGAGAAGCCGTGAGATCGGATCATTCGGGAGACCCCGGCGGGATTCCGGATTCAGCTTGACGGAACTCGTCGTCGCCCTGGCGGTGGGCTTGATATTGATGGGCGTAGCCCTGCCTTCCTTCTTGCACGCCTACCGTTCCTACCAGTTGTCGAATGCGGCCACGCAGGTCTCTGACATTCTGCGGCTGTGCCGGTATGAAGCGATTCGCCTGAACAAGCCTATTAACTGCGTGTTTCAACCGTTTTCAGGCGATCCCACCATGACCCAAGCTTTCCTTACGGACAGCAGCGGCAATCCGCTGACCGGTTTGAGCGCGAAGATGGTTCTTCTCGGAACGTCGGGAAATTTGATTGACTCGGGCTCCGTGCCAGGGGCGGCGGGTCTTCCTTCCGCGGCTGTGCTCGGCGCTACCATTCCCGTCAGCGTGCCTCCGGCGGGGGCCACGCTTACGTTTGATGGGCGCGGGGCGTTGAGTTCAGGTAATGTGGATGTCTTTTATCTGAACTCGCCCAGCGCTCCGGACGCAGGCTATCGCGCTGTGCTCTTGATGCCCGCGGGTTCGCTACAGATCTGGACCGGAGATAATTCCAGTTCGGGGAATTGGCAGCAGTTACGATGAATGGGCAGCGACCTTCCTTCGAGACGTCCATCGGGCAGCGGCGACGCCGCGAAGGCGGCTTCACGCTCGTGGAGATGCTCTTGGCCTCCTTGGTTGTTATCGTCGGCCTGGTAGCGGTTGCGCAATTGGTGCCATCCTCGCTGCTGATGAACGCCAATAACCGCAGCGACGGCACGGCGCTGGTTCTGGCGCAAAAACAGATGGAAGCGTTACGGGCGCTTCCGCTTACACAACTCACCTTCAAAGATCCCAACGGAGTCACCTGTCCGCTGGGAAATATCTGTGACGTCGGGGATCCGACGCAGCCGGGTGTGGTTGTCGGAAGTCCCGTTCAGATTTCGGATAACACCCCCATCATCGATTTCACGCAGCCAATCGTGGCGGGGTACGGATTCACTTACACGGATCCAAACGATCCCAGTGGCGCCGTCAACGACGTGCGCTGGGCGGTCATCACCAGCACCAACGGCACCCCCATCGGGCGCCGCATCATCGTGGGCGCATTTCGCCGGGGAATGAAGTCGCTCAGCTTTCCCATCTCGCTCGACACGATGGTGACGAAATGAAATGTTGCCCACTGCCAAGTCGCGGCTTCAGCATCCTCGAATTGATGGTGGCCACCGCCATATTCCTGATTCTTTGTGCGGCGATGTTCGGACTCCTGCAGGTATCCCAGCAGAAGTACACCAGCGAGTCGCAAATGACTGGGGCATTTCAGGAGACGCGGCTGGCGATCGATCAGATCGTGCGTGATTTCAATGTCTCGGGCTATCCAGCGTTGAGCCTTTTCTCCAGCGTGCCGGCGGATTCCTCGAAGTACGCTCTGAGCCCCGTGGCCTGGAGTCCGAACTATGGAGTTTCGCAGTGCGCCATCAGCGTGGGGACTTGCGTTACCCCGAACAATTACGACCTGATCGTCGAAACGGATTTGGGAAGCGGCGTCAGCTGGATCCGGTATCAACTCACCGGAACCACGTTGTTTCGCGCCGTCGTTCCGAAAACGCCGGGTGGAGATCCCGTTGCGGCCACGACGGCCGCGGGAGCGATGGTTCCCTTTTTGACCAACGTGATGAACAACGCGGAAGTGGTGCAACCCGCGTTGTTTGCTGAGATCGTGGCCGCCTACCCATCGATGTTCCCCGGTGGAAAGCCGCTGCCTATTTTTTCGTATAGTTGCGACACGCCGGCGGGACCCGTGTCCTGCGCGCTTGCGGGTAACAACGGGATTCCCTCGAATATCCGCGATGTCGACATCACCTTGATCGTTATGACGCGCCAACTCGATTTGCAAACGCAGCTGCCTAAAGTGGTGGAGCTCACGGGCCGGGGACACCGGGTGAACCCGTCGAATTGACAGATCTTTGAAAGCGAACGCATGAATCGTCAATGCCAATTCAAAAAGGCCGGCGGGGAAACCGGAGCCGCTTTGCTCATTGCGATTTTTGCGCTGATGCTGATCAGCGTAGTCGCCATCGCGCTGATCATCTCCTCGGGCACGGACACCGCGTTGGCGCGAAACTACCGCACCTCTACGAACTCTTATTATGCGGCCCTCGCGGGCATCGAAGAGGCCCGCGGCCGGCTGCTCCCCACGAATCCGAACTACATTGCCCTGCCAGGTTCGCCGATGCCGATGACCCAAGTGATCTACATTGTTAATCCCGTCGGCGGGGAAACGGTCGCGCCGCAAAATACCGGGAATCCCTCCACGTATCCGGACACGGAATACAAGCAGGAGTTTGGCGTGGATGTTTCCTCCCGCGTGGTCACTACTTATGCTTCCGTTGCCACGAGTGCGAGCGTGGCGAATCCCGCCTACAAATGGGTGCGCATCAATCCGGTCACGGAACAATCGCTTGGCGACCCCAGCAGTCCCGGCTTGGGCGTGGATGTCAATGCCGACGGTACCATCGATAATTTCACGCCGCTCTTCTTCGATCCCATGAACAAGAACGGATTTGGGGTTATTTCGCCGGGTTTGATCGAGAACGCCACTCCGCCGCAGACTGCCGGGCAAGCGCTGGAAATCACTTCCTTTGCGGTGCTCCCCAGCGGGGGCTACAAAATGCTGCAATACGTTGTGCGGCCGCTGGTGATGTTTCCGGGCATGATTTTCAACGGACAAACCCTTCCGCAATTTCCCGCCGCGCTGACGCTGGCGGGAAACAATGTTTCCTACACCGGGCCGAACACGACCAGTTTTTTTATCGAAGGGCAGGATCAATGTTCAGGTTCCTCGCTGGCCGTGCCGGCCATTGGTTACACCAACCCGGCGGACTCGTCCTTCTCGAACATCATGACCGGCGTCCCGGTGCCCGCGAATTATCAGGGATTTCCCGTCGCCCCTGGGCCGCCGCCGGCTCCAGCCACGGCGCCAACCAGCATTGCCAATGTCAGTAGCCAGATGAATCCCAATTGGCTAAAGCCTAGCGGCCTCGATGCCGTCGTGCAGGACATTTCGAGTCACGCCGACTCCGTCATTCAGGGACCCGCCACGCCCGGGAGTTTCCCCTCGGGCATGTCCGCGGCGCATCCGATGACAATTGTCGTGAATGGGAATCTCGATCTCACTTCCTGGCACAACACCGGCTACGGATTGCTGCTCGTCACCGGTACGTTGACCTACGATCCGGACGCTACCTGGGAAGGCGTAGTGCTTGTGATCGGGCAGGGGAAATTCGTTTCCACCAAAGGCGGCCTGGGTGGCATCGACGGCGCCGTTTTCATCGCCAAAACGCGCGATGCCTCCAACAATTTGCTTCCGGATTCGCCCGGGCTTGGAGCGGCAAATTTCAGTCAAACGGGTTCCGGCACCAGTCTGGGACGCGGCATTTATTACAACAGTTGCGTCGCGCAGGGAGCCGAGGGACCCATCGCCTACAAAATCATTTCGTTCCGTGAAATTCCACTTCCGGACTGAGCTTGCTTTTCCCTTGTGTCTCCGAAAAATGACCGGACCGCGGCGGCGCGGTATACTACGGAAATGGCTTACAGCTCTCGAGACTTACAGATGCACGGCACCACGGTTTTGTGCGTCCGCAAGGAAAGCAAAGTCGTCCTCATCGCCGATGGCCAGATCACCATGGGTGATCACGTGCTGAAGCACACTGCGCGAAAGACCCGCCGCCTCTACAGCGACAAGGTTGTAGCCGGATTTGCGGGTTCGACCGCCGATGCGATTTCGCTGTTTGAACGATTTGAAGGCAAGCTGCAGGAACATTCCGGGAATCTGCAGAAAGCCGCCGTGGAGCTCGCCAAGGAATGGCGAAAAGACCGTGCGCTGCGCCACCTGGAAGCTTTGCTGATCGTAGCCGACGCCAAGGGCACTTTCGTGCTCTCCGGTAATGGTGATGTGATCGAGCCGGATGATGGCCTTTGCGCAATCGGATCCGGAGGCATTTATGCGCTCGCAGCTGCCCGCGCCTTGCTCAAACACGCGAAGCTGCCGATCAAGGAACTTGCGCTGGAGGCCATGCGCATCGCCAGCGAAATTTGCATTTACAGCAACGCAAACTTTACCGTAGAAGAGATCTAGGGGAGCCGCCGGCGCATCCTCCTCCGGCGAACGCAAGGACTCGAAACTCTATGGCTATCAAGACTGAAAAAGAGATTACGCTTTTTCCCGGGGGCAATGGCGCCGTCATTCCGGAAGAGGGCGAACTGCTCCCCGCGCTCGACGACATGACGCCGCGGGAAATCGTGCAGGAGCTCGATAAATATATTGTCGGGCAAGCGGCGGCCAAACGCGCTGTTGCGGTCGCTCTGCGGAATCGCGTGCGCCGCCAGAAACTTCCGCCGGAAATCGCGGAAGATGTCCTGCCCAAGAATATTCTGATGATTGGTCCGACAGGCGTTGGCAAGACCGAAATCGCCCGGCGATTGGCGCGGCTGGCCGGCTGCCCGTTCGTGAAGGTCGAGGCCTCGAAATACACGGAAGTCGGCTACGTTGGCCGAGACGTGGAATCCATGGTCCGCGACCTCGTCGAAACCTCCATCGATATGGTGCGCGAGGAAAAGCTCGATGAAGTCGCCGATCGCGCCGAACAGGCGGCCGAGGAGCGTGTGCTGGATCTGCTCCTTCCACCGCAAGTGGAGGCTCCCGGCATGCCGGAAGCCGAACGCAACGCGCAACGCGAACAGTCGCAACGCACGCGCGAAAAACTTCGCGTGCAGCTCCGCGAAGGGAAGCTCGACCAGCGCATGGTGGACCTGGAGGTCCGCGAGCGCTCCATGCCTTCGTTCGAGATCATCTCCAATCAGGGCGTTGAGGAGATGGACGTCAACATCAAGGACATGCTGAGCGGCATGTTCGGCCAGCAGAAAAAAAGGCGGAAGATGAGTGTCGCCGACGCCTTCGAGTATCTGATTCAGGAAGAAGAAAACAAGCTGATCGACATGGATCAAGTGACGCGCATTGCCGTCGAACGCGCCGAGCAGATGGGCATCATCTTCGTTGATGAAATCGACAAGGTTGCCGGACGGGAATCCGGCCATGGCCCGGACGTATCCCGCGAAGGCGTGCAGCGCGATATTCTGCCCATCATCGAAGGCACTACCGTCAACACCCGCTATGGCATGATCCGCACGGACCACATCCTGTTCATCGCCGCCGGCGCTTTTCACGTCACCAAGCCGTCCGACCTGATCCCGGAACTTCAGGGCCGTCTGCCGATTCGCGTGGAAATGCAATCCCTTAAGGAAGAGGATTTCGTGCGCATTCTCACGGAACCCAAAAACGCTCTGATCAAGCAATACATCGCGCTGCTGGAAACCGAGGGCGTGAAGTTGCAGATCACCGAAGACGCCGTGCAGGCCATCGCCCGCTTTGCCACGAACGTCAACGAACAGACGGAGAACATCGGCGCGCGCCGTCTGCACACAATCCTGGAAAAAGTCCTCGATGAGCTTTCGTTTGAAGCGCCGGACCTGAAAAAGAAAACCGTCAAGGTGGATTCGGCGTACGTCAACAAGCAGCTTGCCGACATCGTGAAAAACCAGGATTTGAGCCGTTACATCCTCTGAAGTGCGAAACTCGAAACTGGAAAATGGAACATCGAAAAGGGACGCCACTTAACCCTCAACAACTCCCCGCCCGTCTGATTCCGATTTTCTGTTTGCTAATTTCCATTTTTGCGTTTTCGAGTGTGTCGGGTTGCGGCGCTCCCGGCGAACCCGTTCCGCCCATTCCCCCGGTTCCCGAGGCAATCACGGATTTGACCGCGCAACAATCTGGCGATGGCGTCCTCCTGACTTTCACGATGCCGGGCAAGAGCACGCTCGGGGACAAGCTGACGCAAATCCCCACCTTTGAGGTCCTGCGTGGCGCTTTGCGAGTCGACGGTATCCCCGATCCCAAATCGTTTCGGGTGGTGGATACGGTTCCCGGTGCACTGGTTTCCCGTTATGTGCAGCACGGTCAGGTCATCTTCGTCGATCCGATCGCGGCGGTTGATCCGCAGGTTCGCTCGGGCGCAACCCTTGTCTATCGAGTGCGCACGCTCATATCCGAGAAGCACCCTTCTGCATTTTCCAAGGATATTTCTCTGAAGATGTATCCCGTTCCGGAAGCAATCCATTCGCTCGAAGCTACGCTGACGGAACCTGGCATTCAGTTGAAATGGGCAGCGCCCACGCGCACTTCCGCCGGCGATCCGCTGGCCGGTGTGAAGGAATATCACGTTTATCGCGGAGAATTGAACCCTGTCTCGACCGAGCAATCAGCCGCTGAACGTCCGCAAAGCGCCTGGAAATCGCCACTGATGCGATTAGGCGTCACCACGTCTACGGACTACCGCGATTCGGGCTTCGACTACGGCAAAACTTACGCTTATGTCGTACGCAGTGTGGTGGATTCACCTGCTGGCGCCTTGGAATCCAGCGATTCCAACCAGATTGTCCTAGTTCCCAAGGATATCTTCCCGCCCACAGCTCCGCAGGGCGTGGTAGCTGCAATCGAACCGGGTGCGGTGCAGGGTGCTTCTATTGTGGAGCTTTCCTGGTCCATCAACGTGGAACCCGACCTGGCCGGATACCGCGTCTATCGCAGCGGCCAGGAAGGCAGCCGGGGGACTTCGCTTACACCCGAACTCTTGCCCTCCCCTGCGTATCGTGATACTTCTGTGCGGTCTGGACAGCGCTACTGGTACACCGTCACAGCCGTGGATCGCGCCGGAAACGAGAGCGCGCCGAGCTCCGCGGTGGCCGTAGATCTAACGCAACCTCCCCGCTGAATCTGTGTTCCTACTCAAGAGAGGCTGTCCAGTAGGCAGCCCAGCGCCATGTCAGCAGGTTTTACCCCACCGGGATACCGGTGGTTTCAGTTTCTTCGGAACACTCCAGCCCGCGTCGGCATTTACACCGGCGTCTGCCTCTCGCTGGTTTTTGTTGCCTGGATTCTGATCGCCAACCGGATTCCTTTCTTGGAGCCGCTTGCGCGGCAGCGCAATATCGCCGCCACGCTCCTGCTTATTCTGATTGCGGCCATGCCTGTGGTCCGCTTCCTGCGTTCGCCGGCCGATCTTTTGCTCTCTGGTCTTCTCGCCTGGAGCCTGTTCACGCTCACTTACCGAGTGCTTACCTTCTTCTTCGAGCTGTTGGAGGAGTATTACAGTGCCTTCCACGTTTTCGTGATGGGCGCGATCGCCTATTTGCTTTGTGCAACGCTTTCCTGGGTTGGTATGATTGTGTGGCGGGCGCGAGCAGCAAACGACACTCATTCTTCCCGCTGAATAGGGCCTCATACCATGAAATTTTGCCGGTTCGTTCCGAAGTCTGCAGGTGCGGCTTCTCGGGTTCTTCCCGCCTACGGTTTGATTGAGGGCGAAACCATCCACGGAATTTCCGCTCCGCCCTGGCAGCAGTGGTCGCGCCAGTCTGGCATGCTCCCTCTGCGCGAAGCGCGCCTCCTCGCTCCCGTGGAGCCTTCGAAGATCGTCTGCGTCGGCCGCAATTACGCAGCGCACGCCGCCGAGATGGGCAACGAGGTTCCCAAGGAGCCGCTGATCTTCCTCAAACCGCCTTCGTCCATCGTCGGCCCGGACGAGCCCATCGTCCTTACGCGCTATTCGAAGCATGTGGAGCACGAAGGAGAGCTCGCCGTGGTGATGAGCAAGACCTGCGCTCATCTGAGCGACTCCGACGACCCGTTCGCGTATGTCCTCGGATACAGCTGCCTGAACGACGTTTCCGCGCGCGATTTGCAGAAAAGCGACGTGCAGTTTGCGCGTGCTAAGGGCTTCGATAGCTTTTGTCCCACCGGCCCGCACATTGAAACGGAGCTCGATCCGCGCGACGTGCTTGTGGAAACGCGCGTCAATGGGCAGGTCCGTCAGTCCGGCCGCACCTCGCTGATGATCTATCCCGTGGCCTATCTGATTCGCTGGATTTCACGGATGATGACGCTGGTTCCCGGCGATGTGATTGCCACCGGCACCCCCGCGGGTGTTGGACCCATCGTCGCCGGTGATTCCGTCGACGTCTCGGTCTCCGGGATTGGCGTGTTGCACAATCCGGTGCATCCGCCGCTCTCCTGACTTCGCTTCGTGGACCCGCATTCGGTAAGATAAGCCCCGTGGGGGTAGAAGAGCTCCGCGCTCAAGGTTGCGCTCAACCGAGGGCGGGTGCAGCTCTTTTTTTGAACATTCCCAGAATTGAATGGTGAGGGGTTGAGCGTTGAAAGAATTGCTCGCCGACTGGAAATTACTGCTGACAATTGGTGCTGGAGCGCTTGCCGCGCTTGCTTTGATCGCCTACGCGTTCGTGCGTCCCGCCGCGGATCCCGAAGCGGAAGAGCGCAAGCGTCGCCTGCATCTGAATTTGATTGGCCGCATCGCGGAAGGCCAGGTGGTGGAGCTGACGCAGCATCCGGCGCCTCCCCCGGAGCCGCACCGCGGGCTGTTTGGATCGCGAGCCCATGCATTGCCGGACAATCGGCCTCGCAGCCTGGTCTCCTACAGCTACTCGATCTCCGGCGTAACCTATCACACCGCCCAGGACATCACTGGTCTCGAGAGCCAGGTGCGCGCCGAACGCCTGGTTACCGGATATCCCACCAGCGTCAAGTACGACCCCGCGAATCCCAGCGATTCCATCGTCGTCGCCGACGACTGGTCCGGGCTCCGCTGATCCTTGCAAAAGCAAGCCCCCGGCGCGCACCGCAACCTGATCCACACTGGCTTTCGATGCCGGTTTAGCCTGCCGGAGCGCATTCTGCTTTCCCCGCGAATGCGTTATGCTTTGGCTGGCCGGGATCCCTGGGAGTTCCACCCCCATGAAACAGGTGCTCCTTTCCATCCTGACGGTTGTGATGATCGTGGCCACAACGCTCAGTGCCATGGTGATCCTGGTGCGCGCGACGTTGTATGTGACGTCGATTGCATCGACGTTGCCGCGCGCCGGCGCCATCGCCGCTGAAATTTTGCTGGGAGTGGTGCTTTTGCTCGGCACCGTCTGGCTGGCAACGCACATGGCGGTTCTGATTTTCGCCCCAAAGAACGAAGCGCCTAAGGGAGGGCCTCTTGGCTGATAAACCTCAACTGACTCCGGAGTCCATCACGACCGCAGATCGCATGGAACACCTCCGGCGCATCTCCGCGGAAGCCGAAGCGGGGGGCGGGCCGGAGCGCCGCGAACGCGAGCACAAAGCCGGAAAGCTTTCGGCGCGCGAACGCATCGAACTCCTCCTCGATGAAGGCACCTTCGAAGAACTCGATAAATTTGTGCGCCATCGCTGCATCGATTTTGGCGCCGAAGAGCATCGACCAGCCGGCGATGGTTTCGTCACGGGTTTCGGCCGCATCGAAGGCCGGCTCGTCTACGTGTTTGCCCAGGATTTCACCGTCTTTGGTGGCTCGCTTTCTGAAGCCAACGCGCAAAAAATCGTCAAAATCATGGACCTGGCAATGCGCAACGGCGCGCCCGTCATCGGTCTGAACGATTCGGGCGGCGCGCGCATCCAGGAAGGCGTCGCTTCGCTTGCCGGTTATGCGGACATTTTTCTCCGCAACACGCTCGCCAGCGGCGTTATTCCGCAAATCAGCGCGATCATGGGCCCTTGCGCCGGCGGCGCCGTCTATTCCCCGGCGATTACGGATTTTGTGCTCATGACCCGCGAAACTTCCTACATGTTCGTCACGGGTCCGGATGTGATCAAAACCGTCACCCACGAGGAAGTCACCAAGCAGGAACTCGGCGGCGCGATGACCCATAATTCCACCAGCGGCGTGGCGCATTTTGTTTCCCGCGACGACGCCGATTGCCTGGCCATGATCCGCGAACTGATCGGTTTTCTTCCTTCCAATAATCTTGACGATCCGCCCCGCCGCCATTGTGCCGATCCGGCCGACCGGCGCGAAGAATCGCTGAATACCATCGTTCCAGAGGACCCCCTCAAGCCCTACGACATCAAAGACGTTATCCACGCGCTGGTCGACGAAGGCTATTTTTTCGAGGTTCACGAGCACTACGCAAAAAATATTGTCGTCGGATTTGCCCGCTTTGATGGGCGTCCCGTCGGCATCGTCGCCAATCAACCTGCCTTTCTTGCCGGCACGCTGGATATCAACGCTTCCGTGAAGGGAGCGCGCTTTGTGCGCTTCTGCGACGCCTTCAACATTCCTCTGATTACCTTTGAAGATGTACCCGGCTTCCTTCCCGGCACGCAGCAGGAATATGGCGGGATTATCCGCCACGGCGCCAAACTACTCTTCGCCTTCGCCGAAGCCACGGTGCCGAAAATCACGGTCATCACCCGCAAGGCCTACGGTGGCGCGTATTGCGTTATGGCCTCGAAGCACATTCGCACCGACGCGAATTTTGCCTGGCCCACCGCGGAAATTGCCGTGATGGGACCCGAAGGCGCGGTGGATATTGTCTACAAGCGTGAACTGAGCAATGCGTCCGAGGCCGAACGCGCCAATCTGCGGCAGGACAAGATTGTCGAATTCCGCAATCGTTTCGCCAATCCGTTCGTCGCGGCCGAGCGCGGCTACATTGATGCCGTGATTGAGCCGGCCACCACGCGCGCGCACGTCATCACGTCGCTGCGCGCCTTGGAAAACAAGCGCGACTTCAACCCCAAAAAGAAACACGCCAACATCCCGTTGTAGCTATGTTCGCCGGCGTCGACGCATGCAAAGGCGGCTGGATCGTCGCCAAAAGCGCTTCCTGGCCCTGCCGCGAAATCCCTGCGCTGGCCATATGCCCCGATTTCCGCACGATGCTCGCCCTCACCGCGGATTGCCGCCGGGTCGCCGTCGACATCCCCATCGGCCTGCCTTCCGGCCCTAATCTCCGAGACTGTGACATTGAGGCGAAAAAGCTTCTTTCCGGCCACAACACGTCCGCGCTTTTCTACGCTCCGCCTCGCGAAGCGCTATCCGCTGATTCCCCGCGCGAATTTCAGCGGCTCCATCGTAAATTGCGTGGCACCGGGGCGGGCCTCCCGGTTTGGGGTTTCCTGCCGAAAGTGAAAGAAGCCAACGCGGCTATGACCCCGGCTCTGCAAAAGCGCGTCATCGAATATCACCCGGAGCTCACCTGGTTCCGTACGGCCGGGGAAAATCTGGAATCGAAGCACACGGCGGAGGGCATCGCTGAACGTAAGAAACTCTTACGGAAGCTCGTCCCGGATCTCGAACGCGTTTTGCTCTGGAAAGATTTTCTTGGGCGCGCCGCGGCGCACGACGATCTTCTCGACGCCCTCATTGGCATCGGTGTGGCCAAAAACTCCCTGCGGCATTCCCCATATCGCCTGCCCGAAGGCAAGGCGGAAACTGACCGAACTGGCCTACGCATGGAAATCTGGTATTAAGCATTCTCGCCTCGTCCAAACCTTCCTCTCGCCCGTTACGACACGCGACCCGCGCCGGGTCTTCGATGCCACAATTCCGCATGGTAGAATCCCGCGAGTCACCAAATCTCCATGTTTAAGAAAATCCTGATCGCCAATCGCGGCGAAATCGCTGTTCGCATCCTCCGTGCTTGCCGTGAATTGGGCATCCAGACCGTCGCCGTGCACAGCGAAGTCGACCGCACCTCCCTTCACGTGCGCCTCGCTGACGAATCCTATCCCATCGGCGCGGCTGCCTCCCGCGAAAGCTACCTGCGCATCGACAAGCTCATGGATGTCGCCAATCAATCCGGTTGCGACGCCCTGCATCCGGGCTATGGCTTTCTCGCCGAAAATCCCGCGCTGCCCCGTGCCTGCGCGGATGCCGGTATCACCTTCATTGGTCCTTCCGCCGAGGCCATGGAAGCGATGGGCTCGAAAACAGCCGGCAAACAGCTAGCGCGCCGCGCCGAAGTCCCCACCGTGCCTGGCACCAGCGAGCCCATCGAAAATCCCGAGGAAGCGCAGGCTCTGGCGCGCGGCATGGGCTATCCGATCTTGCTCAAAGCCATCGCTGGGGGCGGCGGAAAGGGCATGCGCGTCGTTCCGAGTGACGCCGCGTTTGCCTCCGCCTGGCGCGATGCTGCCTCCGAAGCCTTCAACGCTTTTGGCGATTCGCGGGTTTTCATCGAAAAATATCTTGTCGGCCCGCGGCACATCGAAATCCAGATATTGGCCGATGCTCACGGGCGCTGCGTTTCCCTGGGGGAGCGCGAGTGTTCCATCCAGCGCCGCCACCAGAAAGTGGTGGAAGAGGCTCCTTCGCCTGTTATCACACCCGACCTTCGCCGCAAAATGGGCGAAGCGGCGGTGCGCCTTGGCCGCTCCGGCGGCTACGTGAACGCCGGCACGGTGGAATTTCTCGTCGATGCCGATCTCAATTTCTATTTTCTCGAAGTGAATACGCGCCTGCAGGTGGAACATCCGGTCACGGAGCAAGTGACCGGTCTCGACCTGGTGAAGCTCCAGATTGCCATCGCCGCCGGCCATCGTTTGCCATTTGCCTGGGAATCCATCACACCGCGGGGTCACGCCATGGAAGTCCGCCTTTATGCCGAGGATCCCGACAACAATTTCTTTCCATCACCTGGCAAAATCATCTCGCGCCATGCGCCCACAGGCCCCGGCATTCGCCTCGATGAGGGCATCTACGAAGGCTGGACCGTGCCCATGGACTACGATCCGCTGCTCAGCAAGCTGATTGCCTGGGGCAACAGCCGCGAAGAGACCATCGCCCGTCTACGCCGCGCACTCGACGAATACTCCATCACGGGCATTCGCACCAACGTCAGCCTTTTCCGCCGCATCCTCACCGAACCGGAATTTCTTCGCGGTGAAATTCATACCAAATGGCTCGATGAACTCCTCGCGCGCCCGCGGCCGCCTGCGGTTCCTCCGCGTCCCGGCACCGAAGAAGCGGCATTGATCGCCGCTGCCCTTTGGCACAGCTCGAATTCCGAAGGCTCCTCGCCGGGCGGCGGCGAATCGCAATCCGCGCCTTCGCGCTGGAGGCTGGAAGGCAGGCGCCGGCAGGTGGATCGCGTTCCATGAGATTCGAAATCCAACTCGCTGGCGTAAGCGGCAAAAAGAAACATACCGTTGAGCTCACACGGAACAGCAGCGCCTACGACGTCACCATCGATGGCCATCCGCTCCCAGCCGACGCCGTGCAGGTCTCTCCAAACACCGTATCCGTCCTCCTCGGAGGGCAATCCTTTGAAATCCATATATCGCGTTCCGCGGACGGCAAGATGAAACTGCAGTGCGGCCAGCACGAATTCTCCGCCGAAGTCATGGATCCCCGGTCCTGGCGCGGGCGCAAGCAAGGCGCATTGGAAGTCGAAGGCCGTGCGGAAATTGTAGCCCCCATGCCCGGCAAAGTCGTGCGCGTCCTGGTGGCCGCCGGTGATGCTGTCGAAGCCGGTCAGGGAATTCTCGTGGTCGAAGCCATGAAAATGCAGAACGAAATACGCTCCCCAAAGAGTGGCAAGGTGGAGCGTCTGCTTGCCAAGGAAGGCCAGGCCGTCAATGCCGGGGAAGTGCTGGCTTGGGTCGACTAGTTCGGGCTGTCTGCTCTCTAAACCAATAGCAATTGAACGATCTGCGCTCGTTCTTCCCAGCCAAGAAGTGCGTCAGGAGGTTACTGCACTCATCGGCAAGCGAACGTGGAGACGGAGCTTCCGGTCCGTGAAACACGCCTCGGCAAAGCGTGAACGCCAACTCTGAGTTTATGGAGAAGAGCGCTACTGCGTGTTGGTTGGCGTGGTATTCGCCGGGGTCGGCGGCTGCACCGGCGGCAGCGTGGATTTTGCCGCTTCGGGAAGTTTCCCGGCGGTTTCGATCACTTGCTGCGCCAGGTAGTTCGTGACTTTGGCTTCATCGCGCGCCACGGCCAGATAGGCCGAGCGCAGCAATTGTTCTTTCCGGTTGCGCAGCGTGTCGCGAATCGTCTGCTGCACCTGAGGATCGTTTACGCCCCGCTGCCCCGCCGCTTCACGTGCTACCAGCTTCAGGATGCGAATGCTGTCTTTCAATTGAATCGGCGGGCTCACCTGCCCGGGCTTTAACGAGAGGACCGTCTTCTTCAGCAGGGGGTCGGACTGGTTCAGCGCCGACTCCGGAATGTATCCCAGGTCGCCGCCGTTTCCTGCGGTATTGACGTCCTCGGAATAGTCCATCGCGAGCTGCGCAAAATCTGCGCCGCTGTTCAGCTTGTCCATCAGCATCTTCGCTTTGCGCTCGGCTTCGGCCGGATTGGTGGCATCGTCGTTTTTCCGGTTGCGCACCTGCAATTCCTTGTGCGGGGTGATCACGATCTGCGAGATGCGGTATTGCGGCTCCGCCACGTTGAACTGGTTGTGGTTGGCGTTGTAGAAATCGGCGACGTCCTGATCGGTGATGGTGATTTTCGCCGCCACCTCGCGATTCAGGAGCTTCTGGATGGAAAGTTGCCGGCGCAGGTCGCGCTTCAGGTCGTCCACGGTCATTCCGCGTGATTTCAACTGCCGCTGGAATTCTTCTTCGGTGAATGGGCTCTTCAGTTCGGTGAACTTGTCTTCCACCTCGCCGTCGCTGGCTTCCAGGTTCAGCTTTTTGGCTCGCTCCAGCAGGATCTCATTGTTGATGAGTTGGTCCAGCACGTTCAGCTTCAGCGAAAGCGCCTCTTCCTGCGAAGGCTCCTGCCCCTCCGGATTCACCTGCGAGCGGTAATACTTCTCCACATCGTCCCGCTTGATTTCGGTGCCGTTCACCACCGCCCACACGTCCGGCGCGTGATGTTCCGATGGTTTGCAGCCGGCCAGCAGCGAAAACGCAAGCCCCGCCAGGGGCAATAGTGCTCCTGCGCTGCGCAATCTTGCCGCGGGACTTGTCATGCTGGGGGAGAAACGCAAAGGATTGCTCAGGCCGCTTTTTTCACACGGCCCAGGCGGATGCAGGCCGTGCAGACGCGAATCTGTTTGCTCATGCCATCCACGATGGCGCGTACCTTCTTCAAATTCGGGTTCCAACGGCGCCGCCGCGTGTTGTTCGCGTGGCTGACCACGTTTCCATAGTGCGGCCCTTTGCCGCAGATGTCACACTTCAAAGCCATAACGTTACCTGCACACTCCAAAAGTATTGAAACACAAAGTCTTAATTCTAGCAGAAGTGTGCGGATTCGCAAAACCCAACTCCGGCACGGGAACTCCTGCCTTTTCAGTGGAATTGAACGATTCGAACGCTTTGTCGGCCGGTCTGGCCACGCAAAGTCGGAGGCGCCTTTGCTATACTGGAATGGCAATTCGGTCGACAATTCCTGTGGCTTCGCTTCGCATCTCCATCGTTGAGTACCTCAACACCGCGCCCCTCGTGCGCGGCTTCACGCACGGCCCGCTTCGCGGCAAATACGAACTCTCGTTCACTGTGCCGTCGCAATGCGCAGAAGCGCTGCGCTCCGGCGCCGTCGATGTGGCCATCATCCCGGCCATCGAATACCAGCGCATCCCGGACCTGGTGATCCTTCCGGATCTCTCCATCGCTTCCAAGAAATCCGTACGCAGCCTGCTGCTCGTTTCCAAAAGGCCGATTCAAGAAGTCAACCGCATTGCGCTCGACCGCAGCTCTCGCAGCACCCAGGCCCTGACGCGCATCCTTTGCGCAAAACGCTGGCGCATCGCCCCGGAATATTTCGAAGCCGCACCTGACTTGCCGCAGATGCTCCAGCATGCCGACGCGGCTTTGCTCATCGGTGATCCCGCCCTGCGCCTTTCCATCGACACCGCGCCTCATGCGCGCCGCGACGCGTCCGGCGAAACCGTCACCACCGCCGTGGCCGCCGGCCTTTCCCAATCCGGACCGCTCTTTATATACGACATTTTAGAGAAATGGCGCGCCATGACCAGCCTGCCCGCCGTTCTGGCCATCTGGGCTGCGCGCCGCGAGGTCGTCACTCCTGAGCTCGTGCGCGACTTCCAGGATTCGCTTGCCTTCGGCCTCCGGCATCTCGACGCCATTGCCGCCGAGGCGTCCGCCCGGATGAATTTGCCGGCCGCCGAGTTGCGCCGTTATCTCAGTGAAAACATCGACTACCATCTGGACGAGGAGAATTTGCGGGGTCTGCAGCGCTATTATTCCCTGGCTGCCGAACTCCATCTGCTCTCGGCAAAGCCGCAGGCAATCGAGTTGGCCAAGGAGTCCGTCGCGCGCAAGCAAGCGCGTGTAGTGGCCGAACTTTAGATCGGCCCGCATTCCAAATTCCGGTAATTGCAAAAGGGCAAGGACAAAAACAGTGGCAATCACCAAACAGCAAGCCCTCGAAATGCTCCAGTCCGACGACCTCGTCGGCATCGGCATGGCCGCCCATCAAATGCGCCTCCAGAAAAACGATCCCCGCATCGTCACTTACCAGATCGACCGCAACATTAACTACACGAATTTCTGCACAGAATACTGCTCCTTCTGCGCCTTCTATCGCCCGCTCGGCGCCAAGGACGGTTACATCCTGCCATTCGAAACCATCTACCAGAAAATCGACGAAATGCTCGAGCTTGGCGGCACCGGCGTGCTTCTTCAGGGCGGCTTGCATCCCGATTTGCAGATCGGCTATTACGAAAATCTTCTCCGCTCGTTGAAAGCGCGTTACCCGCAGGTCCACTTGCACTGTTTCTCCGCCCCGGAGATTCTCTGCATTGCTGAAGTCAGTGAACTCTCCATTCGCGAAACGATTCAGCGGCTGATGGACGCCGGCCTGCAATCCATTCCCGGCGGCGGGGCGGAAATTCTCGACGACGAAATTCGCGGCAAGATCGCGCGGCTCAAGTGCACCAGCGACGACTGGGTCGAAGTCCATCGCACCGCTCATTCGCTCGGCCTGCGCACCACCGCCACGATGATGTTCGGCTGCGGCGAAACCCTACAGCATCGCGTCAATCATCTCGAGCGCATTCGCCGGCTACAGGAAGAGACCGGCGGCTTCACGGCCTTCATTCCGTGGATTTTCGCGGCCGAAAATACCGCTCTTGGCAAAAAGGTGCAGGAAACCACCGCCGTGGATTATCTCAAGACGCTCGCCGTCAGCCGCCTTTATCTCGACAATATCGATCACATCCAGTCCAGTTGGCTTACGCCGGGCATTAAGGTCTGCCAGGTGGGTTTGCAGTTTGGCGCCGACGACGTCGGCAGCATTCTCATCGAGGAAAACGTGGTCTACGCCGCGGGCGTCCGCAATCGCACCAATGTGGAGGAGCTTCGCCGCATCATCACCGAAGCCGGCTTCCGCCCCGAGCAGCGCGACACCCTGTATCGCTCCTACGTCTTGAGGCCGCAGGACATTCCCGCTGTTAGCGCAGCGTAGCGGTTCCGGCCGCCCCTTATTTCCGCAGCCGCAGCAACAACTCCACTTCCGTCCCGTCTGGCAAATCCAGCGAATCCAGCGGCTGCAGCACCCCATCCTGATACCGCGCTACCAGCCGCATCGTTCCGTCTTTCGCCGCCGGTTTTTCTGATTTCGCGCCAGAAGCCGCGCCGGCTCCCGACGTCTCATCCAGCACCTGATTCACCAGTGCATCCGCTTCCTTATTCTGTTCCCGGTAGACATGCGCGATGCGAAATGATTCGAATGTCTGCGACATCTTCTTGGCCCGCTCAAACAGCGGCCGCAATTCCGCGCTCTTCACTTTATATTGGCCGTGCATCTGCTTCACCAGCAACTCGGAATCGCTCTCCACGCGCAGCGCGTGAATCCCGTGCGTCTGGGCATAGTCCAGCGCCGCGATCAGCCCGAAATATTCCGCCACATTGTTGGTATTGTTTCCGATGTATTTCTTCAGCCGGGCCACGATGTTTCCGCCCGGCTCGCGAATCACCACCCCATAGGCCGCTGGTCCCGGATTGCCGCGAGAGCCGCCGTCAATATTCGCTTGATATGCGGCAATCGCCTTCCGCTCCGGCTCGGGTTCGCCGAAAAGCCCGGCGCCTTTGGGAACTGTAGGTCGTTTTCCCATCACCCGTTTGCCGCCCCGCTGGCCGATGGATTTGGCGTGGAGTGGGGAATAGGTTCCAGCGAGTAGAAAATCCGCCCACAAGACTCGCACCGAAATATCTCTTCGTCTGTGTCCGATTCCAGGAGTTGTATTGTATGCGGCAGCACGCGCACGCCGCAAGCGCGGCATTGCCCCTCTTTCACCTGCGCCATCGCCGTCCCCGGATGCTTCTTTGCGATTCGCTCGTAAAGTTCCAGCAGGTCCGGCGGAAGCTTCTTGCCTGTGGCCTTGCGTTCAGCGGTAGCGTTTTCCCAGTTTTTCTTCTTCTCGGCAAACTGCGCTTCAATCTGCCGCTTTTCCGCCGCAATCGTTTTCTCGGATTCCTTCAGTTCAGTCTCCAGCCGCTTCAGCCGGCGCTCCGCGTCTTCCACGGCCATCATCTGTTCCAGGACGCGGTCCTCGGCCGTGCTGGCTTCCGCTTCCGCGTTGCCAATTTCTTGCTGCAGCGCCTTGTATGCTTCATTGGTTTTCACCGAACTGCTCTGCGCGCGGTATTTTTTCGCGCGTTCCTTCCATTGCTCTACGTCCAGCTCAAGTTTCTTGCGTTGTGTCAGTGCCTGGGTCAGCGCTTCCTTTGCGGAAGCAACGGCCGCGCGATCTCCAATGAGTTTTGCATCTGCCTCGCGCAGCTTCTTCGGCATGCCTTCTAGTTCAGTGCGCAGTGCCGCGCTGATCTGGTCCAGCCGCTGCAGTTCCAGCATTTGTGGGATTGCGCGATTCATCCGGCCCCAATGGTAACATGCCGCCTGCAAGGCGCGCCGGTCTGCGGATCGGCCGCGCTTCGGGCGGCTATCGCCTCCGGACCACGGATGTCCGCCTGCATTTGCTCAAGAAGCTTTCAGATCCCGCCGAATCAAGGCTGCGTCCACAAAATACCCCAATCCGACGGTCAGCGGCAGCACGCCAATCGCAGATCCCACCAGCGTTTCCGAGTCTCCCACGATGCGCGCGATCAAGCTGAACATCACAATCAGCCCAACCCCTCCGCTCACCAGCAGAATACCCGCCCGACGGGATCGTGCAAAGTGCGACATTTCCGGCTCCAGGGGAATCTCCGCCCCGCGCGCCAGCGCCGCCAGCCGTTCTTCGGACTTCAGCTTTCTCACCCGGTAATAGGTGTACATCATCGCCAGCGGGATCCCGCAGGTGAGAATTACCGCAACCAGCCCGATCAAGTCGCCACCCATATCGATACTCCTTCCTGCCTCCGTATGTCGCCGCTCTTCGCGGCCTCACTCGAGAATACGCACGGGCAGGCAAGTTTGTTCCCGGCAAGGCAGGCTCCAGAAGAAGGAATTGTGAGGGGAGCTACTGAATTTCCTGAAGTTGCATCGTGGAATCAATCGCCAGGGCAGGGTAGCGGATCGACGAGCCTTCCGGCGCCGGGGCATGTCTTGCCACTACTTGGAATTGCGCGCCTCCCATACAACTGATCTCGTAGCGATACCCCGCGCGCTCCGGCCCAACCAGCTTCAGCGCGCCCGACGAAATCAGTTCATCCATCGAGGAACACTTGCTGTTCAGGGCAATGTTGTCTCGTTCGGCCTCGGCGATCTGCAACAGGTCGGCGCGCACGCCAGTCAGCGAAATGGCTTGTGTGGCCGCCGTGCCCGCGTCTGAGGTCGGCAGTTTCTTTAGCGAATATTGATAAATAAAATAGCCGACACACACCGCCACCAGAATCGAAGCCAGTGATCTCATAACCTTATTTTCCTACAGGAGTTACTTCACGCAAGCTCTGCGAACGGGCCGTAGCACAATTGGTAACAATCCCTTGCCACGCTCTTCCGTCCGGTTCCTTCCCCTGCTATGCTTCTTCTCACGCCGTTCCTCTCGCGGTCCGATTCTCCCCTCCGGACAGGTCCATGGACACCGCCCTACTCCCGCCCGAACTGCGTTCCATCGAACAGCTTCGCGAACAAGAGCTTGAAGAAGCCCGCATCATTCAAAACGTTATGCTTCCCGCGCATCCCTTGCGTGCCGGCGGCGTCACCATCTCCCACGAATTCCAGCCCGCCGCCGAAGTTGGCGGCGATTATCTCGACTATTTCCCGCTCAGCGACGGTGCCATCGGCTTATACATCGGCGACGTGTCGGGCAAAGGGCTCCCTGCTGCCCTCTACGCAGCCCTTGCCGTCGGTACGCTTCGCGGCGTGCACAAAACCGGCCAACAGCCCGCTCGGGTCCTCTTCACCTTGAATGAACGGCTGCTTCTCCGCGGTATACCCGGCCGCCACACCGCCATTCAGTACGCCATCTTCGATCCGCGTTCCGCGACCATGCGCATCGTCAGCGCAGGCATGCCCGGCCCGCTTCTCCTCCGCGGCAATGAGTCCACACCGCTGCAGGTCGCCGGCATCCCCCCAGGTCTCTTCTCTGCAGTCGATTACGACGAGCTTTTTCTCCAGCTCCAGCCTGGCGATTCTGTCCTCTTTTTTACCGACGGCCTCACCGACGCGCGAAACCTCCACGATGAAGAATTTGGCCCTGAAGGCATACGCGACGTTTGCCGCCGGCACGCCGGGGAATCGCCTCTCGATCTCCTTGGACACCTCTTTCGTTCGATCCAGTCCTTCACCGCCCATTGTAAACAATGGGACGATATGACGGCCGCCTTCTTCCACTACTCGGGCCGATAGGCCCCTTCGGTTGCTTCCACTCCCCTCATTGGTCAACTGAGCAAATCCCGCCTCTTTTCAATTGACCCTGCCGCCTTCTCCCGCTACTAAAGTAGGTACAGAGATTTCAGACTTGAGGAGTCCTCGATGAATAAAAAGTCCCCGTTCGCCGTTGCGCTTGTGTGCGTTCTTACGTGCTTTCTGGCGATTCCCTTCGATTCGTTTGCTCTTCCCGATGCCCAGAATCAGCGTGCCGGAGAAGTCTCTCGCGTCATCCCCGCCGTCAATATCATGCGCGGCGCAAAGTCCATAACCGCGAATGCCAAGACTTCGGTGGACTGGCTGGACGTGGTCAACACCCAGGCCAGTGGCCGCGCCCGCATCTCTCTCGACGACGGCTCCGTTCTGAATGTCGGCTCGGATTCCTCCTTAAAAGTCGTGAAGCACGACGCCGGGGCGCAACAGACCGATCTCGAAGTCACTGTCGGCAAAATCCGCTCGCAAGCGCAGAAGATTTCCCAGCCCGGTGGCAAGTTCGAAGTGCACACCCCTGCGGGAGTCGCTGGTGTCGTCGGCACCGATTTTTACGTCGATTATGAAAACAACGTCATGACCGTGATGGTCTTCGAAGGCGTGGTCAAGGTCTGCAATCTGGCGGGTGTTTGCGTCGAAATCAAGGCCGGGCAGTTCACCACCGTGCGTAACGGCGATTCCAGCGGCCCTGCCGCCCCGAACCAGGCGACACTTTCCGCCCTTTCCGACGCCGTCGCCAGCACCACCCTGGAATCCGGCCCGAATCTCGGACAGGTGCACCACATCACCAAGGGCACAGCAATTGCCATCGGCATTCTTGCCGCCATCCCGCTGGTCGTGATTCCCATCGTGGCCACCCACGGTTCCGGTTCCACCCCATCGAGTGTCCCCAAGCCCACCAACGGCTGCCCGACAGGCTATCCAGTCTGTTAAATTCGGCTTGTCAATTCCTGATTGGAATGGCCCCGGCGGTCCCGCCGCCCCGGGCCTTTTCCGTTGCAACTCCGCCGGTCACTCAACCATCGAACTTCGAGTATTGCCTTTGCCGCTTCTCGCCGCAGTACCCGCGCTTTGTCTACCCACTGGCGGTGGCGTACACTGAACCTTTGAACCTTGCGTCTAAAAGTGAGTGAGGGACTCTTGAAAAATTCCATCCCTGTTTGCCCAACCCGCCGGATTCGTATCTGCGCCACGCTCAGCGCTCTCGTCATTTTCCTGTTTTCTGGTTCGCGCCTTCTGGCTCTGCCGCCGGATTCCGATCCCAAGACGTCGCCCCTGGTCGACGCGCTCAAGGCTGAACTCGACCGTTCGATGAAGGCCTACGGCGCCCAGGATCCCCCCGCATATTTCATCAGCTACACGCTCACGGATACCCAGCGTGCAACCGTTTCCGGCTCCAATGGTGCCCTGCTGCAGAGCGACGAAGGCCGTAACCGCTGGCTCGAAGTGGCCGTTCGCACCGGCAGCTATGACCTCGACAACACCCACAAGATCGATGGGCGTCAGCCTCCCGGCGGAAGTCCCGGCGCCAGCGTTCCAATCGACAACGACCCGGATGTGCTCCGCCGCGCGATCTGGCTGCAGACCGACATGCAATACCGTTCCGCCGCCGAAGCTTTGATCAAGATCAAGACTGGCAAGGAAGTAAACGTCCAAACCGAAGAAAACGCCACTCCCGATTTTTCACGGGAAAAACCTCACACCTACACCGGCCCCTGGGTCTCCTATAACCTGGATCGAAAACCGTGGGAGCAAAAAGTTCGAGACTATACCTCCTACTTCCGCCAGTCCGCTGCCGTCATCAACTCCATTGTCACGTTTACCGCCCAAGCGCAAAATCAGATCCAGGTCAACTCTGAAGGCACGCAGCTTCAGTTCGGCCAGATTCGCTATCGCTTGGAACTTTTCATCCAGGGCAAAGCCGCCGATGGCATGGACATCGACCGCTACTACAACTTTGACTGGGTCAACCCGGCCGATGCTCCCGACGACAAGGCGGTGCTCGCTGCTTCCCTGCAGCTTCGCAAGGAGATGGAGGGCCTCGTCGTTTCGCCCCTGAATGATCCCACCGTGAGTCCCGCCCTTTTGACCGGGCGCGCCGCTGCGGTCTTTTTCCACGAAGTTTTCGGCCATCGCGCTGAGGGTCATCGCCAGAAAGACGTCACCGAAGGCCAGACCTTCGCCAAGAAAGTTGGCGAACAGATCTTTCCTGACTTCCTGACCGTTGTGGATGACGCCACGGAGAAAAAACTTGGCAAGCAGGATCTGCTCGGCTATTACCAATACGATGACGAAGGCGTTCCTTCACAGCGCGTTGTTCTGGTCGACAAAGGCATTCTTCGCAATTTCGAAATGTCCCGCTCCCCGCTGAAAGACTTCCCGCACTCCAACGGACACGGCCGCCGTCAAATCGGCGCCATTCCCGTTTCCCGCCAAGGCAATCTCATCGTCGAGAGCACTCACAAGCTCACCAATGCCGAGTTGCGCGCCAAGCTGGTCGAACTCGTCAAGCGACAGGGCAAGCCCTACGGCCTGCTGATCGACGACATCGCCGGCGGCTTCACCTTCACCGGCCGCGGCCAGCCGCAAGCCTTCCAGGTTGAGCCGCTCGTTGTCTACAAGGTCTTTGCCGACGGGCGTCCCGACGAGCTCGTCCGCGGCGTGGACATCGTGGGCACGCCTCTTGCCGCGCTCACGAAAATCGTCGCCACCGGCGACACCGACGAAGTTTTCAACGGTTACTGCGGCGCCGAATCCGGTTACGTTCCGGTCTCCGCCGCTTCGCCGGCCATTCTCACTTCGGAACTCGAAGTTCAGAAAAAGCAATCGTCCACTGACCGGCCGCCGATCCTGCCGCCGCCGGCCCATGATGACCAGAATGCGGGAGGCCTCCAGTAATGCGCGCGCTGCGTCCTTTCCTACTTTCTCTTGCTCTTGCTGCCGCCTCCGCCGTGTTCGCGCAGGCCCCCGCCGATAACGACCACACTCTGCAGGCCATGCGTGACGAAATGGCTCGCTCCAAGGCTCGCCTCGAACTCCAGATTCCCAAGCTCGACAAGCCCATGCGGCCCTACTACCTCGAGTACCGCCTCCTCGACATGGATGTCCGCGAAATCACCGCCGAATTCGGCGCCCTGGTCGGTTCCACACACACCCGCCAGCGTTTGATGAACGTCCAGGCCCGTGTCGGCGATTACAAGCTGGACTCTTCCAATTTCATCAGCGAAGAAGGCTTCCGCGGCTTCATCGGCCCTTCCGGCACCGTCGGCATCGACCGCGATTACAACTCGCTTCGCCAGGACCTGTGGATCGCCACCGATCAGGCCTTCAAGGAAGCCGTCGAAGCCTACTCGCGAAAGCAGGCTTATCTCAGCAGCCTCGCTCACCCTTCCGACATTGACGATTTTTCGCGCGTGCAGCCGATCCAGCACATCGAGCCGCTGATGGCTTCCGACTGGAGCAGTCGCAACTGGGAGGACGAAGCCCGGGAAACTTCCGCTGCCCTGCGCGCCTTCCCGCAAATCTACGAATCCCGCGTCACCTACTATCTCGTTTACATGACCGAATACCTGCTCACCAGCGAAGGCACGGAAGTGCGCGCCAACCACTCTTATGCCTCAATCGAATCGGGCTTAAGTTCGCTTGCCGATGATGGTATGCAGGTGAATCACTTCTACGCCGCTTATGCGCCGCGTCCCGCGGATCTTCCTTCCGCCGACGCCGTCCGCAAGGGTCTCAACGTTGCCGCCGCCGAACTTATGGCCATGCGCGCTTCGCAGCCTGCTCCGGATTACACCGGACCCGTGCTCTTCGAATCTCGTGCTTCCGGAGCGCTGCTCGCCGCCGTTCTGACTCCTTCACTGAGCGGCGCCCGTCCGCCGCTGGCGTTTCAGCCCGTTGTCGACCAGTTGATGAACGCGCTCGGCGGCCGCAGCGAATGGAGCGGCAAGGTCGGCCTGCGTGTTCTGCCGCCCAGTGTTTCGTTGACCGATGATCCCGGAGCAAAAGACTTCAAAGGGAATCTCCTCATCGGCGGCTATTCCATTGATGAACAGGGCGTGCCCGCACAGAAGGTCGACCTCGTCGAAGAGGGCAAGCTCAAAGAACTCCTGATGTCGCGGCGTCCCGGCCCGGACTTTGAGAACTCCAATGGTCATGGCCGCAGCGCGTTTCTCAGTGATCCGCAGCCTGTCATGAGCAATCTCTTCTTCACCTCCACGGAAACGCTTTCCAAGGACGATCTGAAGAAGAAATTCCTCGACGCCTGCCGTAGTGAAAAACTCGAATACTGCATGGTTGTCCGCCAGATGGACAATCCTTCTATCAGCCTGCTCCACCAGGACGATTTCAGTGAACTGCTGGCCAGCTTCGGCGGCAACGCGGCCACCGATCGCCTGCCGCTCGTCGTCTACAAGATTTATCCGTCCGACGGCCATGAAGAGATCGTGCGCGGCGCCCGCATCTCCGGCTTTGCCCCACGCATGCTGCGCAATATCGACGGCATCGGCGACGACTACTACGCTTTCAACTACATGCAGAACCAGACCCAGGGCGTAGCCGGCACGGCGCTTGCCGCTTTCGGCACCGCTCAGAATGGACTGCCTGCTTCCGTCGTGGCTCCTTCGCTGTTTTTCGAAGAACTGGATATGCGCGGAGCGCGCGGCGAACCCAAGCGTCTCCCGCTCCTTCCCGAGCCACCCATGAGCCCGCAGCCTCCCGCTGCCGATAAAGGCTCGCTGTAGCCTTTCCTCAGCCGAAGTATGTGGTCGCCTCAACGAGAGGTGCGCGCATCTCGTTCGTGTAGTGGCCGAACTTCAGATCGGCCACTCTCTGCTTCTCCGCGCCCTTGCACGCGGGTTCCGTGCCTTGAATTTGCGTTCGGTCTTCACTTTTTAGACTTCTTCAAACCTGGGAACTCGAGCCATGAGTCACCGGCCACGGAATCCCCGCACCTGTTGTAGTCTTACTTCATGGCTCTTTCCCAGGGCTTCCACGCCGCCATCCAGGAGAAGAAACGCGCCGCCTTGCTCAGCATCGGCTCCGCCACCCTCCTTCTTTGTCTGAAAACCTTTCTGGTCGTCCGCACGGGCAGCCTCGGCGTGCTTTCCGAGGCCCTCCATTCCGGCCTCGATCTTGTTGCCGCGGTCATCACCTTTCTCTCCGTCCGCGTTTCCGACAGGCCCGCCGACGAGCGCCATCCTTACGGCCACGGCAAATTCGAAAATTTCTCCGCCTTCATCGAGACCGGCCTCCTGATCCTCACTGCCGTCTACATCATTTATGAAGCCTTCCAGCGCCTCTTTTTTCATACCGTTCACATTCAGCCCGGCTTGGAAGCTTTTCTGATTTTATTCGTGGCGCTCGCCATCGATCTGAATCGCGCCCGCGCCCTCAACAAAGTTGCCAGCCATCACGAAAGTGAAGCCCTGGAAGCCGACGCGCTCCATTTCTCCACCGACGTTTGGAGCACCCTTGTCGTCATTCTCGGCGTTGCCTTGGTTTGGGCTGGCGATCGGTGGAATTTGCCGTGGCTCGTTTATGCGGACTCGCTCGCGGGCCTTGCCGTCGCTGGCGTCATCCTGTGGGTCGGTTCGCAACTCGGGCGCCGCACCCTCGATGCACTTCTCGACGCCGCTCCATCGGGCCTCCAAGATCAGATAGTTTCGGCCATCGAGGGGATCGAAGGGGTGCTCCGCGCCGACCGCGTCCGCCTCCGGCGCGCCGGTAACCGCTACTTTGTCGACGCAACCGTCAGCGTCGCCCGCACCGCCAATCTCGAGCAGGTTCACGAACTCACCGACCGTATCGAAAAGCGCGTCGCGCAAATCGTCCCCGCGGATGTCCTTGTTCACGCCGAGCCACGTGCTCCTCGAGATGAGCACCTCTTCGAATCCGTTCGCGCCGTCGCTCTGCGCCTGGGTCTTGCCGTTCACGATGTCACCGCTTCCCAGCAGGATGGCGACCTCTTTGTCGAACTCCATCTCGAAGTCGACGAAAATCTCAGCCTCCGCGAAGCCCATCGCCGCGCCACCGACCTCGAAGATGGCATCCGCGCACTCGGCAATGGCAATGTCGACGTCAACATCCACATCGAGCCACTCGGCCGGCATATCGCCACTCCGGAAACGCGCGCAGGCGAAATGCGCCAATTGGAAATGGCCGTCGAATCCTTCCTGAACCGCATGACTTCGGCGTACGACGAACTCCTCAATACTCACGATGTTCGCGTCCGCCAGGTCGATCATCACATCCTTGTCTCCTGCCACTGCGTCATGAAGAGCGAACTGTCCATCACTCGCGTCCACGATGTTCTCGCCGCGCTCGAAGACGATGTCAAAGAGCGGTTTCCCCAAATCTCCCGCGTCACCATCCACCCCGAACCCACCGAGGCAAGCTGAGCCTTCTCCCGCTCCGATCCTTGAGTCCTGTGCTCCTATTCTTCTGGTGGCCCCTGCTCACTCCTCAAATTGACATCCGTTCAACCCGTATATAGGCTGTCTGTCGGCACTTTCACTGCGTCAAACAAAGGGGGCCCCGATGCATCGGAATCATGCTCGATTCGTGTGTGCAGCCGCATTTCTCGCCATTGCCACTCCTCTCGCGTCTGCGCAATCTTCGGGAGATCCCGCAGACGCAGCCATGCACTCGATCCGCCCGGAAGCCATTCGCGCGGACATGTCTTTCCTCTCGGACGACCTTCTCGAAGGACGCGGCACCGCTACCCGCGGCCACCAGATCGCCGCAAAATTCATGGCCGCCGAATTCGAATCCATGGGACTTTCGCCCGCCGGAGACAACGCCACCTTCTTCCAGAGCGTTCCTTTGCGCTCCATTCGTCCCGATGAAGCCCGCACCACCCTCGCCCTGACGCGCAATGGCAAAACTGAAAAGCTCGTTTTCCGCAGGGATTTCATCAGCGGCGGCGATGCTTCCCGCCCGGATACTTCCGTCGACGCCCCGATTGTTTACGTAGGCTTCGGGGTGACCGCTCCCGAGCTCCACTACGACGATTACAAGGGCATCGATGCCAAGGGAAAGATTGTTGCCATGGTCTTTTCGGCCCCGAATTTCGAATCCTCGCTCAAGGCGCACTATTCCTCTTTTGAAGTGAAAGCCACAAACGCGGTCGAACATGGCGCTGTCGGCGTCATCATTCTCAACGATCCTGTTCTCGAAGGCCTCTACCCCTTCAAGGAGCGTGCTCGCGATCTTACGCATCCCACTCTCCGCTGGATCCAAAAAGACGGCACGCCCCACGACAGCTTTCCGCAAATCAAAGGCAATGCTGGCCTCAGCCTCGATGCGACCAAAAAGATCTTCGAAGGCAGCGGCCACACCGCCGACGAAGTGTTCCAGGCTGCCAAGGAAGGGAAGTCACTTTCTTTCCCTCTCGCCTTCTCCGCCCAAATTCATAATGTCCAGAAACTCGAAGACGTCTCAAGTCCCAACGTCGTCGCCAAGCTGGAAGGCAGCGATCCGGCGCTAAAAAATGAGTTTCTGGTCTACTCCGCGCATCTCGACCATCTGGGCATCGGCGAACCCGTCAACGGCGATTCCATCTATAACGGTGCTCTCGACAACGCCTCCGGCTCCGCCATCCTCCTGGAAGTCGCCCGCGCCTTCTCGCAGATGAATCCGCGCCCTAAGCGTTCCATTCTCTTTGTCTCCGTCACCGGCGAGGAAGCAGGCCTCCTCGGCTCCGACTATTTCGCCAACTATCCCACGGTCCCCAAAAGTTCCATCGCCGCCAACATCAACATGGACGAAGACCAGATGCTCTGGCCGCTCGAAGACATCATTCCGTTCGGCGCTGAACACTCCAGCCTCGAAAATGTCGCCAAACAGGCCGCCGCGCGGCTCAATCTTGATCTGAGTCCTGATCCCATGCCGGAGGAAGTCATCTTCATTCGCAGCGATCAATACTCCTTCGTCAAACAGGGCATTCCCGCGCTCTATCCCTCGCCGGGTATCAAGTCCGATGATCCCAACATAAAGCCCGCCGAAATCTTCAAAAATTGGGAAGCCACGCGTTATCACGAGCCATCCGACGACATGCAGCAACCCGGCCTGGACTTCAATCAGGCCGCCAAATACGCGGACTTCGTCTTTCTCTGCGGGTGGCTTGTCGCCCAGGATCCTGCGCGTCCCACTTGGAATCCTCACGACTTCTTCGGCGACCACTACGCCCACAAAATGTAGCCGCCGCTTCCGGAATCTTCCTGGTTCCGTGCCCTCTCGCTCCCGCGCGTCATTCTTTTCCCCGGCCTTTTCGCCGCCGTTCCTGCTCTTGCTCAAGACGAGCATATGCACGCCCATCATCAGGAAGGCATCGAGGGGCTTGACAAGGTCTCCTTCCCCGTCTCCTGCGCTCCAGATTCCCAGCAGTCCTTCGAACGCGGCGTTGCCCTTCTCCACTCCTTCGGCTATGAAGAAGCCGAGCGGCAGTTCACTGAAATTGCCCAAAAAGACCCCGCTTGCGCCATGGCTCACTGGGGCATCGCCATGAGCTACTTCCATCAAATTTGGGAACGTCCGCAGGAGGCGAAACTTCAGCGCGGCCACGAGGAAATGGAAAAAGCGCGGAAAATTGCCGCGCCAACGGACCGCGAGCGTGGCTACATTCACGCCCTCTCGGTTTTCTACGATGATCCGGCCTCGAAGGATTACGAAAAGCGCGTCACCTCCTATTCCGACGCCATGGGCCAGCTCTACCGGCAATTTCCAAAGTACCTGGAAGCCGGCGCCTTCTCGCGAAGTTCGGGAGAAACGCGACTAGCGTGAAACACAATGAGAGGCCAACCATCTGGGACAAGACGCACAGTGGAGGGCGCTGTCTTTCCCTGTTCCTTTACGATGGGCAGCCAGAAGGCCACGTCGAGAATGATCCCACGAAGGAGTGCGATCGTTGTCGTCAGCTCCTGTGTAGCTTGCTGGTCTGCCTGCGCTTTGGCCAACTTCAGATTTTCCATGGCTACATCGGCTTGCCTTTGGCTCTCCAGAGCCTGGATGCTGGCGGCTTTGGTCTGGTCACTGGCTATCTTCAGATAGCACAGGCGCTCAACGTCGTTCATGGTCTTTCTGCCGTTTCAGAAATGCAGATATTTGAGGACTATCTCAGCGCTCACCCCTCGGTTGTGGCCGAAGCGACAGCTGGCACGTAACTGTTCTCGACGATCACTTTCGAGCGGATGACTTTGCCGTTAGTGTCAACGATCTCCAAGGGTCCATTCGTCTTCGGATCAACCAACTCAACTCGAACGCTGCGCGGGCTGTCGGCTGGACTGGACGTCGTGGAACGATAGCTGATCACATACCGCACTCTCAGGTTTTCCATGAGATCGTCGTACATCGGAGTAAGATCGACTAAGCTGCTGTATACGGTGTACAGGCGGCCTCCAGAGACATTGGCTATCTCTCGGAGCTGGCTCTCGGCTCTACTCCAGTCCAGACGGGCATACGGGCCTGCGTTCGCGTAGTTTTTCGCAGCCTCGCGCAGATCGGGCCCCACATTGATGAAGTAGACAGGAGTTCCAGAGTCGCGCACGGCGTTCAGCGCATCGGCGTACTTGGCCTTGCTAAAGGTGTCTACGCCTGAAGTAATCACGATAAGCGCCTTACGTCCGGTCACCGGTTTCATTGTCTCCGACACAGAAACTAGGGCATCGTAGAAGTTGGTTTCGGACGAGTCGGGAACTTCCGCAGTTAGGAACACCGAGTCCAGCCGTGAGTGGTCCGTCGTGAAATCAGCGATCTGTTGAGTTTGGTCAGCATACTCCCAGATTGCTACCTTATCGTTGCGACCGAGTTCGCCCAGTAGGTCATGGCCCACCTTCAATACTTCATCGGAAGAAGTCTTATTGAAACCCTTGTAGCGGCCACCGTGCTCCATGACAATCCCCAATGTGATGGGAGCATGCTCTATCTCAACTGTGGCATTCTGCTGGCGGACGCCATTCTCATAGACGGCGAAGTTGTCGCGATGGAGATTGGGAATGAAGTAACCAGCCGGGTCCTGGACCAGGAGCTTCATTGTGACGGTTGAACTAGCAGAGTCAAAGTGAATCTCTGTGCGTTGCCGTCCCTGATCTCCAATGAAGAGAGCCGCGGGACGCGCGGGAATCTGAACCGTCCGGCGCGGCGACCCTGACTCGGATTGCGCAAAAGCCACAGATGTCCATAACAGTGCGGCAACGAAAATTTTAAACCGAAATACCCTCAACATCGTAGGAACTCCTTTCGTCAAATATTTGTTGACCCATCCGCAGCGTGGGGACCAAGGCTGCGCTCAATGGATTCGCCTCCGGATGCCGGCTGAGGAGGAGTCTTGGCTTCATCCTGATTTCGCACCAGCCAGAACACAATCCCCAGGGATAAGGAGGCGGCTGCCAAAGCGAAGACCACGAGAGGTTGGGTTTGATAGATATCGAGAATGATGAACTTGCGCACCAGCGCGAGCAGTGCGATCAGGACAACTGAGCGGATCTGGACGATATCACGCTGATGAGGTGTGACAACCAGCAACGAATGCTTGAACTCCATGGCGATCAAGACGGTCAGAACCATTCCAAATACCGTCTGGAAGATTTGAGAGTCTCTCGGGTCAAGCAGGTGTCCGCGGACCAGAACGACGGTGTGAAGAATGAGCTGCCAAGTCGCCACCGCAACGATCGCGGCAATAATGAAAGTGAGAAGAGAGATGATCAGATGCTCGAACTTTTCGTAAAGCGAAAAGGTTACCCATCGCTTCCGTAACTCGAAATCGAACATTTTCATCATGGCTCTGACCAGCCCGAGTTTTTGTACCAAGGGTTGTGAGAGAGGGTACATCAGAAAATCCCTTTGGGCAATTTGCGGCTCGCAGGGAGCCGTAGGCGACCGGAGAGCTGCAAATTGCGGCGCGATCGCCGCCGGCGCGGGCGGCCGATAGCCCAGCGCGGAGTGTGGCCGCCGTGTGTTGTACTCCACCCGCCAGCGTTCGATCACGACCTGGGCCTCCTTCAGCGAATAGAAAATCTCCCCGTTCAAGCACTCGTCCCGCAGCTTCCCGTTGAAGCTTTCGCAGTAGCCGTTTTCCCACGGGCTGCCCGGCTCGATGTAGAGCGTCCCGGTGCCCAGCTTCGCCAGCCACTTCCGCAGTTCCTTGGCTACAAACTTTGGCCGAACGAATGTGCTCCGGGATTCCCCGGAACAGCATCACGTCCGCCAGCGCTTCGATCACTTCGTACCGCCCCAGCCTTCGGGCCACGCGGATCGCCAGACTCTCCCGCGTAAATTCATCGATCATCGTCAGCATGCGCTGCGTTCTTCCGTCGTGCGTTTTCGTGCTGACAAAATCATAGCTCCACACGTGATTCGCGCGTTCCGGCCGCAGCCGCACGCACGATCCGTCGTTCAGCCACAACCGCCCGCGCGCCCGCTGTTTTGCTGGCACTTTCAGCCCTTCCTTCCGCCAGATGCGCTGCACGCGGTCCTTGCCCACCTGCCAGCCTGCTTCTCGCAATTTCACCGTGATGCGTCGGTAGCCGTAGCGCCCGTATTCGCTTGCCAATTCGATGATCGCTCGCGTCAACGCGTCCTCGTCGGTTCGATAAATCACCTCGCAGCGTTGCGTTCCTCGCCATTGCCGCAGCACCCGGCAGGCGTAGCGCTCGCTGACTCCATACTTCTTGCGCGCATGTTCCACGGCGCCCCGGCGTCGCGCGGGGCTTAGAAGTTTCCCTCCGCTACATCCTTCCGGATCTGCTTCTCCAAGGACAGCTCCGCCACCAAACGCTTCAGCTTGGCGTTCTCCCGCTCCAGTTCCTTCATGCGCTTGGCTTGATCCAGCTTCAGCCCGCCGAACTCTTTCCTCCAGCGGTAGTAGGTCTGCACGGTGATCTGCGCTTCCTTGCAGGCCTGCGGGGTGGTCTTCCCGTTGGCAATCTCCACTTCAATCTGCCGCAGCAACGTCACGATCTGTTCCGGCTTGTACCTCTTCGTTGGCATACCAGCGTTCCTCCAGAGTGAAATTCTCTCTCACTCCCGCTGGTACAAAAAACCCCGGTCAGGTCAAACAAGTACAGGCGATGCGTGAAGAAGTTGCCGAAGTGCTCCCAGTCCAACTGGCTCTGTTCACCCGGGCCGGTCTCGTAACGCACAAAGGCACGCTCCCGTCCCTCGCAGCGCCACGAGGCCACCCAGGAACGGACCTGCCGCGCGCAGCCGGTGTAGCCACGCTCGACCAGTTCCAGATACAACTTCTGCGCGTTGTGCACGCCTTGCTCCCAGCGCTCCCGCAGATAACTGCTGTACGGCGCGAGCTTCGCGGGCCGTGGTGGACGTGGCCGGTAGTTCCCCGGTGGGGCGTGCAAATACTTGCGCACCGTCTTGCGATCCAATCCCAGCTGTCGCGCGATGGCGCTCTGGGACATCCCCAACTGCTGTAACTCTTGAATGTGCATCCATTCCTCCAAGTGAACCATCGGCCTGTCCCCCTGGTCGATGGTAGGTGTGCCTGGAACCCCTCCGGTTCCAGGACTCACCTGGGGAATTTTCATTCGCCAATCTTGGGGATTTTTTTCTTGCCACTAACAGCCACCCGCCCGGCAGGTAGGCGTCGCCCTTCGACAGAGTGACCGCGATGTCGTTCCAGTGGCGCATCAGAAGCGCGATGATTTCATTCGCTTCCTCCATACTGCCGAACTCGTGCGCGTCCGAAAGCTCGCCGCCGAACACCTCCGGCAGGTATTCGCTGGGCATCACGACCTCGGGGCCTGCGACCAAGGCGGCAAAGAACCCGTCAAGCTCCTCGACGTTCATCGCCTTGCCGCCAGCGCAGCCCTTGAGGAAAGCAGCGAGGCGGTCTAGCTCGGCCTCGGTCAGCGGCTCGTTTTGGGCGAAGATGGTCATCGGCGTATGAGATGCGCAGGGCGACTGGTACGATATCATGTGAAGGTTGGAGAATGGTGCAGATGAAACCGCTGCCGGATTCCGACTTTCGAGCGAAACGCTACCTGTTGGAGAAGAGTGATTTTGCAATCGCCTCGGGTGAATATGAGGGGCCAACTCATCTCATCGACAAAGACACTTGGGAAAGCATCGTCACGCTGCCAGACGACGTGAGCATCAGGACATCCGACAAGTACGGCCCGCAGCTAGAGCAGATTTGGGAATTTTGGAGCATGTGGCCACGAGTAGTTGGCGGGGTTCAGGCCCTAAGCAAGGACGACCCGGCAGAATCGCCCACCGCAATAGCGGCCTGCGACGCAACCGATGAATTCCAAGCAGGTACTTACGCAGCGTTGGTCGGCTACTACAGAGTGGCGTACTCCTGCCTTCGGAACGTTTTGGAGCAAGTCTCAATTGCGACACAACTCGCTATCAGCAAGAACGCCGACGATTTTAAGGCATGGAAAGCAGGAGATGAGCGAATCAAATTGGGGTGGGCTGCCGATTTACTCCCAAAAAATCCTACGGTGAGTGCTCTGGAAAAACACCTCGAAGCGAGGGCAAGCGATTCTTTGTTCGGCCAAGACCCGAAAGGGTTGGTCCGCCGGTTCTTTGTTCAGCTTTCCAAGTACACACACGGAGCACATGGCTACGCAGATGGCGACCTCCGACAGAGTAACGGGCCGATTTTTCTGCCGAAGACCTTTTTAGATTGGTGTGTAGCAGCCTTGAAGACCTACGGCATCGCTCTGCACGAACTGAAACTAGCGCATCCCGACTTGGACAAGTTGCCGTGGGGACCGCCGAGGTTGAGCCTTGATGAGTTCCGTCGCCGCGTTGTTGGAATTATTCCGTCTACTGAAGCAGACCTCTCGGTTATGCAGGCACTCGCGGATTTTTGGAAATAGCTACCTAGACCGCTCGCGAGATGGCACAGGAGGTCGGTCAAAAAGGCTCAGGAAGCCCCCGAACCAGTCGCCAGCGCCCGCAAGCCCATGCGCGGCCGTCCGAGCGAGCCGTCATACTCCATGCATGAAAAGGTTAGTCGAAGAAAGCAAGGGGGCGGGTGGCCCGGGATCGGAAGTGGTTGACATAACGGTCGGGGAGAGGATAACACTGCGGCACGTCTCGAGGGAGTAGCGAGAGACGGAGGGTGCCCCGGGTTCCGGTTTCTGGAACCTGGGTCTTGGGGTTGATTTTTCTTTCTTCCCGGGGCGTCTAGTTGTCCGGAGTCTCCTCATGCCTGCCGGCTTGAAACGTGTTTTTGGCCTTGGTGATCTGCACTTCCTCACGTTCAGTTGCTACCGGCGATTGCCGCTGCTGAAGAGCGCCCGGGCGCGGGACATCTTCGTGCGAGAACTCGCC
>Ga0209062_1000717_pt1 | contig 84405 bp, 70 predicted proteins | sample Coa_R2_2_FD_187158 | JGI IMG/M metagenome (GOLD analysis project Ga0209062, IMG submission 187158) | Surface soil microbial communities from Centralia Pennsylvania, which are recovering from an underground coalmine fire - Coalmine... | ecosystem: Environmental > Terrestrial > Soil > Unclassified... | reverse complement strand
GGGGGGGGGGGGGGGGGGAACTCGCGTTGGAGGTTCCCACTCAAAGCGCCGGAAGCGAAAAAGGTAGTCGCCCCTGGAGCGATTCCACATGCCTCTCTGCAAGCTGCCACGCGGATTGACTGTCGGCTATGACGATATCGGAAGTGGTACACCACTCGTTCTACTGCATGCGTTCCCGCTCGATCGCGGCATGTGGAAGCCGCAACTCACGGGGTTGACGGAAGTCGCCCGTCTGATCGCTCTCGATTTTCCCGGTTTTGGCGAATCGTCACCGACTACGTTCACAATCGACGACGTCGCAGACGTGGTCGCGGAGTTTCTCGCGGCACTCGAGATTCCCAAAGCCGTCGTGTGCGGCCTGTCGATGGGTGGCTATGTTGCGCTGGCGCTTGCACGCCGGCATAGCAATCTCTTGAGAGGATTGATTCTCTGTGATACACGCGCGGGGGTGGACGACAGCAAGGCGAAAGCCGGTCGCGACCAGGCAATCACAACAGTGAAGGAACACGGTGCTACCGCCCTCTTCGAGGGGATGCTGCCGAAGGTGCTGAGCGACGCGACGCGAAGTGAAAAGCCGGAAGTGGTAGAGAGCATCAAGTCGCTCGCCACGCGTCAACCGGTTCCGAGCCTCGCCGCGGCGCTCGCGGCTCTTCGCGACCGGCCCGATGCCAACGATGGACTTGCCGCCATTGCCGCTCCCACGCTGGTTCTTGTCGGGGAGTTCGACGCGGTCACTCCTCCTCTGTCCGCCGCAAATCTTGCAGCACAAATTCGCAATAGCGCGCTCGTCTACATCCCCGACGCCGGGCATCTGTCGAACCTCGAGAACCCCGACGCCTTCAACGCCGCTGTGCGGAAGTTTCTGAAGGGATTGAAGTAGGGTCGTTTTGTAGTTTTGTAGGGTGGGACAAGGCTTTGCGCAGTCCCACCAATGCCGAGCTTGTCCAACCCTACGATAAACCACAAAACTCACTGCCATGCCTTCATTCTCCGACCGCCTTGCCGAAGCCGTTCGTACCAAAGGCCCACTGTGCGTCGGCATCGACCCACGGTGGGAATCGCTGCCGAAAGCAATTCGCGAACGATTGGCCAACGAACTGCCGGAGGAACGCGGGGCGATTGGATTCTTCGAATTCAGCCGCAAAGTACTCGAACTGGTGCGGCCCTTTGCGGGTGTTGTCAAGCCGCAAGCGGCGTTCTTTGAACTGCTCGGCCCGAACGGCATGGAGATGCTTCAACAACTCCTCCGCGAGGCCAAACTTCTCGGTTTCGTCACCATTCTCGACGCCAAGCGCGGCGACATTGCGAGTACCGCAGCGGCCTATGCCGATGCGGCGTTCGGCGGCTGCACCATCGATGGCGAAACCTTTCCCATCTGGGGTGCGGACGCCTTAACCATCAATCCCTACCTCGGCCGCGATGCGGTCGAACCGTTCCTCACGGCCGCGAAGAAAGCCGAGCGTGGTGTGTTCGTTCTGGTGCGGACGAGCAACCCCGGCGCGGGGCTGTTTCAGGATTTGGTGTGCGACGGCAAGCCACTGTATCGCCATGTTGCTGCTGAAGTCGCTCGCTGGAACGCCAGCACCCTCGGCGCCTGTGGGCTTGGCGATGTGGGAGCTGTTGTGGGAGCGACGCATCCACGGGAACTGGCTGAACTTCGCTCTGCGATGCCGGACGTGTGGCTACTCGTGCCGGGTTATGGTGCGCAGGGCGGCACTGCGGCGGATGTCAAAGTAGCGTACCGGGCCGATGGCTTGGGGGCGGTTGTCAACAGTTCGCGTGGCGTGACATTTCCATTCCATCCGGACGACCCGGATTGGGAAACGAAGATTGTCGCAGCGGCTCAGAAGGCGGCGGCGGAATTAAAGGCGTGACGGTGAAGCCGAAAAAGTAGTAGCAGGTCTCCGCGTGCCGTCTTGCCTTCGAAAGCAACGGCACAGGGAGACCTGCTACTACTTTGGTCAGTTCGATTTCTTGTTCTTGCTGTTGTTGGCCGGAGGAGGGTTGGCGATGTCCTTGGGTGGGTTCGGATCCTGTCCCCAGATGATCGCGTACTTGATCCGCAAATCGCTATCGGTGACCTTCTCGGCGGGGATTGTCTTGTCGCGGATCAAAAACAATTCCACGATGGTACCGGGGATCACGTCGGAGCGGTTGGCGACGAAACCAGTCACGCCCGCCGGTTGCCGCAGTTCGTCGTACTCTTTCTGCGAGTATTCGATTCGTCGGCCCTTGTCGTCCTTCCTCGTCGGGAGTTTATGAAGCCGAACGAGCGATTGGGGCAGGTAATCGAGCGTGTAGTCGTGATGCACTTCTTTGATTGTGACCTTCGGCCGGTTCATGTTTGGCATGAACGGATTACGGAAGTTCCGGGAGTTTCGGGAGAGGTTGCGTCGGCCGGTGTTCTTGCTGACTTGCGGCTCAAACCAGGTAATCCGCACCGTGATCGACGAATCGTTGGCTTTCACAACCTCACCGACGACATCCGACACGTAAACGTAACCGGGGAAAGTGGGGGCTTTCTCTGGCGCGTCTTTTACCGTGGCGGAGGGTGTGTCCGCGCCAATCACAGGGAGGGCAATCATGCCCAAACCGAGCGCGAAGGCAGCGCCCGCACGCAACACGACCCGGCGCATGGAGTTTCTCCTGGAAGCGGTTATAGCGAGTTACCGCACTACTATTAAACGCCGGGGCGAATGGAAAGTTCCGAAAAACAAAAAACCCGTTTCAGGATCCTGAAACGGGTGCCGCCTCTTCAGTTATAGCCAGTTTTAGCGTCGAGGTTGGGAAATGGGCATGAGCGGAGCGTTGTAATTCTTGTATTGCGTGGACTGAAATAGGTTGGGTGAAGGCAGCGGACTGCGTCCGCTCTGGATTTTCGGCGAGCTTCTTTTAATGCCGAATATATTGTTGATGGTCTTAACGTACCCGTTCCCCTCGATCGTGCTCCCAGCGGCCTGACCAGCGAGGTTGATTGTCGCGGCCGCGAGATTGGCGGCTGTTTTACTGGGTTGAACGACTAGTTTCTTCGTATCGATGGGTTTGAAGTTGACATCTCCCGCCTGGGCCGGGACTGCTGCAATGAGCAGCGCAGCGAGGCCGGAATATACGAGCAGTTTCATGCAATCCCCCTTTTGCCCACACCTAACGAAGTGGTGCTGCGGTAACCCCCATCTGATACCGCGTGACGGATCCGAGAGATAGCGTGTGCTCCGGTGGTGTCAAGAGCGGTTTGGTCGCGGAGCCGCAGCGATTCGTGTAAGCCAGTCGGCAACCTCCGCTGGGGGCAGCACACGTTCGACAGTGAACTCGGCGGGCATGTTGGGGAAGCGCCGACCGGCGTTCCAGCCGCTCGAATAGGATGGCGGGCCAAGCAGCACCACCCGAACTCCCTCAAACGGGAGAATGTCGCCAGGGTTGCCTTCGTTCCAGATCCGGAATTCGCTGCCATCGCGCTGACGGGTTGGAACCGTGCCATCGGGACGCAAACCCGTCCAGTTCCACAGGTGGAAGGAGCCGCTGGCATGTAACCGGGTGTTCACTTCCGCGTTGCGTGCCTGGGCGACAACCGCAGGGTCGGGTTTCTGGCCGGTTAACCAGCCGTCTGCTGGATTGCCGATCAGTTCACCCGCCAGGAGCGTGTGTAGTTGGAAATTGTCAGCCACGCCACTGATGCGAACCTCGAAACCCTTCTGCTCGCCGGGGTGAATGACGATGAGGCGTTCATCGTCGAGGACGCGGAGCATATCGGTGAGGAAACTGCTGTGCCCGGAGGCGGCGTTCACGGCGAGAGACCGTTCGAGCAACTCCGGTCGCGACCGGGCCAGCGCCCGCAGGCGTTTGGACTTCGACAGATGTGCGATGACACCAAGACAATAGAAATGCTCGGCCATGTGCGCGAGAACGGGAACCGGCTTCATCTTGAAGATGAACGGGCCGAATCGTTGGGCGAGTGCGTCCCAGGATTCATCGGCGATGTACGAATCGATGTCGTAGTCGTTGGCCTCCTTGGCGCGGGCGGCGATCTCCGCGGCAATATCCGGGTCCGCTTCCGCACGCTGGCGGCAGAGGTGGTAGAACTCCGCCACAGCTTCGAGTACCCGCGGTAGGAGGTTGAGTAACCCCGGCCCGGCAATTTCAGGGTCGCCACCGCGTTCGACCAGCGATCCGCAACTGATTCCAACATGCCCGCAAGCCACCGGCCGCACGTTTGGAAAGAGCCCCGCGAACTGCCGCAGTGCTTCGTTCACCTCGTCCGGTGTGGCTTGGTTGAGGAGCGTGGCGAACTTCTGTGAGTGGTCGTTTAGCTCCTCAACCCAGGCTGTATCGCCTCGCGCTGCATCGATGAATTTGGACAGTTCCGACATAAACGCGGACATGGCAAGCTCCTGTTGGGTGAAGAAGTGCAGGGATTATCCCAACTGGAAGCAGAAGACGCAAACTCCGCGGTCACCGATCACCGACCGGACTAACTGCAAGGAACGAGAAGTGGGCCCCGGCGATGCGCGCCTCGGCCGTTACTTCCGAGAGTTGAGCACGGAGACGTTCGAGTTCACGTTTCGGCCGTGCTCTCGCCATCCAGGACAGTATCGTCCCCCGACGACTTGCTCGCGTTAGTTTGTGTGTTCGTGGTGGGGTCTGTTGACATTACTCCCCTTGGGTTGGCTACCCATTCAATTCGACCGCCTCTTCCCAGTGCTGATACAAAAGCGCTAGCGCATCCTTGGTCTTCTCCAGGTCGGCCATCGTATCGCGAACGCGAGTGGCGTCGCGGTAGACTTCCGGCGTCTGAAGGGCAGCTTCCAGGTCGGCGATTTTCTTCTCGGTCGTCGCGATGTCCGCTTCCAGGTCCGGCACCTTGCGGTAAGGAAACTTGCGCTTGCGCTTTTGTGGTTGCTGGCTCGGCGGGCGGGTGGTGTTTCCTCCGCCTGACTCGGGTTTACGACTTCCGCTTGCTTTCTCGGCCCCTCCAGACTTGCGTCCTCCACTCGCCTCCTCGCGCGACTGCCGTAGCAGTTCGTAGGTGTCGTAGTTGCCGTAGACGACTTCCACGGTCCCGTTGGCAAAGACAATGAGCAGGTCCGCCACGCGGTTGAGGAAGTAGCGGTCGTGGCTCACCACGATACACGTGCCTTCGTATTCCTTGAGAGCGTTTTCCAGCGAGTCGCAGGCCCAGATATCGAGGTGGTTGGTGGGCTCGTCGAGAATGAGCAGGTTCGCGCCGTTGACCGTGAGCTTCGCCAGTGCGGCGCGTGAACGCTCGCCGCCGGAAAGTGACTTCACCGGATGCTCGATGATCTCTCCCTGAAGGCCGAAGCTGCCAAGCAAATCGCGCATCTTCTGTTCGGTCTGTTGGGGATCATCGTCCGGCCAGACGGCTCGCATGACGCTTTTTTCTGGGTCGAGAATCCCGAGATGCTGGTCGAGGTATCCGGGAAACACTAGATGCCCACGTTGCACCTCGCCCGCGGTCGGTTCCTCTTCGCCCAAGAGAATCTTCAAGAGAGTGGTTTTGCCACAGCCGTTGGGCCCCATGATACCCATCCGCTTTCCACGCGGCAGGTCGAAGCTAAGGTTCTCGAAGAGGACTTTGTCGTCGAAACGCTTGGTGAGGTTCTCGGCGTGAAAGACGATATCGCCGGAACGAGTCACTTCGCTGAAGGCGATGTTCGGTCCGCTCACTTTCGTGGGCTTCTCGAGTCGCTCAATCTTTTCGAGGGTCTTGGCTCGCGATTGCGCCTGTTTGGCGAGTTGACCGTAATGCACGCGGCGAATGTACTCTTCCTGCTTCTCGATGTACTCGCGCTGCGATTCGTATTCCTTGAGTTCGCGTTCGTACTTCTCGTCGCGCAGCCGCACATACTGTTTGAAGCTGCCTGGAAAGCTCGTGATCTTTCGGGCGTGCAGTTCGAATGTCTTGTTGGTCACTTTGTCGAGGAAGTAGCGGTCGTGGCTGACGACGAGCATTCCTTCCGGCTGCTGCGCGAGGTAGTTTTCGAGCCAGCGGGTCGTGTCGATGTCGAGGTGGTTGCTCGGTTCGTCGAGGAGCATCACGTCCGGCGCGGAGAGAAGCAATTTCGCGAGCAATAACCGCCGCTGTTGCCCGCCGGAGAAGGTGTTCACTTCGCGCGTGAAGTCGGATTCCTTGAAGCCCAGACCCCCGAGTACGCCTTCCACTTTGTGATCGAGTTCAAACGCGTCGTGATGGCGAAGCAACTCACTCAAGCGGTCGAATTTCGCGCTCAGTTGCTTTCTTTGAGTTTCATCCGTCGCGGCCGCCAGTTCGTGGGCCACATCTTCGAATGCCCGTTGCGTGGCGAGTAGTTCATCGAACGCGCTCTTCGCTTCATCAAACAACGTCCGACCGGCGGGGAACTCCGCGACCTGTTGCAACAGTCCCAACCGTGCCCCGGCATGCAGTTGGACTTTGCCGGAGTCAGGCTCATCCAGCCCCGCGAGAATTCGCAAGAGCGTCGTTTTGCCGGCGCCGTTGGGGCCGACAAAGCCGACGCGCTCCCCCGCGTGGATTTCAAATTCCACGTTCTCGAAAAGGGGCGTTGCGCCGTAACCGCGCGAGATATTGGTGCAGGAAAGAAGCAGCATCAGTTAATAACGGAATGCGGAATCGGAGTACCAAAACCCGGTGAACCTCGGTGCATTTTATTCCGCTTTCCAAATTGGAAAATGAACTCCAGAGACGCCGGGAACTTCGAGACGAGATACGGAGAAAGACAGAAGAGTTTTTGACAGGACAAACAGATCAACAGGATGTCAGAAATCAATCCTGTTGATCCTGTCAAAAACTCTCCTCTTTTGTCTTTCTCTGCGCCCTCTGCGGTGAATCCTGCTTTCTGGTCGCTACGGCAGTTTGAATAGCGCGATTGGACCGGGGGCGGCGAGGCGTTTCTCCGCGGCGCGGAAGAACTTATCCGCCTCGATTTTGTCGCCGCTGAACCACAACTGGTAGCCCACTAGGAATTCGAGCGTCGCCTCGTTGGGATTCTCGTTGAGCGCCTTCTTGAGCGCCAACAGGTGCAACACGAATCGTTCGGGGCGCTCGCCGTAGAGTTCGGTCGGGTCGAACGCGGTGTTGGGCCACTTGATATCGCGAGCCAGGCCCGCACGAATGCGAGCTACGGCCTCCGCATACTGCCCGGCCGCGAACTTCGCCTGCCCGAGCAGGAAGTATGTTTTCGCTTCGTCGGGATCGGCGGTGATGGCCCGCTCGAAGTTCTCCGCGGCGCGGCCATAGTCGCCCGCCGCGAACGAGGTGCGCCCCAGTTTGATGAGGCGAGCCACTTCTTTCTTGGGGTCCACTTCCGCGACCTCGGCCGTGACCTTCGCCGGTACTTTGAATGGATCGAAGACAAGGACCGGCCCCGGTAACTTGGGTTTGGCGGCGACACGCAGGACCGGCGGATTCGTGGTCTCGCCCTTCGGTGAGATCACAAGATAGTTACCCTTGGGCAAAAGCGCGCGGTCATCGGGCGGTGGGGCGGGGCCAACGGCGGTTGCATCGGGGTCGGGGAAGTTTCCACCGACCACCACCGGGACGGGAACCGCAACCACCTGCGGACCGAAGCCGAGGCCAAACCCGCCGAATCCTGGTCCCCACCCGCCCCAAAACGGATTGCCGAACCCGAAACCGAACGGATTGAATCGCCAGAAGCCCGCAGGACCGAAAGCGACGGGGCCAAAGGGTCCGAACGGCCTGAAGGCGACCGGTCCGAACGGCGCGACGCCAAACGGCCCGAAACCAAACGGCCGGAATCCTACTGGTCCGAATGGCCCGAAACCAAATGGTCGGAATCCTACCGGTCCAAATCCTCCGAATCCGCCGAAGCCGAATGGTGAGGCAACGAACGCCGAGCGCGTGACAAACCCACCGGCAAAGCCAAACCGGACGTGTGGGCCAGCGAAACCGTAGCCGAAGCCGCTCCGAAACGAGTAGCCATGGTGAAACCCATGCGCCGGGCCATGGAATTGCGCTTGTGCTGGTGTCAGTTCCGACAGAACCAGCACAGCCCCCGCTGCCAGGATCAGTCGCGTCATGGCGTCGCCTCCGTGTGCCGTCGGCCGATTTGCGATACCAATTATCCGGCACAACTGATACTACCGCAACAGTAGCTTGCAATGAATGTTCTCGTTGAGCGTCTTGATTCGTGCTCGGTTTTACCTCAGAGAATCCAACATGCTCACACTCACACTTGTGCTGGCACTTCTTCCCGCCGGCGACCCAAAGCAACCCCTCAACCCGCGCCAGGTGGCCGAGAAGTATCTCGCTGCCGCCCTGGCTGGGAGAAGCGATGATGCTGTGAAGTTTGCGAAGGAGGGGAAAAGCCCCGCCAAACCTGCGACTGCCAAGAAGCTCGCGGAACTCGTCGGAGCGAATAAGCTCACTCTGCCCACGGTGCTGTTGAGTGACAAGAAGGGCTATGCGATCGCGGTGAGCGAAGAATTCCAGTACTCGAAGAAGCTGCCGGATGGGTCTGAGCGTGGTGTCCTGCGTATCACGCTTGAGAAGAGCAAGGACGGCGTGTGGTTGGTGAAGGATCTCGATGTGGGGCCAGCTACGGAAGCGGCGGAGTTGCTGAAAAAGGCCAAGAAGCTCTTTGAGGATGGGAAGGAACTCCTGCCAACCAAATCCTGAATGCTGGCAGATGAGAACACGCCCGGGCGTATTCTCATCTATTCAACTGGGATAACGAACAAAGCCCGCGCTTCCTGCGGGCTTTGCTTCGTGACTTCATTTCATACTGCCTGCGATCAGGCTGCGGTGGCGCGGCGATTCCAGCGGGCGCGGCCGATCAGGGCCAGCACGCCGATTCCCGCAAGCATCACCGCCGGAGGAGCCGGCACACCGTGTGGCGGCGGCGGAGCGGGGATAACCATGATTTGCCCCTGGGCTGGGTATTGTGTGTTGGTCGAGGTGAGAGCGGCGAGTTCATAACCCGACATTTCGTTGACCTTGGTCTGCCCCAGGTTGTTCAGCAGGTTCGTGGCGTCCTGGGCAACGGTTCCGGTCGCTCGAATATTGCCGCTGCTGAAGCTCAGGTTGCTGGGACCATCATAGATCAGTTTCCACAGGGCGAGTTGGAACGCGGCCTCGTTTGCCGAACTGTTGAAACTATCCTTGTAGCCCTCCGCGTACAGTTCATTGATGGCGGTGATCTTGGCGGAATCGTTTCCGACCGGCGAAAGCGTCGCTAGGTTTGTGCTGACCGAATACTGGTAGGTGTTGCCTGTCTTGATGACGTGGTCAAGGTCGGCGCAGTAGGTCGTGATACCGTTCGGGCCAGTGGGGTAATTGCTGTTCAGCGGCGAACTCTGCGTCCACGAGAATGGACCACCGCCGACGGTTTCCGTGGTGGTCTTGTACGTCAAGGTTATGTTGGGGCCGCCGCTATTCAGCGTCAGGTTGATCGTGTCTGCCGCCGCTCGAGGGAGTCCGGCGAGCAGAAGGGCGAGCGCTGCGGTGGCAACACTCACTCGAGTTAGGATTGAGCGCATGTCGTGAGGGGGTAAAGCAGGTTGGGGGGATAATGCTCGGGACGGACCGAGCAGTCATCATGAACAGTCTTTTCCTAGCATTTTGCGCACCAAGAGCACTCGGCGTTTCTGGCCTCTTGCGCATGATCCGCACAAACCATATAATAACTACGGATGATACGGTGGGATAGGAAAAATGCAGTTCCCAGAGCAAATGATTTGGTAGTTGTTGAGTTGCATCATCTTGTTAGCGCGGGTGTTTCCAATTCACGACAGACGAGAGCGCCAAAAAACCAGAAAGCCCATCCCAAATGGGATGGGCTTCTCATTTCGGACTCGCCGATCTGTCTCACCGAAACTCAGGCCACAGCGTGGGACTTGCGGCGATTCCAGCGGACGCGACCGAGGAGGGCCAAAACACCAACACCCGCGAGCATCACCGCCGGAGGGGCGGGGACGGTGCTCGGTTGCAGGATGATCTGGTCCTGCACTTCGTCTGTGGTCTTGGCTCCGCTTGCGGGCGTGACGAGAGCCACCAGTTGGTCGCCAGCGAACCGGCTGTTGAAGGACGAAGTATTCCCGTTGAGGCTGTTGAGCATGTTCTGTGCGGTCGTCGAATAAACCCCCAGATTGGCCGCCTGGAAGTTGCCGGTGCTCAGATTGAGGTTGCTGCCGCCATCGTAGACCAGTTTCCACAACGCCAACTGGAACGCAACCGAGTTGACACTACCGGTGAAGGTGTTCTGATTGGCCCACGCGGTTTGGTAGTACAGACCGTACAACTGTTCGATGTCGGCGATCTCGGTGGGATTGTTCCCGATCGTTGGCGCCTGGTTCAAGCTCATGGTCTGGAACGTCGTGTTGGTCCCAATCGGCGGGAGCGGCTTACTGAGGTTGATCTCGATGCAGAAGGTCGCGATCGGTGGTGGGAAATTCGAGTTCGGCGGGACTGAGTTTTGCGACCAGTAGAACGGTCCAACGGCGAAGTTTGAATAGGACTGGCCGTTGAGGGTGAAGCCGACGGTCGGGTTGCCGGGGTTCGCCGTCTGACCCTGGAAGTTCAGCGTCAGAAGGTCAGCGGAGGCTTGTGGGGCGAGAGCCAGGAACCCGGCGACCGTAAAGACCGCCGCACAGAAGCGGAACAGGCGAGGGCGCATTGGGGTGTCTCTCCATGAGGGGTGGGATAAACAGGAGCCACCGATACGCGGCGAAGAAACCACTCAATCGGTAATTCCGGCTCAACGGATGCATTTCTCGCACCACTCGCAGTTGTAACGTCCCGCCTGACTTGAGTAAACCGGAGAAATGAAAGAGATTGACCTAAACCCTTTGGTAGGTTGAGGAAAAAGAAAGTTTTGTAAGGATCAGGAGACACAATGTTTCCAAAAGTGTACAGCTTCCTCCTTTTATCCCGACACCGGCGTAACTGAGAACACGACAGATCGCATCGGAGTTTGGTTCGACCGGACGATGATGGCGGATATACTGGCGGTGGAACACTTTCCGCGAGGTGCGCCGTGGCTGAGATCACCCGGCAGATGCTCCGCGACTACCTCCACGATGCCCTTCCTGATGCGGAACTGGCAGAGGTGGAGCGCGCTCTCCGCGCGTCGGCACAATTACGGGCGATGTACAAGGAAGTGGTGGAACAGGAGGACCGCGGCGAACACACGGTGGGAGCGATCTGGCGACGCGAACGTGTGAGCTGCCCGACGCGCGAACAATTGGGAAGCTTCCTTCTCGGCGCTGGCGACCCGGAGTTACTCGAGTATATCGAATTCCACCTCAAGACCATTGGTTGCCCCTTCTGCCAAGCGAACCTCGACGATTTGCGGAAGGTTTCGAAGACTGGGAAGACCAAGAAATGATCATCGCGGTGTAAACTCATCCCCGCCAAAAAGGTACCTGCTCGGTACCCCGACGTTTCTTCTCGCCTTCTCCCGACAACGGGATCTTTATCGCATGAGTTCGCTTCTTGCTTCGTCCGACGCCGCTGCGTCGCTTATCCAGTTGGATGTCGAGCACCTGCTTCTGCCGGTGTTGATTCAGTTGATCGTGATTATCGCGGCCGCTCGGGCGTTTGGAGTCGCGGCCCGACGGCTTGGTCAGCCGAGCGTGGTGGGCGAAATCGTCGCCGGTTTGTTGCTGGGACCGTCTCTGTTGGGGTGGTTGTGGCCGGATGCGTTTACGGTGGTCTTCCGACCCGCATTGCCGGGCGTGGAACAATCGCTCGCGGATGCGACTCTGCCCAAGATCTTCACAACCATTGCGCAATTCGGCCTGATCTTTCTGCTGTTTCTCGTGGGGTTGGAGTTTGAGTTCAACCATGTCCGGACGCATGGTCGGGCGGCGATACTCATTTCGCTGGCGGGCATTACGGTCCCGTTCGCTCTCGGCGCGGCCCTTGCTCCGCTCATTCATCCGCACCTCGAACCGCACGAGAAGGCGGGCACCGTGTCGCTCCTGGGTCTGACGCTATTCCTCGGCGTGGCACTTTCCATCACCGCGATTCCAGTCCTCGCCCGGATCATGATGGAATTGAACGTCACGCGGACCCGTCTGGGCGCGATTACGATTACCGCCGCAGCCGTGGATGATGCGTGCGGGTGGATTCTGCTCGCCAGTATCACCGCTGTCGTGAAATCGAACTTCGACCCGCTGGAAACACTCCGCATGATCGGACTGACGGTTGCCTTTGCGCTGGGGATGTGGTTTGTGGTACGTCCGCTGCTTGTGCGGTTCTTTACCTACTCACTCCGCACCAACCGCGGGCGATTGAACGCGACGGCCCTGGCCGTGCTCCTGGTGAGTATTCTACTCTCGGCCGTCGCGACGAACCTGATCGGGATTTTCGCGGTGTTCGGTGCCTTCCTGCTGGGCGCCGTGCTGTCCGACCAGGCGGAACTGCGCCGAGCGGCGGCCGCGAAATTACACGACATCGTCACGTCGTTCTTCGTGCCGGTGTTCTTCACCTACACTGGCCTGCGCACCGACATTACTGCTCTGCAAGGCGGAATACTGGGTGTGCTGTGCGGTGTGCTGGTGCTTCTGGCGGTGGTGGGCAAACTTGCTGGCTGTGGGTTCGCCGCACGCATCAGCGGCTTTACCTGGAAGGAATCGGGCATTATCGGTGCAATGATGAACGCGCGCGGATTGATGGCTCTCATCGCCATCAACCTGGGCTACGAATTGGGTGTCGTTCCGCGAAGTCTCTTCTGCATGCTGGTTATCATGGCGCTGGCAACAACAATACTCACCACCCCACTGTTGCTGTGGCTCCGAAAAGGGACGGAGATTGAGGAACCGATCGCTCGCAGCGGCTTTTTGGGGGAGGAATTCCCTGTGGAGAACGCCGAGAGCGCGGAGAAAGTCGCGAGTTCGGCTCACTGAATGCTCTCATTCCCTCCGCGCCCGCAATCTCTCCGGTAAGTCGCTTCATGAAAAGTGTTTGTGTATTCTGCGGTTCGGCGTCTGGTATCAATCCGGTGTATGCGACAGCAGCGCGTGAACTCGGCCGCGAACTGGCGGCACGAAAGCTCACGCTGGTCTATGGCGGTGGGCGAGTGGGATTGATGGGCGAAGTCGCCTCCACCACTCTGGCCGCAGGCGGAACCGTGATTGGCGTGATTCCGCATTCGCTGGCGCTCAAGGAAGTGGCGCAAGAAGATTGCACCGAACTGATCGTGGTCAACACGATGCACGAGCGGAAGGCGCTCATGGCGGATCGCGCGGAGGCGTTTGTTGCGTTGCCCGGCGGTTACGGCACCTGCGACGAGTTATTCGAGATCATTACGTGGGCACAACTGGGCATCCACCGCCGTCCGGTTGCGATTTTGAACGTCAATGGCTTCTTTACTCCACTTTTGGCGTGGCTTGATCACATCGTGCGGGAAGGATTGCTTCGCCCAAAGCACCGTGAATTGTTGCTCGTGGCGGACACTGTGCTGGACCTGTTCGCGAAGCTCACAGCGTGGGTGCCGCCCGAACTGACAACGAAATGGGTCGCACCCGAAGAACGATGAAATGAGAGGAAGAGAAGAGCCGCAGATGAGGCTGACGAGACGGATCAGACAGAGGGGCGATTGGCATGTTGCTCTGTTCTCTGTCTTCTGATCTCTGATCCGTCTTATCTGCCTCATCTGCGGCTGCTCATTTTTCCTCATTCTTTGTTGAAATGCCCGGTGAACATGCCGGGATTCGCGACAAGCGGCCCATACAACTCTGGCCGGCGCCAGTTGACGCGGTCGATCTCGAAGACACCGGTGCATGTGACGACGCGCTTTTGCCGCGCCACAGCGGGGTCCACTTCCATCATCAAGATCGCTTCCTCACCCTCCGGGGCAAATTGCACCTTGGCCATGCAGTCTGCCATCGAACTCAACCCCAGGTAGCGAAACCCGCTCTCCTCACCGACGCGATTGACCGCGAGGTAGTAAATGTGGTTCTCCCAGGCACGAGCGGCGGAGACGAGCTGAGCCATCGTGCGCGAGTTCGTTGTCCAGTTGGTGGGGAGCACCACGAGATCGGCACCCAGCAGCGTGAGAATACGCGATGATTCGGGGAAACTGCCATCGAAGCAGATGTTCATACCGATCTTTAGTCCACCGAGGTCGTGGACCGCGAAGGGTCGATCGCCGGGATCGGTGAAGCGATCCGCGCCGAGACAGGGCAAGTGAATCTTGCGATAGCTCGCGAGGAATCCGGAAGGGCCAACCAAGGCGCAAGCGTTGTAGAGCTTGTTGTCTGGTGCGGCCTCGATCAGGCCAAATACGGCCCAGACGCCGAGTTTGGCACAGACACTGGCGATGGCGTCTGTGCTGGGGCCGGGAAGCGGTTCCGCGACAGTGTGGAGTTGTTCCCGCGAGTCGAAGCCGTACCCGGTCAGGACACACTCCGGGAAAACGACGAGCTTCGCTCCACGTTCGGCGGCCTGCTGCAGTTTTGCGAGAAGGGCAGTCCGGTTGCGGGCAATGTCGCCGAGAGTGCAATCCATTTGCACCCCGGCCACGGTCCACTGCGGCATAGTAGCTTCCTCGTATATCACGGAGCAACGGCCTTCCGCTCCGCGATCTGGATCGCTTGAAGATAACTGTTCGCCTCGGACACAGCGACTGGAGAAAGATCCCAACCGGCGGGTGGTTTGCGCACAGTCTGTTGGAACCGTCGTTTCGCGGCTGGGATATCGCCTTCCAAGAGCGAAAGAACGCCACGACGGTAGAAGAAACTCGCCTCGCTTTCCATCTGGGTGACGATCTGCGATCGGATGAGTCTGGTGAGCGCCAACCAGTCTCCTGTCCATGCTTCCAGGTTCGTCGGTTGGAAGCGGGAGTTCGCTACGCCAGCGGCGGAGGACCGCGCAGGGCCCTGCGCCAAAAGGAGGGCCGTTTGCATGAGCGGTGGGATCGGGACGAGAGGCGGCGGACGGAGAAGTCCCGTCAGCACTTTCTCCGGCTCATTCGTTCGATATCCCAGCGCGATGATTTCCAGAATCATCGTCTTGGTGAACTGTGCGGGTGGCGGCAGTTTATCCAGTTCCCGTCCCCCTCGATTGTTCATGTCTTCCAAAATCTCGCCGGCCGTCTTGTATTCGCCGGCCTGGAGTGCTTTCTGGTACTTGAGCACTTGTACCATCGGAGTCAGTCGGGCTGCTTCAAATGCTTTGCTGTTCTCGGACGTGCCGATCGCTCGGAGCACATCGTCGGCGTTTTCGATCCGCCCGAGTGCCAGTTCGAGGGCAATGCGGAGAAGCCACGCCCGAGGAGCGCCCGCTCCGAATTCCTTCTCGACGTCGGTGTCCTTATCCGAGAGCAACCGCAGCGCCTCGCCGAGTTGCGAGTTGGTCTGGGCGGCGTCCACGAGGGCGGGCAACTTCGGTGCACGGCTCTTGAGTTCGTTGTAGCGCTGGGTCGGCCGGACCAGTTCTTGCTTGACGGCCTCCAACCCCCCCTGGATCTGCTTCATGACTGCCGCTTTGATTGTTTTCGCATCCTCCGAACCTTCGCCAACAAAGTCGACCTCCGCGTATTTGAGAGCCAGTTCCAGCGTTTCGCGAGCCACATCGAGTGGAAGGAAGGTGGGATGGTTGATGATGGCGAATTGCGCGTTCGGGTTGTATCTAGCCACCGGAACACGTGCGGTGGTCGGCTGACCGGCCCGGTCGGGTTGGAGCACGACCATCTCGCCGAGAGCGTCGCCCAGACCGGGGAGATCGAACGGCATGCCGGTGAAACGGATTTCCACCTCCAACAATTCGGGTCGCCCGTTGGTCTTCCTGATCGGCAACTGTTTGACTTCGGATCGCCCCAGGTAGGTCTTCGCCAGCGAAAACGCAACGGAAGTTGCGAGGATGTTGTACTGCCCCCGCCGGTAGCGCTCGGGGGTCGGCATGCGAACGAGGCACTGGCGGTACGCGGTGACCTGCCCCAGCACCCGCTCGCTTTCGCTCAGTGGCAGGTCGGGATCTTTGAGTGCTTCCGCCAACGCGAAGTATGGCTCCGGGTGGTCGGGGTCTTCGGCGATGGCCCGGCGGGCGGCTCGCAGTGCCAGAATGGCGCACGCTTTCATCCCAGCGAGGTCGCTGCCGATATCGGGATCGACAGGCGGGAACTTGAAGGCACCATATTCACGTGCCATGTACATCGCGAACATGTGCCAACTCGAGGTGTTTAGCCAAGCTGCCTCGACAAGTGGGTTCGATATACCTTGGCGAAACTGGATCCGACGTTTCAGTCCGTCCTTGTACTGAAGCCAGCCGAACGTTTCGGTAACACCCGGTGGCGTGAGGCGAGGGGAGCGCACGAATGCTTCTTCCCAACCGAGTTGCGCCAGCGGTTGTTTCAATTCCGGCTCCGGCAGTCGGGTCGTGTTCGGCCCAAAGGCCATGAGTACCGGATCGACGCGCAGCGCCGCGAACTCGGGACTTCCCTTCTGCCCCTCCGGTCGCCAGCCGAAGATGGTCGTTCGCCCATCCACATACCACGGTGACCACTCGCCCCAGGAGTCATACAGGACAGAACTCGCGATCACTGCACGGGTGTTGAAAAACCCCTCTATCGGGTGGGCCGTGATCGCGACATAACCCGCACCGACCTTCTTCACGACCTCCGTTGCATCCTTCAGGTTCGGCCGTTCATCCTTCTCCACGAACAGCCCCAAACCCTTACGGAGTTGGACGTAATCCGGCAGTTCGGTCCGATGGTGGTTGTAACGCCCGTTCACGAATACCTTCTCGTGCGGGGCGAACCACGCCACGTAGTTGGCGAGGTCAGGGCCGGCGATAATGCCGTGCATCTCCGGTGGCACTTTTTCCTGTTCGCGCCATTGCTTCAATTGCTCGGATGCTTTCACAAATAACGGGTCCGCTTCAACACCCCACGCAACGCGACGGGCATACGCGAGGTTGTTCGACTCCGGCTGGGTCCAGCCAGGATAGGTCAGGACGCAGAGGGCGCAGACACCGAGCACACAAGCGATGCGGCCGATGGATGAGCCCAGCCACACCAGCCGACTTTTCGGATCGCCCCATGTTTTCAATTCGGTCCGGGCACTGAGGGCGTTCAATTGCGCTGAAACCAGTGGCACCGCAACGATGGCAAAGAAGGGAATCGCATAGACGCTCGCCAAACTCAGAAGCAAGAACCCCACCCACAACGCGACGTGCGCCACACGCAATCGTCCGACGCCAAAACCCAGGGCCACGGCGCCGGCCGCCACCAGAACGGCATAGGCCACGCCATTGGCGTTCTGTCCCCACCCAGCGTTGCTGTAGTACGTATCTGAAGTCGGCGAAACCAATAGCACCTTCACCCGCGGATCGATTTCCGTCCCCTTCATGCCGATCAGCTCGAACGGCAGTTCCCAGATGCGAACGTGGTGTGGAGTCAGCATGCACGCCAGCACGCCGATGCCCAGTGCTTTCGCCAGCGTGATTGTGTCTGGTAACCGGCCGAGCGGTTCGTCGTCATCCGACGCCGCGTCTTCAGGTGCATTCATCAATTTGGTTTGAATCAGATCGCCGACCAGCACCAGCAGCAGCACCAGCGGTCCCAGGAAGAACCACTCGTCGCAGTTCGCCCACAGCCAGAAGGTGATGCCGATGGCAATGGGGAACCGCCAGGGATTCCCGCCGCGCGGCATCCGGAAGAGAAGATAGAGCGTGACCGCGAGGAAGAGCATCGACAGCACTTGCGGTCGGAGCGCGAATTGCGGTGCCGCGGCCAGCACTGCGACGGCCGTCACCACGGCCCACGGCCAGAGTGCGTATTGCGTCCGGCGGATCGCGAGCAGTACGCCGAACGCCAGCGTCACAACGACCGCCTTCGCGATCACCAACACCTTCCCCTCGCCACCGTAGAACAAGTAGGCGATGGCGTCGGTCAGCCAGCTATGGTTCACCCAGGCGCGATCGGCACCAGAATAACTGAACGGGTCGCTCCCGGGGATATACTGACCGGCGAACAGTCGCTTGCCGGCCGCGAGGTGCAGCCAGACATCCGAGTTCCGCGCGACGAACGAAGCGGACGCGAACGCGAACAGCAGAACCAGCCCCGCGATGGCGGAATCGACGCCGGGATACCAGCTCGGCCACTGCAATTGCTTGGCGGGCGGCCCGCTACTGGTAGTGGTGTCCGGAAGCGATCCCGGGGCGGCACCCGGGGGCGTTTCCGGAGATGGAACGGTACTGGAAGCCGTTTCCGGCGTCGGGCCGGGCGACGTCTGATTGGCCGACGTCTGATTGGACGCGAGATTGGCGTTGGGGTCAGGCGGTGGCTGTTCGCCGGGCGCTGGTGGTTCGGGTGGCGGGGGAGGTGGCGGCGGCGGGGCGGACAGCTTCACAATGACCTCGCTGGAGACGACGCAAAGGCGAGAGTGGTATCACGCTAGGTGCAGCTATAATACGGTCAAAAACGGGGAAGGGTTCATGCGAGTGAAGTGAAGAGCATCGGGCTGGCAATTGATAAGAAGAAATTGGGCACGGTGACAGAAACTCAATCCTCCGCGTTAGCACCGTGCCCAAAATCCACGACTCAGAGTTCAGGCACGGTGATGTCTGTTGCCATGCGGTCTTCCACTTCTGATTGGTATTATCGCAAGAGAAGGCGCTACCCAGTATCCGAAACGCAAGCTGCCAAATTCATCACTTTGGCGGCTTGTATCCCTGCGGCGGAATGACCACCTCGAAATCCGAACCCTTCACCTTGCGAAGTTCTTCGTGCAAGACAGGAATACGCATGTCGGGAGCGCACGACAGTGCCCAGTCGAGACCGTTGTCCGCGACCAGCATGCCGTACTTCTTCAGCCCATCCAGGATGGCCTTGACCTCCGGTGAGAACTTCGACGTATCAAAGTCTTTCCGCAAACGGATGCGTTCGCCCATGCGCGGGAGAGTGTCGTTTGTGAGGCGGCTGGCGTAGTGCGTGGCGGGGTAAACATATGCCCGGCGCGTCTTCACAACCGTCACACGCATCGCGTGGTCGATCGAACCGCGTTTGAGTTCGTCGTAGCGAATAATCGAAGGGAAGATCGGTAACCCCGCCGCATCGGAACTGGTCCAGCCGTCGGGGCGGAGCTTGTTGCTCTTGAGGTCGAATGTCGCCTCACACGACGCCTGCCAGCCGCCCTCCACCTTCTTGAGGTGGTAAAATTCGTAGAGCATGCGGTTGGTTGGATCGACCACGATGGCGTGCCGGTCGCCGTTCTCGTTCAGTTTGTCGCGCTGCACATCGTCGAGCGTGGTGTTCTTCAGTTTCGGGTTCCGCAGGTAGTTTGCCGGCCACCCTTCAATCGGCACGTTATCCGGAATCGGATACGGTCCCTTATCGGACTCATCAGGGTAGCTCACGAGCTTCAGGTCGATCTTCTTCTGGTCCGGCGGAACGAGCACGAAGGCCATATCCGGGTTGTATCGCAGCGGTTTGTTCGTGCCGATGGATGCGACGATGTCCTTCGACTTGGGGTGCAGCGGCCAGTCGCTGACGACGAGGTTCCACGGATTGTCTTCGGGAAAGATTTCGAGCGCGGAGAGAATGGCATCCGCTTCGGGGGTGTTGAACATCACCGGCTTGTCGATCTTGGGCATCTTCGCTTTGCGAATGCGCTCAAGACGTGCCGGATCGCCGCTCACGAGCGGCTTTGGCGGCTGCGCGGAGAGAGCGATCATACTTGCCAAGAGAAGTGGAATGGCGGCAAAGGATACGCGACGGGTCATGGTGGGCCTCGGGAAGAGAGAAGTGCTCGAATCTTACCCGAAGTGAGCCTGGAGAAAGCAGAAAACCCGGCTCGCTTGTTAGACGCCACCCGCTCGCTGCTGCTTTGACCGCTACGCGAGTTGCCCTTCCCAAATAGAGGGAGGGGCCAAAGACAGGGGCCCTCTGGCTCCCCTTTCCTTTTCAGGAAGGGGGCGGGGGGTTAGGTTGTCTTTTTGCAACAGAGAGTGGAGCCAGTTACGGTTTGGTCGCGAAGACGCGAACCTCGGCAGTGCCCGTGTTGGTTTGTGCCGGAACACCGAGAAACAACCGGTCGCCTGAGAGATTCAGAGTGCCCGTTCGGGCGGATTTCGCCGTCTCCACCTTGGCGGTCACCTCGTACTTATCCCCCCTCTTTTCGATGATGGCCACTGCCCCAGCACCGCAGATCGCGTAGATGCGTCCGGAGTGGGGATCGAAGAGCAGGTCATCAATATCGCCGGGGATGGCAACTCCGAACAATTCCTTGCCTGTCTTCGCGTCCATCACCACGACCGTCGGTTCCTTCCGGCAGCCGACGAACACTCGTCCGCCGACCGCGTCGAGAGCGAGCGGACTGTTGCCTGCGGCAAGTGTGAGGGCGAACTTGTCGGTCAGTTCGTTCTTGGCGAGGTCGATGACACCCACCTGGTTGGGTTTCGTCAGGCTGACGTAGAGCTTGCTGGCTTTCTCGTCGATCGCGAAGCCGTGGGCTTCGCCGGGAAGCTTGATCTCGGCCTTCACCTCCCCTTTTTCCGCATCCAGAGCCGAGATCGTGTTGCCGTGGGCCACATACACTTGTTTTGCGCCAGCGTGGTAGTGAACATTGTCGGCGTTTGGCAGTTTCGTCGAGAAAACAAGCTTGTACTCCTTGCCATCGAAGGCGTTGCAGGTGCCCGCGCCGTTGCCGACGAACACGCGGTCGAGTTCTTCGGAGTATGCGACGCCAGATACCTTGCCCTGGTCGGCGATCTGCTTCACGAGTTTACCGGTTTTCAGATCGGCGATATCGAGCGTGTTATTTGGCTTGTTGGCCACGAACACGCGCTCCCCCCTCGTGTCCACGGCGAGATGGTCGAGTTTGCCGGCCTTGCCTTCGAGTTTGATCGTCTGTTTCAGTTCGAGAGGTTCAGCACCCACGGCGGTCGAGGCGGCAAGGAACACAACAGCGAGAGCGAACAATCGTGTGTGGGACATGAGTTGGCTTCCTCAAGATGTGTGCAGAGAGCGTGTCCGGGAGTTGCTCCCGGACACGTGTTGCCCAGGCTACCTGGGCGGGTTGTCGAGGTCGATCACAATCTCTGGCGTCTTTTCATCGATGTCGAACACGAACGGGGACTTCTCCGAGTCATATTTTCCGCCAAACTGATCCTTTTTCTTTTTCATCAGTTCGATGGCTACACGGTATTTGCCCGCGGGCATCCCTTTCGCGTCTTTGCCAGCCGGCCGGAACGTTCCGCTGGTCTGATCCACCACGGCGGCGTAGTAGTCACCTGGCAGTTGACCATTCGGCAAGACTGGGACGAAGAGAATCTGGATAACTTCCCCCTCCGCGGGCACGAACGGTTGGCCATTCTTGACCAACCGTCCCTGCGTCTGAAGCATCCGGGTGCCACACCCGGCAGACAACAGGCAGAATGTCACCACCGCGAGCAGAAGAACTCGTCGCATGGGTGTCTCCTGTTACCAGTCGTTGTCGAGAACTTGCCCATCCGACTTGGAGAGCAACCGGACCCACGAGATCTGGCTGATCGAATTGCTGATGAACCGAACGCTCCCATCCGACAGGCAGACGTTCACCCCGTTGATGTGCATACTGCGGGACATGGCCGAGGTCATCACACTCTGAGATGTGGTGCAACCCATTCCAAGCGCAGCAGCCTGGGTGTTACAGAAGGTGGGTCCGTCCTGCAGTTCATCCCCGCCGTCCGCAGTCGTTCCCCCGAGCAGGTTATTCGGGGTTGGGTTGTATGCCGCCCGGCCCGCGTTCACGATGCTGCCGCCGGAGAAGCCCAAAGCCCACACTCCACGCGGATCGACGGGCGTCAATCCCGCTCGCAACTCGGCCACCATGATCGTGTTCGACGTGCCGTCGCTGATCTCCAACAACCTCGCTCCATAGTTGGCAGCCATCACCGGGCTGGAAACCATCCCGAAAGACTTCGGGATACCGGACGCGGAGGTGGTGTAAGTAGCCCCGCCACTGACGTGGTCGTAGTCCTCGTACCCGGCCGTAACGCCGTAGTTTCCGCGTGCCCACCCCGTCAGTCCCTGGCCACCGATATTCGAGGCCGGGTTCCACATCTGCTGGTTGTTCGCGTCGGAGGGGCACAGGAACGTCTTGACCGTCTGCCCGCGGACCACTGCCCAACTCATGTTCACGCCAGAGGGGGGCGCCGACCCGACCGTATAAGCCACCCCCGGGAAAGACTGGACGTTCGCCTGATTGAACAGGTTCGTCTGCTCGATATACGGCAGGATGAGAACAGCCCAGTTCGGCCCGAACGGCAGAGTGTAATCCAGATTCGGATTCTGGTTCTGCTTGGCCCACGGCACCTGGGATGCCGGCGGCAGCTTGCTGTTGGCGCTCTCGTAATTCATCAAACCCAGGCCGATCTGCTTGATATTGTTGGAACAGGCCATACGTGCGGCGGCTTCACGTACTTTTTGCACAGCGGGGAGTAGTAGACCGATGAGGATCGCAATGATTGCGATCACGACCAAGAGCTCGATTAGTGTAAATCCCCGGCGGGGTCGTGGATAACTCACGAGTAATCTCCGCGAGAAAGAAGGAACGTGGTACAAGGCGATGATGTGGGCGAGTGATATAGTAGTCTCAAGATTGTTTGAAATCTGCGAAGATCGAATTGATAAGGGATGAGTAATGGGTGAACGAGCGAAACTCGTGACTCGCGTGAGTGTTGCGGCGCGATTTATGACTGACTTTCAGTCGCTTCAGAGTGCGGAAGAGAATGGGGAATGAAGAATTGCTGAGGACACGATGATGCAGATCGGAGACAAGAGTCTTCGCCCCGTCGCCGACGCTCCGAGTTCGCCCGAAGCCGACGGGTGACGCCATCACAATTGCGTTTCGGCCACTTCGATCGCCCGGAGCAGGCTCATCGCCTTGTTGACGGTCTCGTCGTACTCGCTGGCGGGGACGCTATCGGCTACGATGCCCGCTCCGGCTTGTACATACGCCGTCTGGCCGAGGAGTACCATCGTGCGCAGGGCGATACACGTATCCATGTTGCCGCTGAAGTCCACGTAACCGACCGCGCCGCCATACGGTCCGCGGCGATGGGGTTCCAGTTCGTCGATAATCTCCATCGCCCGAACTTTTGGTGCGCCGCTGAGCGTACCGGCGGGCAAACTGGCACGAAGTGCGTCGAAAGCGGTCAGACCCGGTTTCAACTTGCCGGTCACCGTGCTCGAAAGGTGCATCACGTGACTGTAGCGTTCGACTGCCAGCAGATCGCTGATCTTCACACTGCCCAGTTCCGCAACGCGACCCACATCATTACGAGCGAGATCCACGAGCATGATGTGCTCGGCTCGTTCCTTGGGATCGGCCACGAGTTCGGCCGCAAGTGCGGCGTCTTCTTCGGGCGTTGCCCCGCGCCGGCGAGTGCCCGCGAGTGGGCGGTTAGTAATGACGCCGTTCTCCACCCGGCACATGATCTCTGGCGACGCACCCACGAGCGTGACGCCGCCAGCGCGCACGTAGAACATGAACGGGCTGGGATTCACGACCCGCAGAGCACGGTAGATATCGAAGGGTCGCGCACGTGTCTCGGTGCGGAACCGCTGGCTGAGCACAATCTGAAATGCGTCACCGGCGTTGATGTACTCGCGAGCCTTTTGTACTGCGGCCTCAAATGCCGGGCGGGTGAAATTGGATTGTGGCGTGGTTGGGGAGAGAGACGGTCGTCGTGGATCGATGTCCGTCAACTGAATGTCCGCGACTCCGCGCTGGAGCCGTTCGACGATTTCATCGACCCGCCGACACGCATCGCGATACCGCCGCCGCAATTCTTCTTCGCCAACTCCTGATTCGTGACTCCCGACCCCTGACCCGTGGACCACGACTTGTACCGTCTTGGCCGCGTGATCGAAGATCACCATGCGGTCGTAGAAGCCAAAGCTCAGGTCGGGAATGCCACGATCGTCCGGTGGGGCGTTGGGAAGTCGTTCGACGTAACGGACGGTGTCGTAGCCCGCATAGCCGACCGCGCCGCCGCAGAATCGCGGTAAGCCCGCCACGCTCGGGGCGCGGTAGTCGGCGAGCATCTCTTCCAGCACGCGAAGCGGATCGGCAGCTTCTGCTTCTTTCCACTTGCCCTGCCCTTCGCGGGTGCGTGTGCGTGTGCCAGAGGCTTCGAAGGTGCGAAACGGCCCGGCACCAAGGAAGCTATACCGACCGATGCGCTCGCCACCGACCACGCTCTCGAACAGGAACGACCAGTCCCCCTCCTGCAATTTGCAGAACGCGGTGACGGGTGTAAGCGTATCGCCGGTAAGCTGGCGATACACCGGTACCACGGTGTAGTCGCGTGCCAGGGTGGCGAATTCGTCGAACGTGGGACGGTGAGGCATGGGAAGCTCGCGGCGAAGGAACACCGCGGGCTATTGTCGCTGGGAAGTTGCGTATCGGCGAGGAGCTTCACATCTTCCCCGTCGGCTTCTTGGGGAAACGACCAGGAAAACGTGCGGCCCTCTCCCACAGGAGGGGGCCGCTTGACGTCGGTCGTGTCACTTCTACTTGCCCACATCCACATCAAGGCGAGTGAGCAACGATTTCAGTTCGTCCAGTGTCTTTTCATCCGCGCGCACGATGATGGCATTCGTTCGTGGTTCGGCGGTCATCTCTGCGCCGGGGAAGAGTTTCTGTACCACAGCGACCAGTTCGTCGGCTTTCGCATACTTGAGGTTGTAGATGTTGATCGCCGTGCCCGACCCGGCCCCACCGATCGGGCCCAATCCGGGTCCGCCCGGCCCACCTGGCCCCATCGGACGAGGACCCGCTCCCATCGGACCAGGACCACCCGGTCCAAATGAACCAGGTCCAGGCTTTGTGGCATTCTTGGCCGCTTGTGCGTCGAGCGCATCGAGCAGTTTGGAGATACTCGCGATCGTCGCTGGGTCATCATCGGCAACGACAACCGTGACACCACCCGGATGGGATGTGGCCGCGTATTTCACCTTGGGAAACGCTTTCTGAATGGCAGCGCCGATGTCAGTCGGCGATGCGTGTTTGAGAGTAAATGTATTGTTTCGTCCCCAACTACCCCCCGCTCCACCTGCGCCACCCATAGGGCCACCCGGCCCGCCCGGCATGCCCATGCCCCCACCGAACCAGCCACCCGGCGCGTCGCCTCCCTTACGTTTCTTGAAAACGAGGGTCCGCTCAGTGCCGGCGCCGAACCGCTCTGAACTGCAGAATTCCCAGCCATCCTTGCCATGCTGCGTGATCGTCCTCTCGAAATCCTGGCGCCCGCCCTTAATGTCCACGAACTTGTATTCCCACGTCGTTGGGTTGACCACACCTATGCCGCCAGCCATATCGGGCATGCCCGGCATGCCACCCGAACCGGGCGGCAACCCAGGGCCGATGGCCCCTCCCACTCCGCCTCCTCCAATCCCAGGGGGTGCATCTGGAAAGCCGCCCGGAGCGCCGCCACCCGGCGGAGCAAATCCCCCTCCGCTCGTTCCTGGCGGCTGTCCACCTCCAGAGGCATCGACAAGTTCCTTGACTTCCTTGACCACGGCCGGATTCTGGGCATCGGCCCTGGAGAGCCAGTAAGCTCCGCCCGTCACGCCAAATGCCGCCACCACAACAGTGACTGCTGCCGTCAATTTCAGACGCATTCCCACACCCTCCACAAATCCACGAGCGAGCGCGGTGGCGGCACTCGAAGCCGCTACGGGCGCACCGGGAAAGGTTATCACCACGTCGAACAAACTCGCCGGCACGGCACTCACCGCACCGGCTGTCAGGCCAATGCCAACAACGGCCATCGGGGCCACACCTCGAGCCGCCAATCGATCCAGAAGACGCTGTCGAGCCTTGCAGAGCCGGCCGGAAACGGAGCCCAGAGGCCAGCCCAACCGGGCCGCGGCGTCAGCTTGGGAGACGCCCTGTAGTTCACACAACACGAAGGCTGTGCGCTCGGCTTCCGGCAACTTCTGCACTTCCTCATGGACAGCAGCAACGAGCGATCCCCACGCGTCATCGGACACAGGCCGCTCGGCTTCCGGCAACGCGGCCGTGCGTTCGCGCGCTCGCCGGCGGGCGAACTCGCGCTTCGCTCGCGTGGCCATGCGAACAGCAACACCGTGCAGCCACGCGGGGACGGTGCGGCCATCGCGAATGCTGGCTGCGGATCGCACGAGCGCAAGGAACACAGCCTGAAACGCGTCTTCGGCGTCGGCGTGATGAGGAAGCATCTGCCGGCACACGGTCCAGACGAGCGGGCCGTGTCGGCGGACCAGTTCCTCAAACGCAGCATGATCCTGCGCGCGCAGGTAGCGAGCGAGCAACTCAGCATCCGGAGTGATCGCCTCCGCTTTGCGGGCAACGGCGTGCAGCAGCGCTGGTGTCATCACGGATAGGTTCCCGCGCAGCGGCTATTCCTACCAGCGCTGATTTAGCTCTCAGCATTTTTCCAGAATTGAGGAGAAGAGCATGCTGATAAACACAGAAAGAAAGAGGAACCGCAGAAGACGCAGATCAACACAGATTAAGACAAATAGAGTTTGGACAGGGTAACAGGATCAACATGGTTCGGAATTTCAGTCCTGCTTCATCCTGTTATCCTGTCTCCGTTCTCTTCTGTCTTAATCTGTGTTGATCTGCGTCTTCTGCGGCTCCTCATTCTTTCCTTCTCAGCGAGAACGCAGCGTCCGCTTGACTCTCCTTGGCTCCAGGGGACAATTACGGCCAGTGCCCGTCTCCCTTCTCTCCCGGAGTTCCTTTCTCATGGCTACCGCAACCGCACCCTCTCCCACCCAAACGAAAACCAAGCACGCCAAGCCGAAGGTCAGCGATCAACAGATGCTCATCGGTGGGAAGTGGGTGAACTCCCAGAGCGGCAAGACCTTCCCCACCCTCGACCCCACCAACGGGGAGGTCATCTGTACCGTCGCGGAGGGCGATAAGGCCGACATCGACCTCGCCGTGAAAGCGGCCCGGGATGCCTTCGAGAAAGGTCCGTGGGGTCGGATGGACGCGGCCGAACGCGGTCGGTTGCTCAACAAACTCGCGGATGCCGTCGAATCGCACAAGGACGAACTGGCCGCACTCGAATCGCTCGATAACGGCAAACCGATCAGCGATTCGCTCAACGCCGATGTACCGCTCACCATCGCCTGCTATCGCTACTACGCCGGCTGGGCCGACAAGATTACCGGGCAAACGCTCCCCATCGCCGGGCCGTACTTCAGCTACACGCGACACGAACCGATCGGCGTGGTGGGGCAGATCATCCCGTGGAACTTCCCGCTGCTTATGCAAGCGTGGAAGTGGGGACCGGCGCTGGCTTGCGGTAATACGGTTGTGCTCAAACCCGCCGAGCAAACACCTCTCTCTGCCCTTCGCGTCGCGCAACTGGCGCAGGAAGTCGGTTTCCCCGATGGCGTGATTAACGTCGTGCCGGGCTACGGCCCGACCGCCGGAGCAGCCCTATCTTCGCACATGGACGTGGACAAGATCGCCTTCACGGGCGAAACAACCACCGGCAAGATCGTGATGACCGCCGCGGCGCAATCCAACCTCAAGCGTGTCTCGCTCGAACTTGGGGGCAAGTCGCCGAACATCGTCTTCGCCGACGCCGATCTCGATGCCGCGATTGAAGGCGCCTACTTCGGGCTGTTCTTCAATCAGGGGCAATGCTGCTGCGCGGGTAGTCGGTTGTTCGTGCAGGAATCGGTTTACGACGAGTTCGTGCAGAGGGTCACCGACAAGGCGCGGGGACGCAAGGTCGGCGATCCCTTCGCGTCCGACACGGAACAGGGGCCGCAAGTGTCGCAGGAACAGTTCGACCGCGTGATGGGCTATATCGACGCGGGCAAGAAAGACGGCGCGCGGATGCTCGTCGGCGGCGGTCGCGTGGGCGAGAGGGGATACTTCATTCAGCCGACCGTGTTCTGCGACGTGAAGGACGAAATGAAGATCGCGAAGGAGGAAATCTTCGGGCCAGTGATGAGTATCCTGAAGTTCAAAACCGTGGAGGAAGTGCTTGAGCGCGGAAACCGCACGATGTACGGCCTCGCCGCAGCCGTCTGGACGAAGGACATTCAGAAAGCACTACGTCTCTCGAATGGACTGCGGGTGGGGACGGTGTGGGTGAACTGCTACGACGTCTTCGACGCCGCGGCGCCGTTCGGCGGCTACAAGATGTCAGGCATTGGCCGCGAGCTGGGGCAATACGCGCTGCAACTCTATACTGAAGTGAAGACCGTCACGATGGCGATGTGAACTGGAGTAGTGCAACGGCCGGGATTGTGAGGAACGATCTCCGATGGTAACGTATATTCAGGTATCGGAGGTCGCCCCTGCATGGCCCGGCTGCAACCGCTGGTCAGCGATATTGCGGTTTCGTTTTCAGCGGTCTTCGAGGGACCTGGGCGATACGAATTTCGATTGTGGTATCGGGTCGTGCGGAAGTGGGACCAGAAGCGAAAGCGGCGCACACTGGGCCGCTCGCACATCCGCATTGAGAGCTATGGCACGTAAACGAAAACCGATGCCGGGACCACCAGCAATTGGCGGATCCGAGTTTGAGATTATGGAACTGGGACCGCCGGTTTACTTCACCCCTCCGCCACCCGTCAAGGCACGCGGGGGAGTGATTCCCGTTGGTGATGGTGCAGACTTGCCACCGCGGCCGGCACCGACTGCGCATTTGCAGAAACGTTCAGTCATTCCGCTCGTCCCAACAAAAGAGGAAATATCTTCGCTGCCGCGTTGGGCGAAGGTCGCGTTTGCCGCCCACACCGCCCGGCGAGTCCTCCCGGCCGTCCGGTACTTTTGGAAGGGTGCGCCCGCTCATCACTTGCAAGCTCTTGATAAGGCCGTTCGCGTGACAGAACACGCCGCCGGCGACATCGGCGCCGCCGCCGCCGTCCACGCCGCTATCGTCGATGCCCACGGCGTCGCCGACGCTGTCGACCCCGCCGCCGCCCGCGCCGCTGCTGACACCACTGCCTACGCCACCGCCGCCATCACCGCCACTTACGACGCCACCTACCATGCCACCTACGACGCTGCTGGTGAGACCCGCGTCGTCGCCGAGGCCACAGCCTACGCAGCCGCCGAGGCCGCCAACGTCTTATTCAGAACTGCCACCATCGACACGCCTCTGACGGCGCAACTCCGCTGCATTCGCCGCGACTTTGTCCGGCTCAAGCGACTGGCCCGCAAGGAGAAATGGACCGACGATACGCCAGTGTCGGCAGAGGTGTTCGGCCCGATGTGGCCGGAGGGCATTGTGCCGTACTGGGCTGTCGAGCCACCTCCAGGATCACCGCCCGCAGCAGCAAATGGATAACTCTCAGACGGTTCTTATTACGTTGGTAGTTCCTCGTCTTCACCCGTCCTTCATTCAATCGGTCTGGACGAGTTCTCATTCTGCGATACGATACAGTATTGTTTTCCGCCCGCGCCCCCTGACCACCCGGCAGGTGAGTGGGATGGGGTTTCTTCAACCGAACCCAATTCCTCTCCTCGCCGTCTAACTGAAGGACTACCGCGCGGGTAGCGGTGTCCGTTTTACCCCATTTTTGGAAGGAGCCGGATACTCCCCCCGGCCGCAAGAAGATGCTCGACAAAGTACGCAATATCGGAATCATGGCTCACGTGGACGCTGGCAAAACCACCACGACGGAGCGGATTCTGTACTACAGCGGCACCAAACACAAGGTCGGGGACGTTGACAGCGGAGACACCACCACGGACTTCGACCCGCTCGAACGCCAAAAAGGTATCACGATCAACTCCGCGGCCGTTTCCGTGGACTGGAAAGACCGCGCCAATAACGACGTGACCATCAACATCATCGACACCCCCGGTCACGTCGACTTCACCGCCGAAGTCGAACGTTCGCTGCGCGTGCTCGATGGTGCTGTCGGCGTGTTCTGCGCGAAGGGTGGTGTCGAAGTGCAGTCGGAGACGGTTTGGCGTCAGGCCACCAAGTACAAGGTGCCGCGGTTGGCGTACGTCAACAAGCTCGACCGCATGGGTGCGGACTTCTGGGGCTGCGTTGAGCAGATGAAAACCAAGCTCCACGCCAACCCGGTGGCGGTTACCATTCCTGCTGGTCAGGACTCGGCGCTTGAGGGCATCATCGACCTGATCGAAATGAAGCTCATCACCCGCGACCTGAACGACAAGACGAACCAGAAGTTCTTTGTCACCCCTGTGCCGGAGAAGTATCTGGACGAGGCGAAATTGCGCCGCGAGCAGATGCTCGATGGTCTCTCCGCCGCGTCCGACGAGGTCACGGAACTGATCCTCGAAGGGAAGGACGTGCCGGTCGATCTGATCCGCAAGACGCTCCGCAAGGGGACGCTTGACGGCGTCTTCACACCGGTGCATTGCGGCAGCAGCAAGAACTTCCACGGCGTGCAGCACTTGCTCGACCTTGTGGTGGACTGTCTGCCGAGTCCGCTCGATCGGCCACCGGTGGAAGGGACGCACCCGAAGTCGAAGGAAGTCGTCACGCGCAAGCCCGACGCCAAAGAACCGATGAGCGCGCTGGCGTTCAAGACGGTTGCTGAATCGACCGGTGACCTCGTGTACATTCGCGTCTATTCCGGCGAAATGAAACCGGGCGAAACATACTTGAACACCACCAACGGCAAGAAGGAACGCGTCGCGCGCTTCTACCGGATGATGGGCGACAAGCGGATCGAACTCGAAAAGGCTGGCCCTGGCGACATCGTCGCCGGTATCGGTCTGAAGGAGACGTTCACGGGCAATACACTGTGCGACCCCGACCAACCGGTGGCGCTGGAGTCGATCCAGTTCCCCAAGCCGGTTATCTCGCAGGCGCTCACGTTTGCCAAGACGCTCGATGCTGGCAAGGTTGGCGAAGCCCTCAACCGTCTGGTGCGCGACGACCCGACGCTGAAGATGCACACGGACGATGAGACGAAGGACACCATCATCTCCGGGATGGGTGAATTGCACCTGGAGATTTCGATCGAAAAGCTGAAGCGGGCCATCGGCGTGCCGCAGGAAAATACCGAACTGATCCAACTCGGTCGGCCTCGCGTCGCGTACCGCCAGAGCCTCGCGCGAGTGGTGGACTTTGAGTACAAGTTCGTGAAGCAAACGGGTGGCCGTGGTAAGTTCGCCGTGATCGTGGTGAAGTACTCACCGCTGACTCCCGAGCGGATTCAGGAGAAGATCCGCGAGATCGAAGAACTGAATGATCCGAAGATCAAGCCGGACCCGAACAACGTCTACTTCGTGAACAGCATCACGCAAGGGTCGATTCCGAAGGAGTACATTCCGAGCGTCGAGGAGGGGCTCCGGGAGGAGGCGAAGAAGGGGTACAAGTACCCCTATCAATTCGTGGATCTGGAGTTCGACCTGCACTTCGGGAAGTACCACGATGTGGACTCGTCGCAAGACGCGTTCTATCTCTGCGCTCGCGAAGCATTCCGCGAAGCGCAGGAAAAGGCCGGCATTCAGTTGCTGGAACCCATCATGAAGGTGGTGGTGATTTCGCCCCAGGCTTACCAGGGGCAGATCACCGGCAACATCAGTTCCAAGCGCGGCATCATCGAGGAAACGAGCGAGGAAAAGGGTGTTGCGATGGTGATGGCGAAGGTACCGCTAGCGAACCTTTTCGGGTACACCAGCGATCTGCGTAGTGCGACGAAAGGTCAAGCGAGCTTCTCGATGGAATTCAGCCATTACGCGCCGGTGCCGATCGAACTGGCCGACATCCCCAAGCCGGACGCGAAGAAGAAGTAACCGCAAGGCGAACGGCGTGGCTAAGCCCGCCAAGCAAAACAAACCGGGAGCCATGTGGCTCCCGGTTTTTTCGTGCTTCGGGTACAATTCGCGAAAAGGAGGGGCGATCCTGACACCGACCAACCCCGCTGCGCCGGCATTCGACCCAACCGCAGCAACGCCACCGAGTAATCCCACCGTGGACTTGCTCACGGAGCCAACGGTCGAGGAGTGCATCAAGGAGTGGAACCGATATTACGAGGACCGCAAGGCTGGACGCATTTCCGTCCGAGTTGCGCCCAAAGGACCCCCCATCGTCTACTTCGGAGGTCGGATCATTGACCATGACGCGAATTATCTCGCCCTCTGCAGCCACGGCACGGTTGCGGTAGGTGTTCACCCCGCAAGACTGGTCATCGACTACCCCTGGATGTGGTAATCCGAGGATCCGCCTGTCATTCGTTTGAGGTGCTGCGATGACCGCGAAACCACTTCCCGAACCGGAAGACGATCAGGACCGGTCGATCCTTGCTAGCATCGCCGAGTACGGCTGGGCGGTGATCTGCATTCCCGAAGACGATGAGGGGCCGAGTTACAGCTTCTCGGTCGGGATGTATTACACCCTTGGCGTTCCTGAATTACTCATCGTGGGTCAGAAGCCGGAGAACGCGCAGGGGCTCATCAATCATGTCGGCGAATTGATACGGGAAGGCCGGCGGTTCACAGCCGGCGAACGTGCGGATGGTGTTCTGGAAGGCTACCAGGCCGTGTTTGTGACCGTCGATCCACGCCACTATCGCGAATACCTCGGCTATGCCTGCTGGATCAATCGCGGATTGGATTTCCCCGTTCTCCAGATTGTGTGTCCCGACCGCGAGGGCCGATTTCCGTGGGATGACGGCTATCCTCCAGAACTGTTCTGGCGGCAGCGTGTGCTGGGACCAACTGACCGCTGGCCGCACGGCTGGCCGTTCCCCGATCCGCCGAACGTCGCCTCGTTCACCACACGCCAGGTCGTTCGCGATAAGCAGCCCATTCGACTGGTGACGCACGGTGAAGACGGAGCGTGGCAGTTCCATACCGGCGAATCGGTTTCGCTCGATGACGCAATGGCCGTCGCCCTGGAACAGATGCTTCTGATCGATCCTTCGCTGGCGGAGTTGGGTAACCTGGGCTGCGGTCAGCGTGCGACTCGGCCAGATCTAAACGCGACTTGGGAACGGGGGAAGATAAAAGAATAGCCTTCGGAACTTTTCGTCTTCGCTCACTCACGCTTCCATCGCCCACACTTCGCGGTAAACTGATTCCATCCTGCCTTCCTCCTCCCTCCCCAGGAGCCTCGAACGCCATGATGCGCCGGCTCAGCTTCCTCGCCACGCTCCTTACTCTTGCCTCGCTCGCATCGAACGCATCCGCCCAAAAAGGCCCGCTGCCGCCAGACAAGGCGCTTGCGGCGCTCAAGGTTGCGGACGGCTTCCAGGTGGAACTCTTCGCCGCCGAACCGATGCTGATTAACCCCACATCCATTGACGTGGACCACAAAGGCCGCGTGTGGGTGGCTGAGGCCGTGAACTACCGGCGCAAGAACTTCGGCCGGCCGATCATTCGCCCGGAGGGTGATCGCATCGTGGTACTGGTGGATGAGAAGGGTGAAGGCAAGGCAACCAAGTCCGTCACGTTCTACCAGGGAACGGAAATCTATGGTCCGCTTGGCGTGTGCGTGGCACCGTACCCCGACGGCAAGGGACAGAAAGTGTTCGTCTGCCAGTCGCCGGACATCCTCGTGTTTGAGGACAAGGACGGTGACCTGAAGGCCGATGGCCCGCCAAAGAAGTTCCTCACTGGTTTTGGCGGCTTTGACCACGACCACGGCGTTCACGGCCTCAACATTGGCCCCGATGGCAAGCTCTACTTCACCGTGGGTGATGCTGGCGTCCACGGCCTGCAAGCGAGTGATGGCAAGGGCCGCAAATGGGAGAGCAACTCCACCGATTGCCGCGCCGGGACCGTGTGGCGTTGCGATATGGACGGCACCAATCTCGAACTGATCGCGCACAACTTCCGCAACAACTACGAGTGCTGCGTCGATAGCTTCGGCGAAATCTGGCTGTCGGACAACGACGACGACGGCAACAAGCAAACGCGCATCTGTTTCGTCATGCCCGGCGGCAACTACGGCTACCACCCACGCGGCGCCGGCCAGACACACTGGCACGAGGAGCAACCCGGCATCGTTCACAAAACGCTCCGCACCGGTCAGGGAAGCCCCACCGGCATCACGTTCTACGAAGGCAGCCTCTTCCCGAAAAAGTATCAGGGCGCGCTCCTGCACTGCGACTGCGCACCGGCGGAAGTACGCTGGTTCTTCCGCAAACCGAAGGGAGCGGGTTACGAACTCGAAAAGGAACTGCTACTCACCAGCAGTGATAACTGGTTCCGGCCGAGCGATGTGTGCGTGGCTCCGGATGGCAGCATCTTTGTGTCGGACTGGTACGATCGCGGCGTCGGCGGCCACGGCATGGGCGACCCCGCCGACGGCCGCATCTACCGCATCACGCCGAAGGGCCACAAGGGGTACACGGTGCCAGAGGTGAAGCTGGATACGAAGGAGGGTGTGCTGGCAGCGCTCGGATCGCCGTGCCAAGCAACACGCTCGATGGCGCTATTGAGAACGCGATCCTTTGACCCGGGGACACTGGGCGATTTTTATTTCCCCTTGCTCAAAGGCAATGTGATGACCCCTCTACATGCCCACGCGGTCTTTGAATTTCTCCGTCAGATGATCTCCGAAGAGGCAGAGGCTCCAGTTCTGAAAAAGTACCTGGAGCGTTTTTCACGCGCTGAATTGGTCGTAATGCTCCGGGCGTTTTCATCGACTGCCGGTGGCCGGACGAATATCGCCTTGACCCGAGCATTTCAGTCTGACGACAAAGAGGGGAAGCACAAGGCAATCGCCGACTATACCGCGTCTATCAAGGTTTGCGGCATTGCATATGCGCGCGAACTTGCGATCTTAATGCGATTGGCAAAAACGGATGAGGTATTTGTTGAGGTATTCTACGCCCTCGCGAAAGCCTACGAGGGCAACGACCACTTCTACCTCGCCGCACTCAACATCGCTTGCGGGGCCGATCCCAAGCGACGTGACGCCATTCTTGCCGATTTCGACAAGCACTTCCCGGAGTGGAACGACAAGGTCGCGGACCTCGTGTGGGAATTGCGGCCGAAGTCGGTACTTCCGCGGCTCGGCAAGTTGCTCGCTGACCCGAAGCTGACCGCCATGCAGAAGGGCCGGATCGTCGATATTCTCGCCACCAGCGACGACCCCGCCGCCGGTCTGACCATGCTGGATGTGCTGAAAAGCAGCGCGGCCCCTGAAGTGAAATCGCAAGCCATCGCCAACCTCAAGCTGTTCCTACCAACGAAGTGGAAGTCGCTTCAGAACAGCAAAGAACTGACGGCAGTGATCGATACGCTGCTCGCGGACGAGAAAACACAAGCGACGGGATTCCAACTGATTGCCGCCGCGAACGCGACCGATCGTGTAGATGCCATCGCGAAGATCGCCCGCGATGACAAAGCGCCGATCGAACTCCGCAAAGAGGCAGTGCGAACGCTCGGCAAACTGCCCAGCCAAGAGAGCGTGGAATCGCTCATCGCCCTCGGCACCCCCAAAAACCCACTGACGCTCGATTGCATCGCAGCACTCGGCGAACAACTCCCCAAAGGCCAGAAACCGCCAGTTTATGCGCAAAAGGCGCTCGAAGTCCTGCAACTGGCGATCACGATCAAGGAATCAACGCCCGAAATTCGCGCTGCCGCACTTTCCGCCCTCACCGCCAACCGCGCCGGTTCGCAGTGGCTCCTCGACGCTCACGCGAAGAATCTCTTACCAAAGGAAATCATCGCCGACGCCGGTCGGTTGCTGCGCAACTCGCCCTATGCCGACCTCGCCAACCGTGCCAAGCTCGCATTCCCGGCACCGGGCAAACTTAACCCCAAGAATCTCCCCGCAATTGCGGTTCTCGCCAAGCGGGCCGGTGATCCCGTGCGCGGAAAGGCCGTGTGGAATGCCAGTGCCACCGGCGCGGCCCAGTGCGCGAAGTGTCACATGGTGAGCGGCGTGGGCGGACAGGTTGGCCCCGATCTGTCGATGATCGGCAAGAAAGCCAGCCGTGAGAATCTGTACGATTCGATTCTCACGCCGTCGAAAGCCATTGCCGACCAATACATTCAGCATTCGATCACGACCACCGCGGAGGTCAACATCACCGGGCTTCTTGTTGCCGAGACCCCGGAGTCGATCACACTTCGCGATGCCAACGGCAAGGACACCACCATCGCCAAGAAAGACATTGAGGGGCCCATTCGCAAGTCGAATGTGTCCATCATGCCCGAAGACATCGTTGCAGGTCTGACTGAAGACGAACTCGTCGATCTGGTCGCTTACCTCGAAACGCTGAAGGTCGCGGCGTTCACGCCGGACAGCTTCCACATTGTCGGGCCATTCGCAGCGAAGGACATGGACACAGCACTCGACACCGAGTTCGGCCCGGAAAAGACCAATTTCGACCCGAAGCTGAAGTTCCGGTCGAAGTCCGAGATGCTCGGCTGGAAAACCATTCGCCCCGACGGGAAGGGTTATTTCGATCTCGCCGCGAAACATGGCAATGCTGGGAATAACTCCGCATCGTACATGTACATTGAGATTGAATCGCCGGTGGCGCAAGCGGGCGAAGTTCTGCTGGGCCCGGACGACGGCGCACGGCTGTGGATCAACGGCAAGGAAACGTTCACCACGCGCGAAACGAAAGCCGCGACTCCGGGGGCCCACAAAATTGCCGTGGATCTGGCGAAGGGGAAGAACACCGTGCTACTGAAAGTCGCCAACGGCAACAATCCGCACGGCTTCTACTTCACACTCACCTCGCCGGAAGAATTAAAAGTTGTGAAGAAGTGAAACGTCTGCCGCGATGCAACGTGGGCATGTTCGGGTGGGCGACTCTCCGCCGGAATGTTGGCCTTCCGGCAGACCGACAGGGAGTCGCGGTGACCTCCGACATTCGGAGAAAGTCGGCCACCCGAGTCGCTGCCATTTGACAAGTGGCTCCTCCCGAATGGCGGCATTGACAACATGTGGCGTTTTGTATACCATTTCATAGTTGGGTTTCCTCGCCCGTGGCAGCGTCCGGGTTGCGCCGGGGCGACTGAGTCGATACCGGAACGTCGATTCTGCACGCCCCGCTTGTGAGGACAAGGGCGGGCGGGTTAATGCCCAGCGGGGCAACTGAAGAGGTGTAACATAATCAGGATCATTTACACAATCGTCGGCGCATGCCAAAACGGGGCAATCGCGGAAGTGTAACGGAAATTGATTAGACAAGTGTCGTTGCGATGCGCAGGGATTCGAAGCGGGGCAGTTGCGGACGTGTAACAGAAAGTGATGGGACAAGTGTCAGATGAATCCGAGACGCGAAGCGGGGCAGCCGTCAAAGTGTAACATAACACGTGACGGTTACGTGGACGTTAGATTAGTTCAGGAGGGCCTGAACGCCGAAAACACGAAACCGAGCGCAACCGGACGAACTAACCAGGAAATAGGCTTGAAACCCCGACACCAGACGACACCAGACGAACTTTGCCCGGCGGAACGAAGCAACCGAACTGTGATCTCGCGGCCGTGGATGCCCCGAGCGAAGAAAAAGCCAGCAAAACCCGACACCTGAGCAGAGAGGGGAGGAAGGCAACTGTCAATCCTCGTGACAGTTGTGCTTGGCCGCAGTTCCAACGGATGGGCAGACCAGAACCAAGCGGGGCAATCGCGGAAGTGTAACATAATCCCAACCAATCCAAGGGCTGTTCAAGCGGGGCAACTGAGAGGGGTGTAACAGAATCGACAACGATATTAATCGTTGCCATATCGTATCAAGATGTCATTTGCAAATGTGCAAGGTGGTCGGTTCGGATACCCGGAGAACACTCATGGCTACATTGCCGGTTCGGTTGGCCCTCGGCTTGCTGTTCGCTCTCGGCGTGCTGGCTTTGTCCGCATGCACTAAGCCCGCGCCAACCGCGCCGGAGCCTCCTCCACCTCCACCGCCGCCCACTCCGCCACCGCCGAAGCTCCTACCGCCCATGAATACGCAAACGAACACAGGTAGCGATCCGTTTAGTGGTTTGCTTGGCGGGGGGCGGCCACTGACTCAAAACGACAAGGATGCGCTGGTGCGGAAGTACAAGTCCGCACTCGTTGGCACCTGGACGGCCGACCTCGGTAACGGCGTGAGCGAAGAACTCGTCTACACCGACTCCACCTATTCCGCGAAATTGAGCGGACCCGCGCCCGCGATGGCCTCCGGCAAATACACCGTTGCGGGACTCGTTGGTACAAGGGGACTGAAACTGCGGCTGGATACGGCCGCCGGTCCGCGAACCGTCACGGCGACCTTTGAGGATGGTGAACTTCAGCACCCAACCTTACAGCAGGGCGTGACCGGCACGTACCGCAAGAAATGAGCAGGAAAAAGGCTTCTATGCTTGACACATGTGAACTTTAGTATATTATTTCGGAGCGAGAGCGAAGAAGGTGATTCTCGGGACGTTCCTGGGCTGCAACGCTCTCATCCCAGGAACGAGACACGCTGCATTCGCCGAAATCCGTGCGGAGTTCGCATCTTCTCCCACACAATGCTGCTTGACCTTCACCCCGAGTGCGCACCTTCGTACACTGACCTGACGAAGGAATCCTCTCATCACCACGCGGAGCGCGTCTGCCCGCATGCCGATAGTTCTGTCTCTCACTGGCCAACTTGCTCGAACGGAGCGCCTGTCGCGAACTGAAGCACGCGACTGGCTGGCCCGTGCGGCGGTCTGGTTTGAAGGTATCGGCGACGCCGTCCTCGATGCTCGTGTCGTCCGCGACATTGAGGAGAAGCCGGTTCTCCTGGTCGTGCTTCACCCTGCTTCGCCTACGGTTGAAGTACGGCTGGGAGGCAGTGGCCGTATTCGTGTAACGGCGACGACTTCACCCGCCGGTCCCGGTTACCACGTTCACCTCTGCGACCTGTTCCGCCAGTTGGCGGACGAGTTTGCCTTCCCCTGGGTGGCCGACGATTGCACCGACCCCACCGGTTACTTTCATTCAAAGGACCGTGCTGCATGCCAACAGTATTTTCTGCGCTGGCTTGCCGGTGAATGCGGTCGGGGCGGAGACACGATCGGCCTCCCCGCCAGCCACGGCTTTACATACCCGGCCGAAGTCCTGACACCGCTAGGCCCGCGCTCACGACAGTGGTGTGCGGAAGTCGCGGCCAACCCTGCGAAGGGGCGCGATTTCTTTGCGTGGTGGACTCCGGAACTGGACGTCGCGTTCTACCGCGGGCGTGCTCTGGTGCGGCTCTGGTGCGACTTCTTCTGGCGACCGCCGCTGACCGAGGATGAAGGCGAACTGGCCGATCAAATCGCCAACGATCTCGCCAGTGCCTTCAAACTCAACCCGGCGGCGGAGTTGCCGTGGCCGGAATGGCTGGAGGTGCTGGCAGCGATTGAAGGCGATGAGGGGTTCTGCGTCACACCAAACGACCAAGTGTTGAGTATCGAGTTGTGGAAGCGAGCCGGACCATTGCCGGCCGGGCGGGAGAACGTGCGAATCGGATACCGCCGCTGGCCGGTTCGCATCGCGCTTGATCGCGGCTGGTCGATCGAAATTCCCGGCGAACTAGCCCGCGAACGACGCGACCACACTTGGACCGCTTGGGATCAAACACGCACCGTCTGGTTCCAGGTTCTTCGCTTCACCAAACAAAACGGTGAACCACCCAGCGCAGCCGAGGCAGCGGAATTTGGTCGCAAAAACCTGCCGGAAGGCGAGGCATTGCCGCCTGTGAATCGTGACGGAGTGTGCGGCGAAGCGGTGTTCGGCTCGGTGGAGGAGGATGGCCGCATGTTGTGGCGGCTCAGTGGCGTGAGCGGCGTGAGCGGTCAGTTGGCCGTGTGCAATGTGTATATCGAGAACGAAACCGACCGCAACTGGGCCGTGCAAACGTGGCACTCGCTCAGACACAGCCGCAATGGCAGTTCGTAGTTCGAGGCAGAACAGGATTCACCGCAGAGAGCACAGAGAAAGACATGAAGAGATGAGTTTTGACGGGATAACAAGATGAACAGAATGGATTTTAATCTGGGGGTGGGCATCCTCCACATATCCACTCGATCCGATTATCCTGTCGAAATTCTCTGTCTGTTCTCTCTCTGCGCCCTCTGCGGTGAATCATGCTTTAACTTGCTATTCCCTTATTTCCTGCGTTTCCGCTATCTTTGCTCCCCCAACGAGGGAGAGCGATATGCGGGAGCGGCTCCGTGATTACGCGATTTTACTGGCTATTTCGGCCGTACTCACGTTGCCGAACCTCGGCGCCACCAGCTTGTGGGATGTGGACGAGGGCGTGAACGCCGAAGCCGCTCGCGAGATGTATGACAACGGCTCTTGGCTCGTCCCCACCTTTAACTACCAACTCCGCACCGCCAAGCCGGTCATGCTGTACTGGCTTCAGCGCGTGGCTTACACCGTGTTTGGCGTCAACGAATGGTCGGCGCGGTTGCCCTCAGTGCTGGCGGCGTGGCTCACGGTCCTGCTCACGTATGAACTGGCGCGGCGAATGTTCGGTCGCGCAACCGGGCTACTCGCGGGGGTCGTGCTGGCGTCGGCATTCGAATTCTGCATGCTCGCGCATGCCGCTACACCTGACGCCACGCTCCTGCTGTTCACCGTGCTCACTTACTTTCTGTTCTGGACGCGACACAGGAGTTCGGTAGTTGGCCGCTGTGAGGCCGGGCGAGCCGAAGGCTCGCAAATGGCCGGTCTGGGGTCACAGACCCCGGCTACAGCAGAACTGCCTTCTCGGAAGTGGTGGGTACCTACTGCGGCGGCGTGCGGACTGGCTGTGCTGACGAAAGGGCCCGTGGGCGTGGCGTTGCCGGGGCTGGTGATTGTTCTGTACTTCGCCTGGAACCGCGAACTTGGCCGGCTGCTCGACCGGAAGTTACTCGTCGCGTCGCTGGTGTTCGTATTAGTGGCGGGGCCGTGGTATGGACTTGTCACAGCGGAAACGCGTGGTGAGTGGGCGCGGGTATTCTTCGGTCGCGAAAACCTCGGGCGATTCACAACGCCGATGGAGAACCATCGCGGCCCCTTCATCTATCACGCGGTTGCGCTGTTGGTCCTGTTCGCGCCGTGGAGCGTGTTCCTGGTCGCAGCCGTGTGGGAGGGGGTGAGAGGGGCGTGTGGCTGGACGAACCGCGACCGCAAGGGAGCGGGTGAACCTCACCCGCTCCCTTGCGGTCGCGGTTCGCCGGAGGTGCGCGCCTTCCGCTTCCTCATCTGCTGGTTCGCAGTGTATCTCGTGTTCTTCTCCGCGGCCGCGACCAAGTTGCCGAACTACATCCTGCCGGTCTATCCAGCGATCGCGATCCTCACGGCTCGCTTCCTCGTCCGGTGGCAAGCCGGCGATCTGACACTGCCGCGGTGGCTGTTGCCGACATCGGTCGCGGGGCTGGTGCTCACCGGTGTGGCGGTGGTGGGTGGGTTGCTCGTCGTCGGCGATGCCGTGCATGTACTTCCCGCCAACGCGCGGGTGTTCCCTGGCATGGCGCGGTGGGCGCTGATCGGCATCATTCCGCTTATAGCGGCAGTGGGAATGACTCTCGCGCTCCGTACGGGTGACCGTGCCCGATTCGTGCGGGCGATGGCCATCGGAGCCGTGGCGTTTGTCGCGCTCGCGGCCGCGTTTCCTCCTCTGGCGGTCGATTCGCAGAAAGCGCCGCGGGAACTGGTGCGAACCAGTGGGGTGAGCGACCCGTCGCGCGATCTGCGACTCGCTCACTTCGACTGGTTCCAGCCGAGCGTTGTGTTTTACGCACAGCGAGAAGTTGTTGAAATGAAGTCGCCGGACATGGCAGCGAACTTCTTCTCCGTGCCAACCCCCGGCTACTTGTTCATTCCGACGAAGACCTGGGAACAACTTCTCGAAGCAAAGGTGACTGTGCCGACGCGAATCGTCGCTCGGCACTACGACTTCTACCGCAATTGCGAGATCCTGGTGGTAACGAATGACGTGACCGCGACCGCGGCGCGGTGAAGTCGCGGACGAGGAGTCTCCCTCACCTCACATCGTCCTTCCGAATGCGGGAGCGAGCGACTTCAGTCGCGTCAGGAGCGCATCGAACCCAGCGAAGTCGAGCGACTGTGCGCCGTCGGACATGGCGTGATCGGGTTCGGGGTGCGCTTCGATGAGCAAGCCATCCGCACCAGCCGCCAGCGCCGCCAGCGACATGGCCGGAACATAGGCACGCTTGCCGGTGCCGTGGCTGGGATCCACGAAGATCGGCAAGTGACACAGCGCCTTTGCCGGCGGGATCACCGATAGGTCGAGCGTGTTGCGGCTGTGGTCGGAGAACGTCCGCACGCCACGTTCGCACAAAATCACCTGATAGTTGCCGCCAGCCATCACGTATTCAGCAGCCATCAGCCATTCTTCCAGCGTCGCGCTCATGCCGCGTTTCAGAAGGACCGGTTTGCGGCACTTGCCCACTCGCTTCAGGAGCGAGAAGTTCTGCATGTTCCGCGTGCCAATTTGAATGATGTCCGCGGCTTCTTCAACCGCGCTGGCGTGTTCCGTGTCCATCAGCTCGGTGACGATGCCGATGCCAGTCTTCTCGCGTGCCTTGGCGAGAATCTTCAGCCCCTCGATGCCCATGCCCTGAAAGCTGTACGGGCTGGTTCGCGGTTTGAATGCACCGGCCCGCAGGAACTTCACGCCGCGGCTCATCAGGTGCTCGGCGGTGCGGAGAATGAGCCCTTCGTTTTCGACCGAACACGGCCCCGCGACCATTGTAAACGTTTTGGGACCGATGGTTCCTTGCGCGAGTTGAAGCACCGTGTCGTCGTGCTTCATCTCGCGGCTGGCGAGCTTATACGGCTTGGTCACGCGAATCGCTTCTTCCACTCCGGGCAACACCTCAAAAAGCGACTTATCGACAGCTCCGGTGTTGCCCGTGATGCCAATGGCGGTGCGCGTGGCACCTGGCATTACGTGTGCGGTCAAGCCTTGAGTCTGAATCACTTGAACCACTCTTTCGATGTGAGTGGGCAAGGCGTGGGATTGCATGACAACGAGCATGAGCGGAAACCTCGGATGCGGAATACGGAGAGTTTTTATCAGGGTGCCGGCTCAAGCAGGATGCACTGTCCCAGACCACCCAACCCACCGGAATACTCGCCGAATACCTTGACCATCAGGCCGGGCTTCAAGCGATCCTTTTGGCTCTGCGAGAAGGGGATACGGGCAAATGTTCCCCCAGGAAACCAACACGGCACTTGATTTTTGTCGTCGCCGATAACAAGCACCGTTCCTCCGTTTTCATTTGTAACGTTGGCAACCACACCAGTCACGATTACGGGTTGCTCGGCGTATTTCTTCCTCAGTTCGTTTGCATCGGTTGTGGCAAGCTCTCGTGCGAATTCCTCCACTGTGAACGTCGGAATGTTTCCTTTCGCTTCGATTATTTCCCACAGGACGCCATCCCATTGAGCGAAGGCAGCACCCTCTTTCGGTCCTCGAACGCGCACAGTAACGGTTTGTGATGGAAGAACTTTCTTCGCAAGGTTCTTTTCACGTACCAAGAACCCCGCATGATTGGAAAGCTTCGTTTTGCCACAGCGCAATGACAGAGTCGCAATGTCCGGGTGATTGTCTGTTTTGTAATCATCAACGATTCCTGTTACCTCAACAACTTTGCCCGAATACTGGGTGAACAGAAAATGCGTGTCCTTCTGGACTGCGTCCACGAATGCCTTGGCGGTCAGAATCACATCCGGCTTTGCCTTCGCGAGCGGTTCTGGTGTTGGCTCTTTCGGTATAGTCTCCTTCGGCGTCGTCGGGCCGGTTGGTCCCGACGATGCCGGTTTCGGTTCGCCTTCCGATTTCGGCGTGTCGCCGTTCTTGCCGCAGCCCGCAATCACGAGTGCGCACATGAACAAAATCAACACGCCTGCGCGGTGACAATTCTTTCTGGCGAGCATGGGCATCTTCTCAGGTGGAGAAAGCGTTCTCTTCCCACATCCCAAACAGGGTACGCTATTATAGTGATGGACGTCTCCTCATCCCGGGGGCCGCATGGATCTGACGGGCGACGATCATCTCGAACGGGCGGTGACCGAACTCGGCGCCCCGGACGCGCTCTTCCGCGTCAGTCGCGGGCGGTTTCTGGCGAAGCTTTCCCTCGGCGTGATGCTCCTGTTGATCGGTGCCGTTGCCAATTACCTCTGGTGGGTGGAGGGGCCGGGCAACCCGGACCACTTCATCTTTTTGATTCTGATTGGGCTGCCCATCTCCGGCCTGTCGTTGCTGCTACACATGTACCGCAATCGCGGACTCTACGTTCTCATTTACCCGACGGGCCTTTTGCGCTTACGCCACGGCGAAGTGGACTCATTCCCGTGGGGCGAAATCGAATATGTGCGGTTGCGGCTGCAACGGGCGGAATCAGCGGAGTTCACCCGCAACGCGGATGGCACACCGCTTGCCTGCTGGGTTCCCGCCGACGTGCCGACCTTCAAACTCGGCGAGGCCGGGCTGACACTCATCCGCACCGACGGTACCGAAGCACATCTCAGCCCGGCGCTGACCGACTACAAAGCCCTCGCGGAACAGGTGCAAAAGCTAACATTCTCCGTGTTGTGGCCTGCGATTCGAGATCGCTTCCGTGAGGGCGATTCCCTCTCGTTCGGCGAATTGGAAGCGGACATCAATGGTTTACGGCATGCTGGCAAATTGCTTCGCTGGCGTGACTTAAAGGAACTCACTATCGCGCAGGGTAAGTTCAGCGTGAAGCAAGTCAGTAAGTGGTTGCCGTGGGCACTCGTGGATGTGGGCAGCGTCTCCAATCCGCACCTCCTCTTCGCTCTGGTCGAAGAAGCACGCCGATTTCACGCTTCGCCAACAAGCCAACCGAAAGAGCAGCCGACGGAACAACAAGAAGAACAGGAAGCAGAAGGGTTTTAATCAGCCAAGCAATCTCACCACAAAGACACGAAGATCACACAAAGCCACACAAAGAAGAACCCCGGATTGTTCTTTACTTTGTGTGGCTTTGTGTGATCTTCGTGTCTTTGTGGTAAGTCTTTTTCCCCCCTAGAGCACATCCATGTCGCGTCTGCTCTTCTCCGTCGCCTTTCTCTTTGCGTTTGCCTTCGCGCTTCCCGCAGCCGATAAGCCCGATTACGTAGCACTTCGCAAGAAGATGGAAAAGGCAATGGGGCCAATGCCCAGCGCCGACCGGAAAGTGCCGCTCGATCCGAAGATCGTGAGTGAGGAGAAACTCGATGGCTACGTGCGCAGGAAGGTGACCTTCGCCGTTGAGAAAGGCGATCGCGTGCCGGCGTGGTTGCTGATTCCAAACACCGCGACCCGCGACGCGAAAGCCCCCGCGATGCTCTGCCTGCATCAGACTATCAACATCGGCAAGGACGAACCGGTAGGGTTGGGAAAACAAGATAGCAAGTCACAAGCGAAGCACCTTGTGCAACGCGGATACGTTTGCCTCGCACCGGATTACCCCAGTTTTGGCGAGTACAAGTACGACTTCCAGGCGGCGTTCCAGCGCGGCGATTACCAGTCCGGCACAATGAAAGCAATCTGGAACAACATGCGAGCCGTCGATTACCTACAATCGCTGCCGGAAGTGGCTGGTGAGCGGATCGGCGTCATCGGCCATTCGCTCGGCGGCCACAACTCGATGTTCACCGCGGCGTTCGACGACCGGCTCAAGGTGATCGTTTCCAGTTGCGGCTTTTGTAGCTTCGCGAAGTATTACGGCGGCAATCTCAAGGGTTGGACGAGCGATCGGTACATGCCGAAGATCGCCTCGGAGTTCAACAACGACCCGAAGAAGATGCCGTTCGATTTCTCAGACGTGGTGATCAGCTTTGCCCCGCGTGCATTTCTCGCGGTCGCGCCGGAGAAGGATCACAACTTTGACGTCGGCGGCGTGCGGGATGTGATCGCTGCGGCCGAACCGGTTTACAAGGCGCTAGGTGCGGCCGACAAACTGAAAGCAATCTACCCGGACGCCGGCCACGATTTCCCCGCCGATGCCCGCAAGACCGCTTATGAGTTCATTGACAAGCAATTGAAGAAGTGAAGAACCAGAAGGCGAACCCCGCCCGCAAGGGCGGTGGGTCTGCATCGCCACCACCCTTGCCGGCTGAATCCGAGGCGCGGGACCCGATGAGTCACCCACCGTCCTTGCGGGCGGGGTTCACGGGCTCCTTGGGCCAGCCCCCACCAGTTCCATCAATTCCGCGGCTTCGTTCACGACAAAATCCGGCGCCCCGCTGCGCAATAGCTCGGCGGTATGGAAACCCCACGTCACCGCGGCCACCTTCACGCCCGCTTTCTTGGCGGCTTCCACGTCGCGTAGTTCATCGCCGATATACAGCACCTCTTGACGGCTCAGTTTCTCCGCGCGGAGGATGCGTTTGAGGGCCTTCCCCTTGCCGAACAGTCGGGGGTAGCCGACGACAAATGCAAAGTGCTGTTCCGCATTGTTGGCTCGCAGGCAACGGCGAATGTTGTCCTCGCAATTGGACGACAGTACTCCCAACCGCAGTCCAGTCGCGGCGATGCCTGCCAGTACCTCACCCAAGCCCGACGCGAGTTTCAGCCGGTCCGCTTCTTCAGCGGCAGCAGCCTGATAGCGACGCACCAGTCGCGGCAACCGCCAGAGCGAAATGCCCTGCTGGCGAAGAAACTGCCGCGTCGAAAGTCCGCGGGCTGCGTCCACATCCTCGAGCGGCTTGAAGCCCATTTCTGGCGCAAGCCGGTTGAAGATGCTCACAGCCGTCGGCAGTGAATCGGCCAGCGTTCCGTCGAAATCCCACACCACAAGCTTCAATGTCATGGGAGCTTCCTCCTGAACGAACTGACCGTCGGTAAAATGGTCGACTCCGCCACACTTTGCCGAAAGTCTCGGTTCTGACGCAAGGCGAGTCCTTCGTGGAACCAGTCGCCGAATGCTGGATACTGAAGACTAATGACACGCTCAGCGCGGCGTGGTATCTTTTCTATCGCTACGCTCATTCTCCACTCTACTCGAAGGAGTACCCATGATTCGCCCGTTTCTGGCGTTAGTTGCACTGATGGTGGTGGTCGGTTCAGTTCGCCCGGCCGACGATCTACCCGGCCCTAAAATCGAATGGCCCGATGTGAAGGGGTTGGAACGGCAGAAAGTCAACATGTTCAAGGACCCCGCTCTGGGTTACTCCGTCTCGTACCTCGGCGACGGACTGGTGGTAACCGTGTTCATTTACAACCTCGGCTTTGAAAAGATTCCCACCGGCCCGAACTCCGACACGATCAAGGCCGAAATGTACGAGTCCGCCCTCGCTCTGGAAGCGAACAAGAGCAACGGTCGTTACAAAAGCATCCAACCCCTCGACGAGTCAGTGATTGCCTTCGGCTCGAACAAGGCTGCGCCGAAAATCCGCCGCAAGCGTTACGAAATTGAGATCACCAAAGAAGGCCCAGCCATGACGGAGCTGTACGTCACCGGCTACAAGAATTACTTCATCAAGATCCGCGCTACTTACCCGACTGACAACAAGCAAAAGTGCCAGAAACAACTGGACGAGCTCATCGACGAACTGGGTCAAGGTCTGAAGTGATCGCGCGGGAGTGGACAGAGAAGCAAAGTTAGACAGGATAACAGAATCAAGCACGATCGCGTGGGAGCGCTCGCTTCGTCCCGATCGTGTTTGATCCTGTTATCCTGTCTAACTTTGCTTCCGTTGAGGCTTCCCCCATGCCAACTGAGACACTCGAATTCAAAGCCGAACTCAAGCAACTTCTTCACCTGATCACTCACTCGCTGTACTCCGACCGCGAGATCTTTCTTCGCGAACTCATTTCCAACGCATCCGACGCCATCAACAAAGTGCGGTTCGATGCGCTCGCCAACGCCGACAAACTCGAAGGCAACACCGACTGGAAGATCAAGCTTCAACCGGACTCGGCCGCCGGCACGTTGACCATCTCCGATAATGGCATCGGCATGTCGCGACAGGAGGTCATCGACAACCTCGGTACCGTTGCGCAGTCGGGCACGCGAGCCTTTCTCGAAGCCGCCAGACAAGCCGGCAAGACGGGTGAAGCGCCCGGCCTGATCGGGCAGTTCGGCGTCGGGTTCTATTCCGCTTTCATGGTTGCGGACAAAGTCACGGTGATCACACGGGCGGCGGGAAGTTCGCCCGCCGAGGGAACGAAGTGGGAATCCGACGGGCAAGGAACCTATTCCATCGAAGCCACCGAGAAACCCACGCGCGGAACGGATGTCATTCTCCACCTGAAGGAAGACGCAAAGGAATTTCTCGATTCGTGGCGGTTGCGGTCGCTTGTGAGGAAGTTCTCCGACTTCCTCGAACACCCCGTTGTGATGGATGTGGAGAAGGAAGAAAACGGCCAGAAGACCACCCTCGAGGAGACACTGAACACACGAAAGGCGATCTGGCTCCGCAACAAGAGCGAGGTGAAACCGGAAGAGTACGAGGAGTTTTACAAGTCGCTGGCGCACGATACCGAGCCGCCCGCAGACGTCATTCACTATGCAGCCGAAGGCAAAACGGAGTTTCGCGTCCTCGCGTTCATCCCCGCGCACAAGCCGTTCGGCTTTGATTACGAGGAACAAGTTGCGGGGTTGCGGCTGTATGTGCAGCGCGTCCTCATCATGGATCGCTGCGAGCAAGTCCTCCCCTCTTACTTGCGGTTCGTGAAGGGCGTGGTGGATTCCGCCGACCTGCCGCTCAACGTCTCGCGCGAGATTCTTCAGCAGAATCCTCTGCTCGACGTCATTGAAAAGAGCGTAGTGAAAAACGTGCTCGAAGCGCTCGCGGGGATGAAGAACATCGAGTTCGAAAAATACCTCGCATTCTACAAGGGCTTTGGTGGGGTGCTGAAAGAGGGGCTGGCACGCGACTGGAGCAATCGCGAGAAAATCGCTGATCTGTTGCTCTTCGAGAGTGCGAACACCGAACCGGGTAAGTTCACCACTCTCGCTGAATACGTCGAGAAGATGCCGAGCGACCAGAAAGAGATCGCTTATCTGATTGGCGAAACAGCCGAGCAGTTGCGACACTCACCCTACCTCGAAGCGTATCGGGCCAAGGGACAGGACGTGTTATTGCTCACCGATCCGATCGATGAATTCGCGATCCCGCAACTTGGCGAATATAAGGGAAAAAAGCTCGTCGCGGCGGATCGCGGCGAGGCCGCCGGAGTTGGCGAAGTACCCGCCGGCACGAAGGAGCAGTTCGAACGGCTCCTGAAGTGGATGAAGGAGAAGCTACCGGAAGTGGCGGACGTGCGACTCACGAACCGACTCACGGAAAGTGCTGCGTGTCTGGTGGCGGATGCCCATGGGCTGTCGGCACATATGGAACGGCTAATGGAACGAATGGGTCGCGACGCGGGCAGCGTGAAACGCGTGTTGGAATTGAACCCCACTCACCCGACCGTGGAAGCGGTACGCCAGTTGCATCAAAGTAACGCGGCCGATCCGCGGCTCGACCTCTACACCCGCCTGCTCTATGAACAGGCCGTCATTGCGGAGGGGTCGAAGGTGGCAGACCCGGTTGCGTTCGCGAAGCGAGTGAATGACCTGATCGCACGCGACGCACAATCCGCACACTCTGCCTGAGCGGGCGACCTTCTACCCAGCGCGATTGCGAGATCCGTTACCCCACCCGATTTCGCGCTGGGTAGAATTCATTGCGGCGAATGAATCGGTCTTCGCTCGCCGATTCAAAAGAATGAACAGGAAGTTCGCTTGCTCGTGTTGCGGGGAAGCGCCAGAACGGACTCTCAAATCCGGCGGTTCACGCCCACCCGAAGAGTTCGCGCCCCACTCACAAACGACAGACCGAATTTCGGCTTTTCGCCGCGCTTTTTTTGACTTTTCGGGGATTTCCTGTTCTAGGGTTTCGCCAATCGGAAGTCGCGTCCTGTCGCCTGTCACAGGCTTCAGAACTCCCCCTAGCGAAGACACCACGGACGTGGGGCACACGCCATGATGCTCACCATCCTAACCGTCGCCGGAATCGCGATTGGGCTGACTGCAGCCTACGTGTTGACGACAAAGGCCGAACCGGCTGAGGCGCTTGCAGGCGAAACGACAATCTCGAACGCGGCTGCCGCCGCCGAGACCCTCGTTGACCACTCGGTTCCCCCAGCCACACGTACAGATTGGCAACTGACGACCGTCTCTGCTCTCCATCACGCGGAAGAGTTGATGGACGTGCTCGAAAACCAAGGCTTCGTGGAACGCGAACTGGTCGTTCTGGGGAACTCGTGTTTCGCGGTCCGCTGGCGGTAAGCAACTCAAATGAGAACGCGGCTTGCCGAGTTCTCATTTACTGAACAGAACACTCCTTGAAGCACAGCGGGTCGCAGCGGGATGCTCGCGACCCGTTGTGTTTTTCGAGGTTCCCCACCGACACTCATGAGAGACACATCAGAACCAATTTACGAATCCGTTCGGGGGGCCACAAATCTATCCGTTCTGTCCGTAAAGTGCTCTTGAAAAGGAAGCCGAAACAACAGAAAACCCCACCGTAGCTTGGCTTGCGCCTCGATACGGTGGGGCCGGAACAGAGAAGAGGCAGAACTTGTGGATATAGTGAGGCGGCGGGCAGATATTGTCAACGCCAAGTGTGGGAATTTTTGCAACCAAACGGATTAGCGGAATTCGTCGCGACGAACAATCAGAATCAACACAATCCCCACATACAAGAATCCATGGCAGACTGCGCCGAGTGGATTGTCCATTGCTTTGAGCGCAAGCACCAGAAACGACACACAGACAAGAGAAAGCGAGAGGTACCATGCGGGGAGCCAGCGCCGCAAAACACCGATTCCCGTCAGCCCCCAAATGAACGCCCAGCCCGCTCCAAAGACAATGCGAAACCCGGAGATCGGATCGAAGCCACGTTCGCCCACGACCGCCGACATTCCAACGAACAGGAACAACCCGCTGGCCGCAATAAGCAGATGCAACACAGCAACAAGAGTGACGACTCGGCTGTGTCCTTCTGGTGCGGGCTCTGGTGTGGCTTCGGGCGTTGGTCTGGAAGGTCGTTGCGACAGTCTTGTCGGTGGAGGGGCGGGGGTATCGCAATTCGGACACTTTGGCCCACCCGGGGGTTCTTCCGGAAGAAAGTATGGAGCAGAACAAGCGGGGCAGCGAACTCGCATAAGAAATGATCCTTGATGGCGTTGGAGAGTATTGCGGAGCGAGTCTGTCGCGTCAACCGCTTGATTCGACACTCGGATACGAATACCTTGGGAGTGAATCGCCGAAGGTCTGGCGCCCAGTCCATTTCAGGATTTTCCAAATGCCTTCTGATGCGGACCTGACTAACGAGTTCTTTCAGGTCAAGCGGCACGGTGACCTGGCCGTGATCGTACCAACGGCGCAGGTGGAAGACTTGCCCGAAACGCTGCTCCAGCCGGCGGCGGAACTCGTGCTTGCGCCTCTGAAGGAGGATCCGCCGAACCAGATCATTGTCGATCTTTCGAGCGTATCGTACTTCGGCTCGGCGTTCATCACCTTCCTGCTGCGCTGTCACCATTTGCTTCAAGCACGTGGGAGTGAACTCGTGCTGGCGGGCGTGAACCCGAACATCCGCGAATTGTTGCGGATCACCAATCTGGAAATGTACTGGGCCCTGTACGACACCGCTGCTGAAGCGATCAACGCCCTCGGCGGCGCGGATTGACCCCTCGGCTGTTACGAGCCGCGACTAGTTCCAACTGCGGCTCGTTAAACTCCTTCGCCTCACGTCTCCCCAAGAAATTACGACTTCATACTCCGGATCTGCTCGCGCCGCGACAAGCCAGAGCGCCTTCGTGGACGAATCGGCGTCCTGCGCCGGCGCGATTCTTGCATTTCTCCCGGTGCCGTTGTCGGGATTGTGTCGCTCATTCGTGAGTCCACACGCCCGATGAAGACACCGCCACGCAGTCTTGAGTCGCTGTGCGGCGAACGGACTGTTTTTGCCTCTAACTTCAACGATTTCGATCAGGAGGTCCACCGTGATTCGTGTCCTTCCCTGCATTCTCACCGTTGGCTTACTCGCTTTGGTTGGGTGTAAGCAAACGACTACAACCGCTCCGAGCACCAATCCGAGCAAGCCGGAACAAGCCCGGAAGTTGACGATCACCAGCCCCGGCGAACAAAAAGTGGTTGTCAACGGGACCGATAAATTCACCGTGCGCGTTACGCGGGATCATTTCACCGGGCCGGTCACGATCGAAGTGAAGAACCTGCCACCTGGCGTGTCGGTGGTCACCCCAGACATGACCATCCCAGCTGACAAAGACACGCTGGAAGTAACCGTCAAGGCGAACCCCGACGCGAAGGTCGGAGATAATCAGTCAGTCCAGCTTGTCGCGCACGCGAAGGACCAGAAGGATCTGCCAGAATCTGCGATCAACTTCAATATGGATGTGAAACCGAAGTAATGGCTGGAGGAAGGGAAGTGCTCGCGGGGCAAGAAGCAACTTTTGCTCCGCGAGCACTGGCATTTCGCTCCACAGTTGCACCACCTATGAAGGCTCAGCGCAAGAAGCACACTACTCTTTCTTCACCGCGAACTGACCCGCACTTTTAATTACGACAAACTTGTCGTCTTTTGCCGGCTTCACCGTGGCGTCGGTCTTCTCATCTCCCGGCCAGCGGAATTTCACCTCCGATGGGCGGCATTGCGTGTGTGTGCGAATCATCCGCGGAGGTAAATTGAACGTCCGCTTCCCAATCGTGTAAGACACGGCTTCACCGGCGTTGTTCTCGATCTCGAACCGAATCGCTTGCGATTTCAGCCTGCCGAACATCTGCACCGCGTAATAGTAACCCGTCTTCTCACTGCGGGCCACTGCGACCGCGGTATCGAACACGTCCGGATCGAGCATGTTTTTGCGGTGTTCCGGCGAATGCTTCCAGCCGTTGAAGAACTCATCGACGAGTTGCTCGGCGGTGAATCCCCGCGAGTCATAGGCATAGGCGATGTTTTCCAAAATGATGCAGTAGTCGTAGCCGTGTTTCGTCGCGCGTTGCGCGGGGCTGTTCCCATCGGCTGTGTGCCCATATTCGTCCGTTTTCGCCATAAAGCCCGCGAAGTATTGGGCCGTTGCGACGAGTTTCTCGTTCGCCTTGACGGCTTTCTGCCCCTCCTTGACACGGAAGTCGTTGGTCTTATTCACGATCAGTTCGGCCGCACGGATCAGGTCCGGTAAGTCAGTTTTGTTGGGAGCCGCTCCGCGCACTGCTTCCCGATTTTCTTCCTCCACGGTTTGCGCTCCTGCTGGCCCACAGAAGAGCCAGCCAAGCATCACAACAGCGATGAGAGTTCGTTGCGACATCGTTCTTCTCCCTCTTTTCGTGTCGAGTTGTGTTGAAATCCTCGGGTCGGTTGTCGCAGAGTTGTTTTCTCCGCGCTCGCGACAACCTCAACCAAGGTTTCAACTGAGTAGGCGGTTGTCGCAGGGGTTCGTTTTTCAACCTCAACCGAGGATTTCAACACAGTATCCCGCTGCAATCTCAGTCGGGCTTCGGCACCTCCTCCACGCGCTGGGCATCGACGGATGGGTTGATCCGTCTTCCTTGCCGTTGCAAGTGGACGTGGATGAGTTCCGCGCCGTAGAAGAGAATCCAGCAGGAGTAGTAGACCCACAGAAGCACCACCACAAACGACCCGGCCGCTCCGTACACCGTGGCCGTTGTGCCGTAGGTGAAGTAAAGCGCCAGGAGAAACTGCCCGATCTTGAAAAGCACGGCGGTGACAATCGCGCCGAACAGCGTGTCGCGCCAGGGCAGATCGACATTCGGCAGGAATCGGAAGATCAGCCCGAACAGAAGAGCAACGACAAAAGTCGAAACAATCAGGTCGATGACCGTCGCCACCCAGCCTGGACCGCCAACCGCATATTCACTCATCGCCGTGAGAGTGGTGGTGATGACCTGGGACACGAGAAGAAGAAAACCGACCACAAACACCATTCCAACGGATGTGAAATACTCCCAAATGAAAGTCCACCATTTTCGATTCGGCTTGGGGACGATCCCCCACAAAGCATTGAGGGAGTCGCGGAGCTGAGAGAACACTCCAGAAGCTGTAAACAGAAGTACGCCGAGGCTGATGACGGTCGCCGGTATCCCCGAGCCCGGACGGACAGTTTCGGTGATCATTCCCCGAACAGCACCGGCTCCCGTCGGACCCAGAAACTCGGTAACTTGTCGTACAACCTGGTGTGTTGCTCCTGTTTCCCCGAGCACCAGACCCAGCACTTTGATCGTGATCACCAACAGTGGGGAAAGCGACAGGATGGTGTACATCGCCACCGCGGCGGCCAAACGCATCGCGTTGTCGTGGGACCACTTAATCGCCGCATGATAGAGAGAAAGCCCCGCATCCTTGAGGCGGTCCCAGACTGTGACGGCCGGGGTCTGTTGAACAGGGGTTGCGACGGAATCGGCAGCCACTGCGATTCTCCTTGGGTTTTCAGATGGAAATACCCCGAAAGCACTCACAACGGGTTAGGCCTCCTGCGTGCGAGGAGACCCAGACCGACGAGGCCCAATCCCACGAGAGCCAGCCAGTCGCGGTTCTTGGTGACCCACCATTGCTCGCACCGCTCGGTGGCCTTGTTGTCAAACCGACCGTGTGCCCCCCAGTCGCCGGGGAGTGGTTCATACAGATTGTCCGGCCGACCCGGCTCTTCGGGTTCGTCCGTCATCTGCGACTCGTAGCCGGTCTTACCCAGGTAATAGTCGCCCACGCCGGGCAATACCGCATTCCCGGCCACCACGACATCGGTAATGAGACCGACGTCCCATTCGCGGCGGTAGTGGTGAGCGGCGTAGTGGATGGCACGGGCACAGACTTCCGGCTGGTAGATGGGGGGCACGGGTTGCGGTCGGCGTGGCATGCGGTTCTTCGACCACGAGTGCTGGGGCGTGTTCGTGGCCGGCATGTTAACCATCGTCACCTTGACGTTGCTGTTGTCGTGGATCAACTCACAGCGAAGTGATTCGGTGAAGCCCTGGATGGCGTGTTTGGCTCCGCAGTACGCGGATTGAAGGGGAATGCCGCGGTAAGCAAGTGCCGACCCAACTTGCACGATCATGCCGCGATCGCGCGGCAGCATGGACCGCAACGCGGCGAGCGTGCCATGAACGAAGCCCAGATAGGTCACTTCCGTAACGCGGCGGAAGTCGGCCGCGGTCATCTTCTTGACGGGGGAGAACACCGCGGCCATCGCGTCGTTCACCCAGATGTCAATGGGACCGAATTCCTGCTCCACACGCTCCGCGGCGAGATCGACTTGTGCCGCGTCCGATACGTCGGCCGACAGCACGATTGCTCGACCGCCAGCGGCTTCCACTTCTCGCTTTGTGGCTTCGAGCCCATCGCGTCCGCGGGCAATCAGGCCGATGTGTGCTCCATCCCTGGCGAATTCCCGAACAGTGGCACGGCCGATACCGGCCGAGGCGCCGGTGATGACGACCACCTCGGGCTTCTTTCTGTTGTGCAATTCGCTCATGGCGTAAATCCTCCGCCACAGCGATTCGCAATGCCCATGCCGCAATGGAAACGGCCGAGTCAGGATATTTCTGACAAGGTAGTAGGCACGCTCCGTGTGCCGTTCCAAACGACAGCGGCACGGAGCCCCTGCTCTCCTTTGCCAAGCCCTTATGCCGCGAGGTCGCCGCTTGTTGGCGTGTGGCCTGTGGCGTAGCGGGCAATGGTGGTCGCGAGGCTCTTGCCGATGCCGGGAACTTGCTCCAGTTCGTGTGTGCCGCCGCGAGCGACGAGTTCCGCCACTTCGTTCGGTAGTCCAAGAACAGCCATTGCGGCCGAGCGGAACGCTCGCACGCGGTAGAGGTTGTTCCCGGCCCGTGCCATCTCGCTGGCGTGTTCGCGAAGCTTTTTGGCAATCTCCTGATTTGTAAGTATCATCGCGCACCTCCTTGTATTCTTTGTTCCAGATGGAACGCCTGTACACAAGGTCGGTTGTCGGTTCTGTTTCCCTGGGTCTCCTGGAATCGATTAACACTGGGGGCAGAAACACTGTGGCAGAATTTGTCTGCAAATTGTCAGGTTGCCGGCTGTCCTGCCATATTCGACCTTCCGCAATCCGGCAGATGGCAGACTCCAAAAAAGGCCAAAACCAGCGGTTTTTCGTTGTTCTTGTGGTAACTCTCTTGTGGCGACTCCTCACTCACCTTGGCAGAATTTGTCAGTAAATTGTCAGTGGTTACCGGCTGTCCTGCACTCCTGTTTTCGAGCCGTTTTTTCTGGCTGTGTCGTCCGGTGTCGTCTAATGTCCGGTTTTCGAGCCGTTTTTCCCCCCTGGTTTCCGGTTTTCGAGCCTTTTATCTGGTTCATCTGGTCCCTCTGCCCAACTGTAATGGGGGTGACAGTGGGGCGGTAATTAATGTTACTATACAAAATACCATATATCAAAGCGAACTCTTCGGAGCGTCTGATACATGAACCCGCTGGAAGTGTCACGTTTCTTAACGAGCCGCGACCGCAAGGGAGCAGGCAGCGATTCCCGCTCCCTTGCGAGAGATGAGAACAGGGCCTGCCGGGTTCTCATCTACTCCGGCGGCGCGGCTCGTTCAATGCGACAGTCTCATCGGGTTCCTGTCTGAGATGGGTACGCTCATACGGTACGATGTGAGGGACGGTCATTCCCGAAGAATGGCAAATAAGCCGCGAACGTACTCACAAGGGCCAATCTCGCGTGTTCAATCGCTTGAAATGAACTGTCGGGTGGGTCTTTGATGGAAGGTGCGGAGTCGGAGAGAAGGTCGTGGCGGCGTGAACTGACCGCAACGACCGCACGTGGCTGATGGGGATCACTTTTTCAGGTCAAAATTGTGCTCGGTCTTGCCAGGTTCGACATCAGCGGAGAGTGTTGTTTCCTCGTTGTATTGCTTGGGGATGTACTGCTCAACGAAGTCTTCCCCCATCGGTCCCTTTTTACCGGGCACGGTGTGATTGGCCTGGATCTTCACCTTGTTCTTCCCCGCGACAACCTTCAGGCTGTATTTTCCGTCCTTGATCGGACCCGACTCCGGACCGATGGTTTTATCCTCGGGAAGAAACGTGATGTAACCGTCCCCGACATCCTGCCCGTCATACTTGACGGTTCCCGAGACGTCGAGTTTGGTCGGTCCCGACTTGCCGCAACCAGCAAGGGCGAGAACAAACCCCGTCAGGACCACAAAGAACAATTGCCTGGTCATCGGTTTCTCGCTTGAAGTGGTGGAGAGCCTGCGCAATGGGCAATCGCTCCATCGCCGCGAGTGAGTACGCGCGGCGGTGGAGGCTGTGATGATACCGGCAGAGAATCAGAAGTTGGGAATGACCTCGCCAGTCGACTTGGTGCCCAGGTAGTTCCAGGCAAGGGCATTAATGCTGTTCGAGAAGAACCGAACCGAGGCGTCGGCCATCGCCGCATTCACGCCGTTGGTGTGGTTACTCCGTGCTAACAGGAAAGGATTGCCTGAGTTCTGTGTGGATGGCGCCTTGGGGGTGCTTATTCCCTGATAGCCTACTTGGTCCGGAGTCGTGTTGTTGGGTGGATAAATCGTACTGAACCAGCTGTTCCCGTACCACGAGTTTGCGTACCGGCCGCGGAGATCGTTTGTGCCGGTATCTGGAACGACGAGAATTTCACTGATCATCAGCGTGTTGGAAGTGCCATCGGTGATGTCCGTCATCTTCGTCTTGGATTTGACGTAGAACATACCGTTTGTGAGCAATCCATTCCCGTAGCCGGTTGAACCGGCACACACGACCATGTTGGTGTGGAGTCCCTGCATTTCCGTGATCCCCGCCGTGGTCGTGTTGGTGTCGTGAGTGACCGTTTTGGGGCTGCCCGGATCGGATGGGCACACGAGCGGCGGAACGAGCGTGTCCTTCTTGGTGGATAGCAACGCCCAGCCATTCGCTGAATTGCTGGCTGCGTAATACTGGTAGAGGTTCTGCTGCTCCATGTACGGCAGGATGGGGATGACCCAGCAGCCGCGAATGAATGGGGCATCATTCGAGTAGAAGTTGTTATATTGCCCCATTGGAAACGCGCCGTTGGCGTCGTGGTAGCTATGTAGCGCGATCGCGACCTGTCTCATATTGCTGGAACACTTCATACGTGCGGCGGCTTCGCGCACTTTCTGCACGGCGGGCAACAGCAGCCCGATCAAAATCGCAATAATTGCGATGACCACTAACAACTCAATCAACGTGAAAGCGGAACGATTACGGGAACCCCGATTGGACATGGCAGACTCCCTCCGCGCTCATTATGAATTGGCGCGGAACGTGTGGATGAGAACGACCAACGGAATGAAGTTGGGCGAAGTGGTGAGAAAGCCCGTGGACTGAGTAGGTTCCAGACGCGTGAGCCTTTTCACGGCGCTGCTTTCTCCAATCAATAATTGGCCCGCCAAGGCATCGCAAGTCAAAAAAAACAGAGATTCCAGCAGTTTGATCAGCGAGTGCCTCATTCTCATTCTTGACGCCACACACACCGAAGCATTTCGACAACTGCCCGACATCAGCGTTTGAATTGGTATTCTGGAGGAACGGACACCAAACCCACGCGAATTGTTTCCCTTGGCATCCCAATTCCTCTCGCTGATTCCCAACAGCCTCTCCGCAGCGCGAATCGTGCTCGGACTGGCGTTCCCATTTGTGTCGGGGGAAGTGCGCCTCTGGATTGTCATCGCCGCAGCAGTGTCGGACGCCATTGATGGCCTCACCGCGCGCTGGCTGCATGCGGAGTCGGATGTCGGACGGTTGCTCGACCCAGTCGCGGACAAGTTCTTCATCCTGATGCTCGCCGGTACGCTGGTCGCGGAGGGTACTTTACACCCGCTCTGGGCGGTTGGGCTCGCGGTACGCGACATCACGGTCCTGATCGGCCTTCTCTACCTGATCGCGCTCCGGGACTGGAAACGCGGTCGGCGTTTGCGGCCATCGTTGCTGGGCAAAAGCACCACTGCGGCGCAGTTCGTGGTTCTGATGGTACTCGTGATTTGGGAACACGCGCCGGTGTGGCTCCTGGCGGCAATCACGATCCTGAGTATCTCAGCCGCGATTGGTTACATCCGCGCCTTACGCGCACTGACGGTAACCGGATATTCGGAGAGTGTGTAGACCGCACGAGGTCGCCCAAGGAGTGATCCGGAAATCACCAAGACGACTCTCTTGTGGGTTTTTGTGGTTCAAGTTTGGAAAGGTGGTGTCTTCTCAATAGCGGAAGGTGTTTTCCACTTGTCGCTGTCACACCACTGCGCAGCCGGATCGGCTGCCAAAAGTCGAGGGGATTTGATGCGCGCAATACTGGCGGGACTGGTGGCCCTGGGGTTTGCAATCACAGCGGACGCAGCTCAGCAACCGAAGGCCAACATCGACGCTGCCAAGTTGGTCGGCAAGTGGGCACCGATCGGATTTGGGGGAAAGCCCGAATTGAAGCTGGCGGAAGAATTCACGGCGGACGGCAAGCACAACTTCGGGGGTCTGAAAGGAACGTATAAAGTCGAAGGATCGACACTGACCATCACGTACGATGTTGGCGGAACGCTCCAGCGGAAGATCTCGAAGTTGACGGACAAGGAGGTCGTATACGGGACAGGCAAGGCAGCCAGTGTCTACAAGAAGGTCAAGTAATCTGGTCGGCACCTGCGTGCAGCGTCACAAACACAGCGAAGCCTCGATCAATTGACCGAGGCTTCGTCGCACCAGTTACTTCTTCGGTTGGGCGGGCAGCGTGAATTCGTTCTTCGCGGGGTGTTCGCCATCAGCGCCGATGATGATACGGTGCGTGGCGGCCTTTTCGCCGTCGATAAAGAGCTTGAAGGTGAGTGTTTTGGCCTTATCCGTCAGTTTGAAATCGGCCTGGTCGGTGGCACCGTAGGTCCGGAACTGGAAGTCGAAGCCTTTCCCGTCCTGATGAGCCGTGAGTGTGTCGGAGGTCTTGCCTTTTCCCTTCTCCAGATTTTTCCCCTCCACGGTCATCTTGTCGTTGCACCGCACGGAGCCGGTGAAGACCATCAGTTTGTCTTTCTTGCCGACGCTATTCTCGGTGCTGGTGCGCAGGTGCCACATGCCATCCTCGTACCAGATACGAATCGCACCGATTCCGCCCCCGGGGTCACCCTTCTTGGGGAAGCCAACGGGGTTCGGCGTATCGGCGGCCAAAACCACTGGCGTCATGCCAAGCAGGAAGAACCCAATCCCGAAGATAACCTTTTGCGGGGACATTGTTGTTTCCGAGATTGTGTGGATTGGAGAATGGAATTGCAGTCTATCTCCGCCACTGCACGGAAGCAACAACTTGCGCCGAGCATCACTCCATCGCCGCATACCACCGAACCATGTGGGAAAAATCGTCCGCAGCCAGTTCCAGCGATGACTGCGGGCATTGACAAGCTTGAGACAGCGACTTACTGATCATTGCGCATGAAAAGATCGCCTCTCTCTGATTCAGCGTAGAATGAGATTACTCTTCAATACCATTTGGTATCACTCCCCGCCAACCCGAAACACGTTGTTCTTCTTCAGCACAAGCACGCGGCCGCTTGTTTCGAACTCGATGTGGCAATCGTGTAGCGAACCGCGGTTTGCGTCTTTCGGAATAACGATTTCACACGTAACCGCGTTGCCGTCGCGGGCGATTTTCCTCGCCTCAAATGGGCCAATCACCACACGGCTCGGCACACCCGCTGGAAGTCGTGTCCCTGAAGCATTCAGTTCGATGCGAACCGTGTGCGCCTTTCCGCGTTCCGCGGTACCCGGCTTCACGGCAGTGATGCCCCATCCTTCACGGCTTTCACCAGTGGTATTGTCCTTGAGCGCGCCAACACTCGATCGGCCAAACGCCCGGCTATTGGATGCTTCCGGTACACCCGCGTATCCGCCGATGAGATACGGGAATTTTCCCGGCGTAACGTGGTAGTGATAGCCGCGATCGGGATCGAACCGGCCGTTGCACACATCGAGTGCTTCTGCGCCTTTCAAATCTTTCGCCATCACGCCATCGGCGACATACGGACCGTAAACGGGGTAGCCGTCCCACGCAAAAGCGATGATGGGTGAATGTCCTTTCCCGTCGTCCGGGAATGGTGTCTTCACGCAACTGGGGTATTTGTGGTAGTGGTAAGCGCCGCGTTGTTCCGGGTGCCCGCAGCACGAATCGAACCAGACTTCCGAGTAGCCCGCCACGGCGTTCATTCCACCCGCTTCAAATGGGTTGAAGAACACAACGCCATTGATTGCCAGACCAATCGGCCCCATCGGCGGTGGCGTAATCTGCTGGGCGGGTTTGGGCACCAGCGGAATGCGGAAGGTGAAGTTCTGCGCGCGAATCGTGTTCGGGTTTCCGCTGTTGGGGAACTTGGCGGTGGGGTGATTGGGGAGATTCTGCGTTTCGAGGATCAGGAACGTGTCGTCGTGACTCACCTTGAGGTCGGGTATCCCATCCTTGTTGGCATCGCCCGTCTTGGAGAACAGATCGACGAACTTGTCGGCGTCGCGGTAGAGGTAGGTGTTCGGCTGGCCGTTCTTCCCTTCCTTGACGTACCACCGGCCGCCGATGGATTTCAGCCCGACCGGTACGGGCGGCGCAGGGTTCTCTTTGCCGCCAAATGCCGCTTTCGAGGTGGTATCCAGTGTCGGTTGACCTCCCGGACCTTCTGGACCGCCCGGGCCGCCGGGAGGGGGACCGCCTGGACCGCCGGGGCCTGGAGGTTGAAGGGTTTCGATGGCCCGCTTTTGCTCAGCCGTGAGAACCTTTTCCAGTTTCTGGCGCACTTCCGCTTCAATCTCGGCGAGTTTCTTTTCCTGTTCGGGGGTGAGGTTCAATTCATCGTGTACGAAGGGAGGAAACAGTTTGCCGAGTTTGTATCGCGGCGGTCCCTTCTGCCCACCCGGCGGCCCTCCGGGCGGCTGGGACGATGCCGTCAATACGCAAGCGGTGAGGAAGCAAGTCGTGAGGAGGAGGACGCGAAGCATGGGGAAGCTCCGTGCGAGTGTGGCCGAAAACGCGACTGGTACGTTCCAAAACGGAGTGAAAGCACGAGCCGCGACAGGCGTTGATGGGATGATTCCAATTGTTTGCCGAACAGAAATGACCACCCGATGACCTCTCCCGACGAACGCGGCAGGACGCCGACCGCGCCACCCGGCCGCCTCGTATCGCTCGATGCCTATCGCGGATTCGTCATTCTGGTCATGCTCACGCAGTTGCTCATCCTCAGTCTGGTCGCTGAGAGTTTCCCCGCCAGTTTGGTTTGGCGAACCATCGCATTCCACGCCGAACACGTGTCGTGGGCGGGGGCCGGACTGATCGACCTGGTCCAGCCATCGTTCAGTTTCCTGGTCGGCGCAGCTCTGCCATTCTCTATTGCCGGCCGGCAGTTGCGTGGACAATCGCGAACGCGAATGGCTCTGCACGCTCTGTGGCGTTCGATGGTGCTGGTTTGCCTCGGGGTGTTCCTCTGTTCGGTGGGCAACACACAAACGTACTGGTCGTTCCACGACACACTCTGCCAGATCGGGCTGGGCTATCCGTTCCTGTTCCTGCTCGATTTCTGTCGGCCGCGGACACAGTGGCTTGCCCTGGTGGTGATTCTCGTCGGTTATTGGGCCGCGTTCACACTCTATCCCACCCCCAGCTTCGATTTCGCTTCACATTGGACGAAGGACGCCAACATCGGGTTGTCGCTCGACAGGTGGTTTTTGAACTTGTTTCCGCGACAAAGTCCGTTCACCACCAACCGCGCGGGGATCGTCACCATCGGTTTTGTCGGTCGACTGGCGACGATGATTCTTGGGCTCATCGCCGCTGGGTGGCTCCGGAACACCTGGCCTGCCGGGAAGAAAGTTCAGTGGATGGTCGTTACGGGTTTGGTTGGCATCGCGGCAGGAGAGGCGCTCGAGTGGTTCGGGCTCTGCCCGATCGTGTGGCGACTCTGGACGCCGAGCTGGACGCTCTACAGCGGCGGGTGGTGCTTCCTCTTTCTCGCCGGGTTCTGCCTGTTCACCGATGTGTGGAAGTTGCAACGATGGACTTTCCCGTTCGTCGTGCTGGGCATGAACGCCATCACCATTTACTGCCTGAAGCACTTGATCGACGGGTTCATCCGTGGCTCGATCCGAACTCACCTTGGGGAGAATGTGTTCAAGGTACTTGGTGAGGTTTACGAGCCTCTGATGAGCGGCGGAGCCACAATCGTCGTGCTGTGGCTCATCGCACTGTGGATGTACCAGCGGAGGGTCTTCTTGCGTGTTTAACACCTGGCAACTTTTGGCACGTGAAACATTGAACTTGCAATAACGTGTTCTCCTGTCGTAACATTCGCCGGCCCCGGTAATGGAGTACCGAAATGCCGGCTCCTTCCGACCCGGTTCACCCCTCGGGTCTCTTCAACCGTGCCCGTGCCGCAGCCGCTGAACTGTGGTTGCGCGCTTATTGCGTGGTGTATTCGCAAAACGCACTCGCCTCCGGTGGGCGGGCATTGCGAATGCTCTTCTCGGGCCGTTTCAGCCTGCTCGCCGAGAAGTTCCGCGCGCGCCAGACCGTCGGCCGGGCGTTGGATGCTTACAAGAGGCCGACGAACATCGTCCGCGTTGGACCGCCGCTTCACCTAGCCGGCAACATTCATGGCCACGGGGGTTACGATCACCTCGTACTCAAGACTCTCGTTGGGCTGACCAACGCCGGCATCCACGTCTTCCGCGATAAGCGGGCGTTCATGCATCGTGACTACGTTCCGCCCGAATTCGCGCCCTCCGAGCGAATGTACGACTGGCGCGGGCCACGACTGGCGATCATCCCCCCGCCGCTCCTGCACCGATTCAAACCGACTGAAAAGACCGCGACCTGGACGATGTGGGAAACCAACGCCCTCCCACCCGATTCCGTGAATGAGCTGAACAAGTGCGGACTCCTGTTGATTCCGAGCCAGTGGGGCAGGGACTGCTTTCGGGCCAGCGGTGTGACGGTACCGATTGAGGTGGTGCCGCTTGGCTATGACCCAGACGTGTTCGCTCCTCGCTCGCCGGGAAGCGGACCGGAGATTTGCACCTTCGGCACCGCCGGTGCTCTCGACGAAGGCGGCTTGCGCAAAAACGTGCAACGGGTGATCGATCTGTTCATCCTCGCGTTCCCCAACCGCGCCGATGTGCGGTTAAAAGTGAAGATCACGCCGCGTTCGCCGATGGTAAATACCCACGGCGATCCGCGCATCGAGGTCGCAAATACCGAATTCTCTCCGGAAGTCCTGGCCGATTGGTATCGTTCGCTCACGTGCTACGTGAACGCCTCCTACGGGGAAGGTTTCGGCCTGCACCTGCTGGAAGCGATGGGCTGCGGTATCCCGCTCATCAGCACGTCGTTCAGCGCCGTTGGGGAAATGTTCGACTCGGGCGTGGGGTATGAAGTGAGTTACAAACTCATTGAGGCGAAGAATCTCGTGTATCGTGGCCGGTGGGGTGATCCGAACAATGACGAGCTGATTGCCCGCATGCGCGAGGTGTATGCCGACCGCGACACCGCCGACCAGCTCGGAATGGCGGCGATTCGCCGGGCGGCGGAGTTCAGTTGGACGGAGAGCATTCGCAAACTGACCGCGACGCTGGCGAAGTACGGTTACTTACCAGCCGAGTTTGCACGAAGAGAGCAACTGGTCGCGGTCTGATACCAAATCGTGTTGAAGAGTATCTCAGGAAACGCGGGCCTCTGGCCCGCGACGGCCGCGGGCCCAGGATGAGGGGTGCGTCGCCAGTTTATCCCAGCACCCACACAAGCGTCGCGAGAAGAGCAAGCACCATTAGCACGATCCACACCACCGACTTCCTTTCACTCGGCGCATCTTCCCGGGAAATGAACATCCCGCACTTCGGGCACTTCACCGATTCCTCGTCAATCTCGGCGCGACAATACGGGCACGCTATCAAGGCACGTTCGTCATCGGCGTCCCACTCGGCCGGATCCGGTCCTTCTGGGTCGAAGTCTTCTGGTTCGTCGGGTCGGGTGCGTGCCACGAGAGTGCCTCGGGTTGGCATGCCTTTCGGCGGGTCTGGCCAATTGTTCCGGTAGCCCTTGCCTGGACAGTCGGTGTTTCCAGCGTGCTGCCGGTCGTCGCCCCGCACCTATAAAAGGCACTTAAAAATATTAAACATTGACAACCATTATGTGTTTTCCGTGATTTCTGACGCAGCCGGAGTCGCCACTGATTCACGCCCGCCGTGCTCGAGACGCCCCGGCTGACCGCGAGACCACTGAGCCCCAGCGCAATAGAACAATCGCAACACAATGTTCATCCCGCAAACCTTGCCAGGCCCTGCGGTGGACGGCCGAAGAAATTCAGCAGAGATGTTATACTTGGTTATCCTTCAAATCAATTCCCTATGTCTCTCGCGTTTCCACGTCTACATGTCCGACACGAAGAATGAGAAGAACTGCCGTCTACACCGATTATTCACGCAGCATCCGGGGTCAGACCGGATACCGTAATGAGAGACTGGCGTCCCCAGATTCTAACCACGGCGCTTGCCGCAAAAGTCATGTCCACACCTGCGACCGGGGAAGAACTGTTGGAACTGGTCGTCAAGAGCGGTTTGCTCACGCACGACCAACTGGAGCCGTACGCGCAACTGGAGGAAGGGAGTGGGCCGGACGGCGCCCGCCGCTTGGCGGAAAAGCTCGTTGCGGACAACCTCCTCACTCCATTTCAGACCCGCCAGTTGTTGGCCGGGAAAACGCGCGGGTACTTTTTCGCGGAAAACAAATATAAGGCACTGGCTCCCCTCGGGGTGGGTGCATTGGGGCCGGTCATCCTGTGCGAAGATCTGCGACTCCAGCAACGGGTCGCGGTGAAGCTCCTCCAACAAGTGCCCGACAAGGATTCCGGCAAACTCGGTGCGCTGGAACGCTTTGTGCGTGAGAATCTCACCGTCGGCACCATTAATCACCCAAACCTCGTGCGGGTGTTCGGATTGGAATGGGCGGTGAAAACCCCCTGCATCGTCATGGAATACGCCGAGGGGACGAACCTGAAGCAGTTTGTCGCCGAGGCCGGTCCACCGCCGATCCCACAAGCGGTTCAATTGGTTCAGCAAGCTGCGGCCGGACTTCAGCATGCGCACTCGAAGCGATTGCTGCATCGTGCGGTGAAGCCCGCGAGCCTGGTCCTCGGCCCCGATGGCGTGCTGCGGGTCACCGGGTTTGGACTCAGCCACCTCTTCCGACCGGCGGGTCCCGTCGGTAATGATCCAAACGACCCGCTGCTTCTCACGATGGCGGACTTCATGTCCCCCGAGCAGGCGGCCGGAACCCCTCTGGATAGCCGGTCGGACGTCTACAGCCTCGGTGCCACCCTCTACTTCCTGCTCACCGGGCGTGCTCCGTTTGAATCGGAACAGGACTTGGCCAAGCCCAACTCGCACCGGTTCCGCTTGCCGCCATCGATCCGAGAGCTGCGCCCAGAAGTCACTTATGGGTTGATCGAGGTGATTGGCCGCATGATGGCCAAAAACCCCAACGAACGCTACTCCTCGGTGAACGACGCGGCAGCGGCCCTCATGCAGTGGAGCCGCGAACCCATAGCCAAGACATCCCGGCTCCAGAAGCCGCTTCCTGTTCCTCCTCCGCCCCCCCGGCGCGAGCCTGTGATTCCACCATTCTCGATTCCCACGACGGGGTCTGGTGTTTCCTGGGGAACAGTTCCCGCTCCCGCTGCGAATCCACGAACCGCGACTCATGCGACCCCGCAAGCTCAAACTCAGACCGTGACAGAGGGGAGTTCGCATTTCGACGCCGTGTACGAAACCGACCTCGAAACACCGCGTGACACGAAGGCCCCCGTCTCTCGTTCCTCCGCACGGCACGTTCCTCTCCCCGCCTTCCCAGAGGACACCGACCTCGACACTGACGAACCGCTTCCACCTCCGTCTCCAAGAACCTCGCGGATAGCGGCACCACAAGCTGCACCGGCCCCCGTGGCAACAGCTACGCCCGTGGCCGCAGCTACGCCCGTGGCTGCGCCGACATCATCGCCCGCGATGGGAGTGTCTCCACTTCCGGCGGGGGTCAAACCGACCAAGCGGAAAAACCCTCTCTTCCTCATTGGCGGCATTCTGCTCGGGGCGCTGATTCTCGGCGGCGGGATCGTGTTTGCCATCGCCACCAACGCGTTCGGACCATCCCAGCCCGATACGCCGAAATCGGGCGCTAACCGCAACAACTACCCACCACCGAACAACCAGGGGCCACCACCGGGGAATCAGGGAAATCCGGGCAATTCCGGCACACCCGGTCATCCCGGGAAGGGTCCAAACGATAAGGGAACGCCCGATAAAGGCCCCGACCCGGTTGTCCCAGCGACCGGCCTTCAAATCACCGGCAGCGGTTCGACCTTCGTCAAGCCAGCGATGGAATACTGGACCCGGCTCTACGAGAAGAAGACGGGAGTGAAGATCGCCTACAGCGGCATTGGTTCGGGCCGCGGCATCGAAAACATGATCGACAAGGTGCTCGACTTCGGCTGCACCGACGCCTTCATGACCGAAACGCAACTCAAGAAGGCCAAGAATAACTACGGAGAGGTGCTCCACATTCCGCTCGCGATGGGCGCCGTGGTGGTCACGTACAACCTCGAAGGAGTGAAGGAGCAACTTCGGCTCACCGGCCCGATTCTCGCGCAGATCTACCTGGGCGAAATTACCAAGTGGAACGACGAGCGCATTGTGGATAGTAACCCTGGCGTCACTCTCCCCAACCGCGAAATCACCGTGGTCCGCCGGTCCGACTCCAGCGGAACGACGGCCATCTGGACCGAGTATCTCAGCAAGGTCAGCTCAAACTGGGAGAGCAAAGTCGGGACGGGAACCACTGTCAAGTGGCCCGCAATTGCTCACGGGATTGATGCGGAGAAAAACGACGGCGTGGCGAAGGCCGTCAGCCGCAAGGACGGCTCGATCGGCTATGTTGAACTGTCCTTCGCCCTGGAACAGGGTCTCAAGTATGCACAGGTGAAGAACAGCGTTGGGACGTGGGTGCAGCCGAGTTTGGAAAGTGTGACCGCCGCCGCCAATGCCGCACTCCTGGACATCCCGCCCGACCTGCGGTACAGCCTGATCGACCGTCCCGGCGAGGAAGCTTACCCCATCTCCGGCACGACCTGGCTGATCGTCTACGTGGATCAGACCGCCGCGAAGAAGAAGGGGAAGGAACTGGTCAAATTCCTTTACTGGGTGGTGGACGAGGGACAGTCACACCTGAAGCCGTTGCGATACGCTCCTCTCCCGCCGAAACTGGCGGCACGCGTGAAGGAGAAGATCGCCACCATCCAGACAGGCGAATGAGCGTGGTTAAACGCCGGTCCCGTTGCAGGGCCGGCCCTTACCGATCCGGCTCAGCCGAGCAGATGGGCCCGGCTATCGCATTTGTTGTTCAAACCAGCGGCGCAGTTCTTCCGGTTGCGGCGGGCCCAGTGCCATCAGGATGTCGAACTCCCGCTGCGCCTCGACCTTCTTTCCTCGCCGTAAGTAGCTGAGCACAAGGAGACGCCGGGCGCCCATCTCGGCGGCGTGGAGTTTCAACACTTCGTGGCACTCCCGAGCGACCGAATCCCAGTCATTCCCCTGAGCGAACACACGGGCAAGTGCCAGGTGGTATTCCCACCGCCAGGGATTCACCCGGACAGCCTGCTCGGCGTATGACTTGGCCGCGGCCGGTCGGCCAAGCTGGAGCGCCAAGTTGGCCGCGAGAAAGAGCGTCGTCTCCTGGTCGGGGACGAGCTTGAGAACTCGTTCGTAATCGGCCGCTGCTTCCTCAAGCCGACCGAGATCCCATTGGGCATTCCCCCGCGCCTCAATGGCGGTGAAGTCTGTCTCATCCCGGCTGATAGCTGCCTCCAACCGAGGCAGAGCCTGTCCGACAAGCCCGCGGGCCGTTCCTGTGGGTTTGCGCCGATCCGCCTCTCGAACAAGCGCGATGGCCAGGGCGCGGTCCGCCTGCGGGTTTGTGGTGGGAAGTAAATGTGCGTGGAAATTCACCAGGATGGCATCGGCGGGCAACGAGCGGCTATTCCTGGGTGGTTTGGCCGCGTCTGGATTCGGTTTCGCCGTCTCGGCAAGGCGGAGAATCCGGTGGTCGGTGATTGTGGTGTGTTTCAAGTCCGACCCGGTCGGCGGCATATGACAGGCGACGCAGTTGTTCTCCGGGCGAGCCGCTGGAGGAAGGCTACAACCCCGGTCCTTGTGACAGTTCAGACAGCGGTCCCGGTAGAATGTGATCTTCTGCTCTGGCGGAGGAGCCGAATGAGGATCGTGACATGAGATGCACCCCATCTTGTCGCTCCCAGTGCCCTTCTGAAAGCAACGGCTGGCGTACATCTGCTCCACGGACCCAACGAATCGAAGCCCGGTGTCACTCGGTGGTTCGACGAACTCCGACATGAACAGGTGGAACGGCAAACCAGGGCGGTAATCGAAGATGCCGGAACCATGCCGCCACACGCGCTGGTGACCCTGGAGGTGGCACTGCTGGCAGACCGCCTCGCGAAGCGAATGCTCCAACTTGCCCGGGTTGACGATCGTGTCATCGAGTTCGACGGCAGGTCCTCTCTGTGCCCACCGCTGGACGTGCAATTCACCTGGACCGTGGCAACGCTCGCAACCGATTGACTCGCTGCGGAATATTGGCGGGCGGTAGTGGTTCAAGGTACTGCTGATGTGGTCGGCGTTGTTGGCGTGGCAAAAGAGACAGTCTGGTGTGATTGGTCGCCCAAAATGTGGATTCACTTTCTCGTACCCGGGGGACAGGTCCCAAGTTCCTTTCCGGGGATACCAAGTGATTGGCGACGAGAACAGGTAGCCATCGTGATTGATCAGGTAAGCCCGTCCGTTCCGGCCAGAGCCCACCACGTAACTCACTTCGGCGGCGGTTTCCGCGATGAACTGCCCGCGGCGATCGATGGCGGTTTCGACGTGTCGGACGCCCTCGGGGCGTCGTTCAACCCGATATGTCAGGCCGCCAACCGTGAAGGGATTGCGAGTCGCCGCATCGTAGCGTTCGAGTGGTGCAGCGGTCGCGACCGCAGCGAACGAGCGGCCCATTGGGTGTTGATGGTACGTTTCAGCGTGCTTGTTGTGGCACTCCGCGCAGGCCGCATCCCCCACATATTTCACTTCGGGCCGCACGTTACGGTAGGGGGTGGGAAAGGTTAACCGCGGGTCTTCGGAGGACACTCGCGTCGACCTGTCGGGAGCCTCCTTCTCTGCTCCTGTCGGTGGGGTATCCCGCCACGGTTGCCAGAAGCCGAGACCGACGAGGACGATGATTCCCGCGCCGATCACAACCAGTGTCAGGAGGCGCGGGGATCCTGGACGGGAGTTGGGCGGCGGCGCCGGGGTGGGCTCGGCATGCATCGACAACCTCAACGGAGTCAATTCAATCGGTGCGCGAACAGATGGGATGAAGCAACGATCTGGCGTCTGGCGATTTGATTGCCCCCGCAGAGCCGTTGCCGGACTTGCGGGGGCATGTTCGAGTGTCGATTGCTTACTTACCCGACCGCGCTGGAACGGGCTCCTTGCCTGGGCGCGCTGGAGTGGGATCCTTGATCGGCGGGCCAGTGAGATCGACGTTGTACTCCGTCCCTTTGTCCACTCCAACGGTCAGTTCCGAGGTGTCGGGCGTCGCATACTTGGCGGGGGTCAAGTAGGTCGGAACGTTTCGCATTTGTTCGCCGGGCTTGAGCTTTTGGCCCTTGTCCGGCTTTGCGGCTGGATTTGGGTAGAAAACAGCGACGCGATTCGTCCCGGACACGACCCCGGTTGCCCGGTAGGTTCCGTCCGCCCCGATTGCCGCCGACACCTGGTCTCCCGTCGGTCCGACGAACACGATCTGCCCGTCCGGGTGATTGAGAGGTGCTCCGTTGTAAGTCACCTTGCCCGTCACGTCGTATCGCGGCGGCGAGCACCCACCCACAGCCGCGAGGCCCACTGCGAGGGCGAACGCGAGTGTGCGGTGGGAAATCGTCCAGTGCATGAGTCTTCTCCTTCGCAAGGGTTATGGAAGGACGAAGACTTCGCCACCAGCACGCGTGCTCAGCGGGATGAAGATACTGTTGGCGGAGTATGAGAGGAAGTGGACCGAGCCATCGGCGTACACGAAGTTCGCTCCCCCAATGTGGAAGCTCCAGAAGTGTGCCCCATCGATCTCACCCGTGTAGCCGCCCTGTGGAACCCTTGGGCTCTGCAGCCCGACGTTCGTGGAGATGTCTCCGAGCACTGAAGCGAGATACGTATCCTTGCTGCCCAGCACGGTATCGCCGTCTCCCGCTCCGGTCCCGTATGGAGCAAACCCCCATCCGTACTGCTGGTCGCCCGTGCAAGGCCGCTCGCCCACGGCGACGGTGTTCGAAGTGCCGTCGGTAACGTCGGTGAGCCGGACCATCGAGTTGCAGTACAGGACCCCATCGCCCGCTATGGGGTTATTGCTACTTGTCCCGGTGACACCCATGTACGATTCAAGCTGGTACGTGGTCCCACCGTTGACAATCGTGGTGGGACGGGAGTTCGACGGGCAGGTGTAGGAGGACATTACGAACCCGCACGCAGGATAGCTATTGGTGTCAGTGTTGTACGGGTTCGCTTTCAGCCAGTTGTAGCTGTTGTTAAACAGGGCGCTCTGTTCCATGTACGGCAGCAGTTGGAGTTGCCAGCCGGTGTAACACCACATCCAGTATTCACCGCTGCTACCGTAGATCCCCGCCGGTTTACCGCCGTTATAGTAGCCCGACGGAAATGCGCCGTTGGCGTCGTGGTAGTTGTGCAGGGCAAGGCCGATCTGTTTGAGATTGTTGGAGCACTTCATTCGGGCGGCGGCTTCGCGCACTTTTTGAACGGCGGGCAGGAGCAACCCAATGAGAATGGCGATGATGGCGATCACAACCAGCAGCTCGATCAGCGTGAATGCACGCCGTGAGCGGCTCAACACGAGTCCCATAACGAATCCCTCGAAAACGACATGAAATTGAGAGGCTGGAGAACTGAACGTGGAGTGCGTGTTCGTCGCGCGAGGGCGCAAACCAGCACCGTCGTCCATTACGAGTAAATCCTCGCGGTCCAGTCCGCGTGAGCGCGACTGTCCTGGAGAGAACGGAAGAGTTGGAGAGCAGTCGGTTGCGAGTGCGAGTGGACTGCGAGTAGATTTGGTTTTAACCCGCGAACCTTAACCCGGCAAGAAAAAAAATCGGATAAATGCATCACCAAACAGGCACCCGGATTTGTATTGCTGTTGGTGCACAACTCACGCATCCAGATGAGATTGCGAGTGCGGAAAGACAATGTCACGGTTTGCGTTTGGGTGGGAGTTTTGGTTCTGGAGCCTTGGCGGGAGTGAGTTGAACGACAGTGCCCACCAGAAGGTTTTCTTTCCAGAGAACCGCCGGACGAATGGTCCGCACCTCGAGATTCTCGCCATACCGCCGCTTGACGTACTCGCGGAAGAGTTCGACGTGAAGAGGATGAGCGATGAGGTAAACGTCTTTCCGTTGGTAGAGCGCCCGATCAATGTTCTCGATGCCGAACTCATCCAACCGATTCGTGAGGATCGGCGTCTGGAGAGCGGTTAGAAGCCCGGTACACTTCATCGAGCGTGCGGAATCGGAAGTCCCGAACGGCCGGAGGACCTGCTCGTAGGGAAACCCCGCAGCCCAAATGACGTAAAGTTGATCGGGTTTGCTGTCGAGACTCCGCAGTGCATCTTCCGCAAGTTGTTGGATCTCCGCACGGGCTTGCCATTCTTCCCATCGTTGAACAGCTTGCCAAATGAGCAGCGCAACTGCGGCCACAACGGCCAGTTTTTGCGCGATGGCAGTCACTTCAGTTCGCGGAAGGAACTCGCCTTCCGCGAAGAGTACGGCTGCGGCCACAGCCGGGCAGAAGAGACAAAACCAGACCCGGGCCGGCAGGTACTGAAATGACCCCGCGATGATTAGCGCGAACAACACCCCCAGTGCGAACAGCCCAAATGGCAGCAGCCAGCTCCGACTTCCGCCCGTGAGAACTGCCGCCGGTAGCAAAACAACCCACAACCCGACGCCATCATAAGATGGCGGGCCAATGCCCGGTGTTCGGTCGGGCGTGCGCGAACTTGCGGGGGCGGGGGGCTGACGCGGTGCCTCCGTCAGGATTCTGCGGAGCTTCTCTTCGCTGTATTTATCCCGGTCCACGTAAAACCAATTCATCAACATGCGAAAATCGAGTTCGTCCCATCCCACGGCGTCAAAAGCGGGCTTTGTTTGAGGGGTATACTCGACCGCGTGATAGTTGACGAATTCACCGAAGAGCGCGTTGAACTCATGGAATTTTTCCCAGCCGGGAGAGCGGGCATAATACTCCTGGTTGGCATAATTCAGGAGGATTGCTCCTGCTCCCCCTGCCGCCACTATGACTGCGATTCGCCCCCATCGGCATCCAGGCGGGCGGCGAATGAACGCTGCCAGGCCGAGCGGACCCATGAGGAGGGCGGCGAGCAGGAACGACTCAAAACGGATCGCGGCGCCGAGCAGAATCAGCACCATTCCGGCTACCGTCGTCCAGCGCGGCCATTTTCCGCCCACAAAGAGCGGACCAAGCAGAAGGAACGCACCGGCTTCCACGGCCAGAAACGCCGTCTTGGTGAACTGGATCAGAGCCAGACAGGGAACGACAACAACCCCGAAGTGAATGAAGGTGAGCGCGACCTGCTTCCACGTTGGGTTAATGCGAATAAAGACGTAAGCGAATACGAGAGCGGAGACGCCAAGCGTGACGAGTTGGTAGAGACCGTACCACGGAACGCGAGGGGCCGCGCTGTACAGCCACGAAAGCGGCAACCCGATGGCGACGTTGGTGTACAGCAGGTGTTCGTCGGGCTTGGAGATAAGCAGTTGTCCGGCCGCAATCGCGTTCATCGCCGCGTCGTCATTGGTGTCGTAGCGCGGCGGAAAGGTGAAAACCGTCAGAACTGTGAGCAGCAAAGTGCCTACGAGAACAATGCGTGCCGGGGATAATGGTGACGCTTTCGCATTTGGCGGAGGCGTGGTTGAACCGGAGGCTGTGGGCAACGGGTCTGACATAACTTGGTACTCGCATGATCCGGACACGGGATCGATACTCCGCCCAAAACGATCCCCTCAAATGAGAACGCGGCCTGCCGAGTTCTCATTTACTGAACCGAGAACGCGGCCTGCCGAGTTCTCATTTACTGAACCGAGAACGCGGCCTGCCGAGTTCTCATTTACTGAACCGAGAACGCGGCCTGCCGAGTTCTCATTTACTGAACAGGGCTTTCGAAAGACTCCCAGGACGGATGTCCCCCACGGAAATGGGCAGTCCCAGCCGAGAGGCGTTTCCAGCCCAAAGATGGCGGATAGCGTAGCGTTGATCGGTCGCGCGGGTATGCGGTGCGTCCGTTCCGTCAATTCGCGTGCCTGTTCGGGATTGAGCGCGGAGGGCGAGGGCCCAAGGGTGCGACTCAGAAGATACAAGGGACTGAGAAAGAACTGGAAGTATCGTGTTTGAAGCACTTCAAAGCCCGCTGCGCTCCCCAGTTGTTGGAAGTCGTTGCAAGAATATCGGCGACAATGGTGAGCGAGAACGTCGTTGTACGACCAGAACGTCCGGAGTGCGGGACAGGCGACGAACAGAAGACCTCCCGGCCGAAGCGCTGCGAAGATCTCGCGCAAGACGTCCGAATCCTGAGGAATGTGTTCGAGCACATCCAGAAGAAACGCGACATCCCAGCGCGTGTTCCAGCCGAGGTTGAGCAGGTCGATCTGATAGCGTGGCGTGTCCTCTCCCACAACCGGCGCCGCCAACTCAAGTGCAACGGGAGATGAATCCGCCAGCGCCAGTTCGGTGAAGATTCCTGGAGCCCGGTTCAGTAAGTACCGCACCCAGCCGCCACACCCACCGCCGAGATCAACCGCGTGCAAGTCTGATCGTCCGGGGAAATAGCGGCGAAGCGATACCCTCAGGGCGTGCAAGAGAAAGCGGTGGCGCCCCCGATACCAGAAGTGGCGTTCCTGCATCTCCAGAAGAGTCTTAAACCCAGCCTGATCGTATTCATCCTCGCGGTGTGTGATGGGGACACGCGGTCTCCAAATGCCCTTGCCATCCACGATATAAGCTTCATCCCGAGAAACGTTACTCACGGCGGCTTCAGACATGCACGTTTCCATTGGACCACATCTCAGGCGGATACCTGTTCGAACAGATAACGAGCCGGAAGCGTTAGCGACGGATAACGAGCCGGAAGCGTTAGCGACGGATAACGAGCCGGAAGCGTTAGCGACGGGCCTCTTTTTGCTCGTTAACCAACGGGCGGTTAGCGACGGGCCTCTTTTTGCCCGTCGCTAACGCTTCCGGCTCGTTAACCAGCGGGCGGCTCTTCAATCTTGAAATACCTTCGGGCGGTGACGCGAGCCGAGGCCTCACCCACAGCACCTTTGATTAACTGATTTTCACCCACATCCTTGGTCACGAGTGCTCCCGCTCCGATGAGGCAATCCCGGCCGATTCGAACCTGATCCGCCAGGGTACTGTTCACGCCGAAAAAGCAACTTTCACCAATCTCGGCAAATCCCGAGATGACGACATGGGATGAGATGAAACAGTGATTGCCGATCCGGGAGTGATGCCCGATGTGATTCCCGCTCCACAGGACCACGTTATCGCCGATCTCGACGAACGGTTGAACCACGTTCCCTTCAAAAATGAAACAGTGTTCTCCCAACCGCACGTTCCGCCAGACGAAGGCGCGTGGACTGACGTATGACGCGGGGGAATATCCCTTGGCCTTTGCTTCACGGCAGAGGCGGGCACGTAGACGGTTCAGTTGCGTGTAGACGAGGGCGGCGTAGAAGTGATGACCGGTTGGTGGAAAGTGGCGTTCGAGCTCTTCGAACGCAACAACGGGCCTGTCGAAGAGCTGGTCGCGTTTCAGGTAGGCCCGCTCCACACCGAATCCCACCACCTCGTAATCGGTGTCGTGTGTGAAGTATTCGAATGCGACCTCGGCAAAGGGGCCATCGCCAAGAAGCACAAGGGGACGTTTGCTCATGCAGCAACTCCCTTCGCGTCGGCGCTATCGGTGCGACCTCGTCAACTGCCAGCGTTCCTGGCATGTCGCGAGCCGAATCCCCAAGAGATAAACGTCGACGGAAATCGTGAGGAGAAACGTACGTTTGGCGCGGGGTGTGGGCAAATGAACATCCGGTGAAGATTCATCGGTACCATTGCCGACAGATGGGGTTCGTCTACGCTGTCCGTTGTGCCTTGGCGCACGGAGTTTCTGATGCGTCTCAGCGTCGTTACCACACTCTTCCACTCCGCCCCCTACCTTCGCGAATTTCACCGAAGGATGGTTGAAGCCGCCCGCCTGCTCACTCCCGACTACGAAATTGTCTTCGTCAACGACGGGTCGCCGGATGATGCTCTCGCAGTGGCGTTATCCCTGCGCGAAATCGACGAGCATGTGCGGGTGGTTGATCTGTCCCGCAATTTCGGACACCACGCCGCAATCTTGACCGGCCTCCAATATGCCACAGGGGATTTCGTCTTCCTGATCGACTGCGATCTGGAGGAAGACCCGGAGTGGCTCACCCAGTTTGATGAAATCCGGCGGCAAACAGGCGCCGACGTGGTGTATGGTGTGCAAGACATCAGGCGGGGAACCCTGCTCGAGCGATTGAGCGGTCATCTGTATTACTGGTTTGTGAACCGGATGGCCCGCGACCCGATTCCCGAGAACCTTCTGACGGTTCGGATGATGAGCCGGCGCTACCTCGACGCCCTGCTCCAGCACCCGGAAGTAGAACTCAACCTCGCCGGGCTTTGGGTTCGAACCGGATTCCTCCAGACCGCCGTCCCCGTTACGAAGAAACGCAAAGGGACGAGTACATACAACTTCACGCGCAAGGTGGCGATGCTGGTTAATGCCATCACGTCAATGAGCGCCCAGCCTCTGGTCTTCACCTTCTATCTGGGAACGGTGATCAGTGCGCTGGCCTTCGTGGCCGCGATCGTTCTCGTCATCCGCCGCTTGTTTTTCGAGGAATATCTGGCGGGTTGGCCATCGCTCATCGTCTCCATCTGGCTGCTCGGGGGCCTCACGATCTTTTCTCAGGGGTTGATCGGCATCTACCTGTCGAAGGTGCTGATGGAAGTGAAGCACCGTCCGCGGGCCATCATCCGGGCCGTGTATGAGCGGCGCGATGCACTGCCAAAGACGGACTCCGTGCTCGCGAATGGGTGCCCCCGACCGGAGGTATTGCCCCAAACCGGCTCCCGGCAATGAGGCAGCGATGCGCTGGCGCAAGTTGGGTTTGGCATTCGATCCGTCCGGGTATGCGCCGTGGATGATATCTCACGCGGCCAATCCTGTTGCCGATGACCTGGGTGACGGCCGGGTCCGGTTCTACTTTGGCACCCGAGACGCGAAAAACCGGTCCCACATTGGCTTTGTCGATCTCGAACTCGCGGATGATCGATTCCGGGTGGTCGGGGTTTCTCCCGAACCCGTGGTCGCGCCAGGCGAGACGGGACTCTTCGATGACAGCGGCACATCAATGGGATGCTTGGTCCGGAACGGCGACTGCCGCTTCCTCTATTACGTTGGCTGGAATCTGGGCGTCACCGTCCCCTGGCGTAACAGCATCGGGCTGGCCATCGCCCTAAAACCAACGGAGGCATTTGCGAAAGTATCGCGTGCGCCTGTGCTGGATCGGTCCGACGATGACCCATTCTCGCTGTCGTATCCCTGGGTTCTCCGCGAGGGCAGTCGCTGGCGGATGTGGTACGGGTCAAACACCGCCTGGGGACCACATCAGGACGACTTGCGGCACGTCATCAAGTACGCGGAATCGGCTGACGGAACCCACTGGGAACGGGAAGGTCGGATCGCCCTAGGGCTTGAGGGAGATGATGAGACGGCCCTGAGTCGTCCGTGTGTTCGGCACCGCATGGATGGGTATCAGATGTGGTTCTGCCACCGGGGATCAACTTACCGTCTGGGCTACGCGGAATCTCCAGATGGACTCCGCTGGGTCCGCCGGCCGGTCCAAGACGGAATGGAGTTGTCCCAAAACGGGTGGGACAGCGAAATGATCGCTTACCCCTGCGTGTTCGACCACGCGGGCCAGACATACATGGCTTACAACGGCAACGGGTATGGTCGCGGCGGTTTTGGACTCGCAATCGCCGAACCCAGCGAGGATGAACCTGGGCTATCCGTGGAGACACAAGCATGACCGTTGTCGACTGTAGACGCGATCGCGATTGGCTCTCGCTCACACTGGGAGCCTTACGGTACAACGGTTGCGCGGTGATTACGGGAGTCCTTGACGACACGTTTCTCGCCGAGACGCGAGAGCGGATGTATCAGGTTCAAGCTGCTATCCGCGCGGAGATTGGTGCCGAGCGACTTCAGCGAGCCGGTGAGCTGGGCATCCTCAGGCTGATGCTCAAGTATGACCCGCACTTCTTCCGTTTTCTGGAAGTTCCGGAAGTGTTGGCGGTTGTGGACCAGACCATCGGCGAAACCGCGATCCTGCACCTGCAAAATGGATTCATTCTCCCCTCGTATTCCCCCGGCGAAACACCCAAGGTGTTCCAGAACAACTTTCACATGGATTTCCCCCGAGTGCTGAACGGCTACCTCGCATCGGTGAACGTGTTCTTTGCGATTGATCCATTCACCAAGGCGAATGGGGCCACGCTCGTCGTTCCGGGAACTCACCACAAGCCAGAACGCCCCCCGACGGAATACCTCGAAGCAGCTGCGATCCCCGTCGAATGCGCTGCGGGGGCGATGCTCGTGTTCGACTCGACACTTTACCACGCCGCCGGAGCCAATGTCTCCGGCGCCGACCGGCTCGCGATCAATCACCAGTTCACGCGGTCCTGGATCAAACAACAGATTGACTACGTCCGGGCACTGGGGGACGGGGTCATACTCGAACAGCGGCCGCGAACCCAGCAACTCCTCGGGTGGTATACCCGGGTCGTCACCAGTCTGGACGAGTACTATCGGCCGGAAGCGGAACGCCTCTACCGGCGTGGACAGGGATAAGATCGGGTTTCATTACTTGCGAACGAGGATTGTGAACTCATACAGTCCGTAGTCGTGCATCAGGGCAACATTCCGCGCGTAGCGCCGTTTGCAGTGATCGAACAACCGGCACGGATCGGCGTAATACAGGTCCGGACGCATGAAGTCCGTATCGGAGTAGCTCGTCAGTACGTTGAACGCGAACCCGTGGCGGGACAGGTCGTTGAATCGATCCAGAGTTCGGAGAAGGTAAGCCCCCCACTCCTCGGCATTCGCCGCGAGCTTGACGTTGAACACTCCGCTGGCAACCACGTAATCCGTGGCGCTGAGATCGCTGAGCGAATCGGTAAACCTGCAGTCAGGTCGGGTGCTGTAAATCCGTTGTGCTTCGGCAATCTGAACGGCGGAAATATCGAACCCAACGTACTCGAACGTCCATCTCTTTTGATCGAGGTAATCGACCAGAGCACCGTAACCACACCCAAAGTCCGTCAGGCTGAATGGCCGGATCGGATCAACCACCTTGAGGAGTTGTTCGAAGCGGAGTGCTTGTGACTCGGTGGAGTTCCAGTCCACCCCACGGTGTCCCGGGCCGTGTTCCCGGAGCTTGGCGGAGTAGTAACCCGCGACGCTCTCCCAGAACGGTTCGGTTTCGCTCATGCACCCTCCACCGCCGAACTGAGCATGAATCTCCGCGCCTCCGGCCCCTCATTCAAAATCAGATCGAGGATGCTGACGTAGTGGTCGAAGGGCGGGAACAGTTGCGCGTATTCGGGGTAGCCGGTGTAGTCCGCGTAGCGGAGACGGATACCGGCGGACTCGAACAATACTGGGTCGATGTAATCGCGAGCCGCTGGCCCGGAGAGGTATTCGGTTGCTCCAGCCTGCTGGCACAGGTGAACCAGTCGCTCCGTCTTCCCCTCACAGGATGAGTAGTCGGTGGACCAGGTGATGCGTGTCTGGATGCCAAGCCAGCCGCACACTGCGGACAGGAAACGATGGTTGATTCGGCTGAGGAATTGCTCGCGGCACCCGAGATACAGTTCCTCCAGTTGCTCCTTGTATTCTGCAAAATACCGAGCCCGGCTGTAGCTGTGCCGAATCGCGTTCCAGTGATCGCGGGGCCAGTCGAGATCCGCCACTTCCGTCTCGTCAATCCGTTGGTGGTACTTCCCCTTCACCTGGACAGGAATCGTGAGCCATACCGGGCCGTTCGCGGTTTTGATTTTGTTCCGGTTCCGCCAGTCCCGACGGGTGTACTGCATGTCGTCAAACAGAATGAATTCATCCGCCCAGTTGATGAGGTCGAAGTACCCCTTCCAGGGGATGTAGTTCGACTGGAGGATGGCAACGACCTTTCCCAAGTCACTCTCCGCCTCAATCCGCCGCGACCGCAACTGTAACCGCTCGTGCCCCTCGGAGACTCTGCGTTCCGGCTCCACGGGTTTGCAGAAACCCGGCCATTTCCGACGCGACTCGCTCCTGATCCACCTCGGTCATGTCGTGGTAGAAGGGGAGCCGCAGTAGTCGGCCAGCCAGGTTCTCTGTGATTGGCAAGTCTTCGGCCCGGTATCCAAACTTCTGACCCATCGGCGATGAGTGCAGCGGGACATAGTGAATGACGGCGTTAATCCCGGCAGCGTTGAGATGCTTCATGAGAGCGTCCCGCGTTTCGGAGTCTGGCAGCAGGACATACATCAGGTGGAAGTTGCTCTGGCAATCCTCCGGAATGCGCGGAAGTTGCAGCAGCCCTTTCCCCTCCAGCGGTTTGAGTAGTTGCCGGTAGCGCTGGTAGATTCCTCGCCGCCGTTGACTGATCGAGTCCATCATCTCCAACTGAGCGTACAGGAACGCCGAACAGATCTCGCTGGGCACATACGACGACCCGACATCCACCCACGTGTACTTGTCCACCTGCCCGCGGAAGAACTGCCGACGGTTGGTCCCCTTGTCACGAATGATTTCCGCTCGCTCAACCATCTCTGGACTATTGATGCAGAGCGCTCCGCCTTCGCCGCAGATGAAGTTCTTCGTTTCGTGGAAGCTGTAGCATCCCAGATGCCCAATCGAGCCGAGTGCCCGGCCGCTGTAGGACGAGTTCACACCTTGAGCCGCGTCCTCGACGACTTTCAGGCGGTATTTGTCCGCGATTGCCATCAAGCGGTCCATCTCGCAGCCGACCCCCGCGTAGTGGACCGGGAAGATCGCCCGCGTTCGCTCGGTGATGGCGTCCTCCACGAGCGATTCGTCGAGGTTCAGGGTGTCGGGACGGATGTCCACGAACACCGGCGTTGCTCCGACTCGAATGAACGCGTTGGCGGTGGAAACGAACGTGAACGACGGGAGAATCACCTCGTCCCCCGGGCCGAGGTCGCAGAGCATCGCGGCCATTTCCAGAGCCGCGGTACAGGACGGAGTCAGCAGCACACGGTGAATGCCAAATCGCTCTTCGAGCAGTCGGCTGCATTGCTTCGTGAAGGTACCGTCCCCGCCGATGTTCCCAAGCGTGACTGCCTGGGCGATGTAGTAGAGCTCTTTCCCCACAACAAACGGCTTGTTGAATGGGATGGCGTGGGGCATGACGAAGGTTTCTTGTGAGAGGAGCGGTCGCGCGAGACGACTTGAGCTGTTGTTTGTCAGCGTCGCTGCTGGAGTGGTGAGTCCGCGCAGGCGACTCCTTGCCTTTGTAAAGTTTTACGGGGCGTGGCAAGGGGGTGTGTGAAGATTAGGAGAATACTCACCGGACACAACCGTTGCATCATCGACAACATAAAAGAGAACTTTGCAATCCGCCGTCCAACGCGCGCTGCTGACGGGATGGGTTGTGGTCAGAGGCCGACAGGGAGCGAAGCATGTCCGAACAGCAATCCGCGCAACCGACCGACCAGCGACGCTGGTTTCGTCCCGTGTTGCTCGTGCTGGGGCTGCTCCTTCCACAGGTACTTGAATTCGGGCCTTCACTCGTCGGTGCCAAGATCCTTCTCCCTCTGGATCTGCTGGCTCTCCCGGGCATCTATCTGCCAAACACGCCCGAATACCGGGATGTTCATCCGCGCTTCCAGGCCAACCTCGACAAGGTGGTGCACTACGAACCAGCACGGCGATTCGCCGCGGAAGAACTCCGGGCCGGGCGCTACCCAACGTGGCAATCCTCGGGTCACGCGGGAACGCCATTTGTCCTCCCGCTGTTTTCACCGTTCACCCTGATGTACATGGCGGTCCCCGACCCCGTCACACTGGCCTGGATGCAACTGGTCAAGGCGGTGCTGGTGGGTTTGGGCACGTTCTTGTTCTTCCGCTTCGCGATCGGGGCCGGGTTCTGGCCTGCGGCGGTTGGGGCCTGGGCTTTCCCACTGTGTGGATACATGGTGTTCTGGCAAGGCCACTACATCTCGGATGCCGCGACGTGGCTGCCGTGGGCGTTGTTCGCCACTGATCGGGCAGTGCGGCGTCCGACCGGGTGGGGCGGGCCGGGTCTGGGTCTGGCGGTGGGAGTGTCGGCGCTGACCGGAGTCATGGATGTGACCGCGCAGACGCTACTGATTTCTGGTCTCTACGCCATCTTCCGGCAAGTGACGGATTGCGGCTGGTCCTTACGGCGTGCGGCACTTCCTGCGGGTGTTGTGGTTCTGGGCTGGACGCTGGGAATGCTTCTGGCGGCTTGCCAGTTGTTGCCGGTGGCAGCGTTTGCCCGTACCGGCGCACGAATTCAGGAGCGCGGTAGTGGACAGGAAGAACGGCCGCCGGTTGGCTTCTCCGCGCTGCCGCAAGCGGTGCTCCCGTTTTGTCATGGGACGCACGAATATCTGGACGTCCCCGCTTATACGAACCCACTCATCTTGCCGGAAAGTGCTGCCACGGCCTACGCGGGCTTGCTGACCGCGCTTGTCGCCGCCCCTCTGGCTTTCGCTGACAGACGACATCGATCCGCGGCGTTGTTCTGGGCTGGGGTGGCGTTAATCGGACTGAGCTGGCAACTGGACTTGCCTGGCGTTGTCGATTTCTGGCGGTTACCGGGCTTCAATCTCATCTCGCACAACCGAGACACGTTACTGACTGCATTTGCGGTACTTGCCGCGGGTGTTCTGGGGCTGGACGCCTGCGCGCAAGGAGTGCGATGGCGGCGCGGATTCTGGGTACCTGTCGTAATTCTCGTTGCACTGGGCGGCTGGTCGCTGTCGCGGTGGGTCAGCCCACCAGACCCAATCGCCACGCCACTGGAAGAGATCCGGAAGCACCCCGTAATGGCGAAGAGCAAAGCAGTGGAGGGGTTGCAAAAAGCGGAGGAGCGGTTCTCCGCACTTTCACTGTGGGGCGCTGTTGTCTGTGCGGCAGGATTGGGGTGGTGGGCCGCGGCGGTCTGGAAGTTCGGTCCCGGTCCACGTGCCTACCAGGTTCTTGGCGGGGCGATCATCGCCGAACTGATTCTTACCGGGTGGGGGTACAACACGCAGGCTGACCCGCGCCTGTATTACCCTCCGCTTCCTCTCTTCGATCGACTTCGGAACGAGCCAGCGGGTCGCATTTTCGGCGTGCGATGTCTACCCCCGAATTTGCCCGGCGTCGTGCATCTGTCCGATGTACGGGGGTACGACGCAGTCGATCCCAAGGCATACGTGGAATTGTTGGGAAAGGCATGTGAGTCCACGGCTCAAGTGCGGTACGCCCGGACCCAGGCTCTCCTCCCGCGCATCAGGATTCAATCGAATGATGGAGCGGTCAACGCACCGCCGATCCTGAGCCTGCTCGGGGTGCGGTCTTTTCTGTTCGTGGGCTACCCACCTCCCAATCTCCGCGTACGCGACCAGGGCGACGGCTACTTCGTGCTGGTGAATCCTGCCGTGCTGCCCCGCGCGTTCGTGCCCCAGCGTGCCGAGCCCGCACCGAGCGCGGAAGAATTGCTGACCCGGCTGGGGGATGACCGCTTCCAGCCAGCCGAGTTGGCATACGTGGAGGGGCTGGCAACCCCAACGCCAGTCTGTCGCGGCACGGCCACGTTCATCACCGACGTACCCGACCACATCGAAATTCGCGTCGTGACCGACGGGCCAGGAGTGCTGATCCTCGCGGATGAGTGGTTCGAGGGGTGGGAGGCAGCGGTGAATGGTCAACCGGTGCCGGTGTTACGAGCCAATCATGCGCTCCGTGCGGTGGAAGTGCCCGCGGGCGAAAGCGCCGTGAGCTTTCATTACCACCCGCCCGCGATGCGAACCGGGTTTCGCCTTTCCGGCGTTGCACTCGGCGTTCTTGTGCTGTGGATGGGCGTCTGCATGTGGATGGCGAGGCGAACGCGAGACGAAACTCGCCCACCAATCATTCCTGCATTCAAGGGGTAACACACCCCATCTACTCCCTTGCGGTCGCGGTTCGTTCAATGCGACAGTCTCATCGGGTTCCTGTCTGATTCAGAATCCGCTTGTGGGTGTCTGGTCTCTAATGGTGTAGAATTCGCCCCGTTCGCCAGGACCGGCAGCCATGATTCGCATTCAACTTTCCGAACATGAGCGATCGC
>Ga0209062_1000713_pt1 | contig 84512 bp, 72 predicted proteins | sample Coa_R2_2_FD_187158 | JGI IMG/M metagenome (GOLD analysis project Ga0209062, IMG submission 187158) | Surface soil microbial communities from Centralia Pennsylvania, which are recovering from an underground coalmine fire - Coalmine... | ecosystem: Environmental > Terrestrial > Soil > Unclassified... | reverse complement strand
CGCCAGACCCTCGATCGTCACGACCGTACGCCCGTCAGCCTGCACGCCCAGTATCGTGCACGACTTCACGGCTCGGCCGTCGAGCAGGACCGAACAGCAACCGCAGTTCGTCGTGTCGCAGCCTATGTGTGAGCCGGTCAGGTTGAGGCGGTCGCGCAAGACCGTTACCAACAACTCGCGCGGCTCGATCGCGGCGCTCACCGCTTCTCCGTTGAGCGTAAAAGAAATCGTCACCGTCGGATCAGCGAGCATAGCTCGTCCTCCCTGACTCTTCCAAACGGCGCCGGGTCGTCTCGAGGACACGCTCGGTCAAAACCCCGACCATCTCCCGCTTATACTCGGCACTCCCGCGCAAGTCGTCGAACGGCGTCGCCGCCTCCCTGGCGAGTCGCGCGGCTTCCATGATCACCTCCGCATCGAGCATCCGGCCCAGGAGTGATCGCTCCGCGTCGACCGCCCGTAGCGGCGTGAGGCCGACGCCGGCCAAACCGATCCCGGCACGTTCTACTTTGCCGTCGGCCGCAAGGACGATGTGCGCGGCGACCCCGGCGATCGCAAAGGAACCTGCCCGCCGCTCGAGCTTGAGGTATGCGCCCTTTCCATGCAGGGCCGCCTTCGGGATGACGATCTCCTCGATCAGCTCCTCGTGCTTGAGGTTCGTCGTGTACGGCTCGGGAAAGAGTTCGGCGACGGGACTGCGTCGCTGACGACTCTTCGATGCGATGACGGCCACGGCGTCGAGGGCGATCATGACGGCGGACCAGTCGCCCGCCGGATCGGCTTCGGCGAGGGCGCCGCCGATCGTCCCCATTCCGCGGACTTGTAAATCCGCCAGGTGACGTGCCGCATCGGCGATGATCGGGAGTCGCCGGCCGAGTTGCTCATCCTCTTCGAGCGTCCGGTGCGTGACGAGCGCGCCGATATGGATCCCCTCCGAGTCCTCGTAGATGCGATTCCAGGGAAGATGACGGAGATCGATGACATGGCTCAGCTCGCACAGCCGCATCTTCATAATCGGGATGAGGCTCTGTCCGCCGGCGAGGACCTTCGACTCGGGGTAAGCCGCCAGCGCATCGAAGACGCCTGCGGCGTCGGGGGGAGCAAGATACTGAAAGCGTCGTGGGAACACCGCGCTTCATTACGTGCAACCGTCGCTCGATTCCCGTAGTCTGAAGGAGGCAAGCTTCACGACAGGCGAAACGAAGGGCCGGAGATGGTTCACCAAAATCAACTTTTTGGTGCAGCTCCTTCCCCGAACCAGGCGGATGAAAAAGAGTGCTCGTCGATCTCTCGATTGATATCCGGGAAGGGATGGATCGCCTTCCGATCCTACCCGAAGTGAAAGTTGACGTCTTGCGCGCGCTCAAGGACGGTGCGCCGCTCGAGATTCGGCACATCTCGCTCGCCACGCACGTAGGGACGCATATGGACGCGCCCGCGCACGCGATCTCGGGTGCGAAGACGATCGATCAGATCCCGCTCGATCGGCTGTGCGGTTCGGCGGTCGTGATCGCGGTGAGACCCGCGCCGGGGGCCGAGATCTCGCTGGCCGACGTCCGCAAGGCGGGGCCCGAGATCGAAGACGGGGATATCGTCCTCCTCGATACCGGTTTCGCGAAGAAGATCGGGACGCAGGACTATCATCTCAACCCGTATCTCGGGCAAGATCTGTGCGACCACCTGGTCGCCAAGCACGTGAAGATCGTCGGCGTCGACTGCGTCACGGTCGATATGCCTCTGCCCGTCCGACCGCCCGACTTCGCGTACCCCGCGCATCGGACGCTGCTCGGCGGCGACGTTCTGATCATCGAAAATCTCGGCGATATGTCGGCGATCGCCGGTAAGCGCGTCCACGTCTACGCCTTCCCGCTCAAGATCGCCGGCTCGGACGCGGGTCACGTCCGTGTCGTGGCAGAGTTATGAAATTAGCCGACCAGGGACGGTTCACGATCAAGACGAGACTCGATCGGTTGATGCCGCTGATCACCGATCCCGATTTCATGGCGCGCGCATTGCCCGACGTCAAAGAATATCAGGTCGAGGGCCCGGATCGCGCCTCGCTGAAGATCGCCGTCGGCGTTTCGCACATTCGCGGCGTCTTGCCGGCACGGTTCCGGATCGACCGGTCCGGCGGGCCCGGGAAACTCGCCGTGATCGCCGATGCATCCGGGATGGGGAGCCGGGTCGATCTCCGCCTCGATTTCACGCTGACGGAGCAGGACGGGAGCGTCGTCGTCGATTGGACCAGCAGCGCCGACGTCAACGGGATGCTGGCCTCGGTCGGCGCCGGTCTTCTCCGTCCGCTCACCCGCGCGAAGTTCGATGCGGTGATCAATTCCGTGCAGTCGGCACTCTCGCAAGCCACCGCCTAAACGGAGGACTCTATCATGGTGGGAGCAACGGGGAAAGAGCGCTCGTGGCGCGCGAACATCGATGCGGCCAGCTGGACGGGCTTGATCGCGTCGTGGTTCGGCTGGTTCTTCGACGGCTACGAAACCTATACGCTCGTCTTGATCGCGGCGATCTCGGTGCGCGCCTTGACGCACCTCCCGCCGCCGCAGCTTCCCCCGTATATCGCAGGGCTGTTCGCGATCACGCTGGTCGGCTGGGCGACCGGAGGCCTTTTGGCCGGAGTGCTGGCCGATTACATCGGGCGTAAGCGCGTCATGATCTACTCGATCGTCATCTATGCGCTCTTCGCGTTGCTCTCGGCGGCCTCGGCAAATTATTGGTGGCTCCTGATCGCGCGCTTCTGCACGGGGATCGGGATCGGCGGCGAATGGGGCTCGGGGGCTTCGCTGGTCAACGAGCTGTGGCCGCCTGCGATCCGCGGGCGAGTCGCCGGGATCTTTCAGACCGCTTTCGGCGTCGGTTTCTTGCTCGCCACGGTCGTATGGTTGTTCGTCGCCCCGGCCGGTCCGAACAATTGGCGCATCATGCTCATCCTCGGATTTTTGCCGGCACTCTTCGTCCTCTACATCCGGACCAAGGTGAAGGACCCCGAGCTGTGGACGAATGCCGACGCACAGCGGCGGGCCGCGGCGGCGCGCGCGGCGCGCGGCGAGCAGCTGCCTCAGAACGAGCGGGAACTCGTGAAATTCAGCGTCAGCCGGGTCTTCGGGACGCCCGAGCTCGCCAAGCGGACGATCCTCCTGTTGCTCCTCTCGCTCACGACCCTGATCGGATGGTGGGGGATCTCGACCTGGGTCCCCCAATACGCCGCCGGGGTGGCGGCCAAGGCGGGGATCGCCGATCCGCGCGGCTTTGCGACGACGACCGCGCTCTTGTACAACGTCGGCGCGATCATCGGCTACGCCGGGTTCGGCTTCGTCGCCGATGCGATCGGGCGCAAGCTCACGATGTGGATATACTTCCTCGCGTCGCTGATCATCAACCCGGTCCTGTTCCTGTGGACGAAGGACCCGACGATGGTCGTGATCGTCGCAACGATCAACGGGATCTTCACGCTCGGCCAATTCTCGTGGATGGCCGTATACGTCCCCGAGCTCTATCCGACCGCGGTACGGGCGACCGCGGCCTCGGTCGTCTTCAATCTCGCTCGCTACCTCGTCGCGATCACGACGTTCTATGCCGGCGTCCTCGCGGTGCGGCTGGGTGGGATCGCCGAAGCGGCGACCGTGATCGGCTTCGTGTACATCCTGGGTCTGGTCGTCACTCCGTTCGTCGGTCGTGAAACGAAGGGAGAGCCGCTCCCGGCGTAGCCCTTGCTCGACGCCGTGTTTCCTCTCGACGGCCGCATCGTTCTCGCGATCGCGGCCGTCCTACTGAGCGGCTTTGCCAAAGGCGTTACGGGGATCGGCTTGCCGGTGATCGGCGTACCGATCCTGGTAGCGCTCTACGGCGATTTGCGCGCGGTCCTGTTGGTGACGATCATCTCGACCGCGCTCTCCGACGTGCCGTTCGTCCTGCAGGGCGTGCGCCATTGGCGCGAGGCGACCTTCCTCGTCGGTTTCGTCCTCGCCGGACTCGTCGGGGTCGTCCTTGGGACGCGTCTGCTCGTCTCGATTCGCCCGCAATTCCTGACGTTCGCGTTGGCTTGCGTCCTGAGCGCCTTCATCGCGATCCAGTGGTTGAATAAGATGCCCAGAATCGATCGGGCCGGCGCCGCGCGATGGGGTTGGCTCATGGGCTTTCTCGGCGGGGCGCTGCAGGGGAGTACCGGGTCGTCGGGTCCGTTTACGACGAGTTATCTCATCAGCATGGAGTTACCACGACCGGTCTTCCTGTTCTCGCTGAACGCCGTCTTCCTCATCCTCGATTGGACGCTCCTGGTCTCGCTCCAGCGGCTCGGGCTGTACACCCCCTACCTCTACGGGATCGCGGGGATCATCCTAGGCGCCACCGCCTTGGGGATGCTCGTCGGCTTGCTGACGGCGAAACGAATCGACGATATGATGTTCCGGCGAGGCGTCCTCGTCGTCCTGACGATCGCCGTTCTCAGCCTTCTCTTCCGTTCGGTCCGAGGGTAGCATGAAAACGAAGAAGCTCGCGTGGGATCTGCCCGGCCTCATCGTCCCGCCGCTGACCGCGTTCGACGCGCGGGGAAAGGTCGATTATGCGGCGATGGAGCGGCAGATCGACTACATCGTCGAGGCGGCGAAGCCGGCGGCGATCTGCGTCGCCGGCGTCGAGGCGCAAGAGTATCACTTCCTGAGCGAAACCGAACGGCGCGAGCTCATCGAAAGATGTGCGGACCTCGTCGGCGGACGTGTCCCGATCATCGTCGGCGTTTCGCATGCGTCGTATCGCCGCGCGCTCGAACTCGTCGAGCTGGCCGTCACGGTCAAAGCCGACGCCGTTCAGTTGCTCCTCCCCAATCGGCCTTCGGGCGGGAAGCCGTCGACGAGCGAGCTGGTCCGATATTTCGAGGCGATCGGGCGCGAGGCGCCGCTCCCGATCGTCGCGTACGTCAATCCCGGCCCCGGGACCGAACCGTCGCTGGCGCAGCTCATCGAGGTGATGAAGCTCGACTACGTCGTCGCTGTAAAGGAGAGCTCGCGCAACCAGCGCTATCTTGGACTTTTGATCAAAGACGTCGAGGAGGCGGGTCTGGGTCACGTCTTCGCCACGATGGAGGTGATGCTCCCGTGCCTCGAGCTGGGCGCGTCGGGAGCGACGATGCCGCCGCCCGGCGCCGCTCTGTGCGCGATCATGATCGACGCATTCCGCAGAAAGGATTACGAGACGGCGATCGCCGTTCACCGCTTCGCCTCGGAGTTTCCGGCGCGCTGGGTCGATCACGGCGGGATGGTCGGCGTCATGAAGGAGTCGATGCGCGCGATCGGTTTGGACGTCGGGACCTGCTATCCGCCCTTCGGGGAGATCGCGGCCGGAGACGCCGAGGCGATTCGCTCCGCGTGGCATGCGATCGACGCTGCATTCCCTGGACGGATTCGCTATCGCGAGTCGGCGCGCGCATGAGCGCGGCGTGAAGAGAGGCCGACGTATCGCCCTCGGGCTATAGGTACGGTATGGCGGTGGAAGTGCTCCGTATCGGGATCGTCGGGCTCGGTCGGGCGGCGTCCTCGATGCTCCCTAGCATCCTGGCGCATCCGGGGATCACGCTCGTCGCCGGGGCCGATCTGCGCCCCGAGATTCGGGCGCGCTTCTCGAGCGATTACGCGGTCCCGACCTACGACGGGATCGAGTCGATGTCGGCGCGCGAACGGCTCGACGCGGTGTACATCGCCACCCCGCATCAACGCCATGCCGCGGACGTGATCCACGCCGCCGAGCGAGGGTTACATGCGATCGTCGAGAAGCCGATGGCGCTCACGCTCGAGGACTGCCGCGCGATGATCGATGCGGTCGAGCGCGCCGGGACGGTCCTCGTGGTCGGCCATACGCACGGCTTCGATCCGGCGATTCGACGGATGCGCGAGATCATCGTCGGTGGCGAGCTCGGCCGCCTGCGGATGATGACGAATCTCGTCTACACCGATTTCCTGTATCGCCCCCGTCGTCCCGAGGAGCTCGATACCTCGGCCGGGGGCGGGATCATGTACAATCAGGTCCCGCACCAGATCGAGATCGCGCGCGCGCTCGACGGCGGGCCGCTGCGTTCCGTAAAGGCGGTCACCGGGGTATGGGATCCGGCGCGACCGACCGAAGGCGCGATGGCGGCGCTCTTGGATTTCGAGAGCGGCGCGACCGCAGTCCTCATCTACAGCGGTTACGATCGTTTCGACAGCGACGAGCTTGCGTTCTGGATCGCAGAAAGCGGCGCCGAGAAACCGACGCCGCGCTACGGCGCCGCGCGAGCCGCGTTGCGCGGGCTCTCGCCTGAGGAAGAGGCCCGCGCCAAGGCGGCGAGCGGTTTGGGCGGACGTGGAATACGCACAGCCGACGGGGTCGCCCATCAGCCGCACTTCGGTTTCCTTCTCGTCAGCTGCGAGCGCGGCGATCTACGGCCTTCGGCCGACGGCGTCCTGATCTATGACGACGCCGGGAGACGCGAGGTCGCCTTACCGCCCGGCCGTGCCTTCCCGAACAAGGACAACGTCGTCGACGAGCTCTACGATGCCGTCGTCCATCGAACGCCGGCGCTCCACGACGGTCGGTGGGGGATGGCGACGGTCGCGGCGATGCTCGCCCTGCTCGAATCCTCGCGCCTGCGGCGCGAAGTGCTCGTCACCGCGGAGGTCGTCCATGGTTGATACGGTCCCCTCGCTCGCCGTCTTGCTCGACGAGATTCGCCCGTTGATCGCGCAGGCGCGCGAACGGGGTGAGCGACCGCGCTATGTCCTCTTATCGAAAGAGGCGTACGACGCCGTGTCGGCCTGCAGGCGGACCGATCGGGAACGTGGGATGCCGATCACGGTCCTCGGGATGGAAGCGGTGCCGGCGGAGAGACCGCTCGACCGTCCTCGCGTGTTTTAGTCGCGGGTGGGCCCGCCTGAACTACAGTAAGGATCGAAACGATGCTCTCACGTCAAGAAAACGAACTGCTGACGAAGATCGAAGGCGATGCCCCGATGGGGCGGATGATGCGGCGCTATTGGCTCCCGGCGGTCCTCAGTGAAGAGGTTGCAGAGCCCGACGGGACGCCCGTCGCGGTACGGTTACTCGGCGAGAATCTCGTCGCGTTTCGGGACACGAACGGGCGCGTCGGCTTGCTCGACGCACGCTGTCCCCATCGGCTCGCCTCGCTCGTGATCGGACGCAACGAGGAGTGCGGTTTGACCTGCATCTACCACGGCTGGAAGTTCGATGTCGAAGGCCGTTGCGTCGACATGCCGACCGAACCGCATGATTACGGTTTCAAGGAGCGCGTTCGCCTCACCGCCTATCCGACGCGTGAGGCGGGCGGGCTCGTCTGGACGTACATGGGCCCGCCCGAGCTCCAGCCGCCGTTCCCTGCGTATCCCTGGACGAGCTTCCCTCGGAACCTCATCGGGATCACGAAGATCGGGATCCGTGCGAATTTCTTACAGGCCGTCGAAGGGAGCATCGATTCGGCTCACTCCTGGTACCTGCATCGCGGGAGCTCGCGCGATTGGGAGAAGCGATTCGCCGTCTCGCGCGATCTCTCGCCGCGATTGGAAGCGGAGGATACGGCGTACGGTTTTCGCTATGCTGCGATCCGAACGCCGAACGAGGATCCGGACAAGTACAAATACGTCCGCGTCACGTTGTTCGTCGTACCGTGCACGTCGTTCATCCCGCCGCCGCTCGATCCCGATCAGCCGGCCCACACGCAGATCTTCGTCCCGATGGACGACGAGCACACGATGCTCTTCGACGTTTTTCACAGCCAGAACGGGACCCCGGTCGACGAAGCCGAGTTGCGGCGCAGCCTCAACGTCGAGCCGGGCGTCGATCTGGATGAAGACTGGTTCCCGCTCGGCCACGCCAAGAATCGCTGGCAGCAGGATCGTGCGGCGATGAAGCGTGGGAGCTGGACCGGGATCAAAGGCTTTCAGAAGCAAGACATCGCGGCGCAAGAATCGATGGGCCCGATCGTCGATCGTTCCCAAGAGCACCTCGGTCAGTCCGACGTCGCGGTCATCCGGATGCGGCGACGGATGCTCGAGGCGATCAAAGCGTTCCAAGCCGGGCTCCCGCTGATCGGCCAAGACCCCTCGATTCCCTACGACCGGATCGCGAGCGAGCAGCGCCTGATCCCGATCGACGAGCCGTGGCAACGCGTCGGGGCGCACGCCGGCGAGTACGTGTAGGAGCCGTCATCTTGCAGCGGAATACCGACGCATGAGTACCGGAAACGTCTTCGCGGTCTTGGGACTGGGCGAGGCCGGCTCGCTGATCGCTCGCGATCTCGTCCGAGCGGGTCGCACGGTTCGCGGCTGGGATCCGGACCTGCACGGCGATCTGAGCGAGATCCCGATCGCCGAGAGCCATCGCGCCGCCGTCGAAGGCGCCGATATCGTGATCTCGGTCAACTGGGCGATCGTCGCCGAAGACGTCGCCCGTGAGACGGTCCCGTTTCTCGCCCCGGGGAAGATCTTCGCAGATCATAATACGGCCGGGCCGGCCCTGAAAGCACGGCTCGCCGAGATCATCGAACCGTCGGGTGCAGCGTTCGTCGACGTCGCGATGATGGCCCCTGTTCCTCCGCTCGGGATCAAGGTGCCGATGTTCCTCGCCGGGAGCGGGGCACGGGCCTATGCCGAGCTGTTGCGTCCGCTGGGTACGCCGATCGGCTTCATCGGGACGCGGCCCGGCGAGGCGAATGCGAGAAAACTGACCCGGTCCGTCTATTACAAGGGCTTCGCGGCTGCGATCCTCGAGGCGCTCGCGGCGGCGCGTGCCGTCGGCGTCGAAGATTGGTTGCGTTCCGATATCATCAAGTCGTTCGTCGAAGCGGACGAAACGACGCTGACCCGTATGGTCGAAGGGACGCACAAGCATGCGAAGCGGCGTGCCCACGAGATGGAAGACGCCTCGGCGATGCTCGAGGAGCTCGGTATCCCGCCGCTCATCGCTCGCGCGACGGCCGAATCGTTCACGCGCCTGGCGGAAAAAGGAGCAGATCTTGTGCCAGCAGGCTGACACCCGCGGAGAACGCGCATCGGAGCGCGCACGGCGAATCGTCGAGGGCGCGTACGACTTGCACGTTCACGTCGCGCCCGACGTCATGGAGCGGATCACCGACGACGTCACCTTGGCCGAGCAGTTCGGCGAATGGCGCTTGGGCGGTTTCGTGTTGAAGAGTCACTACACTCCGACGGCCGAGCGTGCTCGCATCGTCAACAGGGTCGTCCCCGGTGCTCATGCGATCGGCGCGATCACCCTGAACAACGCGGTCGGCGGGATGAACCCGATGGCGGTCGAGATCGCGGCGATGGAAGGGGCGAAGATCGTATGGTTCCCGACGTTCGATGCGCTGAACGAACCGATCGGGCGCTCCGACCCCAAGCCGGGTGAGATCGTCCCCGTTTGGGCCAAGACGCAGCGCGAGCTGCGGGCGCGCGGCTTCAAGGTCGATCCCGTCCTCGTCGTCGACGCGGAGAACAACGTGTTGCCGGAGGTCCGCGACGTCCTGCGCATCATCGCGCATCACGACATGGTATTGGCGACCGGTCATCTCGGACGTGACGAAATCTTCGCCGTCGTCGATGCCGCCCTCGAGGAGGGCGTGAAGCGGATCATCATCACGCATCCGGAGTTTCCCTCGCAAAATCTCGATGCTCGCGATCAGTACGCGCTCGCCGAGCGCGGAGCGCTGCTCGAGCGTTGCTTCACGACCCCCTATACCGGGAAGACCGAGTGGGAAACGGTCTTTACGAACATCCGCCGAACCAAACCCGAGCATTCGTTCGTCTCGACCGACCTCGGTCAGCCGTTCAATCCCGCCGTCGAGACGGGCTTCGCGCTGATGGCCGACCGGCTGCTGGACGCCGGCTTCAGCGAGGGCGAGATCTACACGATGTGCGTCGAGAATCCCCGGCGCATCTTGGGGATCGCAGAGTCGGTCACGACGACTCCGCGCCGGTAGATCCCGCCCTCAAAGCTCCAGGAACGTCGCCGCCTCGGCGGCGACTTGAGCCAAGACACCGGGCTCGAACGGGACGCGGAGCCCCGCCGCGTGGACCAACTCGCGGAACGGTCGTGTCCCGCCGAGGTCGCTGAGCGCAACGTACCGGGAGAGGGCGCCGCGATAGTCGCGACGCGATGCGACCCAAAATTGCAGCGCGCAGCAGAGCGCGAGCGTATAGTCGATGTAGTAGAACGGTGAGAGGTAGATGTGCCGCTGTTGCTGCCAGGCGCGGCCTGCCGCGGGATGCGCCAGGTCGCCGTAGTCGCGCCACGGCAGATAGCGCTCCTCGACGCTGCGCCACATCGCGGCGCGCTCGTCCGGCGTCGCCTCCGGACGTTCATAGACCAGGTGCTGAAAGTGGTCGACGGCGACGCCGTACGGTAAGAACAGCAGAGCATCGCTCAGGTGCTTGCGCCGAAAGCGCTCGGCCGCCTCACCGAAGAACCGCTCCATCTGAGGGAAGGCCAAATACTCCAGGCTCATCGAGTGGATCTCCGCCGATTCCATCGTCGGCCAGATCTCGTCGATGTTCGGAATCTCGCGGCTCCGCCAGTTTTGGAAGGCGTGACCCATCTCGTGAATCAGGGTCGTGACGTCGGAATCGGTCCCGCTGAAGTTCGCGAAAATGAATGGTTGCCCGTCGGTCGGAAAGCTCGTGCAATAGCCGCCCAAGGCTTTACCCGGCCGATTTTCGTAATCGATGAAGCCTCCTTCGCGCATCATTCGGGCGAACTCGCCGAGCCGCGGATCGACGGCGGCGAACGACGCCGTCAGCTCGGCGACGAGCCAATCGCCGTTCCCGAGCGGCTGCGGGTTGCCGTCGGCGTCGGCGATCGTCTCGTCCCAGTACATCGGGCGTTCGATCCCCAGCGCTCGCGCGCGGCGCTCGACGACCTTATGGGCCAGCGGGACGATCTCCCGCACGATCTCGTCGCGGTATCGTGCGACGTCTTCTTGCGTGTAGTCGATGCGGCGCATTCGCGCATATCCCAGAGGGATGTAGCTTTCATAGCCGAGCTTCATCGCCATCGTCCGGCGGAGCGTGACGAGACGATCGTACAGGTCGTCGAGTTCTCTCCGGTGCTCGGCGAAAAAGCTCCACTTCGCGTGCTGGGCCGCGTGCCTGACCGCCCGATCGGCCGACTGGAGGTAGGGGCCGATGCTCGCGAGGTTGAGGGTCTTGCCGTCGAACGAGATCTCCGCCGAGGCGAGCAACGCCGTATAGTCGGACGAGATCTGCGCCTCGACGACCAAATCGTCTTCGATCCGTGAATCGAACGTCACGACGTCGCACTCCCAGAGTGCGAACAGATGCGAGCCCAAGCGCCCTTCGAGGACCGTCCGATACGGCGAAGCGAGGAAACGGCGTTTCAGCCCGACGTCATACGCTTCGATCTTCGGCGCCAAGGCGTCCGCATATTCGCGCGCTTCCTTGTACCGTGGATTGCGTGTATCTTGGGAGAAGTGGAGGGTGGTGAGGCTGTGCCAGGTCTCCAAGCGGCGTCGTAGCTCGTCCCAGTCGCGGAGCGCGGCTTCCCAATCGGCGGCCGTCCTCGCGCCGTTCAAGCGCGCGTCGATCGCGCCGTAGTCGGCGGCCAGGCTGTCGAGGGTCGGCGTCGGAGCGGAGATCGCGGTGATCGTTTTGAGCATGATCTCGTTGATCAGGCGAGGCGTGCGACGAACCGTGCGAGAGGCGGGCAGGCGAGCGCGACGACGAACAGCCGGACCACTTGCAGCGAGAGGACGATGGGGACGTCGCCGCCCCCGGTCAGGGCGATGATCGCGACCGAGTCGAGGCCCCCGGGGCTGGTCGCCAGATAGGCGGTGAACATGTCGAGGCGGGCGAGTTTCGCGAGCGCCGCGGCGAGGAGGGCGCAGAAGACAATCAGCAGGGCCGTCGTCGCGACGAGCTGCGGGAGGATCGCCAGCGAGTACCGCAGCGCTCCGACCGTAAAGAGCAGGCCGATCGAGAGGCCGATCGAGAGATATGCTGCATCGAGGACCCACAATGGGACCGTGACGTGGACGAGGCCGAAGGCCGAGAGCGTCGCGCCGACGACCATCGGTCCGATCACATTCGGCGAAGGGGCGTGGATGCGTCGCGCGATCACCACCCCGGCGACGCCGATCGCGAGCGTCTGCACGTACGCTTCGAAAGAGCCGAGCGTCGAGGTCGTCGCCCGGGCCAGGAGCGGATTCGCGGTCGCGGTGTCGTGGAAGACGAAGCGCGCGACCAGCGAGGCCGTCATGACGACGAAGATTACGCGGATGTATTGCATGAACGCGACGATGCGCGGATCGGCCCCGAAATCGGCGCTCATCGCGACCATCGCCGCGGCGTTCCCGGGCGTAGAACCGAATGCCGCCGTCAAAGGTGCGAGCGGGCTGATCCGGCCGAGCAGCCATCCGCAGAAGACGCTGACCGCGACCGTCAAGATCACCACCGCGAGCATTACGGGGAAGTGGCCCGCGAGCGATTTGAGGACCGTCGGGGTGAATGCTTGCGCGAAGAGACAGCCGATCACCGCTTGCGCGGCGATGAAGATCGAGCGCGGGATACGACGCTGGACGCCGGCGCAGGCAAAAGCGATCCCGGCGATCAGCGGACCGATCATCCAGGCCGCCGGCATCCCGACGAACTGCATAAAAAAGGCCGCGCCGACCGCGGCGAGGACGATCGCGATCCAGATCATGCGACGCGTCCGAAGGAGGGCGCGGCCCCCGTGGTCAGCACAGCGATGATCAGCTCGGCGACGCGGCGGCGGATGCTCCGCTCGGCTTCCGCGGAAAGGAAAGCGCAATGTGAGCTCACGACGACGTTGTCGAAGCGCAAGATCTCCCTGTTTATCGGATCGTCGTTGGGATCTTCAGGATCGAAGACGTCGGCGCCGTAGCCTCCCAGCCGTCCTGCCTGCAGCCGTTCGAGGACGGCTCGCGGTTCGACGATCTTCCCGCGTGCGGTGTTCACCAGGATCGCGCCGGGTTTGCAGTGGACGATCGAAACGCGATTGACGAGGTGTCGCGTCTCGTCGGTGAGCGGCGCGTGGATCGTCACGGCGTCGGCTTCCGACAATAACGCAGCCAGCGTCTCACGTCGTTCCACGCCGTGCGCCGCCATGAGGTCGGCGCTGACGTATGGATCGTAGGCGATGATGCGTCGGTAAATCGGCGCGGCTTTGCGCGCCGTGGCGGTCCCGATCCGGCCGAAGCCGACGATCCCGAGGGTGAGGTCGGAGAGCCGACGCGGATAGCCGGTCCCGTAGGTCGCCCAGCGTCCCGTTTTGACCCGCTCATTTTGTTGGATCAGCCGACGTTCGAGGGCCAGGATCATCGCGAGCGCGTGATTGCTGACCTCGTCGATGCAATAGTCCGGGACGGTATATCCGAGGATACCGTGCTCGCGCAAGAGCGCCGGGTTGAGGGTATCGAAGCCGATCCCCTGGCGGACGACGAGTCTGCACGTCGGTTCGAGCGCGGCCACGATCTCAGGCGTGATCCGGACGCGCGAGATCAGCATCGCGTTCGCACCGCGCGCGTGTTCGACGAAGCGCGTCCCTTCGCGGAGATATCCTCCGTTTTCGGAGATGCCGAAATCGAGCCTGAAGCGCTCGTCGTAGAGCTCGCGTTCGATCGACGCCTGTTCCGGATCGACCCGCCCGTCACGGACCGCCCACAGCGGATCGGCATAAAGGACCCGGAAGCTCACCGGTGGTCTCTTAGACGCCGGGCCCTGTTCTCATGCGCCGCGCAGTTCGGCGGCGCGACGTGCCGACGCGGCAAGGGTTTCGGCGAACGTTCGATGGACGTCCGCCGCCTCCAGGACGTGCAATCCGGCGACGGTTGCGCCGCCCGGCGTCGCGACTTCGTCGCGCAGTTCGGCGGGGTGAGCGCCCCGCTCGAGCAGCATCTTGGCCGAGCCCAGGAGCGTATAGGCGGCTAGGCGCGTCGCGGCGTCGTGCGGGATGCCGAGCGCTGCGCCGCCGTCGGCGAGCGCGGCGATAACCGAGAACGCCCACGCCGGCCCGCAACCGCTCAGCGCCGTAACCGCGTCGAAAAGCCCTTCGTCGAGGACCTCCGTGTGGCCGACGTTTGCGAACAGAGAGCGCGCGAGGTCGAGATCGGCCGACGCGAGATCGGGCGCGCCGGTGAGGACGGTCGTCGCGGCGCCGATGAGCGCCGGCGTATTCGGCATGGCACGGACGATCCGGCGATACCCCTGCAGCCACGCGCTCAGATCGCCGATACGGATTCCGGCGCAAATCGAGACGACCAGCGCCGGCTCGACGTGCTCGGCGATCTCGAGGGCGACTCTGCGTGCGTGGTGCGGTTTGACCGCCAGGACGATCACGTCGGCCGCATCGATCGCCCGGATATTGTCATGGCCGCTACGTGTACCCTCGATGCTCGTCACGCGCGCGTCGCTGCGAAAACCTGCCTGCAGCGCCCGCCCGATGCGCCCCAATCCGATGATCGTGACCTTCATGATCCGCGGACGCGTTCGTTTGCGCGCTGCAGCCGACCTGGCTGTCGAGGCGCCGGACTCGCCGGCGGGTGCTACCGCAAGACCACCGAGTCTCCCCGGCGAACCTCGCCGCCGGTGACGACGGTCGCGTAGACGCCGACGTGCGCGTCGTTATGCCGCGCAGCCGTCCGCAGGATGTCGAGATCCGCCGGGAGATCGCGTTGCGCCGCGGTCGTCATCGTGCAGCGCGGCGTCCCGCCGGTGATCTTCAGCAGCGCGTTCCCGACCTGAATCGTCCTGCCGATCCAACCATTTTCGACGAAGCCGGCGACGTCGTCGCCGGTCTCGATGAGGATGTTGGGGCGGAAGCGAGCGACGTCCCAGATACCCTCGGGATAGAGTTCTTCATAACGTCGGAGGCTCGCGGTGGTCAGGAGATGGACCGAGGCGCAATCGAAAAACGTCCCGGCCGGCATCGCCTCGTCGGTGACGTCGTCGCGGTGCGGCAGCTCCTCGATATCCGGCCAATACTCTTCGAGGGTGGGCTTCTCCGGGACCGAGGACGCGATCGCGACGGTTCGGCCGAGCCGGTAGGACAAGATCGACGCCGCGTCGCGCTGATCGCTCGTGACCGTCTCGCCGTCGGGGCACACGATCTCGGCTTTCGGCGGCGTCCCGGGTACCGGTTGCGTGACCAATCGCGCCCTGTAGTTCAAGAGGTCGGGCCACTTTCGCGGATTTTTCGCACTTGCGATCTTTCCGGTCTCGACGTCGACGAGCGCGAAGGCGCGATCACCGGCGAGCCCGCGCAAGGTGACCGCCGCCGTATCGGTCGTCTCGCCCTGCATCGATTTGACCGGATACCGGCGCAGGATCGTGACGACGCCGACGGCCGTCCGGGGCGCTTCGAACTCAGGCGACTTCACTTGCAGGCATCTCCGCAGGCATGCTCAACGGTCGAACCTCGACGCTCGGCTTCTTCCGAGCGAAGACGAACCACAGCAATCCGATGAGGAAGTAGGCGACGAAGACGTATACGAACATGTTCACCGGGGGAGTCGGCGGCGGATAGACGGTCCCGACCGCAGGGACCAGGAGCAGGACGACCGCCACCACGGAAAGTGCGACGTCCGACGGGCGCAGTTGCCCGCCCTTTTTGAGATACATCGGAGCCGCCACGGAGATGAAGAAGTAGGCGGCGATGAAGCCGAAGGCCCCGAACGTCCCGGCGTCGTTGAACGCGTCGTCCAGACCCAGGCCGCCGAGCAGCATCAAGGTGGGCAACATGAACTGAAGCATCGCCATGACGGTGAGGGCGATGTGCGGCGTTCGATACGACTCGTGCGAGCTGCCGAAGATGTCGTGAAAAACGCCCTTCTGACCCATCGCGTAGATGATCCTGGCCCCCGCATTCATGCAGGACGACGCAAGCGAGAAGAAGCTGAGCATTGCGCCGGCTGCAAGCGGCGCATTCAAATACCCGACATGGAGCCCGTTTGCGAGAGCGGCGAGCGGAGCCGTCATTTTGTCGAGCGCCGGATTGGAGCCGCGCAAGCCCATGACTTCGGTATAGCAGACGACGACGAAGAAAGCGCCGGCGATCAGCAAGCTCGCAACCACCGAGGCGGGGATCGTCTTCAACGGATTCTTGGCTTCGTGTCCGAATTGAGCCGCAGCCTCGAAGCCGACCAGACTGAAGACGGCGACGACGACGCCGAGTCCGAGGGTCGAAAACGTCGATCCGGAGAGCGTCAATTGCCGCGTGTCGATCGCGAAGCCGTGCGCCGCGTTCGTGACGAGGACGAGGGTGAAGATCAGCCCCATCGAGATCCCCTCGATTACGAGCATCAGGACCGTCGAGACTTGGATGTCTTTCCAGGCCAACGCCCACGAGATGACGCCGCACAGACAAAAGAGCGGGATCGCGGGAAAATTCACCCCGGCCATCGTCAGCAGCTGTTTGGCGAACGTCGCGAAGCCGGTCATCCCGGCCGTCCCGATGAACAGGTACGACCAGATGAGGCACCAGCCGGCCAGCGATCCGGCCGTCGGACCGAGACCGGCCATCGCGTACGAAAACATCGAGCCCGTACCGGCGGTCCGCCGGGTAAACTGATTGAGATTGAATGCGACGAAGAGGAGCATCACCGTTCCGAACGCATAGGCGAGCCAACCTGCGTTCCCGGACGTACCGAACATCAGCGGGACGATGAGCGCCGCCGTCATCGTCGGCGAGATCAGCGCGATATTAATCGCGAGGAGCTCGCCAAAATTGAGGCAATTTTCTCGTAAGAATCGAACGGGGTTCGTCATGCGCTCACTATACGGAGGCGTCGCGAGGCTCCGATACGCCGTTTTACCAACGTTTCGCCGAGAGCGTACTCGCTTCGTATAAAGCCTCGAGCGCACAACGACGCCGCCGGCCTTTTGGCCAGGCGCGTAATGCCGGAAGCGGTTCCCGTCTGGTACATTTTGAGGAGTCGCGACCGGACCACTTTCAGATGGATCTTGCGATCACGCTGAACGACGGGGACATCCCTCTGCACGACCAGCTCTACAAGGAGCTGCGCCGTTCGATTCTCCTTGGCCGTCTGGCTCCCGGACAACGTCTTCCTTCGACGCGAGCACTTTCGGCGTCATTACGCATTTCGCGCGCCACCGTCGTTCAGAGCTTCGCCCAGCTGATCGGCGAAGGCTATCTCGAGGCGCGACGAGGGTCGGGGACGTATGTCAGCGCCCAACTCCCCGACCGGTTCGATCGTTCGCTCCCGCCTCAGGGCGTCGAGCGGGCGCCCAGCGCCCTCATCGAGCTTTCGGCTTTCGGAGAGGAACTGAGGAGAGCCGGACCGCTCGAACTGCGCGTCTCGGCACGCGCCGTCAACTTCCGCGACGGACGTCCCGCCTTCGACCGGTTCCCGATGAAGACGTGGCGGAAGTTGATCGCCCGCCACTCGTGCGCGAGCGCGGCGATGCTGGACTACACGTCGGATCCCGCCGGGCATCGTCCGCTGCGCGAGGCGATCGCCCGCTATCTCTCACGGGCTCGCGCCGTTCGCTGTCAGGCGGACGACGTCGTGATCGTCGGCGGCTCGCAGCAAGCGATCGATCTCACGAGTCGGCTCCTGATCGATCGCGGCGACGCCGTCGCGATCGAAGATCCGGGCTATCCGGGCGCATGGCGCAATTTCCTCGCACAAGGGGCGCGGCTCGTCCCGGTCTCGGTCGACGAGCAAGGTGTCCGCGTCGACCGGCTTTTCGAACAACGCGGGCGAACGATCCGCCTGATCTACGTGACGCCGTCGCATCAATTTCCGACGGGCGTGACGCTTTCATTACGTCGACGGATCGAGCTGCTGCGCTGGGCTCATCGTAGCGGTGCGATCGTCCTCGAGGACGATTACGATAGTGCCTTTCGGTACGCCGAGCGCCCGATTCCGGCATTGCAGGGGCTCGACGAAGCGGGCTGCGTCATCTACGTCGGGACGTTTTCAAAGGTCCTCTTCCCGGCACTGCGCATCGGTTACGTCGTCGTTCCAAGGGGTCTCGCCGACGTCTTCATCCGCGCCAAAGCGTATAGCGATCGCCAGTCTCCGCTCGTCGAACAATACGCCCTCGCCGATTTCATCGACGAAGGGCACTTCGAGCGTCACCTGCGTCGGATGCGCAGACTCTATGAGCGGCGCCGGGACACGCTCGTCGCCGAGTTGAAGCGCGCCTTCGGTGATCGCGTGGTTATTCGAGGCGAGAGCGCAGGGATGCATCTGCTCGCGCGGTTTGCACTGGGCGTTCCGAACGACGAGCTCGTGCGGCGCGCGGCGCGCGAAGGGGTCTCGCTCTCCAGCGCCCAGCCGCTCTATGTGTGCGGCGGAGGTGCAGGCGAATTCGTATTGGGATTCGCCGAGCTCGACGAGGAACGAATCGCCGAAGGGGTACGGCGCCTCGCGTGCGCCTTCAGTGCGGTGTGAGCGCAGCTTCTCCGTCGATGAACGCATTGCGTCCGGCCAGCGCCCCGAGCGCCGCGGTCGCGATCGCCAGGGCGACGAGCCATACCGCCGATGCGAAGCGCGGGTCGGGTGCCGCGTGCAGCAAGCCGATCGCGAGTGGTCCGAGTGAGGCGAAGAGGTATCCGACGGTTTGCGCCATCCCCGAAAGGCGTGCAGCCGATTCGGCATGCCGAGCTCGCAGCACCATGAATGAGAGCGCGACGCCGAAGACGGCACCGAGCGCAAGACCGATGATCGCCGACCAGAGTGGGATCAGCGCAACGGGACCATAGAGCGCGCCGACGACCGCCAGCGCCGCGATCGCGGGTAGGCTCGCTCCGACCACTTCTTGTCGTGACGAACGGACCAGCATCATCGGCGCGATCAGAGCAAAGACGATCTGCGTGACATAGAAGACCGAGAGATCGAAGCTGGCCAGCACGACCGAAACGCCGCGCTCATGCAGGAGCGCGCCGTACCACGAGGCCAGCGAATAGAACAACATCGATTGGCAGCCCATGTAGCCGGTGACCGACCACGCCAGGGGGTTCCGCCACAAGCCGATGCGCTGCAGCGACGAGGAGCCGCTCCCGCGCAAGCGGACGAGCGGAGACCACAAGAGCGCGCAGGCGATCGCCGGGATCGCCCAAACCGCGAGTGCCGGCCGCCAATCGCCCGCGAAGACGTGTAATAGTGCCGGCGTCACGCCGACCGAAAGCATCGCGCCGAACGAGAGGCAGAACGTGTAGACGCCCATGACCATCCCCAACCGATCGGCGAAGCGCCATTTCAGGAGCGTCGGCACGTAGACGTTGCCCAGGCCGATCCCGCAGCCCAGCAGCACTGCACCGCAAAAGAGCGTAACGACGCTTCCGGTGCTGCGCAAGATCGTCCCGAGGGCGATCAACGACGCGGCGACGACGACCCCTGAGCTCCATCCGATCCGCCGCCCGAACGGTTCGGCGATCCCTCCCGCCGCACCGAGCATGAAGATGGGGAGCGAGGTGACGACGCCGAGCATCGAGGGTGAGAGTCCGAGCGTATTGCCGATGAGCGGGAGGACCGGACCGATCGTGACGAGGGCGGGACGAAGGTTCAGTGTCACGACGACGATCGCGGCGAAGAGGTAGAGTCGTCCCACTATGGTGTCCCGGCCAGGACGAGGGACGTACCGCGAAACCCGAGCATCCCGCTTGCATGCGACCGAGCTTCGCCGAGCGTCGCGACCGCATAGATCGAGACGATACGTATCGGCGGGACGAGATCGCTCGGGATCACCGCATCGAGACGACGCCAACCGGTCCAGTCGATCCGCCGTGCGAGCGTGACTCGTTCCAAGCGCTTTTCGCGATCGACGAGCGTCATCCGCAGCCCTGCGCCGGCGCCGTCGCCGAGGACCTCGAGGGCCAGACCGACCGCACGTTCCGGGAGGATGAGATCTGTGGCGGCGTACGCCGCACGTTCGCGATCGTGGAAGTCGTAGCGCAGCCACATACAGCCGCACGGGGGGTCGAACGCCAACCCGCCCGGTCCGTTCTCGGGGATCGTGGTGAAGCGCCAGCGTGCCGCGGCGGTCTGATCGAAGAGCTGCAGCGGCGCCGAATGCCGGCCGACGCGGACGAGGATGCGTTCGGTTGTGCCGCCCGCGCTTGCCGTGACGATCGCATCGTGCTCGCCTGCCCGGAAGTGGCCCTCGTCGTCGATCCTCCCGGTCGTCGTCGACCAGCGGATGCGGTCGCCCAGGAGGATCGGGATCATCCCGTCGTTCAGCCCGACGGCGGAGAAGTCGACGGTCGTACCGGGGTCCGGATTGGGCCGTCGCGGGGCGACGTCGAGCGCATCGACGTGCTCCACGACGACGACGGGGACGCGGGCTACGAGCCCATCGACCCGCTTGGTCGCGACGCTCTCCCCCGCCCGGCTCGGGGTCGTCAGCGTCCAGGGTGGGAGGCGGAGAGCGTCTATCGGATGGCCGGCGGCGTCGGTAACGCTCCCGTGGAGCGTGAGCGTGACGCCGGGGAGGGCCCGTACGACGCTCGGCCGATAGACGAGACGTGCCGGCGGACCGAAGGGGGCCGTACTATAAATGAAGAGACCGTCGGCGACCGGGCGTTCCTTCCCGTCCGAGGGTGTATTGAGGACCCGGGGATTGTGCTCGCCTAAGATCCGAGCGACGAGGGTCGCCGAGCCGCCGGAGTCGGTCTCCATCCCGTCCCGGGCCCCCAAGCCGAGCATCAATGCTCCGAGCTCGGGCCTGGTCAAGCCGATCGACTCGTCGGGGAGCCGCCCGTCGACGGCGATCAACAGCATCGTCCCATCCGCCTCGGTCGCGATTCCGGCGACCGGAAACGGGAGGTTCGTCTCCTCCGGTGCCGGCGGATTCGGATCGACGATCGGCCGGCCGTCGGCTATTAATAACGGCCCGCCGCCGAGTGCGGTGATCGCGCCGTCGAGGGGTGGATCAACCGTCCCATCCAAGTTTTGGCGATAGGTTCCGAAGCGGACCGTCCCGTCGCGCATCACCGAGATCGCCGCGCGCCCGTTCGGCGGATGGATCAGCTCTCCGTTCCGAACGACGATCCCGAGCGGCTGATTCGTTTGCCCGATATCGAAGTAGTCGGCGTTGATCCCTGCGACGGCCCCGGTTCGCCTCGCCATGGCGGAGATCGTCTCGCCGGGCGAGGTCAATCGGTCGTAGGCCGTCACCGCGTCGAGTCGAATCGTCGGTTCGTGGAGATCGGCCGCGACGACGCTGATGTGGAGCGGCCCGCTGGTCGTCAACAGACGATAGTCGCCGCGCCTCACGCCGGGCGCGACGAACTCGCTCTCGAAAAACGTCGCGGTGATCAGCGGAAAGGGCGCCGGCGCGGCGATCGTTTGCGGCAGCGGTGCGGCCTCGGCGCGCAACGTGAACAGCGCCCAAGCGAGCGCCGTGCCGAGCAGGCTGCGAAGGATCACAAAGCCGAGAGAGCGGCCTCGAACGTCGTCGCCGCGGTCGAGCGATTGATCCGTACTCGCGGAAGTTCGTACGGGTGGTCGAGTGAGCTGACCAGGCCGTATTCCATCGTGAAGGCGGCGTCGATCCGCGCCGCCCGCATGACGGCAAGGGTCGCCGCGTCGTATCGACCCGAAGGATAAGCGTACGTCCGTGGCCGGACTCCCGTATAGCGTGCGATCGTATCGATGCAGCGCGTCGCTTGCGCTCGCTGCTCGGCCGGCGTCATGCGCGAGAGATCGAGGTGATCGGCCCCGTGCGCGCCGATCTCCATCCCCGCCCGAAGGAGCGCTCGGATATCGGACCACTTCAGGTGATGCGGCGTACCGATCGTGTGGGAGATCACGAAAAACGTCGCCTTCGCCCGGTACCTCTCCAGGAGCGGAAGGGCTTGCGTCCGGGCGTCGAGATAGCCGTCGTCGAACGTCAGCACGACGGTATGATCGATCGGTTCGCCGCGCAGCAGACGGTCGATCAACTCACTCGCGGTGATCGCCCGGATGTGGTGCTCTTGGAGATAGCGCAGCTGTGCTTCGAGTTGCGCCGGCGTGATCGTGAGCTGGTTGCCGATCCGATCCTTCGGGATCTCGGTGTCGACGCGGTGGTAGGCGAAGACGGCGACCCGCGGCGTCGCGGCTCCGAAGGCCGGTGGACGAAGGACGACGACGAACCCGATCGCCGCGATCATTCGCGCTATGAGAATTGCCCGCACACGAGCTCCTTCACCCGGCGCATCGCATGCGCCTCTCACGCAGCTTGCGAGTCGAGCGGCCGCTAGATGACCGCATCGAATGCAATCGTCATCGAGTGGGGCGTGTACAACGTCCAAACGTGCGTGAGCCGCTCGATTCCCGAAGCCAGCTCTTGCGGATCGAGGACGAACGGAAGGCGTAGCCTGCGTTGATGCCGATCGGCGACGGAGAAGACGGGGCCCGGTGCGATCTTGATATCGTAGCGGGCGGCGAACTGTGCGAACGCCGCCGCGTTTCCCCGCGGGAGTTCGATCCACAGCGACGATCCGCCGCAGGGTCGGACCCAATCCCAGTCGGGAAGCAAGCGGCGAAGAGACTCTTCGAGGACCGCGAAGCGTTCACGTAGCTGCTCGCGGCGCTCACGCCGCACCTGATCGCGCAACGGGAGGAGCTCGGCGGTCAGGGCTTGGCTGACGAGCGAGGTCCCCAGATCAGCGACCGTCTTGAGCGGATAGAGCTGGGCGATGACGTCGGGGCTCGTCCGGATCCAACCGATGCGCAGGCCGCCCCAGAATAGCTTGCATGCCGAGCCGATCGAGATGACCGCAGCGTCGCGATCGAGCGCCGCGATCGGTGCGGGCGGATCGGCCGCGTCGAGCGAGATGTCGCAGAGCGTCTCGTCTTCGATGATCGTAAAGTGATGTTTGCGTGCCAGATCGATGAAGCGCTCGCGCCTTTTCTGCGAGAGACACGTCCCGGTCGGATTGTTGTAGGTGGCGGCGACGTACACCGCCCGCGGACTCGTCGCGTTCGAGAGGGGCTCGATCGGTTTGGGGTCGGCACCTTCGGCATCGACCGGCAGGGCGAGCAGTTCGGCGTCGTTGGCCCGAAAGGCGTCGAGCGAAGCGGGATTGGTCGGATCCTCGATCGCGATCCGCTCGCCGCGGAAGAGCTGCGCGACCAAGTAGATCGCTTGCTGGGCGCCGGTGGTGACGAGGATTTGATCCTCGCTCGTCTCCAGGCCTCGCGCCGTATACATCTGCGCGATCTGTTTGCGCAGCGCGGGCAGGCCGAGCGGGGCGTAGCCGAGCGTCTCGCGAGCGAGTTCGGGGAGATAGCGCTGGACCGAGGCGGTCGCCGCGGCGAGCTCGGCCGATCCGGGGAGCGCGGCGACCGTGAACTCGACCAGCCGCGAGGGCTCATGGCGCGTATCGAGGATCGAGATCAGGTGATCGGCCGCGATCGTCCGGCCGCTGGGGATCGAGGCCTCACCGCCGACATACGTCCCGCTCCCCCGCAGGGTATGGACGCGCCGGTCGGCCTTGAGGCGGTCGTATGCGGCGACGACGGTGCTGCGGGAGAGGCGAAGTTGGTTGGCGAGGGTCCGCTCCGACGGCAGGCGGGCGCCGATCGGAAGGGTCCCCCGTTCGATCGCGACGCGCATCGCATCCGCCAGTCGCTCGAACAGTGGACCTTCACCGAGCCTCCAATCGCCGAGTGCGTCGACGACGCGCGGGGCCCTGCGGGGCCTCAAGCAGTCCACTCCGCCATCATCTTGTCATTTAAGCATGCCACTTTGACGCTGTAAAGCAAGAAACTCATCGGTCTGCGCTGGAGTTCAACCTGCTATGAACGATCCGCTGGAGTATCGCGCCGACGTACTGGTCATCGGGTCCGGCGCCGCCGGCCTGATGGCGGCGCATGTCGCCGCATCGTCCGGGCGGAGCGTCGTGCTCGCCGACAAGAGTCTCATCGGGCGAGGCGGTGCGACGATCATGGCCCAGATGACGACCGCGGTCGCTCTCGCCTCGGCCGAGCCGGACACGGTCGATCTGCACATCGAGGATACCATCGCGGGGGCCCGCGGCCTCGCCGATCCCGCGATCGTCCGTGCCGTCTGCGAGCGTGCCCCCGAGGTGATCCTCGAGGTCGAGAAGTACGGGGCGAATTGGGCCCGGACGCCCGACGGGCGATACAGCCAGGTCGTCGCACCGGGGCATTCGCGCAAGCGTTGCGTGTACGTCGACGTCCTGCGCACCGGCGACGCCGTCTCGCAAGCGCTGCGCAGCGTGGTGCGGCGTCACGCGGAGATTTGCCGCCTGCCCAACGTGATGATCACCAAGATCGCGGTCGAGCGCGGGCGTGCAATCGGCGCGCTCGGTTTTGCCGTCGAAGAGCTGGCGCCGGTCGCGATCGCCGCCGACGCGGTGATCATCGCGACGGGCGGACTGACCGCGATCTATCAGCGCAACAGCGCTTCTTGGAACATGACCGGAGACGGATTCGTTCTGGCGGCCGAAGCCGGTGCGACGCTGCGCGACATGGAGTTCGTCCAATTCTTCCCGATCGCACATCTGTATCCGCCGCTCGTCCACCTCGATCCGATCATGTGGGATCCCTTCCGCTATAAGCTCGGCGGACGGCTGCTCAACGGCAAGTTCGAAGAGTTCATGGATCGGTATACGGGTGAAGTCTCGGGCAGATACAGCGCGCCGCGCGACCAGGCGAGCTACGCGATCCTAAGCGAAGTCGAGGCCGGACGCGGTTCGCCTCACGGCGGCGTGTGGCTCGATTTTCGGATGATCGAACCCGAAAAGCTCAGGGCCGGCTTCGGTCCCGTGATCGGGATTTTGGAGCGGCAAGGGATCGACTTGACGCGCGATATGGTCGAGGTCGCGCCGACCGCCCATTATTTTTTGAGCGGCATCGAGGTCGATACGGCGATGCGCACCTCGATCGACGGGCTGCTCGCGTGCGGCGAGGCGATCTACGGGATGCACGGTGCGAACCGCCTTTCCGGGAATGCGATCACCGAAGCGCTCGTCACCGGGAGGATCGCGGGTGAGACGGCCGCAGCCTCAACGGGAAACGGCGGTTCGGCGAAGCTCGGCGGCGCACTGCGCGAGGAATGGGCGCGCTTGCAGCGGCTGTGGTTTCCTCATGCCGTCGAGCGCGATGAGGTGACGACCGGTTCCCTGAAGACGCGCCTGCGGCAGGCGATGGAGAGGGGGGCGGGTCCGTTACGGACCAGGCGCGGGCTCGAATCGGCGCTGAACGAGTTGCGGGCGCTCAAGGAGGAGACGGAAGCGACGGCGCTCGCCCCGCAGGCGACCTTCGCAATCAACCTTCAAGAGAAAGTCGAGGTGCGGAACATGCTCGCCGTCGGTGAAGCGGTCGTGCGCGGTGCACTTGCGCGGTGCGAGACCCGGGGCGCGCACGTTCGGCTCGATTGTCCGCAACAAGACGAACGCCCGCTCAGCCGTGCGTTTCGCTTGGGCGCGGACGGTTGGATCATCGAGGAAGCCGCGCCGACGGTGGCCGCATGAACCGCGGGGTCACGACGCTCGCGGTTACGCGAGGGCGTCCCGGTGAGCAGCCGACGGTGCAGGAATATACGATCCCGTTCGAACCGGGGTTGACGCTCCTCGACGCGCTGATTTGGGTTCGCGAGCACGTCGATCCGACGCTCGCCGTACGGTTCTCGTGCCGTGCGAATGCCTGCAAGGAGTGCTCGGCGATGATCGACGGCAAGCCTGACTACCTCTGTACGCGACGCGCGGTCGAGGGTGCGACGGTTCGGATCGAGCCGTTGCGGAAGCCTCGTTGGATTCGTGATCTGGTAACCGAGCTTTCCTGAACGGGCTGCCGAACGAAGCGTCGTCGGACGCGACTTCCTCGCTTGACAACGCCGCGGTGCGCGCCGTTTGTTGTATATATGCCGGAACAGCTTGTTGAAAACGACAACGGAGTTCCGCCGTCGGACGACAAGCATCTTCACGCGATGGGAACCCGAGTGCAAGATCTTTCCAGCGAGAAAGAATGGCGTGAGTTCGAGATCGAGCGGTGGCGATCGGCGCTCCGCCGCGGGCTGCGCCTGAGCTCTCTCGATCCCGAACATCAGCGTGCGCTCTTCGAGCGGATTCAACCCGCGTTGGGTTGGCGCGATCGGTTCTTTCTCAGCCGTCCGCGGCTGGCGAAGCGGCTCCATCTCGCCGCGCGCGCCGCGCTGGCCGTCGCACTCGTCGCGCTCGGCTACGGCTCGAGCTACGTCGTCCCCGTCGCCGGCCGATGGACGCACGGCGCGATCGTCGCGACGCTGCGAGAGCAGTGCGTGGCCGCGTACGCCGAGATGCCGCAAACCGACGCGGGCGCGACGCCCGCGCAAGCGTGCGGTCTCGAATCCGGCGGCCGGCCGTAGCGTTGAGGCGGGTCTAGGAACTTAACTTAGGTCATCCACTTGACATAACTGAACCGGCGCGGTACCATCCGGGAAACTCGGGAGGTTTCGATGCGCTCAGGGGCTGAGTACGTCGCCGGCTTGCGGGACGGGCGACGCGTATATATCGACGGTAAGCTCGTCTCCGACGTTACGGTTCATCCGGCGTTCGCGAGCGCGGTGCAATCGATCGCAAAACTCTACGATATCGCGCGCGATCCGGCGAATCGCGAGCTGATGACCTATATCTCGCCCAAGACGGGCGAGCCCGTGAATCGGATTTACATGATCCCCCGCACGAAGGAGGACTTGCGCGCGCGGCGTCTGGCGATCGAGCGCTGGGCCGAAGAATCGTTCGGGTTCATGGGCCGTACGCCCGACCACGTGGCCGGCTTCTTCGCCGGTTTTGCGAGTTGGTCGCACCTGTTCGCACGCGCCGACCAGCGCTATGCGCGCAACGTCGTCGCCTTCTACGAGCGACTGCGCGACGAGGATCTCTATGCGACCTATACGATCGTCCCCCCGCAGATCGATCGTTCGAAGGCCGCCAACGAGCAGAAGGACCGCTATCTCTATGCCGGCGTGTTGCGCGAGGAAAAGGACGGGATCGTCATAAAGGGCGCTGCGATGCTGGGGACGGGCTCGGCGATCTCGGACTGGATCTTCCTCTCGAATATCCATCCGATGAAGCCGGGCGAGGAGGACTACGCGATTTCGGTCGCGGTCCCGTGCAACGCCGAAGGCGTCCGCATCTACTCGCGCCGCTCGTATGCCGAGGCCGCATCGAGCGTTTTCGACTATCCGCTCGCTTCGCGGTTCGATGAAACCGACTCCCTCGTGGTCTACGACGAGGTGTTCGTCCCGTGGGAGCACGTCTTCGTTTATAAGGACGTCGAGCTCTGCCGGGCGCAGTTTTATGAAACGCCGGCCCACATGCTGGGGAACAATCAGGCTCAGATTCGTTACGCGGTCAAGATGAAGTTCATAGCGGGGCTCGCGCGCAAGATCGCCGAGATGACCGCAAACGCGAAGAATCCGGCGGTGCAGGGGATGATCGGCGAGATCGCGGCACACGCCCAGCTCGTCGAAGGGCTCGTCCTCGCGCAGGAAGGGCACGCCTCGGTCGATCAGTACGGGGTCTGCCGTCCCGGCGCCGGCGAGCTCTATACGAACATGCTCTTTCAATCGCAATTCTATCCGCTCGTCCTGGACAAGATGCGCGAGCTCTGCGGCGGGGGGCTGATTCAATTACCGTCTTGCGTCGAAGACTTCGATGATCCCGAGATCGCGGCCGACCTGAATCGCTACGTCGTCGGCTCCGAGATGTCGTCGCTCGAACGCACGAAATTGATGAAGCTCGCGTGGGATGCGATCGGTTCCGAGTTTGCCGGCCGCCACGCCTCCTACGAGATGTTTTACGCCGGCGCGCCCTTCATCACGAAAGGCCATATGTGGCGGCTCTATGATTGGCAGAGCGCGACGGCTCTGGTCGACAAAGCGCTCGGGGGCTACGACCGCGGCGGACGGACGGACGTCGCCGGGGCAGCGGCGGCTCGGTGAGCAGTGCGATCCCGCTGACGGCGGGTCGGGACAAGCACAGCTATTTCCAGGGGATTGCGCAGGCGCGCTTCGTGATCCGGAAAGTCTTCCGCATCGTCGACGAGCAGGCGCGCAAGGCGGGACTCGATCCGCTCGAACATCAGGCGATGCTTCAGATCTACGGGAGCCCCGAGCAGTCGCTCCCGGTGAGCCGGCTCGCGGAGCGGCTCGACGTCTCGATCGCGTTTGCCTCGAAGCTGGCCAAGGGATTGGAACGGGCCGGGTACGCCGAACGCAGTCAAGGGAACCTCGATCAGCGGGTGACGAACGTCGCGATCACCCCCGCCGGCCGTGAGCTGCTGCACCGGATCGACGAGCAAGTGTGCTTCCACGTCGGCTACTTCGCGCGCCAGCTCTCGCCGAAGCAGCGCAGCACCGCGCTTGCGATCTTCGCTTTCTACGTCGGGACGAAGCTCCCCAAGTAAATGGGTTACCGCGATCTGCGTGAATACTTGGCCGCACTCGAAGCGCTCGGCCTCTTGCGCACGATCGACGAGCGGATGAGCAAGGATACGGAGATCGTCCCGTTCGTCCGTTTGCAATTCCGCGGTCTCCCCGAGGAGGCGCGTACGGCGTTCTGGTTCCGCAACGTCACCGATGCGCGCGGCCGCTCGTTCGACGGATCGGTCGTCCTCGGATCGCTCGGCGCATCGCGCGCGATCTACGGAGCGGCGCTCGGCGTCCCGCCGGCTGAGATTCCGCAAAAGTGGGGACAGGTGCACGGACGTCACATCCCGCCGCGGATCGTCGATCGCGCGAGCGCCCCCGTGAAAGAAGTCGTCCTACGGGGACCGGAGTTGGGCGAGGGCGTCGATCGCTTCCCTCACGTCATCTCGACGCCCGGTTTCGATCCCGCACCCTTTTTGACGGCGGGGAGCTGGATCACCCGCGATCCCGACACGGGTTCCTACAATTTGGGGATCTATCGCGGGATGATCAAGGCGCCCGATCGGATCGGCTGTCAAACCGACGTCCCGACGCAGCATCTCGCCTTGCAATGGGAAAAAGCCCGGCGGCGCGGGGAACACCTCGAGGCGGCGGTCTTCATCGGCGGTCCTCCGGCGCTATTATTGGCTTCGGCGAGCAAGGTGCCGTATGGGGTCGACGAGTACGGCTTGGCCGGCGCGTTGAACGGCGAGGCGATCGAGGTCGTCGCGGCCGAGACGGTGGACTGCCTCGTCCCTGCACACGCCGAGATCGTCATCGAAGGCCGGATACGAACCGACGTGCTCGAGCCCGAAGCGCCCTTCGGCGAGGCCAGCGGCTATTTAGGTCCTCGCAAGCTCGAGAAATTCATGGAAGTCAGCGCGATAACGCATCGCCGTGCGCCGATCTATCAAGGGATCATCAGCGAGTTCCCGCCGAGCGAGAGCACGGTGATGCGCAAGACCGCGCTCGATGCGATCTACCTGCGCCATCTGCGCGACGACTGCAACATCCCGTCGGTGACGAAGGTCGCCTGCCACGAAATGGCGAGCTGCAACATGCTCTTCGTCATCGCACTCGACCGGCCGGCGCTCGGTCAGCCTTGGCAAGCGTTGCGGGCGGCGGCCGCTTTCGATCCGTCGCTCGGGAAGATCTTCATCGCCGTCGATGCGGACATCGATCCGGATTCGATGGATGCCGTGATCTGGGCGCTCTCGTACAGTATGCAGCCGCACCGCGACGTCGAGATCATCCGGGGGAAGGTCCCGCGGCTCGACCCTTCGATCACGCCGTCGGCCGATCCGCGCCAGTACGCCTATCCGGACGGGCAAGGCGCCTCAGCGATGCTGATCAATGCTTGTCGGGAACACCCCTACCTTCCGGTTTCGCTCCCGCCGCGTGAGTACATGGAGGCGGCAAAGCGGCGCTGGGAGGCCGCCGGCCTCCCGAAGCTCGAGCTGCGAACGCCGTGGTTCGGCTATGCTTTTACCGGATGGACCGACGAGAACGAAGAAGAAGCCCGTCTCGCGGTCACCGGCCGGTATCTCGAGACCGGCGAGAAACTGCGCAGTCGACAAGTCCCTTCCGTCCCAAACGACCAACTATGAGGATCTGATGCCGCCATTGACACGCCGATCGCTCCTCGCCCTGGGAGCGGGCTCCGCCGCCTCGCTCGTCGTCCCGTCGGTCGTCCGAGCGCAAGGCGCGACCGTTCGCGCGGGTGCGGTCCCCGCCGATTTCTCCGGCGAAGTCTTTTACGCTCAAGATATGGGCTTCTTCCGCCGCGCGGGGCTCAACGTCGAACTCCAGCAGTTCACCAACGGCGGCGCCGTCGCTCAGGCGGTCCTCGCCGGTGCGCTCGATGTGGGCCTCTCCGATATCGTCTCCGTCGCTTCGGGGCACGCCCGCGGGGTCTCGTTCACCTATATCGCGCCGGCTGCACTCTACACCTCGAGCCGCCCGACCTATTTCATCGCGGTGACCCAGAGCTCGCCGATTCGCACGCCCAAGGATTTCAACGGCAAGACTGTCGCCGTCAACGGGCTCAAAAACGTCAATCAGATCCCCACGATGGCGTGGATCGACAAGAACGGGGGCGATTCCAAGACGGTGAGATTCGTCGAGATGCCCTATCCGCAGATGGTGACGGCGCTGGAACAAGGGCAGGTCGACGCGGCGGCGCTGGCCGAGCCGTTCATCACCTTCAATAAAGGGAAGTACCGGATCATCTCGCTCGGCGACGCGGGGATCGCGAATCGGTTCCTGGTCAGCGGATATGTCGCGACGAGCGCCTGGGCCGCGGCGCATCCGGAGCTCGTGCAAGCGTTTGCACGGGTCATGCGTGAGACGGCCGAGTGGGCCAACAAGAATCCTTCGCTCTCGGCGCCGATCCTGGTGAAGTATGCGAAGTTGCCGGCGGAGGTCGCGCAACACATGACGCGGACGCTCTACGGCGAGCGCCTGGACGCCGCCCTGCTCCAACCCGTGATCGACGCGACCGCGAAGTACGACGTCATTCCGAAGCCTTTCCCCGCACGCGAGATCATCAGCCCCGCGGCGCTGCGATAAAACCGAAGGCGGAGGCGCGTTTTTCGCGTCGTCGCTTGTGCGCCGATTAAACTGGTCTTAAAGACCGGTTAACGTCGAGGGCTTATCCTCGTCTATGCAAACGAACTTGTATAGACAAGAGGATCGAGAAAGCATGATTCGGAGATACACGGCCGCATTGGGCGCGGTCTTGCTACTCGTCGTCGCCTCGGCGATCGGTTACCGACCGCCTGCGCAAGCAGCCGATTGCCCCAACGGAGGGACGGTTCGCTTCGGCGTCGAGCCGTTCGAGGCGGCCGGCAAACTCCAGCCGCTCTACGACTCGATCGGCCGGCTTCTCTCTGCGAAGCTGGGCTGTAAGGTCGAGGTATACGTCGCGACCAACTACAATGCGGAGATCGAAGCGATGCGCGCCGGGAAGCTCGAGATCGGCGAGTTCGGTCCGCTCGGCTACATCTTGGCGCACCGGATCGCAAACGCCCAGGCGATCGCGACCTTCGCCGCGCCGGACGGGAAGAAGCCCGCGGTCTACTTCGCGAGCATCGTGACGACGCCGGGGACGGGGATCACGAACATCAAGCAGGTCGCCGGCCGTTCGTTCGCGTTTTCCGATCCCGACTCGACATCCGGTCACCTCTTCCCCGCATACGCGCTGAGGAAAAACGGGATCGACCCGGACACGGGCGTCAAGGGAGTCTACGCCGGGAGCCATACGGCCTCGTTCGAGGCGATCAAGAACAAGAAAGTCGACGCGGGCGAGTTCAACAGTCAGGTGATGGATAGCGCGATCGCGTCGGGACAATATCACGACGGCGAGTTCGTGACGCTGTGGAAGTCCGATCCGATCCCGACCGATCCGATCGCCGTCCGCAAAGATCTCCCCGATTCGTTCAAGGCGCGCGTGCGCGACGCATTTCTCTCGCTCGATCTGACGCCGATCGATCCCGGCAACATCCTCAAGGGATTCGGTCACAAGTTCGTCGCGGCCGACGATTCGCTCTATCGGCAGATCCGCGATCTCGTGGCCGTCCTCCACATCGACTTGACCAAACTCTGATGCCGGTCCGAAGCGCTCCCGTTCGGCGACTCGAGGCCGGTCGCCCCATGCTCGAGATACGCGAGCTGTGCAAACGGTATCCGAACGGTAAGACGGCGCTCGAGCGCGTCTCGCTGCGAGCCTATCCCGGTCAGGTGACCGCGATCCTCGGCCCGAACGGGAGCGGTAAGTCGACGCTGATTCGCTGCATAGTCCGGTTGACGGAGGCAACGTCCGGCTCGGTGATCGTCGACGGCGAGGATATCGTGCGGCTTTCCGGCCCGTCGCTACGGGCGGCGCGCCGGAAAATGGGCGTCGTCTTTCAGAACGCGAGCTTGGTCCCGCGACGCAGCTCGCTGGCGAACGTGGCGAGCGGGTGTTTGGGCCGCGACCAAAGCTTCCCGACCTGGTGCGGGCTGCTCCCGAAGGCGGAGCTCGAACGCGCGATACGCTATCTCGAGCGTGTCGGACTCCTCGCTCTGGCCGAACAGCGCGCCGATACGCTCTCCGGCGGACAAGCGCAACGTGTCGCCGTCGCCCGTGCGCTCTTCCAAGATCCGGTGATTTTGTTCGCCGACGAGCCGGTCGCGAGCCTCGATCCCGATGCCTCGAACGAGGTCATGGCGCTGATCGCGAGCTTGGCGCACGACGACGGCCTCGCCGTCGTCGTCGTCTTGCATCAGCTGGATCTCGCGCGGCGTTACGCGGACCGTATCGTCGGATTGCGGTGCGGGCGCATCGTCATGGACTCGCCGGCCGAACAGGTCGATACGGCGGCGCTCGCCGCCCTCTATCGGAACGAGGCCGCCTGAGCATTGGCGACGGCGCTCCGGGTCGTACGCTCTTCACGGCGGGCGCTCGTTCGCGTAACGGTCGCCCTCGGGATCGCGGTACTGTTCGCGCAAGCCTACGTCGTCGTCGAAGCGAAACCGCAAGACCTCGTCACGAGCTTTCACAACATCGTCGACATCGTCGTGCGCGGTGTCCCGCCCGAACCCGGGATCCTGAGCAACGCACTGTGGGGAGCGCTCGTGACGTTCGACGTGGCGATCCTCGGGACGCTGGGCGCCGTGATCGCCTCGCTCCCGCTGGCGTTGCTCGCCGCCGACAATACGCGGCCGAATCGAATTTGGTACATCGGTGCTCGTGGGCTCATCGGGCTCGCGAGGACCGTCCCCGACGTCGTCTGGGCGTTGATCTTCGTGACCGCGGTCGGCCTGGGTCCGTTCGCGGCGACGCTGGGCTTGGCGGTCCACTCCGTCGGCGTCCTCGCCAAGCTCTATGCGGAGGCGATCGAAGACGTCGCGATGGGACCGGTGCACGCGCTCACCGTCATGGGTGCCAATCGGGTTCAGGTCGCGACGCAGGCCGTGATCCCGACGGTCCTGCCGACGCTCATCGGGTTGACCCTCTATCGCCTGGACACCAACGTGCGCGCATCGCTCGTGCTCGGCTTCGTGGGCGGCGGCGGTTTGGGTTTGCAGATAGAGTCGGCGCTGAATTTGTTTCAGTACCGTCAGCTCACCATGCTCCTGCTCGTCATGGGCGCGCTGATCGTCGCGGTCGAGGCTGTTTCCGTGCAGTTTCGCAGGCGAATTCAGTGAGCCTGGCGAACTTGTATAGACAAGTATGACTCCGATCTATATGCGGGTCGCAGATCGGCTCGAAGCCGAGATCTCGAAACGGACGCCGGGAACCGAATTGCCTTCGGAGAACGAACTCGCGCGCACGTATCGAATAAGCCGCCTGACCGCACGTGCTTCTCTCGAAGAACTAGAGCGACGCTGTCTCGTGCGCCGGTCGCAAGGGAAACGGACGCTCGTCGCTCGCCGCATCGACTATGTCATCGGTCCTGAGCGCTCGCCGAGCTGGAGTGAGGGCGTCAAGCTCTCCGGTGCGACGCCGCGCTCGCAGACCGAACGGCTGCAGCTTCGGAAAGCACCGGCCGCGATCCGCGCGGCGTTGCACATCGATGCACGGACGCCGACCCTCTTCCTCGCGCGCAAGCGCTTCGTCGACGGCGAGCTGGCGGCGGTCGCCGACACTTGGCTCGTCGCCGATCTCGTGCCGATGCTCGCCGAACGGTTGGCGCCCGACGCGTCGCTGCACGACATCCTTTCGCGGGTCTATCGGCTCACGCCGCGCCGCGCGTGGTCGCGAGCTCAGTTCGTCATCGCGCCGAGCGCGATCGCGCGCCGGCTCGATCTCGAGGGGCGCCCGTTCGTATTGCGCCTGACCGGGGTCGCCGTCTCGCACAAACTGGGTCGTCCGATCGAGATCACGACGTCGTGGCTGCGAGCCGACGTGTTCAACGTCGTCTTCGAAATGGGGAGACCGCTGTGAAGGGAGGGCGGCTCTCGGAAGGACTCGCCGCGGCGGCTCGTGTGCGCCGCGCCGAGCTGATCGCGCTCGCCGACGACGTCGCCGAGCATGCGCCGGTCGAGGTCCTGGATGCTCCCGCCGCCGGTTCGATCATGCTCGAACTCGAGTCGAGCGTCGGTTCGTTTTGCTTCGCGGAAGTCGTCGTGACGACCGCACGGGTCCGCGTCGACGATCGCAACGGTTGGGGTTGCGTCCTCGGCTGGGACGCGGAAGGTGCCCTGGCGAGCGCGTTGTGCGACGCCGTCGCCGACGAACGTGCCGCGAGAGTGGCTCGGTCGGCGCTCGAGGATGAAGCGCGGGCCAGGGAAGCGCGCTTGCGAGCGGTCGCGGGGACGAAGGTATGAGCGCGGACGTCAAAGCGCGCCATCAGGCGTTTCGTGCGCTCCTCGCCGCCCTCGCGATGCCGGGGACCCGCCGGCGTTTGCCCGAAGGCGGCGGGTTGCCGCTCATTCTCGACGCCGTCTACGGCGACGCCGTCGACGGCAGGATCGTCGTCCACTCGGAACTGCGCCCGGAGGTCGTCGATGCGGCCGAACGCGGCGAAGAGCTCGCCCCCGAGCGCGGCGCCACGCTCTTCCTCCTCGTCGATGAAGCGACGCCTTGGACGACGGCCCGGATCCAAGGACCGGGGGTTCGTCGCGATGCGCAACTGCGGGTCCCGTTTTCCGCGGAGACGCTCGCGGCCCGCGCGCGGGCATGCGCGACACCGCCGCTTGGGATCGACATCGTCGTCGTCGAGGGCGATACGGTCAGTGCGTTTCCGCGCACGACCAAGATCGAGGTGCTGCGCTAATGGGTTACACGAGCGTCGCCGATCGGACCGAGGCGGTCGAAGCGGCGGCAGCGCTTGCCGCCCCCGCTCATGCCGTCCCGGCAGACGGCGTTTCCGCGCTCATCGCGCGGTGTCCGCTGCTGATCGATCAGATCGCCGCCGAATGCGGGGTGGTCGAGCCGGCGTTGTGTGCGCGCGCACTCCTGCAAGCGCAGGGCGATGTGGTCCGGGCCGTCTCGCTCGTCCGCGCCTGGGCGGCGACGCTGCCGCGTATAGGCCGGGTGCGCCTCGCGACCGCCGAGTTGCGAGCCGAACGCCGCATCACGCCCGCATTCGCGCGGCCCGACGGCGGTCAATACCTCGGCGCTTCACTCGACTATGCGCAGCGCTTGCTCGATCTCTCCTCTTCCGAGAGGCCGGCGCAACAGAACGAAAACGCGCATCGGAACGGCGCGCTCGAACTTCCCCGAACGTTCCCGTCCGCGATCGCTCCCTTGTCCGACGAGGGGTTGATCGATGCGACGCCTCGTGCAACGCCGCTCGACGTCACGCGTACGAAGCACATTTCGGGCCGCGGGGCGCTCCTGCAGCTTCTCGCGCGCGGCGAGACGGGGACGATGACCGCCCTCGCCTACACGGCGATCCGGGGTTACGGTCAACGGCAGGATCCGACGTTGATGGAATTGCGCTCCGGGATGCTTCCGGTGCGCGCGCGGCGGCCCGACGGCGAGGAGTTCGTCGTCGGGGAGATCACGGCGACGACCGCCGAGGTGACGCTGTATCGTCTCCATGACCAAGGCGGTGCCGACGCGCGTTTCACGCTCGGCGTCGGCGCGACCGTCGGGCGCCTCGAGCGACGCGCGATCGCGGCGGCGATGCTCGACGCAGGCTGCGCGCGGGCCGCATCGGATCCCGACGCGAAACGCCGGCCGTGCGACGATGAGGAGTTCATCACGGTTGCAATCGACGGGCAAGAGGCTTCGGGTTTCGTCGAGCATCTGAAGCTCCCGCATTACGTCACGTTCACCTCCGATCTGGATCGTGTCCGTGAGGCGCGCGCGGAAAGGGCGCAAGCGTGAGCGCATTCGCCGGCCTCTTGGCGCAAACCCCGGCGAGCGGCTACGCGTGGGCGTATTTGGATGAGGAGTCCAAACGTGAAGTCAGACGCGCGTTGCTCAAAGCGGTATGCATCCCCGGGTATCAGGTCCCGTTCGCCTCGCGCGAGATGCCGGTCGCTCGAGGCTGGGGGAGCGGCGGCCTGCAAGTTACGCTCTCGATCATCGAGCCGGCGGACACGCTCAAGGTGATCGACCAGGGGAGCGACGAGAGCATGAATGCGCGAGCACTTCGTGATCTCATCGTACGGACGACCGGCGTTGCGACGACAACGGACGCGCGCGAGGCGAGCATCATTCAAACGCGGCATCGGATCCCCGAAGATCCCTTGCATGAAGGGCAAATCATCGTCTTTCAAGTCCCGATCGCCGATCCGCTCCGCATCGTCGACGCCCGCAGCTCGGTAACGCGACGGCTTCACGCGGAACGCGATTACGCGCCGCTCTGGCTTTATCTCTATGAAGACGTAGCGACCAAAGGCGCACCTTCTTTCACGCACAGCTATCCGGTCCAGGTGGAAGGCGGTTACGTCATGGCGCCGACGCCGATCCCCCGGCACGATATCCCGCGTTTGTGCGAGGCGCCGTTCCTGGCATTGTATGGGGCGGGACGCGAGGCGACGGTGTACGCCGTCCCGCCGTATACCAAGGTGACGCCGCTCGAGTTCGACGATCGGCCCTTCACGGTCGAACGATTCCCCGAGCCGTGCGCGCTATGCGGGGCGAGCTGGACGTATCTGCAGGAAGAAGCCGACGTCGATCCGCCCCGTTACGTCTGCTCCGACGTCGCATATTGCCGTAGGCGGAGATCGGGATGACGCCCGTCCTTGCCCTGCACGACGTGACGGTGCGCTATCCCGCCGGAAACTACGGATGCCGGGAGATCAGCTTCGACGTTTTCCCGGGTGAGGTGCTCGGGATCGTCGGAGAGTCGGGATCGGGGAAGTCGACCGTGCTGGCTTGCGCGAACCTCGACCTCGTCCCGACCGAAGGCTCGGTCGAGATCCTCGGCCGCGACGTGAGCCGGACGCGCGGTGCCGAACGCCGCAAACTCCGAGCTCAGGCGCTTGGGATCGTGTATCAGACGCCGCAGCAGGGCCTCGACCTCGCCGTAACGGCCGGCGGAAACATCGCCGAGCGCATGTTCGGCGCGGGGCATCGTTCCTACCGTGTCGTTCGCGAACGTGCGCGATCGCTGCACGCCGCGATGGAGCTGCCGTGCGACCGGTTCGACGTCGCGGTGAGGACGTTCAGCGGGGGTATGCGTCAGCGCGTCCAACTCGCGAAGGCCCTGGCGACATCCCCTCCGTTGCTCTTGCTGGACGAACCGACGTCCGGCTTGGATGTTTCCGTCCAAGCGAAAACGCTGGACTTGATTCGCCGTATCCAGCGCGACCACGGTTTGGCCATGGTGATCGTCTCGCATGATCTGGCCGTGATCCGCATGCTCGCGGATCGCGTGATCGTGATGCGCGAGGGGAGGATCGTCGAACGCGGTCTCACCGATCAGATCCTCGGTGATCCGCAACATCCCTATTCACAGTTGCTGGTCGCGAGTCAACTCACATGAGTGCGGTGCTGAAGATCCGCGGGCTGCGCAAAAGCTACACCCGGCATCTGCTCGGCGGCAGGCGGCTCGACGTATTGCGCGGAGTCGACCTGGAGCTCGAGCGCGGGACGTGCACCGTCCTCACCGGTCCGAGCGGCTCGGGGAAGTCGTCGCTTTTGCGTTGTATTTACGGAAGCGCGGTCGCGGACGACGGGTCGATCGTGTATCGGGACGGCATGGACGAGATCGACATTTGTGCGGCCGACGAACGGACGATTCTGTCTTTGCGCCGCATGCACATCGGCTTGGCGACGCAGTTCCTCGCCGTCGTACCGCGCGTCGGAGCGCTCGATCTCGTATGCGAGCTCGGGCTCGAACGCGACGAGGGAGCCCGGCTCCTCCGCACGCTCGGTCTCGCCGACGAGCACTTCGGCGTCCCACCTGCGACTTTTTCGGGAGGACAGCGCCAAATGCTCAACCTCGCCCTGATCCTCGCGCGGCCGCGGCCGCTGCTCCTGCTCGATGAGATAACGGCGTCGCTCGATGCGCGGCGGAAACGGACGGCGTACGAGGCGCTGCTCGAACGCAAGCGTACCGGCGTCACGATCCTCGCCGTCTCGCACGAAGTCCCCGACCTTCCGGGGTTGGTCGATCGTCTCGTGACGATGGAGGATGGGAGAGTGGTCGCGTGATCGCGCTACGTGCGCAGCGGATCGTCTGCAGCGAGACGATCGTCGAAGAGGCTTGGGTGGTGGTCGAGGGCGAGCGGATCGCCGGGATCGAGACGAAGCCGCCTCCCCGGGCACGCGCATACGATCTCGGCAGGGTCGATCTCGTCCCCGGCGCCGTCGATCTGCATTGCGACTGCCTCGAGAACCTCGCCCATCCGCGGCCGTCGGCTTCGCTTCCGCTCGAAGCAGCGCTTTACGAGCTCGACTCGTATGTCCTGATGCACGGGGTCACTACAAACTACCTTTGCATCGGGCTCGAAGACGATGCGACCAAGCACCGCTCGGACGCCAGAGCGATTGAAACGGAGTCGCTCGTGCGGCGACTGCGGCCGACGTTGCGCGCCGACGTCCTCGTGCATTTGCGCGTCGACGTCACGCGTGAATCCGCCGATTTGGTTCGCGAGCTGGTCGAGCACGGAATCGTCGGCCTTATTTCCTACATGGATCACACGCCCGGACAAGGACAGTACCCCGACGAGGAGGGGTGGCGCAGACATTATCAGTCGCGTTGGGGCGCTTCCGACGAGGTCATGGAACGGCGTTTGGCGGCAAAGCGCTCGGGGCGCTCACGGACCGACGCGATGCGAGCCGAAATCGCCGAGATCGGTCGCAGGTACGGGGTGATCGTCGCGGCGCACGACGACGACTGCGCCTCCGCGATCGAGCGCGGACGCCTCCTCGGCGTGCGGATCAGCGAGTTTCCGGTGAACGCGGAAGCGGCGCTGGCGGCGGCGAGGTCCGGAATCGGGATCGTGATGGGCGCTCCGAACGCGCGTCGCGGTCGTTCGCACTTGACGAACCTCTCGGCGCGCGAGGCGCTGCGACTCGGGGTGCTCGACGCGCTCGCTTCCGATTACCATCCGCCGTCGATGTTTGCGGCCGCGTATCTGCTTGCGGCCGAGGGGCTGTGCGAGTTTACGAAGGCGATCGCGCTCGTAACCTCAGGGCCGGCACGCCTCGCCGGTCTTTACGACCGCGGCCGAATCGCGCCGGGGATGCGCGCCGATCTGGCGGCGATCGAATTGCGTGCAGGGCATCCGGTCGTCCGGCAAACGTGGGTCCGCGGCGTCCCGGTGCTGGGGGTCGTCCCTGCGCTGGAGGGATCGCACGCTTCGTGACGCCTCACGATCGCCGGACGATTCGACCGGCTCGGTGGGATGATCGCCCGGAGATTTTGCGGCTGCTCGTGCAGATGGGCGGGCACGAGCACATCCTCGAGCATCCGGATCCGTTACGGATCCTCGGGGAAGTCCTCACCCAACCCGAGGCGCGCGCGTTCGTCGCCGAACGCGAAGGGACGATCGTCGGGTATGCCGAGTTGCATGGACGCGCTTCGTCGGCCGACGGTCGTCGCGAAGCCTGGCTGGGTGTTCTCAGCGTGGCGCCCGAAGCGCGCCGCCGCGGTATCGGAGCGGCGCTGATCGCCGCCGCCGAGCGGGAGGCGGCGTTCCTGGGCTGCAGCGCCCTCGTCCTCGAGAGCGCGCAGTGGCGAGCCGATGCGCATGCCTTCTATAGGGCGCAAGGGTTCGCGGAGAAGCCGCCTGCGCGGCGTTTCGTCCGCGCGATCCCTGAAGCGCACGGGTCGCTCGAAGAGCGCTTCCTGGCCGCCGCCGCGCGCGCCGCGAGCGCGGTCAAAGCCGCGATCGCAGGTTTGGATCGGAGTGACCCCGTCGGTATCGGCGCCGACGGTGCACCGACCGAAGCGGCCGATAAAGCGGCGGAAGATGCCGCCCTCGAGGTCCTTCTGCGCCTCGGTGTCCCGGTCGTCAGCGAAGAGGCGGGTTTGGTCGGTGCACAGCGCGTCGAGCCCGGGCAACCATGGATCTCGCTCGATCCGCTCGATGGGAGCCGTAATTTTCTCGCCGGCTATCCGGCGTATGCGATCTCGATCGCGCTGGTCGTCTCGGGGCGGTCGCGGGCCGGCATGGTCGTCGACCTCGACGGCGGACACCGCTGGTGGGGGGTCGCGGGCGGCGGGGCCTGGCGCAACGGTCGCCCCGTGCGCGCGTGCGGGACGGGACTCCTGGCCTTCCCAAGCCCGCTGGGTGATGACCCGTCCCCTCCGCAAGGACGCGGGGAGACGCGCATCCGCGTCTCCGGGAGCACTGCACTCGATTTGTGCCGCGTCGCCGACGGTGGGTTGGCCGCATTCGCAAGCCTCGGCCGCCCCGTCGTGCGCGTCCACGACGCCGCCGCCGGGTTTTGTCTCATCGAAGAGGCGGGAGGGACGATACTCGACCGAACGGAGCGTGTCCCCGAACTCGTCCCCGATCCGCGCGCTCCTTTGTTTTTCGTCGCGTCGGCCGAGCGGGGATTTGCGCAACGTCTGCTCGACGAGCGGTTCCACGCATCAGGATCGAGATGAGGGCGCGCCTCCGAGCTTGCTTACGGCGACCCAGTCGTTTTTGGTCGAATCCCAACGCATCACCACCACGTTTTTGATCGAGAGACCGCGCTGACTCCCGTCCGTGAAGTCGTACGTCCCCGCGATCCCGACGAAACGGCGCAGCTTCTCGATGTAGTCGCGGATCTGTTCGGCGGTCGCGTCGGTCCCCAGGCGGCGGAGTGCGCTCACGACGATCAAGGCGGGATCCCAGGCGAGTCCGGTTTGAAAATCCGGCTTGATCCCCGCCGCTTTCGTCACCGAATAGAAGAGCTGCAGGGCCGCTTTCGCTTGTGCGTTTTGGGCCATTCCAGCCAAGAAGGGGACGCCGGGGAAGTATAGCCGTCTGGGGAGGTATGGGCCCCACTGCTTCATTTGCTCGTAGGTCATCGCCGAATTCGAGGCGGCGACCGGGAGGTCGTAGCCGGCATCGGTGAGTCCGCGCAGGACGGTCCCGAACGGGAGTCCGATCGCCCATGCGATCAGTGCGTCGGGCTTTGCCGCTTTGATCTTGGCGATCTGCGCCGCGACCGTGACGTCCGTCGGGGCGAAATGCTCCTGCGCGACGAGCTGCATCCCGGTGTTTTCGGGTGCCGCCAACGCCTCTCCGATCGCCTGATCGGCTTGTTGCCCGGTTGCGTCGGTCGTCGTCAGCGTCGCGATTCGGTTCCACCCGCGTGCGTGAAAAAAGCGCGCGAGGGCGTGGATGGTGTCTTGGGTCCCGACGCTCGCAGAGAACGTGAACGAATCCTTGGGCGCACGCACGCCGGGCGAGATGCAGTACTGCACGAGTTTCCCCTGAACGAGGGGGAGGACGGCGAGGCATTGGTTCGTCAGCGAAGGTCCGACGACGACGCTCGCCTTCGTCGTGATGATCGCGTTGATCGCTTGAACGGCGACCTGCGGGTTGCTTTGATCGTCGTAAATCTCGAAGTGGATCGGCCGTCCGTTGATCCCGCCTTGACGGTTCACCGCCGTCTCGAACCGCCGCAGCGTGTCTTCTTGGGCTTTCCCCAGGAACGATCCATAACCGGTCAGCGAAGCGATCGAGGGGATGATGAACGGCGTTTCCGCCGCGGGTGCAGCGAGGCGACAATCCAAGATGAGGATGCAAACGGCGACGATGAGGGAACCGCGGCGGAAGCTGATCACGTACTCCTCCTCAGGCGGCGACGGGTGCCAGGCCGACGATCCTGGCCGGATTTTCGATGCACATCGCGGCGAGCTCGGTTTGGTTCATTCCGAACGCTTCCATATAGGCCCGCACCAAACGGATACATTCGACCGAGTGCGGGAAGAGCGGCTCGCCGGCATCGCTCGAGAGCGTGCAGTGTTCTACGCCGACCGTACGGATCGCGGCGTACATCTTTGCAGGGTCGATTCCCAGCAACGGTGAGAGCTCGTCATAGGTGAAATTGAGGTAGACGCCGCGATTGACCAGCTCTTTCATCTCGTCGACGGTCAGGTCGATGAACGGGCTGAACGGATGATCGATCACGGCGCGGCGGAAACCGAGATTGTCGCAGAAATCGGCGAGCGCCCAAATCTCCGCGTGGGTGGCATGGCCGAAGAAGAGGGCGGCGCCGGAGTCGGCGACGATCCGAATCGCTTCGGCATACTCCGGCTTGAGGTGGTGCCGCTCGTCAAGCATGTAGTAGCCGTACTTCAGGGCGAGTTCCCAGGGAAGGGGGCCGGTATGGGCGTCGGGATCGGCGCTCGGATCCCACCAGATCGGCTTTCCGCCGACTTTGTGAAGCGTGTTGGCATGATTGAAGACGGGCAGCCACACGGCGACGACGCCGTCCGCGAGGTTCAGGCGCAGACGTTCGATCGAAGGCGGCCGATTGTCCATCGTGACGCCGTAGCCGGCCCAACAGGTGATCGGGGGGATCGCGTGCCGCTCGGCCCAGCGCCGCAGCTCTTCGTTCAATTGCGCGACGATACGCCCGGGGCGGTACTCACCCGACAGAGGGCCGATCGTTTTGAAGACGATCCCGCGCATCTTGCTTTCGGAGGCGACCTGCGCGAGCGCGAGGGCGTCTTGTTGGCCTTCGTGCGCATGGGCGTGGATGTCGATCGTCCCTTCGACGCCGGGGATCGCAGGTGGAAAGACGACGCCCGGCCGGTACGAACGTCGCACCGGATACGACGTGACACAGCGTTCCGCCGCGGGCGTCGCGTTGTTCGGGCGGTCGCTCTTCACGTCGGCGTCTGGAAAAACCGGCTGCCGTAGCTTATTTCTCCGATGCCGTTCTCCGCGATATACTTCGCGAGCTCGTCGTGGCGGACGAACCAGACGTCCGGAAAGCGTTTGTAGTAGGCGAGGATTTGATCGAAGACCGCTTGGATCATCGGCCGGCCGCCGAAGTGACAATGGAGCGTGAAGGCCAGAAAGGATCCCGGCTCTTTATCGTAGAGGTAGTCGAACGTGTCTTTATAGACGTCGTAGAAGTCGCGCGGGCTGGCCCTGAGGACGCGATTGTCCGAAAAGTCGCTTGCCGGTATCTTGACCAGCTTTTTGCCGTTGATCTCGACGCAGTACGGGAGGTCGACGTCGTTCGAATCGGCTTGGTAGAGGATACCGGCATCGGCGAGAATCTCGCTCGTGGACTCAGTCCAGGCGAGGACCGGGCTAAACCAGCCTGTGGGACGGCGGCCCGCCGCGTTTTCCAGAATGCTCAACGACCGATGAATCATCGCCCGCTCTTCGCCCGGCGTCATGTACCGCTGCAGCCCATCCTGCGTGTACGCATGGCCGGCGACGTCGTGACCGGAGCGGAGGATTTGCCGGATCGAATCGGGGTAGAGCTCGGCGGCGCGAGCGTTCACCGCGAAGGTGCCCTTGACGCCATGGCGATCGAGGGTGTTGATGATTCGCCATACACCCGTCTTCCCGCCGTATTGGGCCCAGGTGATCCCCGAAAGATTCACCGTATCGGGGTGGAGCGAGGTCGTTTGCACCGAATACGGCGGCGCTTTGCCTTCCGACCACGTCTCGTACATGACGGCGACGGCGACCGCGATGCGCTTCCCGTCAGGCCAAGAAAACGACATAGAGAGCCTCCCTCGAGCCGGCAGGGCATTTGTTTAAACGGTTTAATATCACCCTAGCGAAGTTTCCTTCGCGAGTCAAGCCGCATAAATGAAATGACAGCCAAAAAAGCGCGGCGCCGGCGGAAGAGCAACATCCTCTTGCCGGATGCGATGCTCGATGCGCACGCGCGCGCGTTTCCGCATGCCTTCGACCGGAATGCGAGCTTGGTCTTGTACGCGATTCGCGCGCTCGCCCAACGCGTGAACGATCGCGCGAACGAATGGCTTCGGCCGCTCGGGCTCAATGCGGCGAAGTACAACTACCTTGCGATCCTGTACTTCTCGAACGGCGACGGTGTGACGCTCAACGAGATCAGCGATCTCGTCCACACTTCGAATGCGGCCGTCACCTCGATGGTCAATGCGCTCGAAGGCGACGGTCTCATCTCGCGCTTGGAGAATCCCGACGACGGGCGAAGTTACGTCGTCGCCCTAACCGCCAAAGGGCGTAGTCTTTTCGAGCAGGCGGTCCCGATCCATCACCGGCATATCAGTCGAGCGATGCGTTCGCTCACGGAGCGGGAACGGTCGCTCCTCATCGACCTGCTCGTGAGGATCAGCGCCGGATTGCTGGAAGAAGCCGAGGCGGATTCGTAGATCGGCTCGGTCTCCCGCTACCGTTTCCCATCCTTGCCGTAGTAACGCACCTCGAAGGTGGTACAGCCCTCCGACGTCCGCCATGGACCATGGCGCATCCCGGGTGGACGGCAGGCGTAGTCGCCCGCTTTGAACGTTTTGCCGAGCGAGAGATCGTGCAGCGAGCCTTCTAGGATGTAAACCTCCTCCCAAAAGTCGTGGACTTGGACGCCGTTGGGCGAGGTATCGCAGCCGGGGTCGAAGTGCAGGATGCGGGTCGCGACCTCGTCGTCCGGATCGCGTGCCAGGATGCGCTCCTGCATCCCGCTCGCTTTCCCCGGGACGGTCGTCCAAGCGACGCTCGTCACGGGGAAGAATTCGTACTCCGGTTTCGGCATGAACGTTGGTCTCCTTCGATCTCGTATTCCAGGGTCAGCGCGGTCGGTAACGGTCCGCCGTGCAAACGCGCGGTGAACCGACGCCCGAAGCGAAAGCCGTCGGTCAAAAGAGGGACCGTCCCACACGACAAGACGAAGTTCCTCGTCGCGTACCGCGAACGAAAGAGGTCGAGGAGCGTGGACAGCGGCAGGATCTGGGCGAGCGTGCCGCGCTGATACGCTTCGCCGTCGATCCAACTCTCGAGCGCGATCGCATCGTACGACGCGTCGAGGCTTTTGATGCGGGCGAGCGAGCGGCCCAACGGCTTGGGGCAGATGCGCTTGCTCTTCATGACGTCCTCGCGTTCGACCTCGCGCGCGGTGTGGTCGCTCCCTATCCCAAGGTAGAGCAGGTCGCCGCTCCCCAGGAGAACCGGCTCGACTTCGCCGCAGCTCTGCGCCGACGGGGCCGTGATGCGCGGCTGCGTCGTCAGGAGTTCGATCGGCATCGGATAGAGCATCGGGACCTCGGGCGGCGGCGCGATCCCTTCGCGTTCGAGCTCCTCGATATGCTTTTGAACGAGCGCACGATCGCGGCCCGTGTAGCCTGCGATGACAAAAGTATCGGGCGCAACCTCGACGGTTGTACCTTCCTCATCGGTGAAGCGCAACATGCGAAGGGGTATTCGCAACACTGCGGTAAAGCGCTCCTGCCATGAAGATCGCGCTCCCCGACATGATCTCGAATTCATACTTCCCCGCCGCGGCCGCGGTCGAGCTGGGATTCTTCCGCGAGGAAGGGCTCGAGATGGAGCTCGAGCTGATCTTCCCGGTCGACAAAACGTACGAAGCCTTGCGCGACGGGAAGATCGACTTCGTGGCGGGTTCGGCACACTCCGCGCTCGCCGCATTTCCGCAATGGGAAGGCGTGAAACTGATCTGCGCGCAGGCTCAAGGCATGTACTGGTTCTTGGTGATGCACAAGGACCTGGGCGCGAGGCGCGGCGAGCTGGACGTCGTCAAGGGGCGCCGTATCGCAGCGGCTCCATGGGTCGAAATGGGTTTGCGGCGCCTGCTGATCGAAGCCGGCTACGATTTGCAGCGGGACGCGATCACGATCGCGCCGGTACCGGGCGCGCCCGCGGGCAAAGCGGTCAACTTCGGCCTTGCGGCGGCGCAAGCGCTGGAGGAGCGCAAGGTCGACGGGTTTTGGGCGAACGGGATGGGCGCGGAGCTCGCGGTCCGGCGCGGTGTCGGGACGATCGTCCTCGACGTGCGCCGTGGCGACGGTCCCAAGCGGTGCTTCAACTACACGATGGCGTCGATTGCGACGACCGATCGGCTCATCGACGAGCGCCCCGATCGCGTCGCCGCCGCGGTCCGGGCGATCGTCAAGACGCAGAACACGCTCAAACGGAACGTCGAGCGGGCGACCGAAGTCGGGCGCAAACTCTTCCCGCCGGCGGAAGCCGAGCTGATCGCCGAACTGATCCGGCGCGACTTGCCGTATTACGACCCCGCCATCTCGCCGGAATTCGTCGCCGGGATGAACGAGTTCGCGCGAGACGTCGGGATCTTGAACGGCGACGTCCCGTATGAAAAAGTCGTTGCGACCGCATTTCGCGAGCTCTGGCGCGGCTGAAACGCGCTCCACCGCGGTCGTTGCCCACTCGGCCGGGCCATGGTATCCTCGGGGGGACAGGTCGTGAACCGGGGGTCGGTGATGAGGTCCGGTGTCGCTCTTTGTGCATCGCTCGTTCTTGCATGCGGGCTGGTCGGGCCGGGTCGGGCGCAAACCGCAGCGACCAAGACGTTCATCTTGGTTCCTTATGAAGAACCCGCCGGCAAGGATCCGCATGCTCGAGAGATCACGCAAACGCTCGCCGCCGAGCTGCAAAAACAAGGACTTGCAGTCAAGGTCATCGAGCCGGTCGACCATCTCGACGCCGTTCATAACGCGCCGCAGCTCTGTCGTGACAACGGGGCGAACGCGATTCTGATCCCCGAAGGTCGCTACGAACAGACGCGCAAGAGCCTCTACGCCGTCTTCGCCAACGTCGTCACCTATCCGACGCACGTCGAGCTGCGGCTCGACGAGTTCGATTGCTCCGGGAAGCTCGCGTGGACGACGACCGCGACGAAGGATGAGGTCCGTTCCAACGGGATCATCGATCCGGCGAACGTCGGCGCCACGATCGACGACGCGTTTCGTGCCGCAGCCGCGGAGGCCGTCGGACGCCTTGCCGCCGCGCCGGCCCTCGGCGGTGCGGTCGGATCGGCGGGCCCCGCGCCGGACATCGCCCCGTCGTCGCGCTACGTCCTCGTCCCCTTTGGGCAACCCGGGATAGCGGATCCGCGTAGCCCCGACCTCACCCGTTCGCTCGAGAAGTTGATGATCGATCGGAAGATCGACGTCACCACCATCGCGCCGGTCGATCGCCTCACGGTCGTCGCGAGCGCTCCCGAGCTATGCGCGCAAAACGGAGCCGGCGGGATCGTCGTCCCCGATCTGCGGTTGGAGCAATCGCCGTTGCACAGCACGCACGCGGAGCTGCGTTTGGACCTGCTGGGTTGTGACGGTCGCGTGCGGGCGCACGGCTTCAGCGAGGCCGACGTCGGGAACGGTTTCCTCAACTTCAACCTCGCCGCCGTGATGGTGGAGGTCACGGAAAGGGCGATGCGGCCGGCGCTCGACCAGCTCATGCCGACGATCGCCGCGGCACAGGGTGCTACACCCGGGCCGGGACCTTCTCCGTGAGGTACGGACTCGTCGGTTGCATATCGCTCATCGTCCCGAGGTCGATGCGGTCGACCTCGTCTTCGGGGACTTTCGTCCGCGGCGGGTAAGGGATCGGCGGGACCGGCTTGGTCGCGTCGATGATGATCGCACTCGACGTCCGCGGCGTCCGCTTCCCGTCGGCGTGATAGTCCCAATTCGACGGTAAGTATCCGCCGGGACCGCTCCAGTTATGGACGATCGTCAAATCACGCGCCGCGTCGAAGCGCGTCCCGATCGCCCACAAGACGTCCGCATCGTTATACACGTCGATGTCGTCGTCGACGACGACGACCGCCCGTAAGTTCTCGGGCTCGGTATTGAGGGCCGCGAACGCGGCGCGCTTCACATCGACGTTCTTGCGGCGTCGCAGCGAGATGTAGCAATGCATCCGGCTGTGTGCCGGGACATTGACCGCTTTGAGCGTCGGGACGACCGCCTTGACGGCGCGGTAGATGCTGCCGGCTCGCGGGATCCCGCCCGTCAAGATATGTTCCCGCTGCGCCGCGATGATATCTTGATAGATCGCATCGTGACGATGCGTGATCGCGGTGACCGTCATGACCGGGACGTCTTCTTCGTTGAGATAATGTTGCGGCCACTCGCCGAACGGCCCTTCGCGGTGGAGCCGGCCGGGCGAGATATACCCTTCGAGGATGAACTCCGCCTGGGCCGGGACGAGCAGATCGCTGCTCTCGGCTTCGACGAGCTCGACCGGCTCGCGCAAGAGCGCACCGGCGGCCTCGAACTCTCCGCCGATCCCGGGCAGCCGCGCGACCGCGCCGAGGATGAAGGCCGGGTGATGCCCGATCGCCATCGCGAACGGGCACCGCTCCCCGCGCCGTTCGTAGGCGTCGACGATGTGGCCGCCGTCGTGCGCTCCGGCGAACCAAATCCCCATCTCGTTTTTCCCGAAGATGTGATGGCGGTAGATCCCGACGTTCACCGCACCCGTCTCGGGGTCGCGTAGGATCGTACAGCCGCCCGTGATGTACGGACCGCCGTCGAGGGCGTTGTGCCACGGGATCGGGAGGGCGCCGAGGTCGACGTCCGCCTCGCGCACCACGACCTCCTTGACGGGGGCTTTTTCGCGCGACACCCTGACGGTCGGGACCGGCTTTTCGAGCAGCGTCCCGTACGTCTGCGGAATCTCCTCGACGCGGCATCCGAGCGCCAGCGCCATCCGCTCGTAGCTCGCCATCAAATTCGTCACGCAGGGGAAACGCGAGCCGCGGACGTTGGTGAAGAACAGGCCGCTGAAGTCGCCGCGTTCCGCGAGTTTCGCCGCGTACGCGGTCATCCCGAAACGCGGTTCGACGGGAACGTCGATCTGCTTGATCGATCCTGGATCGTGCGCGAGTGCATCGCGCATGAAGGTACGTAGATTTTTCGCCATCTGAGTCCTGCCGGGTTCGTTTTAGGGAGTCCCTTCCCGGCGCTCGATCTTCACCCCCGCCGTTCGACCGTCCGGCGTGGCGGCGACCGGCCGGCGCATAGGACTTCATAGTTCCTTCACAAATAAGGCGCCATGGCGGGTGGACGCATCACGTGCTTTCGGTGCGCTCGTTTCGCACGGTCCGAAAAGAGGACGCCTCGGCCGAATCTCGTTGCCCCCGAACGACGCAGACGCTCGCCGCTCCGGGCCCGCGTCCGTTCGCGGCCTGCGCTCTCGGTCTTACAGGATGGCACGGACCCGGCGTCTGAGACTCTCCCATGCCGCGCGATCTCCCGTTGGGGAACGGAAAGCTTCTCGTCAACTTCGACCGTTCATACCAGATGAGAGATCTTTTTTTCCCCCACGTCGGGATGGAGAACCATCTGACCGGGCATCCATGCCGGTTCGGAGTGTGGGTCGACGGCGTGTTCTCGTGGGTCGGCGACGACCGCTGGCGACGGACGCTCATCTACGAGCCCGACGCAACCGTCACTGCGGTACGGCTGGAGTGCGACAATCCCCGTATCGCGATCCGTGTGACCGACGTCGTCGACTTTGCGGTCAACCTCATGGTCCGCAAGTTCGTCGTCGAGCGAGGGAGCGGGCGCGACGTGCGTCTCTTCCTGCATCACGATTTTCACATCTACGGACACCCGATCGGCGATACGGCGCTCTATCGACCCGACCTGCGGGCGATCGTCCATTATAAGGACGCCCGCTATTTTCTCGTCGGCGGGCGCGGTGCGTCGGGGGCGATCGACGCGTTCGCGGTCGGGCAGAAGGAGATCGGCGGTGCCGAAGGGACCTGGCGCGACGCCGAGGACGGCGAGCTTTCGGGAAACGCGATCGTGCAAGGCGCGGTCGACTCGACGGTCGCGGTCTATCCGCCGGGGAACGTCAACGAAGAGCGGGCGGCGTACGTTTGGCTCTGCGCGGGCTTCAATATGGACGACGTCGAGCTGCTGCACAAGCGCGCGAGCGAGGATCCGGACCTCTTCATCAACCGGACGCGCAACTATTGGCGGCTGTGGGCGAACAAGGAACAGACCGACTTCGGCCCGATGCCGCAGGAGCTGATCAACCTGTACAAGCGGAGTCTGTTGATCATCCGGACGCAGACCGACGACAACGGCGGGATCTTGGCGGCGAACGATACCGATATCCAAGAATTTGCCGGCGACACGTATTCGTATGTATGGCCGCGCGACGGCGCGCTCGTCGCCTACGCCTTGGACGAGGCCGGGCGTCACGAGCTGGCCAACGCATTTTTCAAGTTTTGCATGCGTACCATCCACAAAGGCGGCTACTTCCTGCACAAGTACAACGCCGACGGGACTCTCGCCTCATCGTGGCATCCTTATTATCATGACGGTCATCCGCGCCTTCCGATTCAAGAGGACGAAACAGCGCTCGTCCTGTGGAGCTTGTGGCATCACTTCGAGCTGACCCGTTCGATCGAATCGATTCGCGAGTTCTACAATACGATCATCATCCCGGCGGCCGATTTTCTGGCTTCGTACGTCGACCATGCCGGGATGATCAAAGCGTCGTACGATCTGTGGGAAGAGCGCTGGGGCATCCACGCGTATACGGTCGGCGCGGTCTACGGGGGACTGCTCGCCGGCGCGAACTTCGCGACTGCGTTCGGGGAGACGCAGCAAGCCGCACGTTTTACGGAGGCGGCGAATCGCCTGAAGGACGCCGTCGTCGAGCAGATGTACGATGCCCGCGCCGGGCGGTTCGCGCGGATGCTCTCGGTCGACGAGCGGGGCGCTTTTACGGCCGATATGACGATCGATTCGGCGCTGTTCGCGCTCTTACAGTTCGGGATGTTCTCGCCCGACGATCCGCTGTTGAGGTCGACCCTCGATCAGGTGTTCGATCGGCTCTGGGTGCGGACGCCGGTCGGCGGGGTCGCGCGTTACGAAAACGACTATTATCATCAGGTCTCGCACGATATCGCGAACGTCCCGGGAAATCCATGGTTCATCTGTACGCTCTGGCGCGCGCGCTACGTGATCGCCCGCGCGACGACGCGAGAAGAGCTCGAGACGGCGCTGCCCCTCCTGCATTGGGTCGCCCAACGCGCGTTGCCGAGCGGCGTCCTCGCCGAGCAGGTCAACCCTTACGACGACAGTCCGCTCTCGGTCTCGCCGCTGACCTGGAGCCACGCCGAATACGTCACCGCCTTCCTCGCGTACCTCGATAAACTCTCGACGCTCGAGTTTTGCCCGACGTGCGGGAAGCCGAAGTATATGCGTGAGCATCTGCGTCGTTTGCGTGAAGCGGTCTATGCCGCCAACGCGCGAACGCATGTGATGGAGAGCGTGCCTTGAGGACGGCGTTCGCGGCGATTCTCCGGGAGGATGCAATACCATGCTAGGAAGACCGGTCATCATGTCCCGCGGCGCGGTCGTCAGCAGCGGGCACTGGCTCGCCTCGGCGGCCGGGATCGAGATGCTGCGCGCGGGCGGGAACGCGATCGACGCGGCGGTGGCGACGCTGGCGGCGCTTTCGGTCCTCAAACCGGAGGCGTGCGGCTTGGGCGGCGACGTCTTCATGCAGATCTACGATGCGACGACCGGAGCCGTGCACGCCCTCAACGGGAGCGGACCGGCTCCGGCGCTCGCGACGATCGAAGCCTACGGCGGCGCGATTCCCCAGCGCGGTCCGCGGGCGTGTGCGGTCCCGGGCGGGGTCGGGGCCTGGGAGGCGGCCTTGGCGCGCTTTGGGACGATGACGCTCGAGCGCGTGCTCGCGCCTGCGATCACGCTCGCGTCGGAGGGGATGCCCGTCTCGCTGCACTTTGCGCGCGTCCTCGAAACCGGTCGTGCGCTGATCCTGGGCGATCGCGGCTGTACCGCCGTCTTCCATCGCGGCGACCGTCTCCCCAAGTACGGTGAGCTGTTCCGGCAGCCCGACTTGGCGAATACACTTGCGGAGATCGCGCGCGACGGCGCAGCCGGCTTTTACCGCGGATCGTTCGCGCGCGCGGTCGACGCCGATATGCGCGCCCGTAACGGTTTCATGCGAGCCGACGATCTCGCAGCGTACCGACCGGAATGGAAAGAGCCGCTGCATATCCGCTATCGCGGATACGACGTGTACGAGCAGCCGTTGGTCTCGCAGGGGATCATCGTCCTCGAGGCGGCGAAGATCCTCGAAGGCTTCCCACTCTACGATTATGGCGAGCGCAGCGCCGACTTCGTCCACCTGCACACCGAAGCGGTCAAGCTCGCGATCGCGGACCGTCGGCGCTATCTGGGCGACCCGGCCTTCGTCGACGCCCCGGTCGCCCGGCTGCTGGACGACGCCTTCATCGCGGAGCGTCGCCGGGCGATCGATCTCGCTCGCGCGAATCCCGATCCGCCTGCGGCCGATCTCTCGCCGTCGGCCGGCGATACGTCGTATGGGTGCGCGGTCGATGCGGCGGGTAACGGCGTATCGTTCATCCAGAGCGTGTTCGCGCCGTGGGGCGCCGCCTATGTCGTCCCCGGGACGGGTGCGGTGATGAACAACCGGATGGCCGGATTTTCGTGCGATCCGCACCATCCCAATGCGCTCTCGCCGGGGAAGCGCACGATGCATACCCTCAACACGGTCCTCGTGTGTAAGGACGGGAAGCTCCGCTGGCTCTTCGGCACGCCGGGCGCCCCCGCGCAGGTACAGTCGAACACGCAAGTGCTGACGCGGGTGATCGATTTCGGCTTGAATCCGCAAGAAGCGATAGAAGCGCCGAGGAGTTTTTGGGACAAAGGCCTCGACCTCATGGTCGAGACCCCGTACGGCACGGGCGTGCTCGAGGAACTGCAGCGGCGCGGACATCGGGTCGCAGACGTAGGTCCTTGGAATTCCGTCACCGGTGGGATGGAGATGATCCACATCAACGACCACGGGATTCGCGAGGCGGGGGCCGATCCTCGGCGTGAAGGCTATGCCGTCCCCCTCTAATGAGGCCGAGAGGCCGGATCTTCGCATCCTCGACGATCTGCCGAACATCGCCTGGGCGTACGACGCTTCGGGTGCGTTGTACTATGCGAACACGCGTTTTCGTCAATTCACCGGGATCACCGCAGCCGACGCGAGCTGGGCCGACGCGATCCATCCGCAAGATCGTGAGCGTTATGAGAGCGCGTGGGAGGGTATCCGGGAAGTCGGACGCTCGTTCGAGATCGAAGTGCGCTTACGCGCCCTCAAGGGCGGATATCGCTGGCACCTCATCCGTGCCCAGCGCGCCGCGGCCCGCGGCGAGGCGCCGTCCCTCTGGTTCGCGACGGCGACCGACGTCGAGGAGACGCGGCGCACGCGCGAACAGCTCGAGTACATCAACGCTGCGTCACGCCTGTTCGCCGCCTCGCTCAACGCTCCGGCGACGATCAACGAACTGCTCGATCTGGTCACTCCGCGTTTCGCCGACTGCGCGTACGTCGATATCTTCGACGAGGACGGTGCGTTCATCGACCGCACCGTGAGCGGCGATCCGCGGCTCGTCGATCTGGTCAAGCTGGAGCTCGAGCATCGGTTGCGTAATCCCGCGCGCCGAATCGGGCCGTGGGCGGTGCTCGATTCCGGGCGTCCGAAGCTGCAGACGTTCGATCGGGCGACGTTACGTGCCCAAGCGCTCAGCGACGAGCATCATGCGGTTCTCGCGGAGATCGGTGCTCGCTCGAGCCTGTCGCTCCCGTTGCGCGTCGGCGGGCAGACGATCGGGGTCGTGACGCTCATCGACACCTCGGGGAAGCACGCCTATACGGAGCAGGATATCCCGTTCTTCGGCGATTTGGCGGCGCGCTCGTCGATGGCGATTGGGAACGCACAGGCATATGTCCGCGAGCACCGGATCGCGACCCGGTTGCAACGCGCGATGCTCCCGGAGCGCTTGCCGCAAGTCGAGGGTATTCGGCTCGACGCCGCATACCTCCCCAGCGACGAGAAGCTGTTGATCGGCGGCGATTGGTACGACGCGTTCGAGCTGCCCGGAGAACGTCTGGCGATCTCGATAGGCGACGTCGCGGGACACGGTCTCGAGGCGGCGATCACGATGTCTCAGCTTCGTCATGCCTTGCGGGTTGCGGCACTCGAGCTCGACGAACCCGGGCAAATCCTGACGGCGGCGAACCGCGCGCTCGCGCTCAGCGAGGAATTGAAGCTCGCGACCGCGATCTTCGCCGTGATCGACCGTCGCACGCTCCAGATGCACTACGCCAATGCCGGCCATCCGCCCCCCGCGTTCGTCGACAAGAGCGGGACGGCGAAGCGTTTCTCCTTCGGTGAACTCCCGCTGGGGATCGATCGGGACGGCGAATACCAGACCCACACGGTGACGCTCGAACCCGGGATGCTCGGGGTGTTTTATACCGACGGTCTGATCGAGAATCAGCGCGACGTCCAGCGCGGGATCGCGCTCCTCCACGAAGCGATCTTGGCCGAGCGCGACGTCCCCGCCGTGCGGCTCGCTCGGCGCATCGTGGGACGCGTCCTCTCATCCTCGAACACGGACGATATCGCGATCCTGACGGTCGAGATCGACAGCATCCCGCTCGGGCTGCAGGAAGGCGCCGGGAGCGTCCGTTGGGCGTTTCAAGCCGACGACGCGACGGCCGCGCACGATGCGCGCAACGCGCTGATCACCTATCTGCGGGCGCGCGGAACCGAGGACTCCGAATTCGAAGCCGCGGAGCTCATCTTCGGCGAGCTCGTCGGGAACGTCGTCAAGCATGCTCCGGGACCGATCACGATCGAATTGGTATGGGATGGTGAAGTTCCCACCCTGCGCGTCTCCGACAAGGGGCCGGGCTTCGAGCTGCGCACGGCCCTCCCCGACGACCTCATGGCCGAGGGCGGGCGCGGCTTGTTCCTCGCGGCGACCTTCGGCGCCGAGCTGCGCGTCACCAAGCTCCCGGACGGCGGTGCGCGGGTGAGCGCGACGCTCCCGGTGCGCCGCAAAGAACGCTCGACCGCGCCGGCACAGTGAAGACGATCCTCGAACTCTCGACCGAGCTGCGTGAAGAACAGACCACGAGCCGCGCGCTGGTCGAGCAGGCGCTCGAGCGCATCGACGATCCGTCCGGCGAAGGGAAGCGGACCTTTACGATCGTGTACCGCGAAGCGGCGCTCGCGCAAGCGAACGCCGTCGATGAACTGCGCGCGAACGGGATCGAGCTCTCGCCGCTGGCGGGCCTGCCGGTCTCGATCAAAGATCTCTTCGACGTCGCCGGCGAGACGACGACGGCGGGATCGCGCGTCCTCCAAGGTGCTCCCCCGGCGGATCATGATGCGCCGGTCGTGGCGCGCTTGCGGGCGGCGGGTGCGGTGATCGTCGGGAAGACGAACATGACCGAGTTCGCCTTCGCCGCGGTCGGGACCAACGATACGTACGGGACGCCGCGTAATCCGTACGACCGCGCCACGGCTCGGATCCCCGGCGGCTCGTCGTCGGGCGCGGCCGTGAGCGTAACCGACGGGATGGCCGTGGTCGGGATCGGGAGCGATACCGGCGGATCGGTTCGCATCCCGGCGGCGCTGTGCGGCCTCGTCGGCTTCAAGCCGACGGCGCATCGGATCCCGACGGCCGGAGCGATCCCGCTCTCGACGACGCTCGATTCGATCGGACCGCTGGCCCGTTCGGTGACCGATTGCGCGCTCGTCGATGCGGCGCTCGCAGGTCGAGCATATGCCGTCCCCGAGCCGCTACCGATCGGTCGTCTTCGTTTCGCCGTCCCGACGAACTTCATGCTCGAGGACCTCGACGAGGCGGTTGCGCAGGCATTCGAGCGCGCGGTCGAGCGATTGACGAAAGCCGGCGCGCGGATCGAGAGCAAACGGATCGAAGCGTTCGAGATGATGCCCGAGATGCTCGCGAAAGGCGGATTTTCCGGGCCTGAGGCGGCCTTCTGGCATGCTCCGCTGATCGAGAAGCATCGCGAGCTCTACGACCGTCGCATCCTCGCCCGGATCCTTTCCGGCGGCGAGCAGCTCGCGAGCGAATACGTACGGCTGTTGGGACAACGCCGGCGCTATATCGCGCGTTACGCCGAGGAACTGGAGGGCTACGATGCTCTGCTCTGCCCGACCGTTCCGATCGTGGCCTCGCCGATCGCCGAAGTCGAAGACGACGACGCATGGGCTCGGACGAACAACCTCCTGCTGCGCAATCCTCGCGCGGTCAACTTCCTCGACGGCTGCGCGCTGACGTTGCCGGTTCACGAACCCGGAAGCGCCCCCGTCGGGATGATGGTCGTCGGCCAGCGCGACGAGGACTTTCGTCTGTTGCGGATCGGTCGCTCGATCGAGGCCGTGTTCGAAACGACGGCGTCGTGAAGTGAGCGGCGAGGCGGGGCGGTGTACGCAATGGATTCGGCGGAGTGCCGGTTGAGAGAGTGTGGGGCCCCGCATCGATGACGACGTATCGGGTCGGCATCGATGTGGGGGGTACGTTCACCGACTTGATAGCGTTCGACGAGGAGAGCGGTGAGCTGAGGAAGGTCAAGGTCCCGACGACACCGCTCGCGCCCGAAGGCGGCGTCATCGCCGCGCTCCGGGCGTTTCTCGAGGACTCGCCCGGGAGCGAGGTCAGCCTGATCTCGCATTCGAGTACGATCGCGACGAACGCGCTGCTCGGGCAGATCCACCTCGAGCTCCCGCGGGTCGCGCTGCTGACGACGGCCGGGTTTCGCGACGTCCTCGAGATCGGGCGCCAGAATCGCAGCGAGGTCTACAACCTCTTCGTCAAGCGTCCTCGACCGCTCGTCGAGCGCTCGGATCGGATCGGGGTCGTCGAGCGCCTCGACCACGACGGAAACGTCCTCGTCCCGCTCGATCGTGCCTCCCTCGACGCCGCGATCGAGCAGTTACGGGCGAGCGACGTCCGCGCGGTCGCCGTCTCGTTCTTACATGCGTACGCCAACCCGATCCACGAGCGCCAGGTCGCCGACGTACTGCGCGAGCGGCTGCCGGGCCTCGACGTCACGCTCTCGAGCGACATCGACCCCGAATATCGCGAGTACGAGCGGACGAGCACGACGGTGGTTAACGCGCTCTTGCGCTCGATCGTCACCGTCTATCTCGATCGCCTGGAACGCGACGTCCGAGCACTCGGGATCGAGGCGCCGCTCTACGTCATGCAATCGCACGGCGGGATGAGCGCGATCGAGACGGTCGCGAAGCGACCCGCGACTTTGATCGAAAGCGGCCCGGCTTCGGGCGTGATCGCCGCGGCGTACATCGGCAAAGAGCTCGGGTTGCAGAACGTCCTCTCGTTCGATATGGGAGGGACGACGGCGAAGGCGGGGACGATCTTCGGCGGCGAGCCGCAGGTCGTCACCGAGTTCGAAGCGGCGGGACGAACACACTCCGGCCGGGCGGTGAAAGGCTCGGGCTATCCCGTTCGCTTCCCGTTCATCGACCTCGCCGAGGTCAGCGCGGGCGGCGGGACGATCGCCTGGATCGACGCGAGCGGGGCGCTGCGCGTCGGTCCGCTTTCCGCCGGGGCCGATCCCGGACCGGCCGCGTACGGGAAGGGAGAACGACCCACGGTGACCGATGCGAACATCGTCTTGGGCCGTTTGAACCCCGTCGCGCTGTTGGGCGGGAAGATGCCGATCGACGCGGAGCGTTCGCGTCGCGCGATCGCCTCGCTGCAAGCCGCGCTCGATCTGGATGTCGATCGCATCGCGGCGGGGATCGTCGCGCTCGTCGACAACGAGATGGCGAAGGTCTTACGGATCGTCTCGATCGAGCGCGGCCACGATCCACGGACGTTCGCGATGATGGCGTTCGGCGGCGGGGGGCCGCTGCACGCCTGCGCGCTCGCCGAACAGCTCGATGTCAAGCGCGTGATCGTCCCCGCCGACCCGGGCTTGTTTTCCGCCTTCGGTCTCCTCGCGGCCGATATCCGCAGCACGGCCGTTCGTGCCGTGCTCAGCGTCGCCGCACGGTTGGAGGAAGCACGTGTGACGGAGATCTTTCAAGAGATGGAAGCGGCGGGACGAGCCGAGCTGCGAGCGCAAGGCGTGGCCCCGGAGCACATGGCGTTCATCCGGGAATTCGATGTCCGCTATCTGGGCCAAAGCTTCGAGCTCTCGGTTCATGCCGCGCCGATCGCCGAAGTCGTCGCGGCGTTTCACGACAAGCACGAGCGGACCTATGGGTATGCCTCGCGCGACGAGGCGGTCGAGATCGTCGCCGCACGGCTCACCTCGATCGGCCGTCTCGCCAAGCCGAGCCTCGCCCGGCGCGATCTCGCCGAGCGAGTCCCGCCGAGCGCGCGCAGCGGGGCGCGTTCGGTCTATTTCGAAGGATACGGCCGGATTCAGACGCCGGTCTACGAACGTGCGAAGTTGCAGGCTGGGAACGCGCTCCAGGGGCCGGCCGTCATCGAGCAATACGATTCGTGCACGCTCCTCCCACCGGGGTGGCGCTTGCGCGTCGACGTGCTCGGAAACTTGGAACTCGAGCAGGGCGCTTGATGGGAGGGGCGGTCGACCCGATCACCTCGGAGGTGATCAGGAACTCGCTGATCTATGCGAGCGAGGAGATGGGGATTGCGGTCCGCAACGCATCCTACTCGGCCAACATCAAAGAGCGGCTCGATCATTCCTGTGCGCTCTTCGATCGTCACGGACGTCTGATCGCGCAGGCCGAACACATCCCGGTTCATCTCGGCTCGCTGCCTTGGGGCTTGCAGCGGACGCTCGCATCGCTGAAAGCGCGGGGCGATGCGATGCGTCCGGGCGATATGTTCGTCGTCAACGATCCGTATCTCGCCGGGACGCACCTGAACGACATCACCGTCATCCGACCGGTGTTTTACCGAGGCGAACTCGTCGGCTATGCCGCGAACAAGGCACACCATGCCGACGTCGGCGGCGCCGTTCCCGGTTCGATGTCGTCCGACGCGCGCGAGCTGTTCGTCGAAGGGTTGATCATCCCCGCGACGAGGATCATGCAGGACGACCGGGTTGTGGAGCAGACCGTCGAGATCGTGCGCGCGAACTCGCGCTCACCCGAGATGCGCAGCGGCGATCTCAAAGCCCAGATTGCGGGGAACGTCACCGGAGAGCGCCGGATGCTCGAGCTGATCGAGCGCTACGGGATCGAGGTGTTCGACGCGGCGATCGAACGGTTTTTGGGTGAGAGCGAACGGCGCCTTAGAGCGGTGTTACGCGAAGTTCGCGAAGGGACGTACGTCGCCGAAGATTTCCTCGAAGATCCCGGCGGCGAGCCGTCGATCCGCATCCGTGCCGAAGTCACGATCAGAGACGGCTCGATCGCGATCGACTATGCGGGGACGAGCAAGCAGGTCGATCTCCCGATCAACGCCGTTTTCGGCGTTACGCTCTCGGGCGTCTATTTCGCGCTGCGCGCGGTGACCGACCCGACGATACCGATGAACGAAGGCTGCTTCCGTCCGGTGAGCGTCACGGTCGAGCCCGGGACGATCCTCTCGCCGATCCGCCCCGCACCGGTGAGCGGGGGTAACGTCGAGACCTCGACGCGTAACGCCGGGGTGATTTTGCAAGCGCTTGCCCGAGCGGCGCCCGAGCGCGTCAATGCGAGCTCGGGCGGGACGATGACGAACGTGATGGCCGGCGGGACGACCAAAGACGGCCGTCACTGGACCTTTTATGAGACGAACGGTTGCGGTATGGGGGCCCGGCCGACGATGGACGGGATCGACGGTATCCACTGCGATATGACCAATACGCTCAACACGCCGATCGAGGCGCTCGAGCGTCAGTTCCCGCTCCGCGTCACCCGCTACGAGTTCGTCCCGGGGACGGGGGGCGACGGGATGTTTCGCGGCGGCTGCGGTTTGGTGCGCGAGATCGAAGTCGTCGACGGCGATGCGACGTTCGTCCTCCTCTGCGATCGGCACACGCTGCATCCGCCGGGAGCACAAGGTGGGCGTCCCGGCGCGACGGGACGCAACGTCCACATCCGGGATGGCCTGGAGCGGACGATCCCCGCCAAGACGACGTTACGGGTCCGCGAAGGCGAGCGCGTCGCGACCTATACGCCGGGGGGCGGCGGGTACGGCGATCCGAGCCGGCGCGATCCCGCCGCTCGCGAGCGCGATCGCCGCAACGGCCTGGTGCCGTGACCGTTTCGGCCGATGAACGGTATATGGCTTTGAGCGTTCGCGTGCTGGCGGAGTGCGGTGCCGCCGAGCTCGTCGGGATCGATTGTTCGCAGCGACTCGATCCGGCTACGGAGGCCGCCGTGAGGGACGCCTTTCACGAACACGGCGTCCTCGTGGTCCGCGATCAGAGGCTCGACGCGGCGCAGTTCGCGTCGTTCGTGACCCGCATCGCTCCGCTCGAGTCGACGGGAAGCGACCATCCCGGCGTCGCCGTGGAGCAACGGGCCGAAGAACGCCCTCGGCCGACGCAGGCGGTCTTTGCGCGATGGTCGAGCGTCGTCGAAGCCGAACGCGCCGCCCCGCCGGTGGTCGCCGCCGCCGGGCTGCAACCCGCGCCGGCGGAGACGGACTCGATCCTTTACCTCCATCCCGATACGCCGGACGTGATGATCCTCACGAATCAAGTCCGGCCGGGTCTCGTCCCCGTCGGGATCGTCGACGACGCCCATACGTGGCACACGGATGGTGAGCACAAGCCCGAGCCGTCGCTCGGAACGGCTCTCTATGCGCTTCGTAATCCCAGCCGCGGCGGTGATACCGAGTTTTGCAACATGTCGATGGTGTACGACGCGTTGCCGATCGGGACGAAAGCCGCAGTCGAGGGACGCTTCGCGGTTCGCCATTGGAGCAAGGCGCGCAATCCGCGCATCGCTCCGATGCTCGACGCGCAGACCAGGGCGGAGTACGAGCGCAAGGCGCACGGCGTCCCGGAAGTCCGCCACCCTGCGGTCCGTACCCATCCGGCGACGGGGCGGCGGTCGCTTTTCGTATCGCCGCGTTTCACCATCGGGCTCGACGGCCTCGATGCAGCTTCCTCGGAACGCCTCCTCACCCAGATCTTCGGGCTGATGGAAGAGCCGCGCTATCGCTACCGCCATCGCTGGCGAGACGGTGATCTCGTGATTTGGGACAATCGGTGCATCAACCACCGTGCCTGCGGAGGCTATGCCTCGAACGACGAGCGGACGATGCTGCGCGTCACGCTACGGGGCGATCGTCCGTACTATCGCCCCGCCTGATCGACCATTAGAGCACCGCCTCGACCGTCACCGCCAGGACGATTGCGAGCGCCACGGTTGCCAAAAGTATCAGGCCGAACAGCTGCCAACGCTTCACTCTATTATGGTGCGGCGTCTCCCTGCAGTCCGGCTTGGAGTGGACCGAGGCCGGGGGACGTCAACCAAATCGGTTCCCGCGACGGTCTTTGGACCAGTGTGATCGAGGCGTTTCACCCGCTCGTCGGCGAGTGGTTCATTGCTCGCTATGGTAACCCGACTGAGCCACAGCTCTGCGGCTGGCCGCTGATCAGGTCCGGCCGCGACGTCCTCATCTCGGCCCCGACCGGCTCCGGGAAGACGCTCGCCGCCTTTTCGTTTTGCCTCGACGATTTGATCCGGCGTGCCTCGAGCGGCGAGCTCGCCGACGAGGTTCGGGTCGTCTATGTCTCACCGCTCAAGGCGCTGAGCAACGACGTTCGCAAGAACCTCGAAATGCCGCTGGGCGAGCTGATCGAGCGCGCCCGCCGGGACGGGACGAGCCTCGCTCCGATTCGCACCGCGGTACGAACCGGCGATACGGCGATGGGCGATCGCCGGCGAATGCTGCGCGAGCCGCCCCACGTCCTGGTCACCACGCCCGAGTCGCTCTACATTTTGTTGACCGCGGAGAGATCGCGGGAACTCTTCGGCGGCGTGACGACCGTGATCGTCGATGAGATTCATGCGCTCGCCGGCGACAAGCGCGGCTCACATCTAGCCCTCACCCTCGCCCGTCTCGATCATTTGGTCCGTACGGCGGGCCGCCCCCGCCCGCAGCGGATCGGCCTCTCGGCGACGATCCGGCCGCTCGAGGAGGTCGCGCGCTTCCTAAGCTCCTCGGCGGAGGTCGTCGATGTCGGGAGCCGCCGTGAGATGGTCCTCTCGGTCGAGGTCCCGCGCGACGAGCTGGGAGCCGTCGCCGGCAACCAGGTGTGGGATGAGACCTGCGATCGGATCGCGGAGTTGATCACAGCGCATCGCACGACGCTGGTCTTCGTCGGGACGCGGAGGATGAGCGAGCGCGTCGCCTTCGCGCTGAGCGAACGGTTGGGCGAAGGGGTCGTCCTCCCGCATCACGGGAGCCTCTCGCGCGAGACGCGCCTCGAGACGGAGAACCGCCTGAAGACGGGGGATGTCCGGGCGGTCGTCGCGACGGCCTCGCTCGAGCTCGGAATCGACATCGGTTCGGTCGATCTCGTCGTGCAAATCGGCTCGCCGCGCTCGATCGCGGTCGCACTGCAGCGCATCGGCCGCTCCGGTCACTGGGTCGGAGCCAAACCGGAAGGGCGTCTATTCGCGACGACGCGCGACGAGCTGATCGAATGCGCCGCGCTCGTTCGCAGCCTGCGAAGCGGTGCGATCGATGCGCTCGCGATCCCGCAGGCGCCGCTCGATATCCTGGCACAGCAGCTCGTCGCCGCTTGCGCCGCACACGAATGGAAGGTCGAGGAACTGTACGCCCTCGTGCGCGAGGCGTATCCGTATCGGGCGCTCGCGCGGAAAGATTTCGACGAGGTCGTCTCGATGCTTGCCGACGGGATCGCGACCTCACGCGGGCGCAGCGGCGCGCTGCTGCACTACGATCGGGTGAACGGACGATTACGGGCTCGGCGAGGGGCACGCCTCACCGCGATCACCTGCGGCGGCGCGATTCCGGAGACCGCGAATTACAACGTGATCGTCGAGCCCGAAGGCCACGTCGTCGGGACACTCGACGAAGATTTCGCGGTCGAGAGCATGGCGGGCGACATCTTTCTGCTCGGGACGAATTCGTGGCGGATCAAACGCGTCGAGGCCGGGGCGGTCCGCGTCGAGGACGCGCACGGCGCGCCTCCCTCGATCCCGTTCTGGAACGGTGAGGGACTCGGACGGACGATCGAGCTCTCCGCGGAGGTGTGCGCGTTGCGGGAGGCGATCGCCGAACGCGACGATCGGGCGGCGATCGCGTTGCTCGAAGCGGACTGCGGCCTCGATCGAGCGGGTGCCGAGCAAGCCGTCGCGTACGTGCGGGCGGGGAGAGCGATCCTCGGCGTCGTCCCGACGCAGCGGACGATCGTCGCCGAGCGTTTTTTCGACGAGGCCGGCGGGATGCAGCTCGTCCTCCACACACCGTTCGGCGCGCGGATCAATCGGGCGTGGGGTTTGGCGCTGCGCAAACGCTTCTGCCGTTCGTTCAACCTGGAACTGCAGGCCGCCGCGACCGACAACGGGATCGTCCTCTCCTTGACGGAGCAGCATGCTTTCCCCCTCGAGATCGTGTTCGAATTCGTCAAATCGGCGAGCGTGCGGGCGGTCCTCACCGACGCTCTCCTGGCCGCGCCGATGTTCGAAGCGCGCTGGCGCTGGAATGCGACCCGTGCGCTGAGCATCCCGCGGATGCGCGGCGGGCGCAAGGTCCCGCCGCAGGTGATGCGGATGCAGGCCGGGGATCTGCTCGCGGCGGTTTTCCCAGATCAGGCGGCATGCGCGGAGAACTTGAGCGGGCCGGTACGCATCCCCGATCATCCCTTGGTCCGCCAGACGATCGACGATTGTCTGCACGAAGCGATGGACCTCGACGGTCTGGTCGAGGTGTTGCGCGCGCTCGAAGCACACGAAATCCGAACGGTTGCGATCGATACGCCGGAACCGTCGCCGTTTTGCCACGAGATCCTCAACGCGAATCCGTATGCATATCTCGACGACGCGCCGCTCGAGGAGCGCCGTGCTCGCGCGGTGCAATTGCGGCGCACGATGCGCGAGGATCCCGACGGTGCGGGTATCCTCGATCCGGCCGCCATCGACGAAGTCGCACGCGAGTCGTGGCCCTCGGTGCGCGATCCGGACGAGCTGCACGACGCGCTGCTGACGCTGATCGTCGTCCCGCCGATCGGGCAGTGGGAGGCTTGGTACGCAGAGCTCGAGGCGCACGATCGGGCGGCGACGCTCGAGATCGGCGGGCGGCGGTTGTGGGTAAGTGCCGAGCGCATGGAGCTCGCACGCCGCGCCTACGCCGCCGAAGACTCGGAAGAGGCGGTCACCGAGATCCTGCGCGGCTGGCTCGAGTCGTCGGGCCCCCTCACCGTGCACGAGCTCGCCGATCGTCTCGGGCTCGCTCCGATGACGATCGAAAACGCACTGCTGCGGCTGGAGAGCGAAGGGCAAGTACTGCGCGGCCGATTCGCCGGAGGCGAGCTCGAGCAGTGGTGTAATCGGCGCGTCTTGGCGCGGATCCACCGGCGCACGCTCGGGCGCTTGCGGCGAGAGATCGAGCCGGTCACGACCGCCGATTTCGTCCGTTTCGTCCGGCGCTGGCAGCACGCAACGCCCCAGACACGGCTGCACGGGATCGACGGAACCTTCCATATCATCAAGCAGCTCGAGGGCTTCGAGGTCCCGGCCGCGGCCTGGGAGACGCAGGTCCTTCCCGCTCGCATCGCCGACTATCGCAGCGAGTACCTCGATCGGCTGTGCTATGCGGGCGAGGTGATGTGGGGCCGCCTCTCGCCGCATCCCGCGCTCGCGCAGCCCGGCGACGGCCCGCGGCGGATGATCCGTCCGACGAAGCTCACGCCGATCTCGCTCCTCACCCGTGACAGCGCGAAGGATCTCATCGCCGCGCGCAGCTATGACGGCTCCGGCCTCTCGCACGCCGCACGCGAGGTCCTCGATTACATCGCACGCAGCGGTGCGCCGTTTTTCAGCGATATCGTCCGTGGGACCAAGCGCTTGCCCAGCGAAGTCGAGGAGGCGTTGTGGCAGCTGGTCGCGGCAGGTTTGGTGACGGCCGACGGGTTCGACGCGCTGCGCTCGCTGATCGACGCGAAGCGCCGCCTCGGTGAGAAGGGGTTGCGTGCCCGCCCGCGCTCGTCGGGTGGGCGATGGACGCTGCTCGCCTCGGAGACCCCGACGCTCGATCCCGAACGCTTCGCGCGCCGATTGCTCGGGCGATGGGGGGTCGTTTTTCGCGATCTCGTCGCGCGCGAAAGCCTCGCGCCGCCCTGGCGCGAGCTGCTCCTCGCGCTGCGCCGGATGGAGGCGCGCGGCGAGATTCGGGGCGGGCGATTCCTGGCTGCTTTCGTCGGCGAGCACTTCGCGTTGCCCGAAGCGATCGACGCGCTGCGGGCGCTCCGCCGTGAGGCGCCCGAAGGGCCTCAGATCACCATCGGCTCCTACGATCCGCTCCAGCTCAAGGGCGTGATCCTGGCGGCCTGACGTTTCAATTCCAAGACGACCGGTTCGTCGGTAACGCTCAGAGCGATCGCATCGTTCGTCCCGATCGGCGTCGGGCGCAGCAGGGAGTCGTGATCATAGCGATAGAGCGCTGCACCGGCGAATTTTCCGGCGACGTGAAGGGTGAGGTGCCGGGGTGCGACGGCGATCTCTTCGTGCGTCCCGAGGTCGTAACCGGGTAGTTCGACCCAGAGGATGACGTAGAGTCCGTCCTTGCCGGCGAGGACCGTATCGTGCACGTGATCGATCTCTCCCTCGATGGTGAGCGAGGCGGCGCGCGCCGTATCCTGCGGCGTACCGGCTTTCGCCAGCAAGGTGACGAGGCTCGCGAGCGCGTTGAACGCCGGCTTCGGCGTGAGATCCTTGCGGAGCAGACCGAAGCTCCCGTAGGGCGGACCACCCTCGTCGACGAGCTCGTACTCGAACGTGCGCCGGATCCCCGCGTTGAATTGTTCGAGAAAGAGCCGTGGGACGTACTTCGCTTGCGTCGCCTCATCGACGCTTTGTCCCGTGCCGTCGGTCCCATATCCCGTCTCCGTCGCATAGACGGGCTTCGCTCCGGCGATGCGGCGCGCCAGGCGGAGATTGAACGCGATCCCGCCGTATCCGGCGAGTCCCCAGCCGTCCGTTCCCGGGTTGTGTCCGGCGAAATAGTCGTGCATATTGCCGCGATCGAGGTAGGCGGAAAGATCTCCGACGCTCCGATAGGCGTCCCCGCTCGTGAGCGACGGACCGAGGACCGCGAGGCGGGAGAGCGATGCGGTCCCTTTGACCGTGCGATAGAGAAAGCGCTGATATGCTCGGATCGTCGCCACCCAGTCCGGGTCGCTCCGCGGATGGCTGATGTCGTACTCGTTCGGTGCCTCGTATGCTTCGATGGCAGGGCCGGCGCACGAGGCCCAGAGTCTCAGCGCCGAGGCGGTGAGCGAGGGCTGCGTGATGTAGGTCGTCCGCATCCCGATGCGTGCAAGTTCGCGCGCCTTCCCGCAAAGAGCGTCCTCCCCGATCGTAACGCCGTCGCGAAGATGGCGAACCCCGAGTCGCCTGAGCCGCCGCTCGAGTTCCGCGAAATTCCCGTAGCCCGTCCCTCGATACGCCAAATGGACGTTGACGCCGATCGAGTCGACGAAGCTGCTCGCGGCGGGTGGTATCGCGGAATAGCGGATTACTCGTTCGCCGGCAGCGCGAGCCAGCGCCGTGAAGGCTGCTGCGCAGACGAGGACGGCGAGGCACGCTCGCGCTCCCCTATGCCGCGACCCGATAGAAAAGCCAAGCTGAGCCAAAAGAAAATCCCGAGCAGACCGTTGTGATGATCCGAGGAGACGTCGAGCCACGCCAAGGCGAGTTGAAGCGCGATGCCGGCCGCCGCGACCGACGCGTACGGCGAGCCGGCCCGCCGCAGTTCGCCCCATCGCCGGTACGCGAACAGGACGCCGGCGGCGAGCGTCGCGAGATAGCATGCAAAACCGAAATAGCCGAGCTCGATGAAACGTGCGAGGTATCCGTTGTCGAAGACGATCGTCTGACCGGCGTCGCCTAGTTTTGCCGCCGTTCCGAGCATGCCCAGACCGCCGCCCGTCGGCTGGTCGAGCCCCGTTTGGAGCGATCCGAGAAGGAGCTGGTAGCGATCGCGCAGCGACTGATCGCGCCCGATGTCGGTGAACGTCGAGAAGCGCTTGCCGATATCCGTCCCCGCCGCGTCGCTGCCGAGCAAAACGGAGGCGTTGACGACGACGGCGGCGCAGAGACCGCAGGCCGCCGCCATGACCATCAGGTTCCGGCCGCGCATCGGGGTCAACGACAGGTAACAGAGGACGGCGACGATCAGGGCGATCCAATTCGAGCGGACCATCGTGAGGACGAGCGTCGCGATGCAGAGCGCGAAAGCGACGAGATCGAGCGGACGCGTCGCTCTCAGCCTGGGGAGATTGAAGATGATCGCGGCGGTCAGGAAGTCGGCGAACGGTCCCGGCGAGTTCAAGGTGCTGAACGGGCGTAACTGATACGGGAGCGGCTGCCCGATGCTGCTCATGTTGACGTGTCGCATCCAGTCGGCGTCCCAGGGAGGGGGTGCCGCAAACTGCCAGGCACCGTAGATGCAAATCGGGATCGAGAGCCACAAAAGGAACCCTGCGATACGCTCGTAGACGTCGCCCGTCCGGAGGTCCTGTGTCGCAAGCCACGAGCCCAGGGACGGCGGGAGCGCAAAGGTCAGGAACTCATAGAGCGCGGCCGAACCGTTCCCCATCCCGATCCCGACGACCAAGGCGGGACCGAACGCGCCCAACCACAGCCACGAGGAGACCTTGAGAGCGCGCGGGAGGCGGGTGACCGCCCCGGAGTAGATGAAGAGCACGGCGAGCGGGATGAGTGCGAGCAACGGGATGACGCTGATGATCGAGATCGAGCTGAACCCGGTCGACCAATCGACGATGCGTCGCACCTCCGGCATCACGGCCCAGAGCGCCAAGACGACGAGGCTGTAACTCCACCGGCGCTCGCGCAGCCATGTTCTGATCCCGCTCGACGCTCGAGACGATCGGATGACGGCACCTCGTCGGAGATCCTTGTGCTCCGGTCATCGTAGCGCTACGACGACGGGCCGGCATCGTCCATTTACGGGGTTTTCGCTCGAGCGGCGCGGACGATTACATCTGCGAAGTCAGCGTCCCGTGTGCCGTCGGCGGAGCTGCGAGATTCCCCGAAGCCGCTGAGATCCGCGCCCGAGCGCGCGTCAGCTTCGCAGTGATGTCGCGTTTTATCGCTTCGCACAGCAAGAGCTGCTCGTCGCGATCGATCGAGCGGATGCTGAGCCCGCGCCCAAACACCGCGTCGCGCCACTGCTCGCCTTCGAAAGCGATCCAGTCGGCCTGCGTTTTGACGTCGGCGAGTGCGGAGTGAAGGCCCATCGCTTGTAGCCTAGCGCCCGAGCGCACCGCGCCGAAGGGCATTTAGCCACGCTGCGAGGGGACTGTGGGGTGCGCCCAGGCGGGACGCGATTCGGATGGACAGCGACCCGGGGGGCGCGGCTTCCCGTAGCGAAGAAGCCGGCTGCGCGATGAGTCGCTATCTGAGGATCTTCTTTGCGTTTTGCCTTTCGGCCGGCGCTTTGTTTCCAGCGACCTCGGGAGCCCGCGTCGCGACGGGCGATGCCGTGACATCGCAGCATCCCTCCCCGCAACCGAGCGGATCCGCGCAGGCGGCCGTCCCGAATCCGAGCGCCGCTGCTCGGGCGCTCGACGCGCTGCCGCCGGCCGGGAGCGGCCCCGCGCCGCAAGCATACGCGGTCTTCACGCGCGGCGCGCAACGGCAACGTGGGCTCATCGATATTCTCCGGAAAGACGACCAAGCGTATCTCGACTTTTCCGAAGAGCAACTGGGCAAGACGTACATCCTCGCGCCGACGGTCGCCTCGGGCGTCGGCGACGGCGTCTTTGCAGGCCGGCTCTTCAGTCCTCGGCTCATCCGTTTCGTCCGCGTCGGACCGCGGATTCTTTGGGTCGAACCGAACGCGCGCTTTGTCGGCGGTTCGGCTCCCGCTCGCGCCGCGCTCGCGGTGAGCGTCGCCGATTCGATCATCGCGGCATCGCCGATCGTCGCCGAAGATACCGTCAAGAAGCGGGTCGTCATCGGGACCCAGCTCTTGCTCACCGACCTCGAAGGGATCGGTCAGGATCTGGGACGTTCCGTCGCGCCGCCGCCGACGGTCGCCGGGATCCTGACGATCGCGCTCCGTCCGACCTTTACCATCGATCCGACGCGCTCGTACGTCGTCGGGACGAAAGCTCTGCCGGCGAACGACGAGTTTCTCGTCAACTTGACGTTCGCGGGGCCGCCGAACTCGGTGCAATCGGTTCCCGATTCGCGAGGCATCCCGATCAAGGTCCATTACAGCTTGATCGAAGCTCCCGACGACGGCTACGTCCCGCGCTTGGCCGACGATCGTGTCGGATATTTCGTGACCGCGCGCAAACGGCTCGACGACGACTCTCGCCCCTCGCCGTTCGTGCGCTACATCGATCGGCGGAACATGGCGTCGACCCCTCAAGTCTTCTATCTCACGAAAGAGATCCCGCGGGAGTACCGTGAGGCGGTCCGGCGGGGTTTGCTCGCCTGGAACGCCTCGTTCGCCAAAATCGGGATCCCGCACGCGATCGCGGTCGAGGACGCACCCGACGACCCGTCGTGGGATCCCGACGACGTCCGGTATTCGGTCGTCCGGTGGATCACGAGCGATCGCCCCGCCTTCGGCGGGATGTCGATGTCGCTCACCGATCCGCGAACGGGCGAGATCTTGCGCAGCGAGATCGTGATCGAGGGTGAGGCCGTCCGTGCCGTCAAGCGCGGATACCTGCAGGTCGTCGCACCGACGGCGCGCGGTGCGATGTTCGCACCGATGAGCGGCTGCGCCGATGAAGACTGCGAGTATTCCTGGCGTTTTGCCGAACGGGCCGCGCTCGCGACGCTGACGGCGCGGCTCGCCGGACCTTCCGATCCGAAGCGGATGGACCGCTACGTGCAGGACTTCATCACGTCGCTGGTCGTCCACGAGGCCGGCCATGCGCTCGGCCTGGAACATAATTTCGAAGGGCACACGGCCTACTCGCTCGAGCAGCTACGCGATCCCGCGTTCACGAAGGTGCATGGGATCTCGAGCTCGGTCATGGACTACAACGCGGTCAACCTCGCACCGCCGGGAAAGCCGCAAGGGGCGTATTTCCAGCTCAAGCCCGGGCCCTACGACGACTGGGCGATCGAATACGGTTACAAGCGTTTCCTGCCCGACGTCAAAGATCCGGCGGCGGAGCTGCCGTATCTGCAAGCGATCGCAAATCGCTCGACGCAGCCCGGCCTCGCTTTTGCGACGGACGAGGACGCGACCGGGGCCGGCGCCCTCGATCCACGGGTCGCACCTTTCTCACTCTCGAACGATCCGATCGCTTTCGCCGCTCAGACGATGCAGATCGATCGCTCCCTGACGAGTCGGCTCGAGCGGCTCTCGCCGCGCGACGCCGAATCGTACGCCGACGAGCGTTCGGCGTTCCTCGTGATCATGAGCAACTCGTTCGAGTCCGCGCTGGCCGCCTCGCGGTATATCGGGGGGATGTACACGTCGCGCGCGCACCGCGGGCAACCCGGGGCGCCGCCGCCGTTCGCCGTCATCCCGCGCGCCGAGCAGCGCCGTGCCTTCGATTTGATCGCCGCTCACCTCTTCGCTCCGAACGCGCTCGCCTTCTCGCCGCGGTTGCTCAACGATCTGGGCTCGGAACGGTTCTCCCATTGGGGTTCGAGTTCGCCCGATCGGCCGGATTTCCCGATCACCCGGTTCGTCGACAACATCGAGGAGATCGTTTTAGGAAGGCTTTTCCGGCCGATAGTGATGGAGCGACTCTCCGACATGGCCCAGAAAGCGAGGCCGGGTCGGACGATGTCGCTCGCGGACCTCTTTGAGTGGACGCGTTCGGCGATTTGGGACGATGCGGCGCGAGGAGAGCGGATGACGGTCGCCCACCGCGACATGCAGCGAAGCTATGCCGATCTGATGGCGTCGATCGCACTCTTGCCGGCGAATGCGATGCAGCAACTCGACATCCCGTACGACGCCCAAGCGCTGGCGCGCCATGAGCTCGAGATGATTTCCCTCCTCGCCGCCAAAGGGCTTCGGCACGGCTCGCTCGATCTCGCGACGCGAGCCCACCTCGAAAACGTCCGCGTCCGCGTCCGCCACGCCCTGGACGCCGCCACGACCCGCCCCATCTAACGCGATGACGCCTTCAGCGCAGCCTCGCAGGACGAATCCGCCGACGCGACGATCGATAGACCATTAGTACGGGAAACACCGCCCCAACACTTCGTTTGCGCCGTCACGTCCTCGATTTGACCGAAGCGCGTGTGATGGGGATCCTCAACGTGACGCCCGATTCGTTTTACGATCAGGGACGCTATCGAGGGGTCGATCGGGCTCGGGCTCGCGCCGCGGAGATGGTCGAGGCCGGGGCGAGTCTGATCGACATCGGCGGGCAGTCGTACGCTCATTGGAATCCGCGCATCGCGCTCGACGAAGAGCTGCGGCGCGTGATCCCGGTCGTCGAAGCGCTGGTCGCGGACGGGATCCCGATCCCGCTCTCGATCGACACGTTCAAAGCGCCGGTCGCAGAGGCCGCACTCGGGGCCGGAGCGTCCCTGATCAACGATTGCAGCGGCCTCGCCGACCCCGATCTCCCCGCCGTCGTTGCGAAATACGACGCCGGGCTCGTCGTGATGCATTTGCGCGGCGAGCTCAACGTGCGCAACGTCGAAGCGTACCGCTACGACGACGTGATGGGCGAGATCATCGCCTTCATCGCCGCGCGTTTGGAGCGGGCGAGAGCCGCGGGCGTCGCCCCCGAGTCGCTCATCGCCGATCCCGGCCTCGAGTTCGGGAAGGAGCCCTCGACCGATCTCGAAATCCTGCAGCGATTCGGCGAACTGCAGGTCCTCGGCGTCCCGCTGTTGTTGGCGAGTAGTCGGAAGAGCTTCCTCGGGCGGATCTTCAATCGTCCGGCGAAAGAGCTGCTCATCCCGTCGCTCGCGACGGCCGCCATCGGAATCGCGGCCGGCGCACGGTTGTTGCGCGTCCACGACGTGGCCGAGACCGTCCAGCTCGCGAAGACGTTCGCCTTACTCGACCCGGGCTATCGGGCTCGGCTTTCCGTCGCGGAGGCGATGCCCGAGACCCCGAAGCCCGAGTCCTCCTGATCATCACCTGCATGTTCGGGTCCGGCGACTCGGCTCGCGCCCCCCTCGTCGGGGGCGGTCCGCAACACGTATCCTCGCGTCCGGGTTAATAGAGGGAGTCGGATGTCCACCATCTATATCGGCGTCGGTTCGAACCTGGGCGACCGGCAAGCGAATATCCTCCAAGCCCTCCAGCGCTTGCGTCTGCGCTGCCGAGTCGAGGCGGTTTCTTCTTATTATGAAACCGAGCCCGTCGGGAACGTCGGCGGTCCGTGCTTCCTCAACATCGCCGCCAAGCTCGAGACCGAGCTCGATCCCGAGGCGTTCGAACGCTTCGCACGCAGTGTCGAGGTCGCCGTCGGCCGTCGGCGCGGCAACGATCTCTCGGCTCGGCCGATCGATATCGACCTCCTCTACATCGACGACCTCGTTCGCGACTTCGGTCGCTTCGAAATCCCGCATCCCTACATCGAAGAGCGCGGATTCAATCTGATCCCATTGGCTGAGATCGCCCCGCATCTGGTCGATCCGCGGACGAAACGCTCGGTCGGGGAGATGGCCGCCGCCGTCGGGACCGGCGGCGTTCGGAAGAAGGCGCGCGGCATGCACTTCTTCGCGAACCGGCAAGAGGAAGAACCCGACGTCCGGCTCTCCCTCAACCGGGTCGGTGTCTCGAGCGTCAAGCGAATCGTTCACCTCAACATCGACGGGAAGGAACACGTCTTCAACGGCGAGTTCTCGATGGTCGCCGACCTTCGTCCCGATAAAGCGGGTCTCCACATGTCGCGTTTTTCCGAGCTGCTCGAGGAAGCGACCTTGGACGTCCTCGCACGCCCGGACCAAGCACGAGCGATCGAGGAGCTCACCGAGCGTGTCGCGGCGCATATCGTCGAATCGCAGGACGCATTACGCGCCGACGTCCGGCTGCGCGCGCAGTTCGGCCTCGAGCGCTGGACGCCGGTCAGCGCGAAGCGCGGCGAGGAGACGTACGTCCTGATCGGGATCGCGCATGCCGACGCGGACGGGACGCGGCGTGCCGTCGGCGTGGAAGCCGAGGGGATGACGGCCTGTCCGTGTGCGCAGTCGATGATTCGAGAGCATAGCCTGCAGGAACTACTCGAGGCCGGCTTCAGCGAGGCGGATGCCAACCGCGCGCTCGATGCGCTCCCGGTCGCGACGCACAACCAGCGGGGCCGCGGCTCGGTGTTGATCGGGACGACGCCCGACCGTCAACAGGAGATCCGCGCCGAGGACCTCGTCGAGATCGTCGAGAGCTCGATGTCGAGCGAGACCTACGATCTGCTCAAGCGTCCGGACGAATTCTTCATCGTCAACAAGGCGCATCACAACCCGAAGTTCGTCGAGGACGTCGTCCGCGGGATCCTGGCGCGTGCACTCGACGTTTATGCGGATTTTCCCGACGAAACGTTCATCCTCGCCTCGCAAGTGAACTACGAATCGATTCACAAGCACGACGCATTCGCCGAGGCGTTCGGTACCTTCGGCGAGTTTCGGCGGGAATTGCGCGAACGCAGACATATCGGGGCGAAGACCGATCTGGCCGCGTGGCTTGGGACCAGGCCTTCACCGGTCGTCGGGACGCTCTCCTAGGCGGATGCAACGACTCGAGCTCTGGGCGAGCCCGGAGCCGACGATCGCGCGGGTCGAGGCGGGGACCGTGCGCGATCAGCTTGCGGAGACCGGCCACGACGCGCGCGATTCCGACATCGCGCTGATCGCGCGGCTCGGCGTCGCCGCGAGCCGCTACCCGGTGCTATGGGAACGGGACGATCTCGTTTGGGCGCGCCGGCGACTGGAAGCGCTGCGTGCAAGCGGAGTCGCGCCGATCGTCACGCTCGTCCATCACGGGAGCGGGCCGGTCGGTACGGACCTGCTCGACGATCGTTTCCCGGAGTTGCTCGCGGCGTATGCGCAGCGGGTGGCGCGCGCGTTTCCCTGGGTCGAACGCTGGACTCCGATCAACGAGCCGCTTACCACGGCGCGCTTTGCAACGCTCTACGGCCTGTGGTATCCCAATCGCGTCGCCGATCACGTCGCCTTCGGGCAGGCGATCACCAACGAGGCGCTCGCGATCATCGGTGCGATGGAACGGATCCGCGCGATCAACCCGCGCGCGCAACTCGTGCTCACCGAAGATCTACAGCGTTTCACGGCCGCGGATCCCGGCGTAGAGGGATACGTCGCGCACAAGCGCGAGCGGATGTATCTCTCGGCCGAGCTTCTCATGGGTCGCGTCGTCGCGGGGCATCCGCTCTACCGGTATTTGACCGAGGAGTGCAACGTCTCGTCGGGGCGCCTGAGAGCGATCGCCGAGCGGGCGACGCCGCCCGATCTCATGGGCTTCAACTATTATCCTCACTCCGAGCGCTATCTCTTCAGCGGTCCGCACGGCCCCGAAAATCTGGCCGCCGTCTATATCGAAGACCGTCCCATCACGCCGCGACCGCTTCTGCGGGCGGCCTATGAGCGGCTCGAGTTGCCGCTCGCGCTCAGCGAAATCCACGTTCGGGGGACGGAGAGCGAGCGCGCCGCCTGGCTCCTCGCCCGCGTCGAAGACGTGCTCGCCTTGCGTCGTGAGGGCGTTCCCGTCGTCGCCGCGGGCGCATGGGCGGCCTTCGGGATGGTCGATTGGCATTCGCTTCTGCGTCGGCGGGACGGTGTCGTCGAGGACGGAATCTATACCTTTGCGCGCCGCGACGAATCGCCGCGGTGCACCGAGGTCTCGCGCACCCTGCAGCGGCTCTGCGCCGGTGAGACGCTCGAACGGCCCAGCTGCCGTCCGTGGTGGGAGTGCGAGGAGCGCCGCTTGAGCAGAGCTCGGGCGATCGCGTTGCGTGAGGCCGGCCGGCCGGAGGGTGACCACCTCCTCGTCTCGTCAAGCGCGTCTTGATCGGCGGGATCATCGTCGGGTTGCACCTCCGCTGGGACGGAGTATGGCAACGCCCGCATCATCTCTTGAGCCGTTTCGCCCGCCGCCTGCCGGTCGTGATCATCGAAGAGCCGTTCCCGGCGGCTCGCGACGAAGACGAAGTCCGCACTTACGAAAACGTGCGCGTCATCCGGCCGCTTCGCACGCGCGGCTACGGTGCGCCGTACGTCGACGATCGCGCGCTCGGGACCGCGCGTCGCCTGTTGGGTTCACGTGAGGCCGCCGTCTGGCTCTATACGCCGATGATGCTCGAGATCGCCGACGCCTTCGGCGGTCCCCTCGTCTACGATTGCATGGACGATTTAGCCGCGTTCGACTTCGCACCGCAGGGGATCCGTGAACGCGAGCGCGTCCTGCTCGAACGCGCCGACCTCGTGTTCGCAGGCGGCCGATCGCTCTATCTCGCACGCGCGCACTACGGCGAGAAAGTCAAGCTCTATCCAAGCGGCGTCGAATACGAACGCTTCAGCGTCGCGCCGTTCCTGCGGCCGCATCCCATCGTCGCCGAGCTCACCGGACCCGTCTACGGATACATCGGGGTGATCGACGAGCGGATCGATTACGATATCCTGGCGGCGCTGGCCGACGCGGCGGAGGAGCCGAATATCGTCATGATCGGGCCCACGGTCAAGGCCGATCCCGGCCGTTTCCCGCAGCGGCCGAACGCCCATTTTACGGGGATCGTCCCCTACGCGACGCTCCCGTCGTTCCTGGCCGGTATCGACGTCGCCTTGATGCCGTTTGCCGCCAACCGGAGCACGCGTTCGATCTCGCCGACGAAGACGCTCGAATACTTTGCGGCGCGCGTCCCGGTCGCGACGACTCCGGTCGCCGACGTCTTGGCCGAGTACGGGGAGCTCGTCGACGTCGGAGAGAGCCCCGCGGCGTTCGCCGCCGCCTGCGCTCGAGCCCGTTTCGCAAGCCGCGAGCGGCTCGATCGTGCCCAGCGAGCGGCGCGCGCACGGAGTTGGGACGCGATCGCCGCGGCGATGTGGCGCGAAGTTTTTTCCGCTCGAGCTCGCTAGTCGGGCCGAATCCCTTTCACTCCGTCGACTCGTTGTACCGTGCATGCGAGCGGGGTCGCCTGTATTTGCCATTCTCCTTGCGGCGCTCAACGGGCTCATCCCGCTCTCGATCGACGCCTCGCTCCCGGCATTGCCGGCGATGGCCCGGGCATTGTCGGCGAGCAGCGTTTGGATGCAGGCGACGGTCGGCGGTTTCCTGTTCGCATACGCGTTCGGGCAGCTCGTCCTCGGACCACTGGCCGACCGCTTTGGGCGGCGCGTCGTCTTGCTTTGCGGTCTGGGGTTGTACGTCGTCGCCGGGCTCGTGTGCTCGGCTGCGCCGAATGCCGCCGTCTTGATCGTCGCTCGGATCGCGCAGGGGTTGGGCGCCTCTGCGGGCCCGCTCACGACCCGGGCGATGATCCGCGATCTGTTCGAGGACCGTCAGCGTGCGGCGGCGATGCAGGCGTACGTAGCGTCGATGCAAAGTATCGCGCCGGTCGTCGCCCCGCTCGTCGGCGCGGGGCTGATGGTTCTTTGGGGATGGCGCGGGATTTACGCGGGTCTGACGGCAGCCGGCGCGGTCCTCACGGCCGTCGTCTGGACGGCGCTCGCCGAGACGCGCAAGACGACGAGCACGCAGCCTTCGGAACGGTCGCTGCCGGCGGCGGCGTTTGCGGCGTACGGCCGGTATTTGCGCTTGCCCCGTTCGGTTTTCACCGCGATCATCGTCGCGGCGACGTTCGGCGGGCAATTCGCGTTCATCAGCAACTCGCCGTTCGTCCTGATCGATGAGTTCGGAGTCCCGCGCGGCCTCTATGCGGTCGCGTTCGCCGTGGCCTCGGCCGGGTTCATCGTCGGTTCGGTAGCGGCGGCGCGGTTTGCGCGAGCCGGCGTCCGGATCGAACGGATCCTGACCCTCGGGACGGCGGCACTCGCCGTGACCGCGGTTGCGGGCTTGCTCGTCGACCTCGCGGCGCACCCGAGCGCTCTCGGGTTCGTCGTCTTCATGGCGGCCTACTCGGCCGCAGCCGGGATGATCACGCCTGCGGCGTACGCCGCGGGGATGGAGTTTGCGGGCGCGATGGCGGGCGTCGCCTCGGCCGTCCTCGGCGCCGCGCAGACGTTCGGCGGTTCGATCGGGAGCACGCTCGTCGGTCTGGCCGGTGGTCACGCATCGTTTGCGGTTGCGATCAATGCGCTCTCCGCAGCCGTCATCGTCGTCATCGCCGAGCGGTTCGCCCAAGCGAGGAGGCCGAAGGCATCGCTCCTCAATCGCGCGGCGTAGCGACGCCGAAGGCGCCGGCGAGGGCCTGAAAGAGCGCATCGACGCTTCCGCGCTCGCCTAACGCGCTGCATGCGTCTCGGACGGCGCTCGGCAGCATCGGGTATTTCGCCGCTACCTCGTCCCAGCCGAAGCCGGTCCCCGGGTCTCCCGGCGCATCGCGTATTTCCCGCGATTTCTCCGCGCCCGAACCGAGGGTGAGCGTGACCCTCGCCGGATACGCACGCGGATAGTATCGTTCGAGCTCGGGATCGGCTCGCACCTCGATTTTCTCGACGAACGCGGCGATCTGGTCGTTTGCGAGGAGCCGCTCGCGCACCGCGTCGCTCAGCCGCTCCGGGGCATAGGCGGCGAGCGCGAGTTGATAGCGGACGTTGGCGATCGACGCCAGGCGATTTCCGGGAAGTTCGGGCTGATCGATCATCTTCGCATACGCGGCGGGGACCTCGACTAGGACGCGCGCTATCTCGCTCGGCTTCGTGCCCTCCGCTAAAAGCGAGCGGAGCGCGTAGGTCGCCGCCGTCGCCTGCTTGGCCGAACAGATCGGCTTGAAAGAGACCTCGCAAATATGAAAACGTTCGCCCAACCCCCGGGTGAGGAGAGTCGCGTCGAGCCTGACGCCCGTGATCTCGCTCCAGCGTCCGTCGAGCAGCGAAACGTCGCCCTCCATGCCGCACGCCGCGGCCAAACACGCGAGCGTCGCACTTTGCACCGCGCATCCCAGGGTGAACCAACGGGAAGTGAGACCGCCGACGCGGCCGCCGGTCGTCCCGACGGCGAGGGTCGAAGCGATCGCGAGGGCGTTGGCGAGTTGCTCGGTCCGCAGGCCTATGATTTTCCCGACCGTCGCCGCGACACCGAAACCGGCCGCAAGATACGTCGGCCAGATCCCCCTGTAGAGTACCCGCGCGCCGTCGATCGCGAGCCCGAAGCGCACGACGATTTCATAACCGGCAAGGCAGGCCGCGAGGAAGCGCGCGTCGTCGCGTGCATGCCCGGCGCTCGCCGTCGCGTATGCGGTCGGGACGACCACCGAGCCGGGCGTCGTGCACGACGGCATGTGGATGTCGTCGATCTCGGTACACCGGGTCGCGACGCAGCCCAACAACGCGGCGAGCGGGAGCGTCGTTCGGTGAGGTTGCCCTAGGACCGACGCCTCGCCGGACGCGCCGAGCGAGGAGACCAGTTTCGTGACCGGGACGGTGTCCGCGACCCGCGCTCCGACGTGCGCCGCACACAGCGTGTCGAAGATGTGGATGCGCCCCGCCCGTAAGACGGAGTCGTCGACGTTTGCAGGCTCCAGCTCGGCGATGAACGTCGCCAAGCGCTCGATGGTCGTCATGAGGCGCCTATTGGACTCGGGCCGGGAGGTTTCCGTGCCGCCGCTGGGAATTGTCGTGGTTCAGTAATCGAACCAGTGGTACGGATAATGATACCAAGCCGCTGCAGGAGGGAACCATGGTCGCAGCCTCCCCCGTCCGGACGGATCTCGTGGAACGGCTGGAAGCCGAGCTCAACCGCATCGCGATCGCACAGTTCACGACCGACGAGTTTCGGCTCTTCTTCGAAACGCCCCTGACGCTCGAGCGCGCCCGCTTCGTCGCGGTTCAAATGGTGTTTTACAACAACAATCGGCGCGAAGGGTGGGCATACGTGCAGGCGAAGGCCCCCTGGGATGTAAAACGCGCGATCTGGCAGCACGAGCAGGACGAACTGTTCCATGATCCGCGAGCGGGGAGCGATCATCGCGCCTTGATGACCAAGGAGGCGATCGCGCTCGGCGTCTCGGCCGAAGACCTGGCGCGTGCCGAGCCGACGCCGCTGATCGAAGCGGTTTTCAACGGCTTCAATTACATCAACTCGACCGAGCCGTGGCTCTCCGCGCTCACCGGGGCGCACTTCCTGGAGCGACGCAACAACAGCACGATCATCCCCGGCGGTGCGATGTCGAAACGCTGGCGCGACAAGCTCGTCAAAGAGTTGGGGATCGGCGAAGAGACGCTGGTCTCGAGCAACGTCCACATCGAGGCCGACGTCGACCACTCCGACGCGATTTGGGATGCGATCGCCGCGGCGATCACCGATGAGTACGCGTACGAGACGGCACTGCGAGGCGCGCGTCTCGCCGCCCGGCACGATCGCGCTTTCCGCGGCGCGCTGGGCCACGAGATGAGGGTCCGTTGATCGACGGCCGAGTGACGCGTCGCCGTGCGCTGCACGCCGGCGGAAAGGCCGCGCTCGCCGTCGCCGCGCTCCCGCTCCTCGGCGCGTACGGGAAACCGGAGCTGACCGACGTCAAGATCGGGATCCCGCTCGACGCGACCTCCTACCTTCCGCTCTACCTCGCGGCGCAGCGTTTCTGGAAGGAGGCCGGTCTCAACGCGCAGCTCCTCGCGTTCCGCGGCGACGCCGAAGCGTCGCAAGCGCTCGCCGGCGATTCGATCCAGGTCGATTGCGGGTCGGTGACCGGACTGATCAATTTGATCAATGCACACCAACCGGTCATCGGTTTCTATGCGGGCTTCAATCTCGCGGGGTTCTCGTGGTATGCGCAGCCCACGATCAAATCTTGGGCCGACGTGAAAGGGAAGGCCGTCGGCGTATCGACGTTCGGTTCGACGACCGATGCGCTCACCCGTTACGTCTTACGGAAGCACGGACTCGAACCGGAGCGCGACGTGCAACTGATCCAGGTGGGGAATACGATCAACCAATACCAGGCGCTCAAGGCGAACCGCACGCAGGTCGCGATGATCTCGGCACCGGTCACATGGCAAGCCCAGGAGGAGGGATACGTCCTCCTCGGGACGCAGGCGCGCGAGGTCTCGCCGAATTGGCCGGAGCACATCTTTTCGGCGAAGTCGGCGTTCCTGGCGGCCAATCCGAATACGGTGGCGGCGGTGTTACGCGGTCACGTCGCGGCGTTGCGCTATGCCAAAGCGAACCGAGCCGCGGCGGTTGCCGCCTTCGTCGAGCGCCTCAAATACACGCCCTCCGAGGCTGCCCGAGCGTATGACGAGGTAATGCCTTCTTACGACGAGCGAGGGCGTTTGCCGGAGCGCTCGATGCGCGTCTTCTGGCAGATCCTCGAGCGCAACGGCGACGTGAAGGAGCCGATGCCCGAAGGACGGATCCTCGATCGTCGCTACATCGATTCGTTCGCGGCCTGGGCGCCGAGGACCGGATGACGCGTACGGTTGCAAAATCGCCGGTCGGGACGCTCGCGCGAGGGCTCCACGTGATGTCCTGCATCGCGGCGGCCGGGACTCCGCTCGGACTGACCGAGCTCGCGCAAGCGGCCCGGCTCGATAAGACGACGACCTATCGGCTGGCCACGAAGCTCGTCGAACTGGGTTACCTCGAGCAGAGCGCGGACGGTCGCTTTCACTTGGGGTTGCACATCCTCGATTTGGGATTCGCCTACCTCGCTTCGCTCGACATACGGACGCGCGCGCTCCCGGAGTTGCGCCGTCTGCGCGAGGAAGTCGACGGGACGATCAGCCTCGCCCTGCTCGACGGGACCGACGTCGTTTACGTCGAGCGTTTCGCACCGAAGCGCTTGCAGGCGAGCCTCCCGGTCGGTATCGGTGCGCGCCTACCGGCACATTGTACCGCGATGGGGAAGGCCTTCATCGCCGCGCTGCCGAGCCCCGAACGCGAGCGGGTCGTCCGCATGATCAAGTTCAAAAAGTTCACGGAGTTTACGATAACGGATCGAACGGCATTCGTGCGTGAGTTGGAGCGCGTGCGGGCCCGAGGCTTTGCGGTCAGCGACAACGAGATGGTCGTCGGCCTGCGCGCCGCCGGGGCCGCGATCAAAGATCGCGACGGCGTCCCCGTCGCGGCGCTCTCGGTCGCCATTTCCGCCGATCGGATCAGTCGCGCCGAGCTCGAGCGCGAGATCGGGCCACGCGTCTGCGCCGCTGCGCTCGCCATCGGGAGTCGGACGCCGGGCGAACGGGAGGCGAGCGCATAGATGATCGTGGCGCTCGATATCGGCGGTACGTTCACCGACCTCGTCGCATTCGACCTCGCGACGGGGAGCGTCCGCCATGCGAAGAGTTCGACGACTCCGTACGACCTCGCCGTCGGGATTCGTGAGACGCTCCTCAAGAGCGGGATTCCGCTGGAGACCGTCGAGACGTTCATCCACGGCTCGACGACCGCGATCAACACCGCGATCGAACGGACCGGAGCGCGTACGGCGCTGCTTGTTACGGAGGGGACACGCGACGTCTATCGGATCGGACGCGGCAATCGACCCGAGGCGTACAACCTATTCTTCAAGCGGCCCGAACCCTACGTCCCGCGCCATTTGACGTTCGAGGTCACGGAGCGGTTGAATGCCGAGGGCGAGGTCGTCAAGCCGCTGGACCGCGAGGGTGTCGTCGCGATCGCGCAGCGCCTCAAGGAAGCCAAGGTCGAGACCGTCGCCGTGTGCTTCATCCATGCGTGGGCGAACCCGGCGCACGAAGCGGCGGTCGGGGAGATCTTGGCCGAGATGGCACCCGAGATGTACCGTTCGCTCTCGCATGACATCTTGCGCGAATATCGCGAGTATGAACGTATGTCGACGACGGTCCTCAACTCCTACGTCGGGCCGCGCGTCAGCAAGTATCTGCAGGATCTCGAAGATCTGCTCCGCTCGCTCGGTTTCGCCGGCCGGCTCCTCATCATGCAGTCCAACGGCGGCAGCATGTCGCCCACGACGGCGAAGCGCATCCCGGTGGCGATGATGGAGTCCGGTCCGGTCGGCGGGATCATCGCGGCGGCGGAGGTCGGTCGCGCGCTCGGGATCGCGGACGTCATCGCCTTCGACATGGGCGGGACGACGGCGAAGGTAAGCCTCGTCCGCGACAACAAACCCGACATCGCGCAGGGATATTTCATCGGCGGTCCGGCGAGCGGCCACCCCGTGATGCTCCCGGTCGTCGACATCATCGAGGTCGGCGCGGGCGGTGGGAGCATCGCGTGGATCGACGAGGTCGGCGCACTGAAGGTCGGGCCGCGCAGCGCCGGAGGATATCCCGGCCCGGTATGCTACGGACACGGCGGGACCGAGCCGACCGTCACCGATGCGAACGTCGTCTTGGGCCGGCTCAGCCCGACGAGGTTCCTCGGGGGCGAGATGCCGCTCGACGTCGAGGCTGCGCGCGAAGCGATCCGCACGAAGATCGCCGAGCCGCTGCGGCTGAGCGTCGCCGAGGCGGCGCTCGGCATCGTGAAGATCGCGATCGCCGAGATGTCGCTCGCCGTGCGTGCCGTCTCGGTCGGGCGCGGTTACGATCCACGCGACTTCGCGCTGGTCGCGTTCGGCGGCGCGGGGCCGGTGCACGCGGCGGAGATTGCGCGGGAGCTCCACATTCCGCGTTTGATCGTCCCCCGCGTCCCCGGGCACTTCTCCGCGTTCGGGATGCTGCTGGCCGATCTGCGTCACGACTACGTCCGCACCTATTATCGTCCGCTCCTTGAATCCGATTTCGACGAGATCGAGAAGATGTTCGACGCGATGATCACGGAAGGATGCGGGCTGCTCGAGCAAGAGGGGACGCCGCGCCATGCGATGACGGTCGAACGCTTTCTGGACATCCGCTACGTCGGTCAAGAGTTCGCGATTCAGACGCCGGTGACGACCGACGATCTGCGGCGCCGTGATCCGCAGCGAATTCGTGCCGTATTCGACGAGATTCACGACCGGCGCTTCGGGCATCAGGCGGTCGACGAACCGGTCGAAATCGTCAACTTGCGGTTGACCGTCCTCGGACGGCGTGAGCGCTCCGAGTTTCCCCGCCTCGGCGTGGCGCAGGGGAACGCGCTCATCGCGCGGCAGCCGGTCGTCTTCGACGATCCTTCGGCGCCGGTGACGACCCCGATCTACGACCGCGAACGCCTGGCGGCGGGCGAGCGGGTCGGCGGACCGGCGGTGATCTTGGAGTACGCGTCGACGACCTTGCTCTTCGCCGGCGACGAGATGCAGGTCGCTCCGAGCGGCGAGTTGATCGTGCATCTGGGGGCGAAGTAATGGCGCTCGTGAGTCCCGCTCAGGTCGATCCGGTGACGCTCGAGGTATTGCGCAACGCGTTGCCGGCGATCGCCGACGAGATGTCGGTCGATCTTCAGCGGACCTCCTACAATATGATGATCTATGAGGTCCGTGACTACTGCTGCGCGCTGCTCGACGTCGAGGGACGGCTCATCTCGCAAAACATCGGCGGCGTCTCGCACTTCGTCTCCGATCTCGGCGTGGTGATAAGGGACGGCGTCGCCCGCTACGGGCGCGACGGTTTTCGTCCCGGCGACGTGATCGTCACCAATCATCAACGGGTCGCCGGTCAGCATCTCAACAACGTCTGCGTCTATACACCGTTCTTCTTCGAAGGCGAGCTCCTCGCGTTCGCGGTCGTCCGCGCGCACTGGATCGACGTCGGCGGGATGAGCACCGGTTTCGGGGCGATGGCGCTGGTGAGCGATCCGTGGATGGAAGGCCTTCAGCTCGATCAGATCAAGCTCTACGAGGCGGGCGTCCCCGACGAGAAAGTCTTCCGCCTCATTCGCGACAACATCCGCTACCCCGAATCGTCGATGGGCGATTTGCGCTCTCAGATGGCCGCTTGTACCTTGGCCGAACGCCGGCTCGAAGAGCTCTTCAGCCGTTACGGTCGCGATACGGTCCTCGCCGCGATCGAGCGGATCTTCGACGAGACCGAGACGAAGTGCCGACTCGTCGTGAGAGCGATCCCCGACGGTACCTACGAAGCGGAGTCGTTCCTCGATAACGACGGTCTCGATCGGGATGCGATCGTTCCGATCAAGGTACGCGTCGTCGTGCGAGGCGACGAGATGACGATCGACTTGACGCAGTGCTCGCCGCAACGCCGCGGTGCGATCAATTCGCGGACACTGGCGGGTGCGTATATTGCTTACAAAGCGATCACCGGCCCGCTCGAACCGGTGAACGAAGGCTCGTTTCGCGCACTGAAGGTCGAGATCCAGGAAGGGAACAT